>MDTE01015019.1_pt1 | contig 55738 bp, 53 predicted proteins | sample 811231 | NCBI WGS metagenome assembly MDTE01 (sample SAMN05326651, study PRJNA326480) | marine metagenome | isolation source: seawater | place: Indian Ocean: Red Sea | collected 2010 | reverse complement strand
GCATTGTTTTTCTACTTACCCAATGAGATATCAGGATGCAAATCTAGAAACAATTAAAACACTAAAAAAGAAATATAAATGTAAAGTAGGTTATAGTGGTCATGAAACTGGATTAGCAGTTTCATTTGCGGCAAGTATGATGGGAATTACCTCTCTTGAAAGACATGTTACATTAGACAGAAGTATGTATGGATCAGATCAATCAGCTTCATTAGAAATGAAGGGTATGACTGAATTAATATCTGTAATAAACAAAATGAAAGAAGCTATAGGCACTGATAAATTTGGACAAATATTAAAAGATGAAATTCCAATAGCAAATAAACTTCGATTACATATTAAAAAATAATAAAAAATTTTAATTTACTTTTAATTCTTTTAGGACCTTTTTAAAGGTCTCATATTTTGAAAATTTAATTAAACTGTTTAAATATCTTGTCCTAATTTTCCAATTATCTAAATTTAAATTTAAAGTTTTATCAATAATTTTAGTCACAGTTTTTATATCGGGGTCTCTATAAAAAAAAGTATAATTGTTTTTTGTTTTATTAGGCCATGCAAAATCTAAATCATTAAGTATATTAAATTTAATATTATTTCTTGGAGGAAAAAATATAGTTTTTCTTCCCATAGATAAGTTTTCCATCCCTAGACTTGACATAATTGTTAATGAAATTTGATAATTTCCTAAAATTTTATATTTATCTAACTTATTTGCAGTTATAAAATTAAAATTATTACTTAATAAAATTCTTTTAAAATATTTTTTCTCTTCAAGGCTGTTAGATCTACTTAAAATATTAAGTTTATAGCCTCTTTTTTTACAGTACAAAAATATTTTATTAAGTAATTTTTTTTCATAGTTTATATAAGATAATATTTGATAATATTTATTATTATTTTTTAAAATAGAATTATAGTTTTCTTTGCTAGCACTTATATAGATTATATTTTTTTTTGTGAGAACTGAATTTTGGTTTTGCGCAAATGTACTTTTTATTGATCCAGAAATTATATATTTTGATTTTATAAATTTTTGATAGTGTTTCTTATAAAAATTTCCCCATACAAAAAAATATCACAACCTAATGATTTATATTTATTTAGTTTTTTATCGCCAAAAAAATCATTATATTTTCTTCTAAATCCATTTTGAAATGCTAAAAATTTTATATTCTTGAAGAATTTTTTTAAAATATAAAAACTTATATCATTATCTATGGATGTAATAAAAAATTTTGGTTTAACAACATTTAGATAAGTATAAAAGTAAGAAATTTTAAGACCATGCTTGATCATAATAAGATAGCCTTGTATTGATATGAAATTTCTAAATAAAATATATAAATTGATATATTCATTACTCACTACATCCACTGATTTATCTATCGATAATTTCTTTTGAATTTTTTCAAAATCTTGAAAAAATTCTTTGTAAATTAAGTGAGTGTTTTGACGAGGAATTTTAAAAAAAAACTTATTTATATGCATTTGTTTAAGGTATATGTTTGGTTTTTTAACTTAAAAATTATATCTATTGAACATAGTAAATGAATTTATTTAAAAAATATATAAATGAAAAGAGAGAGATACTGTCAAAAATTTCTAAACTAGAAATTAAATGTGAAAATATATTAAGCGTTGTTAAACCAGCAATTTTAAACGGTGGAAAAATATTAACATGTGGAAACGGTGGATCAAGCTGTGATGCACAACATTTAACTGCAGAACTTCTTATTAGACTTAAACCAAGCAATAATAGAGCAAGTATACCTTCAATTTTTTTAGGAATGGATTTTGCAACAATTACAGCTGCAGGTAATGATTATGGGTTTAAAAATATTTTTTCAAGACCATTAAAGGGAATTGGTTGCAAGAATGATATTCTTATTTGTTTTTCAACATCGGGTAATTCAAAAAACATAATCGAAGCATTAAAGGAAGCTAAAAGAAAAAAAATTATCTCGATTTCTTTTCTTGGAAAAAGAGGGGGTATTGCAAAATATTATTCAGATTATAGCATTAATGTACCATCAAATAACGTTATGAGAATTCAAGAGTTTCATTTATTTTTAGTTCATTATTTTGCTGAAAGAATTGAGCAAATTTATAAAAATAAAAAATAAATGAAATTGAGTAAATTTAAAATTTTATCTTTTCATAAAATTAAAATTATTACACTTTCAATTAGTTTAGTAATTCTAACTATTTTTGATTTCCTAAGCATAGGTTCAATTCCAATTTTCTTATCTGTAGTGGTAGATTGGGAAACAAAAACTAATTTAATTTTTGAGTATGCGTCAAAATATGATTTTTTAGAGGAATATGTACAATTACCTTTTACAGAATTTGTTCAAAATGGCCTAATAATAATTTTTTTATTATTTCTTGCTAAATCAACTTTAGGTTTATTCTTTCATTATAATTTAGAAAAATTGCAATTAAATATAAAAAATTTTTTTATATTAAAACTTTATAGAAATTATTTTAGACAAAGTTATAAAACTTATAATAATACAGGATCCTCTAAAATCATAAGAAATTTAACCATAGAAGGAGCAAATGCTGCAATTTATTTCTCAAATATAATTTTATTAATAAAAGAATTGATTATTTTTTTTATTTTTTTTATTTTTTTTTTATCTTCAGATCCATTAACAACAATTTTAATTTTTTTTTCTATTATTATATTAGGTTTTATACTTTATTTTGTATTTGTTAAAAAATCCAAGTTATTTGGATTAATATTTATTCAAGCCAAAGAAAAATTAATTAATTTGTTGAAAGACAATTTTAATTCTTTTGTTGAAATCAAAATTTTTAATCTATTTGATTTTTCATATAATAATTTTAAAAAAGAAGCTTTAAAAATTAATAATATAAGTTTTAGACTTGGTTTATATAAGAGTTTACCAAAAATTTTAATTGAATTATTTTTAATTGTTATAATTTTAATTTGTTTTTCTTACTTACTAGGAAATAAAGAATCACTTTTTCAAATGATACCAATTTTAAGCTTAATTGCATTAGTAATTGCAAGATTATTACCTTCTTTTAATGTAATGAATTCTGTATTTATAAATCTTAAGTTTTATGAAGCTTCATTAAATCATTTGATTGCAGAATTAAATTTTTTGCAGAAAAATATCGACAAATCTAAAATTAAAAAACCTATCAGTAAAAATTTTAAAAAATTTGAAATTAATTTAAAAAAAATAAATTTTAAATTTTCAAACAAAATACAAATACTAAATAATTTTAGCATGAAATTAAAAAGAAAGGACAAAATATTTATTTATGGTAGTTCTGGGAGTGGTAAATCTACTTTTATCAATATATTTCTTGGTATATTAAAAGGATATAATGGTAAAATTGAATTTAATGGAAAAAATATCCAAAAAGATATTAAAAATTGGCAATCTCTGATTTCCTACTGTTCTCAATCAGGATTTATAATTGATGATACGATCCAAAAAAATATTGTATTAGACAGCTCTCCAAAAAATGTAGATATAAATAGATTAAAAAAAATATACAAAATTTTATTTATAGATAACTTTATATCTAATTTAAAAAAAAAAGATCAAACTTTAATTGGTGAAGCTGGACTTAAATTATCTGGTGGTCAAAAACAAAGAATTAGAATTGCAAGAACATTATATCATAGTAAACAAATATTGATTTTTGATGAGGCTACAAATGCAATAGATAAAAAACTAGAAATTAAGATAGTAAAAAATATATTAGAATTTTACAAAGATCAATTGATTGTTTTCATTTCTCATAATAGAAATTTGAGTAAAAATTTTAATATAAATCTAAATTTCGATAAAATAAAAAAATGAAGACCGTTTTCTCATGATTAGTAATTTTCAAAAATATTAAGCAATATGTTAAGATGTCTTTAATGCGAAAATACAAAGTGATATTAATCTCACATTAATAAAAATGAAAAAAAAAATTTTAGTTGTTGGTGGTGAAGGGTATATAGGACAAATTGTATGTAATGAATTGTTAAATACAGATCATTCAGTAATTTCATATGATAGTTTAATTTATAATCAAGAACCCAATGTGGAGGCTAAAAATAGTATTAACTACAAATATGTAAAAGATGACATAAGGAATCTTTTAAAATTCAGACAACTTTTAATTGGCATCGACTCAGTAATAATTCTTGCAGGTCTTGTTGGTGATCCTATCACAAAAAAATATCCAGAATTATCAATGAGTATTAATCGAAAAGGTATTAAAAATCTAATTGATGAATGTGTAAAAGCGAGAATTAAAAAAGTAATTTTTGTTTCAACATGCTCTAATTATGGATTAATTGAAAGCAATGACTTGGCTAGTGAGGAGCATGAGCTTAATCCTTTATCAAGTTATGCACATGACAAAGTTTTTATTGAAAAATACATATTATCATTAAAAAATAAAGTAGATAGCTGCTTTACAATATTAAGATTTGCTACAGCGTTTGGTTTATCTTCTCGTATGAGGTACGATCTTACGGTAAATGAATTTACTAGGGATATTTTTTATTCTAAAAAACTAGAGGTTTATGACCCTGATACATGGAGACCATATTGTCATGTTAAAGATTTTGCGAATATTCTCCTATTGATTTTGGATGCTGAAAAGAAAAAAATTTCATTTGAAGTATTTAACGCAGGCAGTGATAATAATAATCATACAAAAAGAATGATTGTGGAAAAAGTATTAAAATTTGTAAATTTCAATGAAGTTTATTATGTTAACAACAAAGGATCAGATCCAAGAAATTACAGAGTAAATTTTCATAAATTAAATTCTGTTTTAGGTTATCAATGTAAATATTTAGTTGATGATGGAATAAAAGAAATTCTAGCTCATTTAGAAATTTCTAATGAAGATAGCTTTAAATCAAATAAGCCTCTAGGAAATTATACCATAAGAATATAATGTATGAGTAAAAGTTATATCCCCTTACATGCACCGATAATTAAGGGTAATGAATTTAAATACGTTAATGATTGTTTAAAAACTGGATGGGTATCAACAGCAGGAAAATATGTAAATTTATTTGAAGAAAAAATTCAAAAATACACCAGAGCCAAGTATGCAATAGCATGTATGAGTGGCACCTCAGCATTACATATATCTTTATTACTTTCTGGAGTTGATAGCAAAAGTGAGGTTATTGTTCCAACACTGTCTTTTATAGCACCTATTAATGCAATAGATTATTGTAACGCAAAACCAATCTTTATGGATGTAGATGATGATTATTCTCTAGACGTAAAAAAAACAATCGAGTTTATTAAAAATAATACTTACTTTAAGAATAATAAAACAATTAATAAAAAAACAAATAAACATATAAAGGCGCTAATTATCGTACATGTATATGGTAGATCAGTAAATTTTGAAAAATTATATTTAGTTTGTAAGAAGAGAAAAATAAAAATTATTGAAGATGCGGCGGAAGGGGTAGGTAATTTTTTTTTAAAAGGTAGATTTAAAAAAAAACATGTTGGAACATTGGGTGATTTTGGATGTCTGTCTTTCAATGGAAATAAGATTATTACCTCAGGTGGGGGAGGTATGATTTTAACAAATAATATTAGTTATGCAAAAAAAGCTAAATATTTAACAACACAATCAAAAAATGATGGAGTTTTTTTTGTACATAATGAAATAGGCTTTAATTACAGATTAACAAATGTACAAGCGGCGATAGGACTTGCTCAATTAGAAAAAATTAATCAGTATATTAAAGTTAAAAAAAAAATTTATTCAAATTATTTAAGTTTTTTTTCAAAAAGTAAAAAATTAAACTTTAAAAAAATACCAAATTTTGCAAGTAGTAATTATTGGTTAAATATTGTTGAATTTACAAAATTTTCCAAAAAAAATGACCTAAAAAAAATTATTAGTAAAATGAATTTGCACAATATTGAAGTCAGACCTACATGGCATTTAAACCATATGCAAAAACAATTTAATAAATCAGAAACTTATAAGATTGAAAATGCTAATAGATTGGCTAATAAAATTATTTGTCTACCTAGTAGTGTAAATTTATCTAAAAAAGATATAAAACGAATTTGTTCAATTATTGATGGATAGTATTTTAATTATAGGAGCTGGTGGGCACGCAAAATCATCAATAGATGTAATTAAGCAAACTGGTAAATATGTTATTTATGGTGTCATAGACAACGATCCTAAACTTAAATCAATTCTTGATTTAAAAATTATTGGTAATGATGATAATTTAGAAGAAATTAGAAAATCATGCACAAATGCTTTTATTGGAATAGGTCAAATAAAAAGCCCAAAAGCAAGAATTGAAATTTTAGAGAAATTAAAAAAAATAGATTATAGATTACCATGCATAATATCTCCTACTTCAACTATTTCGAGATATAGCGATATATCTGAAGCATCTATTATTTTTAACAATGTAATTATTGGTCCAAATTCTTCAATTGGTTCTAATTGTATAATCAATAATTTTTCATTAATAGAGCACGATTGCATTATAGGAAATAACGTCCATGTATCAACTAATGTAACAATTAATGGAAATGTTTCTGTAGGGCATGAAACGTTTATAGGAAGTGGGTCAATTATTAAACAAGGTGTAAGGATTGGTTCAAATTGTTTTATAAAAATGGGATCAGTTATAACAAAAGATTTATTAAATAATGAAACAATATAGTTTTCCTAAAAAAGTACTAATAATTGCAGAGATAGGTGTAAATCATAATGGGAGTGAAAAACTTGCATACAAACTGATAGATAAAGCGAAAGCTAGTGGTGCTGACATTGTAAAATTTCAGTTATTTAAAACAGATAAATTGATTATTAAAAAATCAAATAAACCCAATTACATAAAAAAAAATAATCAACTTTCAAACAAATCACAGTACGAGATATTAAAAAGCTTAGAATTCAGCTTAGGTACTTTTAGAAAATTATTTAATTATTGTAAAAAAATTAAAATCGAATTTCTTTTAAGTCCATTTGATTTAGAGAGTATTAAAGAAATAAAAAAATTAAACTTAAAACGAATTAAAATTCCGTCTGGTGAAATAAACAATCTTCCATATTTAAAAGAAGTAGCAAAATTGAAAAAAGAAATTATTCTTTCTACTGGCATGTCAAATTTAAAAGAAATCAATGATGCTCTAAAAGTTTTAATTAAGTCAGGTATAAATAAGAAAAAGATTACTTTATTACACTGCAATACTGATTATCCCTCAAAATTTGAAGATGTTAATTTAAGTGCAATGATAAGTATAAGAAAAACGTTTAATATCAGAGTAGGATATTCTGACCATACATTAGGGATTGAAGTTCCTATAGCTGCAACTGCATTAGGTGCAACTGTAATAGAAAAACATTTTACTCTTAAAAAAGATATGAATGGACCTGATCATAAAGCAAGTCTTGAGCCACAGGAATTTAAAGCGATGGTTAAATGTATTAAAAATATTTCTAGTTCGTATGGAAATGGAAAAAAAATACTTACAAATAGTGAAAAAAAAAATATTAAACTTGTTAGAAAGTCAATTTTTGCCTCAACTTTAATTAATAAAGGTGATTATTTCTCTGAAAAAAACATAACCATTAAAAGACCTGGTAATGGACTTTCGCCAATGATGTGGAACAAGCTTATTGGAAAAAAATCTAAAAAGAAATATAAGCCTGATGATTTAATTATTTTTTAGATGAATTACCCAAGAATTATTGCAAGACTTGATATTAAAGGGCCTAACTTAGTAAAAGGAATACACTTGGAAGGCTTAAGAGTGCTGGGCTCACCTAATGAATTTGCAAAAAAGTATGTTGATGATGGAGCTGACGAACTATTTTATCAAGATGTAGTTGCTAGCTTATATGGTCGTAATTCAATTATAGAATTTATAAAAGAAACAGCTCAAAATATATCAATACCTTTAACCGTTGGGGGCGGCATTAGAAAGATATCAGATATAAGCGATGTGCTCGAAGCAGGTGCAGACAAAGTGGCTTTAAACACTGCAGCAATTAAGAAGCCAGAAATTATTAAAGAAGCCTCAAGAATATTTGGATCATCAACAATAGTTGCATCTGTTGAAACAATCAAAGCAGAAAATAATGATTATTTGGCATATACAGACAATGGTAGAGAATTTACAGGCAAAAATATATTCGAGTGGTGTAAAGAACTTGAGCAACTTGGAGCAGGAGAGCTGATGATAACATCAATAGATCAAGAGGGAACTGGCAATGGTTGTGACATTGATTTAATGAAAAAAATTAGATCAATAGTATCTATACCAATAATTGCGCATGGTGGTATTGGAAATAGCAAACATATAGAGGAAGTCATTAATAAAGGTAAAGCAAATGCAGTAGCAATAGCATCATTGTTTCATTACGGCGCTCTTCATGAAAAAAGTTTTCAAGATATAAATTCAGGAGAGGGAAATAGAGCTTTTATTTCTAATCTTAGAAAGTATAAATCATTTGGGCCAATTAATATTAAAACTATTAAAGAAGAACTTTCAGGAGTGATTAACACTAGATTGTAAAAAATGGAAATATCTATTATTAACTATGGAATGAACAATTTGTACAGTGTACAAAATGCTTGTTATAGTGAAAAAATTAATTCAATAATAACAGATGATCACGATAAAATTTTAAATTCAAAAATTGCAATTTTACCAGGAGTAGGAGCTTTTAAAGAAGCAATCTACAATATAAAAAAAAAAAAACTCGATAAAACAATTTTAGATTTTATTGATAGTGGCAAACCTTTTTTTGGAATTTGTCTTGGTATGCAACTACTTTTTGATGAGAGCGAAGAATTTGGCTTTACAAAAGGATTAGGTGTGTTTGAAGGTAAAGTTGTAAAATTTAAATCTAACAAAATAGAAAACTTAGTTGTTCCTCATGTTGGATGGAATAAAGTAACTTTTAATGAAAATAATTATAAATCATCAGTTATGAAAAATAATTTTGATAATGATTTCATGTATTTTGTGCACTCTTTTCATGTATTGCCAGAAATTAACGACCTACAATTGACCTCAACTAATTATGGAGATATTAATTTTTGTTCAGCAATTAAGAAAGATAATATAACCGCTTTTCAATTTCATCCTGAAAAAAGTGGTATTGCAGGAAAAAAAATTTTTAAAGAAATTAAAAAATTGTTATAATGAAGAAATTAGAAACTTTTTACAATTTACCCAGTAGAGTTAAGTTTTGTTCAATTTGTGTAAATTCCAATCAATATCCTGCTTCAATACCCGAGTTTAAACATTCTGTAGATAGAAAAGATGCTCTGTATGTAAATTTTGACAAAGACAATGTATGTGATGGTTGCAAACAAGCTAAAATTAAAATGGAAATAGATTGGGCAAGTCGTGAAAAACAGTTGTTGAAGCTTTTAGATAAACATAGGAGAAACGATGGTGAATATGACTGTCTTGTTCCCGGCAGTGGAGGAAAGGATAGTGTCTATGCTTCGCATTTATTAAAATACAAATATGGAATGAATCCATTAACGGTTACCTGGCCTCCAATTATGTATACAGATTATGGATATAAAAATTATCAGAATTGGTTAAATATCGGTGGATTTGATAATATAACTTATAGAGCATCGGGCGAAGTAATGAGAAAATTAACAAAAATAGCAATAGAAACATTATTACACCCTTTTCAGACTTTCATATTGGGTCAAAAAAATCTAGCACCTAAAATTGCTTCAAAGTATGGAATAAGTTTAGTTTTTTATGGTGAAAATGAAGCTGAATATGGAAATCCTGTAGCAGATAACAATCAATCTTTACGTGATAAATCTTTTTATTTAATAAATAATTTAGAAAAGATTAGACTTGCTGGAAGAAGTCTAGCAGAATTAAAGGAAAAACATAATTTAAATTTAAGTGATTTAAAAATTTTTTTACCCTTAACTCCAGAGGAATATAATGAAAATATTCAAATTCATTATCTAGGTTATTACAAAAAATGGGTACCTCAAGAGGCTTACTACTATGCTGTAGAAAATACCAATTTTAAAGCCAGGCCTTATAGGACTCAAGGTACTTACAGTAAATATAATAGTATAGATGATAAAATTGATGACCTCCATTATTATACAAGATTTATAAAATTTGGTATTGGTAGAGCTACAGATGATGCAGCACAAGAGATAAGAAATAATCATATCAACAGAGAAGAAGGAAAAGCTCTAGTAAAGAGATTTGATGGTGAATTTCCAGATAGGTATTTAAAAGAGGTTCTCGATTTTATCGAAATCGATGAAAATTATTTCCAAGAGAGATGTAATGACTTTCGATCACCTCATTTATGGAAAAATGAAAATAACAAATGGTATTTAAGACACACAGTAAATCGAGATGGTACTGATGATTAAAGATTACAATTCATAAATTGAATGAAAAAAATTTGTATTGTTACAGGTAGTCGTGCAGAATATGGTCTTCTAAAATCTCTAATATTAGGCCTTAAAAAAGAGAAAAGTTTTAAACTATATACAGTAGTAACTGGCTCGCATCTATCAAAGTTCTTTGGAAATACTTACAAAGTAATTTTGCAGGATGGTATCAAAATTAATAAAAAAGTATATCTACCACTAAAAAAACAAAATAATAAAATTGATATTGCAAACATCACAGGTTTAGCAATAAGTAAATTTACCAAAGTTTATGATAAAATTAAACCCGATATAATTTTACTACTTGGTGACAGATATGAAATTTTTGGCGCATGTTTTGCAGCATTAAATAGTAACATTTTGATAGGTCATATTCATGGTGGAGAGCAAACTTTAGGATCTATTGATGAAAGTATGCGTCATTCAATTACTAAAATGTCAAATTTCCATTTTGTTTCTAATTCAGTTTACAGAAGAAGAGTAATTCAGTTAGGGGAAATACCTAAAAATGTTTTGAATGTTGGAGGATTAGCTTATGAAAATTTAAAAAAAATAAAACTCTATACTAAAAAGGAATTTGAAAAAAAAATTAATTTAAAATTAAATAAAAATAATTTTTTAATTACTCTACACCCAGAAACTTTAAAAAGTAATAATAGTCATCAAATAATTGATAATTTATTATCATCAATAAAAAAATTTAACCAATCCTGCTTTATTTTTACTTTATCCAACGCAGATGCAGAAAGTTATAAAATAAATGATAAGATTAAAATTTTTGTCAAAAAAAATAAAAATTGCTCAGTATATTTTACATCTATGGGGCAAAAACTTTATTACTCAGCAATTAGATACTGTGATTTGCTAATTGGAAATTCATCAAGTGGAATAATAGAATCACCTTATTTTTATACCCCAAGTGTAAACATTGGAAATAGACAAAAAGGACGTTTACTTGCAAACTCTGTTATAAATTCAAAAAATAATATATCTTCAATCACTAAAGCAATTAATAAGGCTATAATAATAAAATCTAATAAACCTAAAAGTTTTTTTAAAAATCCGTATGGAAAATATAAGTCATCAATAAAAATAATTTCTTTTTTAAAAAATAAAATAAGAAAGGAATTAGATACAAGAAAAAAATTTTACGATATAATTAAATAATTTATGACACAAAAAGTTTCAAAATTTATAATATCTAACAATTCTACTATACAAGAATCTTTGAGTAAATTGGTAAAATGTGGATCAAAGTGCTTGATAGTTGCAGATATCAACTACCATTTACTGGGAACCCTTAGTGATGGAGATTTAAGGAAGGCAATCCTTAAAGGAAAAAAATTGTCTGATAAAATTTCAAATTTATTTAATAAAAAACCTAAAATTTTATTAGAAAATGAATATTCAACAATAAAAGCGCAAAATTTATTTATAAATTGTCTTATAGATATAATCCCAATTATAAACAAAAATAAAAAAATAGTAAAAATTATAAGAATTGATGATGTTTTTAAAAAAAAGGCTAGTGATTTAAAAAAAAAAAATTTTGTACCAGTTATTATTATGGCGGGTGGCAAAGGAACGAGATTGGAACCATTTACATCTATTCTGCCAAAACCATTAATTCCTGTAAATGGTAAGCCAATAATTAATCATATTATCGATAAATTTTGTGATTATGGTGCTAAAGATTTTTTTTTATCAATAAATTATAAAAGTAAAATTTTGAAATCTTTTTTTCAAGAAAGTAAAAAATTTTTTAAAATTAATTTTGTTGAGGAGTCAAAACCTCTAGGTACAGTAGGATCTTTATCAAAAATTAAAAAGAATATTAAATCACCATTTTTTGTGACTAATTGCGATATCATAATAAATACTGATTATACAGACATACTAAAATACCATGAAAAAAATAAAAATTATCTCACATTAGTCGCGTCATTTAAAAATTTCACTATCCCTTATGGTGATTGCAAAATTAATAAAGATGGTCTATTGCAAAAGATAAACGAAAAACCAATAATAAATCTTTTGGCAAATACTGGCATGTATGTTGTGAACAAAAATATACTTAAAGAAATTCCGTCAAATACTCGTATAGATTTTCCAGAGTTAATAACAAAACTTAAAAAAAAAAAAATGAAAATTGGTGTCTTTCCTATAAGTGAAGATGCATGGATAGATATAGGCCAGTGGAATGAGTACAAAAAGGCAATAGAACAATTGAATTTTTAATAGAAGATACAATGGAAGAAATTTTTAAAAACAGCAAAAGAATTCATGATGATTTTTATTTAAATGAAAATCTTACAAGAAATGGTTTAGAGATAATCTCAACACCATATCTGATTGAATGTAAAAAATAAAAAATGTTTTTGAATAAAAAAAAATTATCTTTACTAAAAAAAAGATATAGAGAAAACGGATTTGTTGTAATAAAAAATATTTTTCAAAAAGATGAAATCTTAAAAGCTGGATTAGATTTAGAAAATTTTGTATCCAAAAATTTATCTCATTTTAAATCAAGAGATATAAATAAAACAAAAAATAATATCATTAATTCTGTTCATTTTATGAATAATTGGAGTTGGTCAAAAAAGTTTATAAATGGTAAAAAATTAAAATTAATTGTTAAAACATTGTTGGAAGATGAGGCTAAAAATTTTGGCTCAGAACTTTTTGCTAAGCCAGCTAAAGTTGGATTAAGTTCTCCAATGCACCAAGATAATTTTTATTGGTGTGTAGACAATGCAAATGGATTGACTGTATGGATAGCATTAGATCAATCAAACTCTAAAAATGGTGGTGTTTATTATTATCAAAAAAGTCAAAAGCTTGGGTTACTAGAGCATAATCTTTCGTATGCGCCTGGATCTTCTCAAACATTAAAATATCCAAAAAGTATGGATTTTTTTAAAAAAATAACTCCAAAAATAAATATTGGTGACTGTATAATTCATCATTGCTTAGCTGTTCATGGAAGTTATAAAAATACTAGTTCAAAATCAAGAAGAGGATTAACAGTAAGATATATTGGAAAAAGTTCTAAGATTGATAAAGATAGAAAAAAAAAGTATGAACTTCAATTGAAAAAAAATTTAAGGTAATAATTTAAATGCCAGGTTTTGAATTAATTAATAAAAAAGAATCTAAAGCTGTTAATTCACTTTTTAAAAATGAAAATGGTGTCCTTTTTTCTCATGGATTTAATAAACTCAGAAAAAAATTTCATGTAAGAGACTTAGAGAAAAAAATTTGTAAAAAAATCAATTGTAAATATTCCTTAGCAGTTTCTTCTGGTACAGCAGCTATTAAGATTGCATTGTTATCTTTAGGTGTTAAGAGAGGAGACGAAGTTATTACGCAAGCATTTAATTTTATTGCTACTATTGAGGCCATTTTAGATATTGGTGCCAAACCTGTAATCGCAAACGTTAATGATACACTAAATATATCTTGTGATGAAATTGAAAATTTAATAACAAAAAAAACCAAGGTAATAATTCCAGTACATATGTTGGGAGTTCCGGCAGAAATGGAAAAAGTTCTTAAAATAGCGAGAAAATATAAACTTGGTGTTTTAGAAGACAATTGTGAAGCATTTGGAGGAAGGTATAAAAAAAAATATTTAGGTACCTTAGGTGATGTTGGGGTTATGAGTTTAGATTTTGGTAAAATAATAACTTGTGGCGAAGGAGGCATTATACACACAAACTCAAAAAAAATTGATAAGTTTTGTAGAGAATACCATGATCATGGACATGAGAATAACCCTAATAGACCAAGGGGCAGAGATTCACGATCTATCTATGGATTTAATTATAGAATGACAGAAATGCAAGGTGTCATTGCAAAAGAACAGCTTAAAAAGATTAATTATATCATCTCTGAAAATAAATTGAGATATAAAATTCTTGAAAAAAATATAAATAGTAAAATCAAACTAAGAGAAATTCCAAAAAAATCTAATATTATTTACGATACTTTTATTTTTTTTGTAGATGATAATTTAAAAAGAAAAAAAATAATTAAGATTTTATCTAAATTAAAGATTGGCACAAAAAACCTACCTGATGCAATTGAGTGGCATTGTTCATTTTATTGGGATCATATGTTAAGAAAAAATCAATTAACTAGATCTAAAAAAAGTAAAGACCTATTAAAAAAAGCAATAGCTGTTCCTATTTATTTAAATAAAAACTTAAATTATTATAAAAAATTAGTAAAAAGTATTAATCTTTGTTTTAGATGAAAATTCTAGTATTTATCCCAGCAAGAGGAGGGTCAAAAGGAATAAAAAATAAAAATCTTGTAAAGATTGGTAAAAAAAGATTGATTGATTATACTTTAGATATTTGCAAAAAATTTAATAAAAATTTTTTTACTTTTGTCTCAACTGATAGTAAAATGATTTCTAATCATTGTAAGAAAAGTGGATTTAAAAATAACTATATAAGACCCGCATATTTATCAAAAGATAAAAGTAAAATTATTGATACAGTATTTCATTCTTTAAATTGGCTTAAAAAAAATATGAATTACATACCTGATGCAGTTTTGTTGTTTCAACCAACATCTCCCATAAGAGATATAATTCAAATAAATAAAGCTATAAAACAGTTTATAAAAAAAAAGCAAAAATCGCTTGTTGGTGTAGTTAAAATGAAAGAGCATCCAAGGGAATGTGTTAATTTTTCAAAAAAAAAATGGAGTTATTTAGTAAAATCAAAAAAAAAATTTTTTAGAAGACAAGATTATGAAAGTAATTATTACTTTATTGATGGGAGTTTTTATCTAGCAAAGACAAGCTTTTTGATGAAATACAATTCGTTTATTGTTGAAAATAATTCATCTATGTATAGGTTTGACCAAAAATACAGTTTAGATATTGATGATCTATCAGACTTAAAAATTGCAAGATTATTACTAACTAAGAAATAGATTAAAATTATAGAAAAATTTAAAATGAAAAAAGTTTATGTTGTACACTGTATAGACTCCGAGGGCCCTTTACATGAGTCTCTTGAGGCAACGTTTGAGAGAATTAAACATATTTTTCATATTGAATTAGAACCTACAAAAAAAAATCTACAAGATTTACAAGAAGGAAAGATTAAACTTAATGGCATAGAAGACTCAGTAAAGATGACACTAAATCCTCATTTATTAAATTATAACAATACTTGGGATAAAGTAGAAAATATGCTTCAGGACTGTCTATCAACGGAGTTCAGAAATAAATTCAAAGACTCTGCTGGCAATGGGTGGATATACAACTGGCATTGTGTTGATCATGTAGATTATGAAATTAATCCAAGAAGAAGAGATATGGGCTACCATAATATTTTTGATGAATATAAAAGAATTTTAAAATACACAAATAGTTCACAAGATGGTTTTCAATTTCATTATCATCCACACCCGCTGTTAAAGCACGCCCATTTATGTGCCACAAGATGGTTAGGACCTACGGATAAATTATTTCAAGTCTTATCAAGGAGAATTATAGATAGGAATTGGTTCCCTGCTGTGAATAGACCAGGATTTCAGGTCAACAGACCTGATAGTCATTGGTTTCTAGAACAATTCATTCCGTTTGATTATGCTACATTATCTATGGAACCATCAAAAGAAGATAGTCAGCAATTTGATTTTTCTGCAGGAAGATCAGGTGACTGGAGAAGAGCACCAATTACTTGGGAGCCGTATCACCCGGATCATGATGACTATCAAAAAGTTGGAAACTGTAGAAGAATAATTGCTAGATGTCTTAACATTGGTACAAGAGCATACTTAATGGATGAAAAAGAAGTAAGAAGAGCATTTGATGAATCAAGAAAAAATAAGAATGTTATATTGTCATTTGCAAATCATGATTTTAGAGATTTAAGAGTAGATGTAATAGAAGCACATCGCTTGTTAACTAAAGTTTCTAAAGATTATGAAGAAGTTGAATTTATTTATTGTGAGGGTGTGGATGCCATGAGAAAAGCTATGAGACTTGAAAAAAAAGATAAATGTGAGCTTTCTTTGGAAATTCATAAAAACAGTGAAAATGCACATACTCTAAAGATTATTTCCTCAACACCTACTTTTGGGCCACAACCGTTTTTTGCCATTAAGACAGTCACGGGGCAGTATTTTCATGATAACTTAGATTTTCAATCACCCTTTAAAGAATGGTCTTACACATTTGATGAAGAAACTATGCCATTAAATGCAATTGAATCAATTGGTGTCGCAACAAATAACAGTTACGGAATTACAAGTGTTTCAAAAATGGACGTGGCAAAAAATACAGTTAAGAGTACTTACTATAATGAATAAGTTATTATTTATTGTTTTCTTCCCAATTTTTAGGATCTAGAGGATTATTAGGGAATTCTTGTATACCCTCATTAATTAATACCCATTTTTTGAAATAACTGTGAATTTTATTATCATTAAATATTGTGGGTAGAAGTTTGTCCCAATCTTTATGTTTTTTTGAAATTTTATAATCAAAAAGTTTCATTAGATCTTTGTTAATAAATTGACAAAATGCAATTTCACTACTTGAAAGATGACTTTTCCATCTATTAATGGACGATTTGATATCAAATTCGCCCCTCTTCTCATTTTTGCTAGCAAAAACAGAATTATGAATGAATTCTGAACCATCAGCATTTATCCATTTTTTTTCATTTAATAAGTTATGATCAGATTCTAAATTAAGAAATTTATATATTTTTTTTAACGTTTTATTTGGATTTGTAGCAATATCCTCATACTTAAAAAATAAAAATTTAGAAGGATATTTTTTTTTGTACTCATGACTTTTTTGCATAGAGTCAAAACAATTAAAAATAGCTCCCAGATATGCTGGTTCAGGATTATATGTTGATTTTTTAAATGATGCTAAAACACTTCTTGGGTCTCTTATAATATTAATTGCTTTTCCATTGGGAAAAAGTTTAAAAAAATCTGGTATTTGACGCCAGACTAACTGGGTTTTTTCACCCCATTTTGTTACAGAATTATCTAAAAATAGATCTCCCATCATTAAATCATATAATAGTGCATATGTAATTTTTTTTTTTTTTTTACATGTAGCAATTATTTTTTTTATATTAAGATTTCTTTTCCATCTATCCTTAATTCTTTTTTTAGCTTCATTCAGTAATGCAATATAATTTTTTTCTTTATTAATAGGGTTATATCTATTGTATGAATAGCGCATAAAACTGGTTGTATACATTGTAACAACAAATTTAGGATGATTGTTTAATAATACACTAGAATACTCTGTCCCAGACCTGTAGCAACCAGTAATTAATACTTGCAGATCAGACCTTGTAATATCTTTCATATTAGTTTTTTGTATAAAGTTTAATTTTACAATATACTATAATTTATAAGAATTATTGAATTTAGTTTTATATAAAACTAATAATATTTAATAAAATAAATGTGAAAGTTGAAATTACAAACAATTTAAATTGTAAATATAATTAGATCTCAAATATATTCAAAAAATTAGATATTTTTATGAAATAAGTTTCATCCTTTTATGATTGTAAAACCAATTAAAAGGATCAAAGATTAATTGTTAACACAAATTTAATAAAAATAATTAGTTTTATAGAAAGATAAAATATTTAATAATAAAATATTAATAATTTTTTAGATCAAGATAAAAGATAAAATATATGTATAACTTGCTAATATTAACCATAAAAAAAAATCCTCATCATTTAAATAAAAAATATAATTTAAGTTTTTATAGAAAAAAAAAAGTAAAAGTCATTGTAAAACTAATAGATAATAAAAAAATTTTTTTATTAGAAGATAAATTTAAAAAAAAAACATTCATCATATGCGATTTTCCAAAAATTAGAGAATATTCACACATAATTAAATATTTACATCTTAATAATTTTTTTTGGGGAACAGTACATTTGAAATGTAGCCCTATTCTGAAATTAAATATTTTAAACTATATAAAAATTTTACTCTTAAAAAAAAATAAGATTGATTCTATGTTAATGAGTTTGAAAAATTTATTTATAAAATTACCAGATCCCAAATTTATTGTATCTAATGAAAAAAATTTAATACTTAAAAATATAAAAAAAAATTATACTAAATTGTTTATTTTAACTAATAATTTTAATTATGATAATTATCTAGATATTAAAAAAAAAAAGATAGGTATTAAAGAAAATTTTATATTATACCTTGATGAAGGTTTGTATTCTCATGATGACCATATTTATATGAATTTTAAAAATTCTCACTTATCAAATAAAAATGATTTCATTATAAATTTAAAAAACTTTTTCAGAAAAGTAGAAAAAAAGTACAAGATGCCAGTATATATATCCTTATACCCTAGATTTAATTTTAAAAATCAAAAAAAAATTTTTAAAGGGTTTAAAATATTTAAAAGTAACACAGCTTTACTAGTAAGAGAGTCAAAACTAATTATAGGTCATTCTTCGACAGCATTAGATTATCCTGTAATTTTTGAAAAGCCGATAAATTTAATTGATAGTTTAAATTTTAATACATATTTAAAACTAAATATTAAAAATTTACAAACATTACTAAATTCAAATTTAATAGATTTAGAAAGTGGAGTTTCAAATTTAAATTTTGAAGTAATTAAAAAAAATTATTCAGCGTATAAAAAACTCTTCATCGGAAATGATAATCAGAAAAAAAAATCTTATGAATTGATGCACATGAAGTTTGTAGAATATACAAAGAAAAATAAAAAAAATTTACTTAGTAAGATTTGATAGTTTTGACAGAAATAATTTTAATAATGAGGAAACTGGAACTTTTTTAAAAATGTTTACAAAAAAATATAAAAACATTGAGATTACATCTATAACACCAACAAGATTTAATATATAAAATAGCTAATCCAATAATGAAAATAGTTATAGTAATTCCAGCAAGATTAAAATCCTCACGTTTCCCTGAAAAACCGATAAAAAAAATATTGGGCATACCAATGTTAATACGTGTAGCTCGAATATGTGAAAAAATTTTTAAAAAGCAGAATATCATTATAGCAACTGACTCTAAAAAAATCATAAGAATAGCTGAAGAATATAAATTTAAAGGAATGCTTACTAGCAAGACTAACTTAACAGGCACAGATAGAGTAGCTGAAATAGCATCTAAGGTTCATGCTGATATTTATATTAATGTTCAAGGTGATGAGCCTCTAATATTGCCAAAAGATATAAAAAAAATAATTAAGGCAAAAATTAAAAACAAAAATAAAATTATATGTGGATACACTGAAATTTCTAAAGATATAAACGCAAAGTCAAATAGTATTCCAAAAGTAGTAATGAATGAAAAAAATGAACTTTTATATATATCACGATCTTTAATTCCCGGTTCTAAAAAAGTACTTACAAAATACAATAAACAAGTCTGCATATATGCTTTTAATAAAGTAGAATTGAATTTATTTAGAAACTTTAAAAGAAAAAGTAAAATTGAATTTTTAGAAGATATTGAGATTTTAAGGTTTTTCGAATTTAATAAAAAAATTTTAATGGTAAAAACATCAGGAGATTCTATTGCTGTGGATTATCCCAGAGATATAAAAAAAGTAGAAAAAAAATTACTTAAAGATGATCAAAAAATTAGAAGTAAATCAAAATAGATTTTACAAAAAAATTAAAAAAATTTTTAAATTAAAGCATAAACATTCTGAATTAAATATTTTTACATATCTATCAAATTCAGATAAACTTGCTTTTAATAAGTTGAAAAATATCTTAAATGATAAAAACTCTATTAAATATATTTATCAATATATAAAAAATATATTTTCTTTTTTTTATTATTATCAATTTAGTATTCATAAAGGGATCATTAAAGATGACAATAATAAATTAATTTTAACTTGGGGTAAGCAAACAGATTTTAATAAAAAGGGTCAATTCTCAGATAGGTTTCTTGGTATAAAATCTAATGAAAAAGAAAAAACATTATGGGTAATTCAATTGGAGGAAAATTTTATACCAGAAGTAATTTCTAAAAATATAATAATTTTAAAAAAAAATAACATAAAAAAACTTTATTTTTTTTATTTTTTTAAATTACTTAAAGATACCAAACTTAATTTAAAAGTTTTAAGCAATTTATCTTTTAATAGCTTATATGCTCTAATTTTTTATGATAAAATTAATCCTGAAATTAATTATAAGAAAATTCGAAATATTATTTTACCCTATGAAGGCCAACCGTTCCAAAAGTATTTTATAAAAAAAAATAAAAAAAAAAATATTGATATAATTGGCTATATTCACACATATCCACAACCCATACCTTTTAATCTATTTAACCATGTCTTATGCTCTCCAAATAAAATAGTAGTTAATAGCAAATCACTAAAAAAAACATTAATAAATTATTTTAACTGGAAAAAAAAATACATAATTATTAAAAATTCAACTAGATTTTATAAAGATATTGAAGTGAATATGACAAAAAAAATTTTTCTTCCATATTCAATTAATGAAAAAGAAAAGTTATTATCTTCATTTAGTGATTATTTAAAAATAATTCATAAAAATAGTTTACCAATTTTTGAAATACGAATTCATCCAGAAAAAATTAATGATATAGTTCACAAAAAATTCAAAGAGGAGTTACTAAAAATTATAGATAATAATAAAAATAAGTTTATAAATAATAAAAAAAATAAGACTTCCATTTTTTTTGGTTATACATCCTCAATTATTGAGGCCTTAGAAAGAGGAGTAAAAGTTGTGCAGATATCCTCAGAACCAATTTTAGAAACATACACACCTTTATTTGTAAACAAAATAAAGTGTAAAAGAATAAGTCAATCTGTATATGAATATGATCTAGCGAAAAAAAATTCATTAATTAAAATGACTAATATTAAATATCGTAATACTTTGATGTAAAAACACAGTTCAAATGACTAATAATAAAAATTACACCATTTTAAAAAAGTTTTATAAAAATAAAAAAATTTTAATTACCGGGGCAACTGGTTTTAAGGGATCATGGTTGGCGTTTTGGTTATATAAAATGGGTGCCAAAGTTTTTACAACAGGCAATAACCCAAATAAAAATAAAAATTTATTTTATGGTTTGAACTTACACAAGAAAACTAATTTAAAAATATTTGATATTCGAGACTATAATAAATTAAAAAAGGTAATTAAAAAAACACAACCTAATATAATTTTTCATCTTGCAGCACAACCTTTAATTTTAAAATCATATAATGATCCTAAAGAAACTTATGAGGTAAATACTCTTGGAACATTAAATTTGCTAGAATCGTGTAGAAATATTAAGTCTGTTAGTTCATTAGTATGTGTTACATCTGATAAATGTTATGAGAGTAATTATTCCACAAAGGGTTTTAAAGAAACAGATCGACTTGGAGGAAAAGATCCTTACAGCGGATCAAAAGCTTCTGCAGAAATAATCATTAATACTTACAATGAAAGCTTTTTCAAAAATTCTAAATTGGGTTTAGCTTCAGCAAGAGCGGGCAATGTTATTGGAGGAGGAGATTGGTCTGCTAATAGGCTAATTCCGGATGCAATAAAGTCAATCAATAAAAATAAAACTATAATTTTAAGAAATCCAAATTTTAATAGACCTTGGCAACATGTTCTAGAACCTTTGTATGGATATTTAATGTTGGCGCACAATCTCCATAAAAGTAAAAAAACTTTTTCTGGTTCTTGGAATTTTGGAACTAATAAAAATACAATAACAAGTGTTGAAGAAGTAGTAAAAAAAATAATTTTTTTTTGGGGTTCGGGTAATTATAAAAAAACAAATAAAAAGAAATATTATGAACAAGAAAACTTGCAATTGAATATATATAAAGCAAAAAAAATTTTAGAGTGGAAACCAAGACTATCAATTAATAAAAGTATTAAACTTACTGTCGAATGGTACAAATCCATATTAGATTATAAGCAAAATTATGAAAAAGTAACTGAAAGCCAAATTAGAGAATTTTTAAATGTTAAATCACTATGATTAAAAAAAAAAAAATTAGAATAATAAAAAATCTTAAAGGAAATATAGTTAAATTTGCTGATTTAAATAATTTACCTTTTAAAAAGTTAGGTGAAATTTATTTTTCTGAAATAAAACCCCAATCATTCAAAGGATGGAAATATCATAACTTAAGAAATCAATACCTTACAGTAGTTTATGGAAGTGTAGAATTTTCTTTTAAAAAAAGCTTAAAAGATAAAATAAAAAAAATAATTATTAATAACAAAAATAAACAGAATGCACTTTATATACCTCAAAAAACTTACTATAGCTTTAAATGTTTATCTGGAGATAAAGCAATAATTGTAAATATCATTGATGAAGTTGTAAAATGAAAGTAATTATTTTAGCAGGTGGAAAGGGTACTAGATTATCGGAATATACGACTAAAATCCCAAAACCAATGGTTAAAATTAATAGAAGACCAATAATTACCTATATTATTGATCATTATATAAATTTTGGAGCAACTAAAATATTAATTGCAGGAGGTTATAAATATAGAATACTAAAAAATTTTTTTAAAAAAAATAAAAAAAAATATCCACGTGTTGAAGTATTAAATACTGGACTTAATGCATTAACAGCAAAAAGAATATTTAAATTAAAAAATTATTTTAAAAAAAATGAAAATTTTTTTATGACATATGGAGATGGAATTTCAGATGTTAATATAAAACAATTATTAAAATATCATAAAAAAAATAATAAAATATGTACTCTGACAGCTGTAAGGCCACCTGCAAGATTTGGAGAGTTAAAAATTATTGGCAATAGAGTAAAAACATTTAATGAAAAACCACAATTAAAAGAAGGTTGGATTAATGGTGGATTTTTTGTTTTTAATTATAAAATATTTAAATTTTTAAGTAAGCATAACCAAATGTTAGAAAGGGAACCAATGCAAAAGCTTTTAAAAAATAAAAATGTAAATGCTTATAAACACAAAGGTTTTTGGATGTGCATGGATACTTTAAGAGACAAGATTCTTCTTGAAAAAATAATAAAAAAACAATTTAAAAAAGTAAAATTTAAAAATTATTAAATTAGTTTGATTTAATAATTTATATCCTTATGAAAAAAAAAATTTTGTTTTCAATTATTATACCAACATATAATAGAGAGAATAAACTTAAAAAAGCGATTGACTCAGTTTTGAGCCAAAAATTTAAAAATTGGGAAATACTGGTAATTGATAATTATTCAAGAGATAATACAAAAAAATTAGTTCAAAGTTATAAAAATAAAAATATAAATTTTTTTAGAATAAAAAATTATGGTGTAATAGCAAAATCTAGAAACTTTGGTATTTCAAAATCCAAAGGAAAATTTATTGCCTTTTTAGACTCTGACGACATATGGACAGAGGAAAAATTATACGAATGTAATAAAATAATTAAAATTAATCCTAGAGTTAAATTAATCTATCACAACATGAATATTAAAAAAAGTTCAGAAAAAATTTATTCAAAAAAAGTTGAATATTTTAGAGCTTTATCAAAACCAATTAAAAATGATTTAATTATTAATGGACCAGCTTTTCCAACATCAAGTGTTGTTGTAGATAAAAAAATTTTTAAAAAAATAAATTATTTTAATGAAAATAAAAGATTTATTGCCTGGGAAGATTTTGATGCGTGGATTAGATTAGCTTGTAAAACTAATAATTTTCAAGAGATAAATAAAATATTAGGTTATTTAATAAATGATGAAACTAATACCAGCAATGCAAAGAGACAAATAAAAAACATATATACTTTCAAAAATGAATATTTAAAAAAAATGGAATTAGACTTTACGGAGTGGTGTAATTATTCCCTTATGAGATCTTTTTTAAAAATTGGAAAATTTGATAAATCAATGTTTTTTCTTAAAAAATTAAAATATAATATTTTTGATACATCAAAATTTATTAAAATAATAATTTTTTTTGTATTAAATATATTTAGAATTCGATATTAATTTTGACTTTTATAATACGTTCCTAGAAAATTTATGGATTTAAGAATTCTCTTATCTTTATAGATTGTGTTATTGTAGACAAAAATTAATTATGCGAATTTGTTTAATCACAGAAAATTATGATCCTAGTTATGGTGGTCAATACACAGCAATCCAGAATGTTGTTAGTATTTGTAAGTTTAGAAAAATAAATCATTTTATAATTCACAAAAAAAGTAGACTTTACAAAAGTAAATTTTTATTAGAAAAAAATATCAATGATTGCGATATACTTCACCTTTTTGGGGGTTGGACTTTTTTTTATCTTCATATTTACAAACTTGGTAAAAAATTAAAAAAAAAAATTATTATTCATCCTATGGGTCTTTTTGATCCCCAATCTTTTAAACAGAAAAGATTAAAAAAGGAAATAGCTTGGAAATTATATCAAAAAAGGATGTTACTAGACACAGATTTGATCCATTGTGGTTCTTATCTAGAGGAACAAAATTTAAAAAAATTAAGTAATAAATTTAAAACTGTTGTATTACCCTTTAGTATCAATAAATCTGATACAAAAAAAAATTTTTCTAAAAAATTAAATCGTAAGTGTATTTTTTTTTCAAGACTGCACAATCAAAAAGGTTTAGATAAGCTTATCAAAGCATGGCTGGTAATTAATAATAAAAATTGGAAACTAGATATTTTTGGATTTGGAAACTCTAATTATTATATCAAAAAGTTTAAATTACATAAAAATAACAACATTAGGTTTTTAAAACCAGTAATTAATGAAGCAAAAAAATTTAAGTTATTTGATAAGTATGATTTTTTAGTTTTGCCATCGTTAGGTGAAAGTTTTGGCCTCGCAATACTTGAAGCTCTAACCAGACGTATACCAGTTTTAACAACAAATAAGACACCATGGAAAGATATACAAACAAAAAATTGTGGTTGGATTATTAATGACTCTCTTATCGAATTAAAATTAGTTCTGAATCAGATATTTAATTCTTCTAAAAATGAAATGTTATTTAAAAAAAAAAATACAATTAAAATTGTAAAAAATTTTTACACTCATCACGTTTCAAAATTATATCTTAAATCATATCTTCACTTGTATAAATCTTAAAATATCATTTTTTTTTTTCATAAATAGTTATAAATATTAAAGTTAACAAAATATTTAGTAAAAATAAATACCAACCAAAATAAAATTGACTAAAAATTAATAAGCTATTTATTATATTGAAAAGAATATTTAATTTAAAAACAAAAAATTTGTTTATATTTTTTTTTATAGTAGGTTGTAAAAAGCTATAATTAGATGTGTCTGCCCAAGGCATTTTTCCCTGAAAAGTTTTTTTTGTTAGTGCCAGTGAACAATCTAAAATGGGGTAAATTATTAGAGAAATAGCAATATTCAGCATGTTAGTTGTCATTAATTCTAGAAATATAAATCCATTTATAAAACCAATTAGAATGCTGCCACTGTCACCCAAATATATTCTAGCATTTGGTTTATTTAAATAACAAAACACTATTAATGAGGGTAACAAATAAGAAATAAATTTTGTCGAAAAAATATTTAAGTTAAAAAAATTATCTAAAATAATTAAATTTAAAAATACAAATATTGTATTGATAGCTAAAAAACCATCTGAACCATCCGTAAAATTAGTTATATTTAAAATATATACCCATATACATAAACATATAAAAATAGAGATTTTTATTGGAAGATCTATTGTGTAAATTGGGATAGATGTGATTGAAAAATATATGCATGTTAATTGAAAAATTAGTCTAATTTTAGGATCAATTGGTTTTAAATCATCTGCTGTAGATAAAAATACTAAAATGGATAAAGCTATTAATGTAAATAAGAAATTATTAGGTAAGTTATCAATAAAATTGTCTTTAAAAAAAACTTGTATTAAAAATATAACTATTAAATTTATATAGATTATTATGCCAGCAGAAGTTACAGTAATTGGGTTACCAAATTTATTTGACTTATCAATAAAACCAATTTTATTTGCAATTTTTAAAAAAAAACTAAAAAGAATTAAATTACTTATAAAAAGTATTATAAAATAAGCATAATTTTCCATGTTCTATAGTTTATTTAATTTTTTATTTAGTAACTCGGTATATATATACAATCAAAAAATAATTAAATGAATCAATTTTTAAATAATTTTTCGTCTACAATTGATTATTATAAACTTCTATATAAACTCTCGTCAAATATATCCAACTTAAAATTAAGTTATATAATTATTTTTATTTTTATTTTAATTTTATCTGCTTTTTTTGAGATCTCATTACTTGGTTTTTTATATTTTTTATTAAAGGCATTTTTAGATCCAAATTACTATCAAGGAAAATATTTTTTTAAATTTTTCTTAAATATTTTTGACATTAAAAGTAATTCAGATTTAATTTTATATTTAAGTATTTGTTTTATTTTAACATGTATTGTTGCAGGGGTAATAAGGGTATTATTTATATATATGTTAACAAAAATTGTTTATTTTTTTGGAAATAAAATATCAAACATTTGTTATCAAAAAATTCTCTACGAAGATTACATCAATTTATATTCAAAAAATAGTAACGACACACTAAGTATTTTTCAAAAAATGCCAATAATTAATAATAGTGTTTATGTAACTCTATTAATGATTTATAATTTAGTAAATTTTACGTTTATATTTTCAATATTACTATTTATAGATATTCAAATCACATTATATGCGAGTTTAGCATTTACATTTTTTTATTTATTTATTATTTTAATTTTTAAAAATAGAATATACACAAATGGATCTATTGTCTCAGAAGAACAAGGAACAAATATAAAAATTTTAAGAGAAACTTTTAATGGTTTTAGAGACATACTAATAAATAATTATCGAAAATTCTATAATAATTTATTTCAAAAGTCATATTCTAGGTTAATCAGAGGAAATGAGGAAAACAGATTTTTATTTGCTGCACCTAGACCTATTTTAGATACTTTTTTATTATCAAGTATAGGTATTATAATTAGTATTAATTTTGAAAATTATAGTAATTTGGAGAAACTAATTCCAATTTTTGCTGTTATTGCTGTTGCATCGCAAAGAATTTTGCCAATTTTAAATCAATTATATCAGGGTCATATGAATAATGTAGATGCTACACCACATACAAATTTTATTTATAATTTTATTAAGAGCCCCAACCCTAATAGCAATAATAACAAAAAATTTAAAGGTTCAATCAAGTTTAAAAAACAAATTTTATTTAGTAACGTTTCTTTTTCTTATAATAATGAAGACAGACAAAAAGAAATTTTAAAAAATATTAATTTAAATATAAAATATGGATCGAGAATTGGAATTATAGGAAAAAGTGGTTCGGGAAAAAGTACTTTTGCAGATTTAATTTTAGGTTTATTAAGCCCATCAAAAGGAAAAATATTAGTTGATGGAAAAACAATCTTGGGTAAAAAAAATAGTTGGTACAAAAATGTTGCTGGTGTACCACAAAATATATTTATAACCCAACAATCTATTGCTGAAAATATAGCATTTGGTGAAAATATTAAAAAAATAAATTTTAAAAATTTAAAAAATTCAGCTAAAAAAGCTCAAATTTCCGAATTCATTGAGGATAGAAAAGATAAATATTTTAGCCTAATAGGTGAAAAGGGTTTGAAAATTTCAGCTGGTCAAAGACAAAGATTAGCAATAGCTAGAGCTTTATATAAAAAATCAAAATTAATTGTTTTTGATGAACCCACCAGCGCGCTAGATGTAAAATCAGAAAACAATATATTAAATACTATTTTTACCCTAAGTAGGCAAAAGTATACTTTAATTTTGATATCTCATAAAATAAGTAACTTAAAAAAATGTGATCATATTTATAAAATTCATAAATCAAGACTATATAAAGTAAAATAGATGAGAATAAAAAAAATAAAAAAATGTAGGTTTTGTAAATCAAAAAATTTAAAGAAAATTCTTAGTTTGGGATATCAAAACTTGCAAGGTTATTTTAAAGATAAAAACAAAATAAATGAAGATAAATTTACAAAGCAAAAGTTCTTAACTGAACTAGTAAAATGTGACACTCAGAAAAATAAAAAAGCATGTGGATTATTACAGCTCTCTGTATCCGTACCATCTGATATTTTATATAAAAAATACTTTTATCGATCAGGCATTAATTCAACGATGAAAAATCACTTAAAAAATTTAGCTAGCAAAATTGATAAATTTTTTAAAAATAAAAAGCAAGTATCTATTTTAGACATTGGGTGTAATGATGGAACTTTACTTAATTTTTTTCCAAAAAAATATTTGAAATATGGTATTGACCCTTCTGACTCTTTTCCATCATCTGGATTAAAAAATATAAAATATATAAATGATTTTTTTCCATCACCTAAATTAAAGCGAAAATCAGGAAAAAAAAAATTTGATGTGATAACATCAATAGCTATGTTTTATGATTTAGAAGATCCCTCGTCTTTTGTTAAAAATATAAATAATTTTTTAAATAAAGATGGTCTTTGGATTTTTGAGGTTTCATATATGCCTAAAATGTTAAAATTAAACTCATTTGATACAATTTGTCATGAACATTTAGAGTATTATAGTCTTGATGTAATAAACAAAATTTTACTAAAAAATGATATGAAACTTGCAAAAATCGAATTAAATAATTCTAACGGAGGAAGTATCAGATGTTTTGTTGTTAAAAAAAATTGCTCTAGTTATCACAGAAAAAATAATATTATAGAAATAAATAATTTACTTAAGATCGAAAAAAAATTAAAACTTGATACAAATGATCCTTATATAAAATTTGCAAGTAATATAGATAATATAAAAAGAAAATTAGTAAGATTAATCACTAAACTTAAATCAAAAAATAAAACTATTCATGTATATGGTGCATCAACAAAAGGTAATACAATTCTTCAGTATTGTAAAATAAACAATACATTAATAAAATATGCAGCTGATAGAAATTTGGAAAAAGACGGTCTTAAAACATTAGGATCAAATATTTCTATAATTTCTGAGAAGAAATCAAGAGCTATGAAACCAGATTATTATTTAGCTTTACCATGGCATTTTAAAAAAGAGTTTATTAAAAGAGAAAAAAAATTCATGAAACATGGAGGCAAATTCATCTTCCCTTTACCTAAACTTGAAATTATATAAATTTTTTAAATAAGATGAAAAATATATCTTTGTTTTTAACTGACTGTTATGGTGGTAGAGGTGGAATTGCTCAATATAATAGAAATCTTATTGACGCATTAAAATCAATTAAGAATTTAAAAGAAATTACAATTTTTCAGAGAAAAATAGTTTACAAACCTGAAAAAATTCCAAAAAAAGTAAATTTAGTCAGTAATATTAGTAATTCTAAAGTCAATTATATACTCAAAACTATCTACCATTCAATATTTGGAAAAAAATATGATATTATTTTTTGCTGCCATATACATTTGTTGCCTTTTGCATGGTTATTGAGTTTAAGAAATAATTGTAACTTGGTATTAATTATTTATGGTGAAGAAGCATGGAAACCAACAAAACATATTATTTCTAATTTTTTTTGCAGAAAGATTGATCATTTATGTTCTATAAGACATTATACTGCAAAAAAATTTTTTGAGTGGGCTAAAATTTCCAATAAAAAATATACTTATTTACCAAATTGTATAGAGCCAAAAAAATATGTTGGTAAATTAAAAAATAAAAAAATAATTGAGAAATACAATCTTAAAAATAAAAAAATTATAATCTCATGTGCAAGACTAGATCAAGAAGATAAATATAAGGGTGTCGATGAAACAATACAAGCATTGGGTGATATTTCAAAAAAAATTCCAAATATATTTTATATAATAATAGGTGATGGAAATGACAAAATAAGACTAGAACATAAAGCAAAAAAATTAAAAGTTGATCATTTAATATTATTTCTTGGAAAAGTTAATGAAAAAACTAAGATTGAAATTTATAAAATAGGACATGTGATGTCTATGCCTGGTAGCAGATCAACATTTGATAGGTATCCATTTAGATTTGTAAATTTAGAGGGACTTGCGTCTGGAATGCATGTTTTATGTTCTAATTTGAAATATAGATCTGATTTAAAAGATAAAAATATTAAAATGTTAAATCAAGTAAATCCTAACAACCAAAAAAAAATTGTAAATAAAATAATTTATTTATTAAATAAAAAGAAAAAAATAAGCCCCAATTTAAAAAATTTATATTTTAAATATTTTAAAAATAAGGTTTTAAATTTATATTCAGAGTTAATTGTAAAATAAATTTTAATTTCTTTTATAAAAAAAATTAAACCAATCAGAGAAACAAAATTCTAAAGAATTTTGATTAGGTGTAGCTTTATCGGAAAAATGATTCTCTAATTTATTAGATTTTTTCCAATAAACAGATAATGAATTATTATCAATTATTATAAAATTTTCTGATATTTTTTTTATATAATCATTAGAAGTCCAACTAAGTTTTTTATTTATCTTTTTAAAAAATTGGGAAAAAAAATAAATTTCCGGACAGAATTCTTTTTGAACAAAATAATTTTTGTCATTTAGATTAAAATTATTTACAAATTTATAAAATTTTTCTTCAATTTTTTTGTCTGTGAATATATTAAAATAATTAGAGAGATCGTTTATATTGCCGAACATTACTAAATCAGAAACAGCATACAATCTATAACGCAAAGTAAAGCTTGTGCTGATGATTCTTTCTCTCTGTTTTTTATATATATTATTATTTAATTTATAAAACTTAATTAAGTTTAAAAGATATATATCAAAATTTTTTGAATAAAGTCTAATATCAGATCTTGTTTTTAACACATATCTGCATTTGAGTTTTTTTGCAAAATTAATTGCATTGCTAGTACTAACTGCTTGTAAATTTATATTCTTATAGCCTGAATAATTTGGAATTTTATTTAATATCAAGAAGATTTTTTTATTAATTTCTTTTTTAAATATGTTTTTTAATTTTTTTGCATCTCCTTCCCATGTGGATATAATAATAGGTATGTGTGGATAATTATGTAGATAAAATTTTATAGTTTCAGTTGTAAAATTTGACTCCTCTGTAATAGGTCCCTGAATAATTATTGCTATTTTAGAATTATTTTTTTTCTTAATATACTTTTGTTGTGAAATTGTTAAATTTTTACTTAATAATTTAAATGAAAAAAAATAATCTCCAAAGTTTAAAATTTTTGCAAATAATTGAATTATTAATAATATTTTTTTTTTTAAGAAAAAGTGAATAAGTATAGAAATTACTAGTATAATAATTAAAACAAAAAATATATTTAACATTTAAAAGTCGATATAAAACTATTAATAAATAATTTCAAATAATAAAAGAAAACTGGATGCTTTATATATCTCACCGTGGTAATTTAAATGGAATTAACCCAAAACAAGAGAATAAACCTTCATATATATTTAATGCATTAGAAAGAAGTTTTGACGTAGAGGTAGATGTATGGTTTGTAAAAGGTAAATTTTATTTAGGTCACGATGAACCAAAAGATTTAATAGATAGTAAATTTCTTAAAATAAAAAAATTATGGTTTCACTCTAAAAACATAGAGGCGTTATATGAGCTTACAAAATTAAATGTAAAATGTTTTTGGCATCAAAATGATGATGTGACATTGACTAGCAATGGGTATATTTGGACTTACCCAGGAAAACCACTTACAGAAAAAAGTATATGTGTACTCCCTGAATTAAATAATATAAAGACATTTAATTGTGCAGGTATATGTTCAGATTTTATTTTAGATTATTATAATGAACAAAATTAAGTCAATAATTTTTGATTTAGATGGTGTTTTGGTAGATACTAAAAATATTCATTTTGAAGCACTAAATAAGTCTTTGTTAGACTCCGGTATAGATTATCAAATAAGTTATAAAGATCATATAAAAATCTATGATGGGTTACCAACAATAGAAAAACTTAAGATTTTAAAAAAAAAAAAAATTGTTCAAGAACAAAAATTTAAAAAGATAATTAAAAATAAAAATTATTATACTAATAAAAAAATTTCTAAAATTAAATTTGATAAAAAAATATTTGAAATATTTAAAAAATTTTCAAAAAAATATAAAATTGGCATAGCATCAAACGCTATAAGAGAAACACTTGATAAATGCATCAAAAGATTAAAAATTAAAAAATTTTTATCTTATTCAATTAGTAATACTGAAATAAGCTTTTCAAAACCTCACCCAGAGATTTATCTAAAATCCTTTGTGTCGATGGGTCTAAGACCATCAGAAACACTTATAATAGAAGACTCTCATGTAGGGAGAATTGCTGCCTTAGAATCTGGAGCAAATTTACTTCCAATTAAAGAATTAAAATCTTTAAATCAAAAAAGAATAAATTTCTTCTTAAAAACATTAAATGGGAATAACAATTTAAGTACTAGACCTTGGATAGATGAAGAGCTAAATATTGTAATACCAATGGCAGGAATGGGAAAAAGATTTCAAGATGCTGGGTATATTTTTCCAAAACCACTAATTGAAATTAATAATCTTCCAATGATAAATTGGGTTGTAAATAGTCTTAATATTAAAGCTAATTATATTTTTATTGTGCAAAAAGAACATTTAGAAAAATATAATTTAAAAAGTTCATTAAATTTTATTGTAAAAGATCCTAAAATTATTCCTTTAGATCATGTTACAGAGGGAGCTGCTTGCACCACTCTTTTGGCAGAAAAATATATAGATAATTCAAAACCATTGTTAATAGCTAATTCTGATCAATACATTGAATGGAATAGTTCTCAAGCTATGTATAATTTTATCTCTAAAAAAGTTGACGGAGCAATTTTAACTTTTAAGTCTACTCATCCAAAATGGTCTTATGCTAAGACAGAAAATAAATCTGAAAAGGTAACAGAAGTTGCTGAAAAAAAAGTTATTTCAGAGAATGCTACTGTTGGTGTTTATTATTGGAGAAAAGGATCTGATTATATTAAATATGCAAAATCAATGATAAATAAAAATATACGTGTAAATAATGAGTTTTATGTTTGCCCAGTATATAACGAAGCTTTAAAAGATAAAAAAAATGTTGTAATCCACAATATAAAAAAAATGTGGGGGTTAGGAACCCCCGATGATTTAGAAAATTTTAAAAATAAATTTTTTTCATAACAAAGTATAATGGTAAAAATGTTTTTGAATAAGATTTGTAAAAGAATAAAACTATTAATTTCAAGATTCATTAAATCAAGAAAATTTGGTCTATTTTTTTTTAGTGCAAGATTTTTTCAAGTTCCCAAACGAATAAAGTTAAAAAATAATACTGTAGATTTGAATTTGCCAAATGAAAAAAATATGAAAGTAATTTTTACTGAAATATTTTTAGATGATACTTATAAATTGGAATGGATAAAAAATTTTTCAAAAAAAAATTCAATAAAAATTAAATCCATACTTGATATTGGAGGAAATTGTGGTCTGACATCGATGCTTTCAAGACAATATTTTCCAGAAAGTACTATACATTGTTACGAGCCAAATATTGATATTGAAAAATATCTTAAACCAAACTCAAAGATTGCAAATTTTAAATATTTTCTTGAAGCTGTGGGAGCAAATGCAGGAATGGTGAAATTAAATATTGATAATAATCAATCAGTCTTATCAAGTGTTTCATCTGATAAATTTGGTACAACTAGACAAATTTCATTTGAGGAAGTTTTAGAAAGATTTGAAAAAAATAAAGTTGACATAGTCAAAATGGACTGTGAGGGATCTGAATGGGAAATTTTAGAAAAAGTTGATTTATGGAAAAGTGTAAAATTTATAACAATGGAATATCATTTGGGCACAGATAATTATGATCATAATAGAATAACATATGCGTTAGAAAAGATAGACTTTCAAATAGTTTCAGAAATTGAAAATACTAATGATTGTAATTATGGAATAGCTGTAGCATACAATAAAAGTATATTAATTTAAATTATTTTGAGTCTATTGAAAAAAAATAATTTTCTTGTGAAAATTTGAAAGAAAACTTTTTTTTTGATATGCATTTGTATTTTTTATCAACACTTTTAAAAAACTTTTTTACTTTAAACAAATTACCTTTTTTTATTTCTATTAAGCAATTAGGTTTATTTGCTGTAAATATTTTTTTTGCCCCATTAAGTAAGCTTATTTCATGACCCTCTACATCGATTTTGATAAAAGAAATATTTTTAAAATTAAAATTATCTAATTTTTTTGTCTTTATATTAATTTTTTTAAATTTTTTGAATTTTTGATTTAAAAAAATTTTTTTTTCTAATGTTGCCAATCCATCTAGTTCGAAACTATTATAATATGGAATTATTAGATTTTTATTTTTATTTTTGTTAGATAATGCGTAATTAAATATTTTAATATTCTTGCAATTGTAGTTTTTAAGGTCATTTAAAATAAATTTATTTGGTTCAAAGGAATAAATTTTTTTTATTTTTGACTGTTTAGAAAGCGCATAAGAAAATAATCCTTTATTACAACCAATATCTATTGCATTTCCTTTGCTTGAAATAAATTGTTTTAGTTTAAAAAGTTCATTTTCTTTATTTTCACTAAAGTAATAAATAAAATATTGAATTTTTATACTAAATGAACTTGCTGATAACATAAGAAAAATTTTAAGAATTTTTCTTGAAATAGAGAAAATAATTCTTCTTAAGAACATTTATTATCTTTAATATTTAATTCTTTTGTTTGAAACATTATTCCTTAGCAATTATAGTAAACCTATTATATTGCTAACAAAATTAAATCAAATTTAAAAAATGATAATTTCAAAAACACCATACAGAATTTCTTTTTTCGGTGGAGGCACAGATTACCCAGATTGGTACAGAAAATTTGGAGGAGAAGTCGTTTCTACTACAATAGATAAATATATTTATATTACAGCAAGATACTTGCCACCATTTTTTGATTATAAATATAGAATTGTTTATTCAAAAGTAGAAACTGTTAATAAAGTAAAAGACATTCAGCATATAGTTGTTAGGAATCTTATTAAAGAGTCTAAAATTAAAAAAGGAATAGAATTACATTATGATGGTGATCTTCCTGCAAAAAGTGGAATGGGATCAAGCTCATCATTTGTTGTAGGTTGTATGAATGTTTTTTTAGCTTTAAATAAAGAATTAATTGATAAAAAATATTTAGCTAAAAAAAGCTTAAATTTTGAACAAAATATTTTAAAAGAAGTTGTTGGATCTCAAGATCAGGTTGCAGGGTCATATGGCGGGTTTAATTCTATAAAATTCAACACAGATGGGTCTTTTATTGTAAAGCCAATTAAATTAAAAAAAACTATTCAAGAAAAATTAAATAGAAGATTGTTTTTAGTATTCACTGGCTACCAAAGAAGAGCTCATGATTTCGCAAGTTTATATGTCAAAGATCTTTCAACTAATAAAATACCTGAAATGAATTCAATTCAAGAGCATGTCAACCTTTCAAAAGAATATCTTACAAAAGGTAAGCTAGATGACTTTGGGTATTTACTTCATGAAAGTTGGAGTAAAAAAAAGGAATTAAGCAAGCATATATCCTCTAAATTTATTGATAATCTTTATAGAAAAGGATTAAAAAATGGCGCTATAGGGGGCAAAATACTTGGCGCAGGAGGAGGTGGATTTCTTTTATTTTATGTGGATGAAAAAAAAATACACAATTTTAAAAAATCATTTAAAAAATATACAGTAATTCCATTTAAGTTTGAAAATAAAGGATCAAAAATCATTTTTAATAATGAATAATTTAATTTAAAAATTTATATGTCAGTATTTATTTTTATTTAGTTTTATTAATATTCTTTTTAATTGATCGTAGAAATTATTATAGCAATACTCAAAATATAATTTGCTTTTTTTAGCAGCTTGTTGGTCGGATTTTTTGTCTCCAATCATAAAAGATTTACTATTATCAACTATCCATCTTTTCATTAAATTAATTATCATCAAATTTTCAGGTTTTCTCAATTTGCTTCTTTTATCGTATTTTTTAATTGGGGCACCCTTTAAATAAGGACAATATTGCATATCATTTATAAAACATCCCTTTTTAAAAAATTTTTTTTTATTAATTTGTAAAATATTAAATAATCTTTTTCGGTGTACATACCTCTTGCTATACCAGACTGATTTGTAACAATAAAAATATTATAATTTTTTTTATTTAAGTATTTTAATCCTTTAATAACATTTAATTTTAAATCAAAATTTTTCATATTATTCACATATCCATAATCGTGATTTATTACTCCATCTCTATCGAGAAATGCTGCTGGTTTTTTAAATTGTTTATGAAAATTATTTTTAACTAAATTTAAATTTTTGTAAGTGCCTATATCAATAAATTTTGACTTACTAACTTTGCCTTTTATTTTTTTTTCATCTATTAGATTTTTTAAAATAGAATTTTCTAGAGAAATATTATTTTTTTGAATTTTTTTAATGATATGATTTTTTAAAAAATAAATACCAGCATTCATCAATTTACCATTAAAATTAACAAATGATTTATTGTTAATCTTTAAATTAGCAAGAGTATTATTGGATAAATAATTTTTATTTTTAGTAAGAAATATTGAACTATATTTTTCTTTTTTAAGGAAAAAATCATTTAAATTACAATCAATAAAAGAGTCTCCATTCATTACTATTAAGTCATTTGATGTTTTAAATTTCAATTGACTTAAAGCTCCTCCTGTCCCAAGAGTTTCTTTTTCAATTATACATTCAATTTCAATTCCATTTGAATTTTTTTTGTTAAATTTCTTGGAGATTTGCTGTCCTTTATAACCTGCTAAAATAAATATCTTTTCAAAAGGGTACTTAGAATAATGATTTATTAAATATGATAAAAAATATTTATTTTTAAACTTAATTAATGGTTTGGGTTTTTTTTTTGTTATTTTTGATATCCTTGATCCCTTACCTCCTACTAAAAACACAAGATCAAGTTTATTTAAATTTCTTTTAATCACTGTTAAATAATTGTATAAATTAACATTAGCTTAATTTTTAAAAATACATAAATTAATTATGATTTCAAAAACTTTCATCAGAAAACATAGTTGTGCCTTCTGACAATGTAATGAAAATTCAAGAAAGTCATTTATTTTTAACACGTCATTTATCAGAATTAATTAAGAAAAAATTATCTTCTAATTAAATGTATAGTAATATTTCAAATTTTATTTCTGCAACTGTTAATTTTTAGAATAATTACAATGAAGAGTATTAAAATAATTACAACATCAGATAGTGGTGGCTTAATTGACCAAATGCAACAAGTTAATAAGGAATTTAAAAGACTTGGTTATAAATCTTCAATAATAAAAATAAATAAGTTTAAAGATAGAAAAATAAATAATGTTAATTATGGAGATAATATTATTTTTCAAATGTCTGCATATGGGTATCAAAAAAAAGGAATGCCATTATGGCTTGTTAACGAAATTAAAAAATTAAAATATAAAGCTTCCACTTTAGGGATTTTTTTTCATGAATTATTTATTGATGCCAAAGTATGGAGTCCAAAAATTGTAATAGCAACTATACAAAAATATATAAATATAAGATTGTTGAGTTTTTGTGATTACTGGATTACCAGCAATTCCCATTATGCAAAGTGGCTAAAAAGCAAGAGCAATAAACCTAAAAATTATATTTGCCATGTTCATTCGAATATAAATCATAAAATATTGAATATTAAAAAGAATAAAAATAGTGCAGTTATATTTGGCACAGAGGGCTCAAGAAGTATGATTTATAAAAAATATTTTGATGAAATAAAAAGATGGGTTTTAAAAAATGATATAATTTTGTTTGATGTTGGTCCTGAGATAAAAAATTTTAATTTAAAGTCATTATGTAAAGATGAATTTAAGATTAAAATTTTAGGCAAATTAAGCGCCATTAAAATAAGAAATTTATTTTCCAAAGTCTCTTATGGTATTTTTATTACACCTGATGAACTTGTAGACAAAAGTGGTGTTATGGCAGCATATTCTTTTTATAAAGTATGCCCTATTAACCTCTTTAAACTACAAGTTAAAAATAAAAAGATCAAAAATAAGAGATTCTTAAAATATTTTCCAAATCCAATAGAAAAAAATTTTAATGTTAAAAAAATTGTTGAGACAAATCATAAGTTGTCAAAAAAAAATAACTTAAATCGATTAATTAAAACTTATTCAGTAAACTTTAAGTAAATGAAAATTATAATAAGCACACCTAATGTAAATCTAAATGTTTCAAAAGTAGTTGGTGTATTAAAAAAATTGAATTATCTGGACTCTTTCTGGACAACTTTTGTTTTGCCCTTTAGATTAAAATTTTTCCAGAAAAGATATTATAAAGAAATTAGTTATAAATTTGTTAAATTTCACATATTTAAAGAATTCATGAGAAAAATTTCAATAATTTTAAATTTAAAAATATTATACTCTGAGGATAAAAATATATTTTCCGCACATTCAGTTAGCAAACATATAGATGGAAGAGTAGCAAAATACATTTTAAAAAATAATAAAATTAATGTTATTTATTCGTATGAGGATTGTTCAAAACAAAGTTTTAAAGTTGCAAAATTAAATAATATCAAAACTATTTACGATTTAACAACTCCATATTGGCGTTATAAACAAAAGATTCTTCATGAAGAATTGAAACTTCAACCAGATTGGAATTTAAGTTCTACAGAAATATTTTCCCCAGAAAAATGTGAAGACAAAGACGAGGAGCTTAATTTATCTGATCAGATAATAGTGGCGTCGTCTTTTGCTGCTAAAAGTCTTGAATTACATAATTTTAAAAAAAAACCAAATATTAAAATAATTCCCTATGGGATTGATTGCCCAAAAGAAAAAATTATTAATAAGAGAGAAAAAAATGAAACTTTTAAAATATTTTTTGCAGGTAGGCCTACATTATCTAAAGGAATTCAATATGTAATTGAGTCTACAAAACAACTAGACTTTCCTTGGCAGATAGAAATTGCAGGATCAATTCCTGAAAATCCAGATAAAATTTCAAGAAAGATGGATTTATTTTTTAATGACGAAAGATGTAGATTTTTAGGACAATTATCAAACCCTGAAGTATTAGAGAGAATGAAACAATGTCATGTTTTTTTATTTCCATCATTATTTGAAGGTTTTGGACAGGTTTTATTAGAGTCTATTTCTTGTGGGCTTCCAATTATCACAACAAATAATACTGCTGGATCAGATTTAATTGAAGACAATAAAAACGGTTTTTTAACACCTATAAGAGATACAAATAAAACCATTCAAATATTAAATAGTTTATATGGAGATGATGAACTGAGAAAATCAATAGCAGAAAATGCTTTTTTAGGTATAAATAAATTCAGTTGGGAAAACTATCAAAAAGAAATAACTAAAACTATCAGACTTGAATGTATTTGAATAATATTGCTAGTAAAAAACCTAAGCAGAGACTAAAAGAACTGGTAATTTTTTTTTATATTTACATGATTTTGGAAGGGATGTTGAGAAAATGGCTTATTCCAACATTAAATAAAGAAATATACTTTTTAAAAGATTTTTTTTTAATTTGTATATACTCTTATGCTTTTAAACATAAATTTCTTTTTGAAAAAAAAATTTCTAAAATATTTACTATTTTCATTATTTCTATATTATTTTTTGGAGCAATTGGTTATAACTTTAATAAAATTGAAGTATTATCATTTATAGCGGGAGCAAGATCATATTTTCTTTTTGTTCCTTTATTCTTTATTATTGTTCACACTTTTTCAATTAAGGATATAAAAAAATTTGTAAAAATTAATTTATATTTTATTTTACCATATTATATTTTAGTACTATTTCAAACATACAGTCCTCACGAAGCTTATATAAATTCTGGCTATAAATCTTTAGTTCAAAATCCTGAAAGACCTAGTGCATATTTTACATACATAACTCAAAATACTTATTATTTTTTATTTTTAATAACTTCTTATTATTCATATTTAAATGGTCAGAGCTCTTTAGGTAAAAAAAAATTATTTTTATCAAGCGTTTTAATTTTTCTTTTAATGGGTATTATGATTTTATTAAAAAGTAGAGCAGTATATGTTTATACATTTGCTATTATTATTTATTCTTCCTATATAAACTTTGTTAGTAATGAAAATAAATCTCTTAAATTTAAGAAACTAATAATACTTTTGATTATCACTCCAATTTTCTTTAGTATAAATACATCTCTTTTTGAAAACCAGTACAAATTCTCTGCAGAAAGAATAAATAAGGATGATTATAAGTCAATGTCATTCTATAAAGAATATAAAGGACATGAATTTAAAAATGAGTTTTTAATTAAATTATTAAAAAAATTTGGTCATACAGATAATTTATTTGGTTCTATTAGAGAATTTTGCATTAAAAATTCAAGTATTTGTAGAGTGATTAATGAGATTTATTTTTTTCCTTCATTGAAATATTCATCTTTCTTTGGTGAAGGACTTGGAGCTGGAACACCAATGGTAGTGCATTTAAGTGAAAAAAAACAGTTTTATCTAGGAGAAGCTGAAAATCATAGAATCATTGGTGAATTAGGTTATTTTTTTGGAACAGTATTAGTATTATTTAAGTATCTTTTTTTTGTATTTCTTAATTTAAAATTCTTCTTTAGCAAAAGGATTAAAAATAAATTACTTTTATTTCCTTTTTTAATTTTTGTTACAGTGACTTTTTTAATTGGGCCAATAACATACACAACTTCATTTATAAGTTTTATTTGTTGGTTTACATTAGGTATATTATTAACATCTGAAAATGAAAATAAAAACACATCTTAATTAATGAAAATAGTTATTCTTAGTTCAAATCTTTCAAACGAGGCAGGTGGATATGCTGAGTCATCATTTTTATTAAGAGAACGTTTGGATAAGATCAAAAACAATGATGTTTATTTATTTGGATTTTGGAAATCAAAATTTTTTAAATTAAACTACATTTTATCTGATAGAATAAATATTTTTAACCCAGGGCTAATTAATAAATTTCCATTTTCATTAAAATACTTTAAAAAGCTATTTGAAATAAAACCACAAATCATTGATTTACAAGGGATTTGGTCTAGTACATCAATTTTAAGTTTGATATATCATAAGTTATCAAAAACACCTTACATAGTTACACCTAGAGGAATGCTGGAGAAGTGGGCGCTACAACAATCATATTTTAAAAAAAAAATTTTTTATTTTTTTGTTGAAAAGTATCATTTAAAAAATGCGATTTACTTGAGAGCCACATCAGATTTAGAGGCATCAACATTTATTAAACTTGGTTTTGAAAAAAATAAAATTTTAAATATTCCTAACTCAATTAAAATTCCTATTTTAAAAAAAAAAATTAAAAAAAAAATTAAAAAAAAAAAACTTTTGTTTTTAAGCAGGCTGCATCCCAAAAAAGGTTTGGTTGAATTGTTACATTCATGGAAAATAATTCAGAATAAATTTTCTGATTGGGAACTAGTAATCTGTGGATATGACGAAAATAATTATAAAAAAAAAATTTTGAAAATAATTAAAGAATTAAATCTTAAAAGAGTTATTTTGAAAGACTTTGTTACTGGAAAAAAAAAAGAAGAAATCTTTTATTCTAGTAATCTTTTTATTTTATTAAGTCATTCTGAAAATTTTGGCTTATCAATTGCTGAGGCCTTATCATACAAAATACCGGTAATTACAACAACAAATACACCTTGGAAAAAATTAAATAAATACAAATGTGGCTGGTGTATAAAGTTAAATGCTAACGTAATTGTTAAAACTCTTGAAAAAGCTATGAGTATGTCAAATAAGGAAAGGATGTTGATGGGAAAGATAGGTAGAGAATGGATGATAAAAGATTTTAGTCATAATAGCATTGGTATTAGAATGCATTCTGTTTATAAAAAGATTTTAAAAAAACATTTTTAGAAATTAATAATTATAGGATTAAATGTGTCCATCATACTTGGAATTAACAAAGACCACTCAGATTCATCTGCCTGTTTGTTAATTAATGGAAAACTTGTAGGAGCTGTTGCTGAGGAAAGACTCGGACAAAGAATAAAACACGACTCATCTTTTCCAATAAATTCAATAAGTTGGCTAATAAAATCAAATAATCTAAAATATAAAGATATAAATTATATTGCAGTTTCAAATGACCCAATGGCAAACTTTATTCCAAAAATGTTACATTCATTTGATTTTTCCAGCTTTAACTTGATTAAAAAAATAAAAACCAAATTTTATAATAGATCTTCACTAAAAAAAAAGATTATAGATTTGTGCAAGGCTAACAATGAGGATCTCAATAGTCTTAAATTTAAAATAATCAATGTTGAACATCATTTAACGCACATCGCAAGCGCCTATTATCCCTCAAAATTTAGAGATAAAACTGCAGCATTTAGTTATGATGGTTCTGGAGACGCAGTAAGTATTGCACTTGCTGAGTGTCAAGATAATAAAATAAAAATTTTAGAAAAAGTATATCTCCCAAAAAGTCTTGGACATTTTTACTCTGCTATTTGTAATCACATAGGTTTTAAAAATTTTGGTGAGGAATATAAGGTTATGGGTCTCTCTGCTTATGGTAAAGATAAATATTCTAAATATTTTAATGAATTAATAGGATATGACGAAAAAAACATTATAAGGCAAAAGAAAATATTTGATTATAACAGTATCGATTTTAAAAAAAATCATGTAATCAAAGTTAAGAAAAACATACTTCCAAATGAAATATTAGATAAGTTTTCAGAAGAGTCAAAAGACATAGCAAAATCCTTACAAAGTTCTTTTGAAAATATTGTTATGCAAATTATTCATAGACTTGAAAAAAAGGTTTCTAGCCAAAATCTTGTTATGGCTGGCGGGTGCGCGATGAATGGTTTGGTAAATGGAAGGATATTTAAAGAGAGTAATTTCAAAAATCATTTTATTCAACCAGCTTCTACAGATGATGGTACAGCCTTAGGAGCGGCATATTATTGCTGGCATAATCATTTAAAAAAAAAAGATCGTTTTATAATGAAACATGCTTTTTGGGGACCTTCGTACAATGAAGATGTTATTCTTGATAGCATAAAGTCTAAAAATTTAAAGTTTACAAAATTTGATGATACAGATCAGCTTACTAATTACGCAGCAAAAATTATTGCGAATGGTAACGTGGTAGGATGGTATCAAGGTAGAAGTGAATGGGGCTCAAGAGCTCTTGGCAATAGATCTATTTTAGCAAATCCAGCAAATAAAAATATGAAAGATATAATTAACGCTAAAATAAAAAAAAGAGAAAGTTTTAGGCCGTTTGCACCTTCAGTTCTAGAGGAGGATGTTAGCAAATTTTTTGAATGTGATATTCGATCAGAATTTATGAATCACATTGTTAAGTTTAGAAAAGAGTGGAGAGCCACTTTTCCTTCCGTTTGTCATGTTGACAATACTGCTAGATTACAAACAGTAAATAAAGATAATAATCCGTTATTTTACAAGTTAATATCTGAGCTTAAAAAAGTAACTAACTATGGTGTAATTTTAAATACTAGCTTTAATGAAAATGAACCAATAGTAGATACACCCGATCAAGCTATAAGTTGTTTTTTAAGAACAGATATGGATGTATTGTTCTTAGAAAAATTTATGATTACAAAAAATTAGTATCAATTAATTTAAAAAAACTAAAAAATGAAAATTTCTATTTTAACCTGTGTTTTAAATAACGAAAAATTTATAGCGGACTCAATTAAGAGTGTTCAAAATCAGATCTATAAAAATAAAGAACATATAATCATAGATGGAGGTTCAATCGATAATACAATTGATATTGTAAATAGATTAAATAATAATGATATTAGCCTTATTTCATCTCAGGATAATGGAATTTATGATGCAATTAATAAAGGAATTAACCTAGCCTCAGGAGATATAATAGGAATATTACATTCCGATGATTTTTATGCTGACTATAATGTTTTATCTAGTGTAAACGAAGTTTTTGAAAAAAAAAATGTAGATATTGTTTACGGAGATTTGTTATATGTTTCAAAAAACAAAAAATTAAATGTGAGATATTGGAGGGCTGGAGAATTTTTAGATAGAAACATCAAAAGAGGTTGGATGCCACCACATCCAACGGTATTTATTAAAAAAGAAGTATTTAAAAAGATAGGAAATTATAATACCAACTATAAAATATCTTCAGATTATGATTTTTTAATAAGAGTTTTTACAAATTACGATATTAAAAAACAGTATATTAAAAAAACTTTGATTAAAATGAGAATTGGCGGAACAAGTAATAAATCAATAACAAATCTGTTAAGAAAATCCTTTGAAGATTTTAAAATTATAAAAAAAAATAAAATAGGTGGATTTTTAACTTTATTAAATAAAAACTATTCAAAAATAAGTCAACTATTTCAAAAGTAAAATGTGTGGATTTATTGCATCTTTTGGTCAAAATATAAATCATAAAGGTTTAAAAATAGCTTTCAATCAACTTCAAAGGAGAGGACCAGATGCTGAAGGCATTTGGAAGAAAGATAATATATTTTTAGGAAGTAGGAGACTCGCTATTTTTGATCTACATGATAGGTCCAATCAACCTATGACATCAATTTGCAATAGGTATGTCTTAGTTTTTAATGGGTCTATTTACAATTACTTGGAATTAAGAAATTATTTATTAAATCTTGGAATTAAATTAAGAACTACCTCAGATACAGAGGTTATTATAGAATTATTTGTTCTTGAGGGGCCAAAAATGCTTAGCAGGCTTCAAGGCATGTTTTCATTTGTGATATGGGATAAACACACAAAAGAGGCATTTGCTGCAAGAGATCCTTATGGAATTAAGCCTCTATATATTGGTTACAATTCAGAGGGAATTATTTTGGCCTCTCAAGTTAAGACACTATTGTCTACAAATTTAATAAGCAAAGAAAAAGATTTTAGCTCTCAATTTTGTTTTTTTCAATTAGGGTTTGTTATTGAGCCAAGAACATGGTTCAAACATATTAAATCACTTAAATCAGGACATTATATAATTATTAAGAATAATAGAATAACTTATGAAAAAAATTGGATTAATTTACAAAATTTTTGGGTTCAAGCTGATCAAAATAAAACAAAAATTAAAAAAAAAAATCTTAAAAATATAATTTATGAAGAGTTAACTGCTTCGGTAAATAAACACTTAGTTGCAGACGTTCCAATAGGCATATTTCTATCAAGTGGTGTGGACTCAACTTTGCTTGCAAGTATTGTGTCAAAAAATAGTAAAAAAAATATTACCGCAATTACAGTGTTATTTAATGATTTTAAAAATTCAGATTATGATGAGACAATTAAGGCAAAAAAAATTGCTCAAAAGCTTGGTTTAAAACATTTTATATTTACTGTAACTAAAGAGGATTTTCTTAAAGACTTTCCTAATATAATAGAAGCTATGGACCAACCTTCTATTGATGGCATTAATGTTTGGTATGCATCTAAAGCGGCCGCAAAACTAAAATTAAAAGTAGTCTTTTCAGGACTTGGAAGTGATGAGGTGTTTTTTGGGTACAATCACTTTAAAAATATCCCATTAACTTATAAATATTTTGCTATCCTAAAAAAAATACCATTTTTTAAATTATTTTCTAAAATTTTTTTTAATTTTTACAGTTTTATAAAAAATGATGATAGGTGGACAAATGTTACTGAAAGTTCAAAGTCTATACTTAAATTATGGTTTTTAAAAAGAATGATTTTTACAAAAGAATATATTTTAGAAAAAAATTTTCTACCTGATGATAAAAATTTTTTAGAAATATATGATGAAATTAATAGTAGAGAAAATTTTTATTCATTTAAAAATCAAAAAATTAAACTTTCATATTTAGAATCTGACTATTATATGAAAAATCAACTTTTAAGAGATAGTGATTGGGCTAGCATGTTTCATGGAGTTGAGTTGAGAACTCCATTTGTAGATAGTCATTTATTAAGTAAATTAAAGGATTTAATGAATACCTATTCTTCTTTCCACAATAAAGAGATTTTAAAAAAATCGTTCAATGCAATTTTACCAAAAGAATTATTACAAAAAAGAAAAACCGGGTTTCATACACCTGTTAAAAATTGGATAAAAAGCAATTCAAGAAAAAATAAAAAAAACTCAAAAAATTATATTCATAATTATATGCTTGATATTAAAGATTCGTTCAATAAATATTAATAATGAAAAGTTTTAAAATATTAGAAGAAAAAATTGTAGCTTATCTTGTTTGCTCAATTGTTCCGTTTTTAGCTTTTTCAATATTTTTCGCAGATTTGTTATGTAGCGTGTTATCTTTATTTTTTCTTTTTTATTTAATTAAAAGAAGTCCAACTTTTTTTTATAAAAATAATTTTTTTATATTAATCTTATGTTTTTATATTTTATGCTTAATTAGCTCTTTTTTATCTGGAGAAATATTTTTTTCATTAAAGAGTTCTTTACCATTAATAAGAATAATTTTTTTAATATTTTTAATATCTTATTTAATAAATAATAATAAACATTTTCTTAATATTTTTTATAATTTTCTAAAATATACATTTTTAATTTTAATCTTTTTTGGATTAGCACAATATACCTATGAATATTATTTGCTTTTTATAAATGATCTTTTAGAGATATCTCATATTAGATTGACATTGCCATTTTCAGACGAAGGAAAGCTGGGTTCATTTTTAGTAAGACTTTATGGTTTGTTAATCGCTACTTATATTTTAGAAAAAAATTATAAGAAATCTGAAAATATTATTTTAATTTTATTATCTGTATTAATGTCTGCGGTTATTCTTTTATCTGGTGAAAGAAGTTCACTATTTTTTTTGATACTTTTTTTTTTAATCAGTTTTTTTTGTATAAATTTTAAATTGAAATTTAAGATTTATTCTATTTTATCATTTTTTATAGTTTTATTGTTTATTCTTTCTATAAATTCAAATCTTTCTAATAGAATACTTTTTGATCAAAATAACAAAATATCTATAACGACTGAAAAAAATGATTTGATTATTTTTACGAGTCAACATACAGCACATTATTTAAGTGGTTTTAAAATGTTTCAAGATAAACCAGTAATAGGACAAGGGCCTAGAATGTTTAGATTGCTTTGTGATAATGAAGACTTTAGAGTTAGCATAAATAATAAAAAAAGTTGCTCATCTCATCCTCATAATACCTACATTCAATTATTAGCTGAAACAGGTTTTATCGGGGCTCTTTTATTCAGTCTGGGATTTTTTCATATTATTATTAATTTATCAAAACATTCTATAAAAAAATTTTTTTTCAAAAAAAATAAATTAAATAATTATCAGGTAATTTTAAGTGTTTCTGCACTTTTGGTATTTTGGCCATTTTCACCTAGTGGAAATTTTTTTAATAATTGGATTTTAATAATATACGCTTTTCCATTAAGTTTTTATTTTAATGAATTTTTTAAAAAATATAATATTTTTGTTAAAAATTAAAAGTTTACTATTTTATTAAGTAAAATTTATATCCATTAATTTTTTTTTGGTAAATATTTTTTTTTACTAGATATGGAGTACATGGAGAAGATGTATATCCACATCCATCTTTATCTTTGAGTAAATAATATGCAAATTTTCCATCTATTTTAACTACTTCAGATATGTCTTTAGTATCTTCTTTTTTTGGAAATTGTGGCCATGCATTATTAAAAACTAATTCATTATAGTTATTGTAAATTCTAAGACTATGCTTCATAGAAAATAGTAGAATAAAAATTATTAAACTAATATTTAAAAACTTTCTTAAATTTTCAAATTTAACATTTAAAACATTATATTTTATTGCAACATATGTAGAAAAAGAAACTATTAAAACCACAATATATGACGAACCATATCTAAAAACAGGAAATCTTATAAACCAAATAAAAACACATAGAGCTGAAATGAAAAATAAAATGACTATTCTATAATTATTTATTATTTTACGTGAATTTGTAATAGTAAATTTTTTTTTTAAAATTAAGCAAATTATAAAAATAATAATTATAAAAATTGATAATTTTTTTAAAATTAATAAGCCATGATTAGATGCCCAAGTATTCAGCCAGAAAAAATTTTGGACGTATGTATCTTGTGTTACACTTGGACCGTTATAATCAGGCCACCCTTTTGTCCATGCTTCATTATCTAAACTCTGAATACTTGCAGAAATAAGATCATTAGAATTGTTACTAAACCAATCTAATGTTTCAAAACATGTAATTTCTATAGGATAAATAATGCAACCTGAAGTAATTATATTTTTAATAACCCAAGTACTAACAATTAGTAAAATTAAAATATTATAGAAATTGAAAATATACTCTTTTTTGAATTCAGATAAAAAAATATATAATGGAATAATAAACACAAAAATAAGAGATGTTTTAAGCATAAAGCAAAATAAACTTAATATTAATAATTTAAAAAAATCTTCTTTAGAAATATTTTCTTGATAATTTTCTTTAAGAAAAAATGTGCTTATTAGTAAAAAATATAAATGAGCAATTGTGTCGTTACCAAATTCTGAATACCTATTATAACCATATAAAATATAAGCAAATATTAAGAATATATAAAAAATATATGTAATATTTTTATCAATATTTTTTTTTATTTCATTATAAAAATATAATACAAAAGTTGAAAAAATAATTGCAGCTGGAATAATTATTCCATTTTCATTAAAAATAAAATTATAAAATGAAGCATTTAAATATTGAAGTATTGAAATATGACCAAATCTAAAATGAATATTTGATATACCGAAAATAATTTTATTTTCATTAATTATTTGTGTAAATGGTAAATGATAAAGGTTTGCGTCAGGTCTGTAAATTGTGTCATAAGATAAAATTAAAGTTGAGATAATTGAAATTAAAAAACTACAATATATAACGTTAAAAAAGTTTTTGCTTTTAATAATAAAAAAAAATCCAATAAATAAAATTAAAATAAATAAAATTGTATTTGTCTTAATATCCAAAGGTATAAAAAAATTTAGAAAAATGGCTATAAATGCAAGAAAAAAAGAACCAAAGAAAATAGATTTATAAACTTCGCTAATTTTACTGTTTTTTTTCAATAAAAATGTGCATCCAGCACAAATAAGATATAAAGACGAGATAAAGGAAAATAGAAAAATGTTAATCAAGTTTTGTATTAAGTAATAAATTATTTAATTAAAACCAATGTATATATCATATATATTTTCTAACAAGATATACAAATTATAAAATAAATTTACTATTTTAATTGAATATAATTTAAATGCTATGTTAACAGTAATTGTACCGGTATATAATGAGAAGCAATTTTTAAAAAATATTTTAAATAAATTAATTAAAATAAAAATAAATAAACTTCAAATTATTATTGTTGATGATGGTTCAAATGACGGAAGTTCAAAAATTATAAAAAATGAATTTTTAAAAAATAGAAAAATAGATAAAATAATATTTCATAATAAAAATTCTGGAAAGGGTTCTGCAATAAAATCTGCACAAAAATTTATAAAAGGAGACTATGTTGTGATTCAAGATGCTGATTTAGAGTACAATCCTAAAGATTTAATTAAAATATATAATCATATCAAAAAAAATAAGTTAAAAGTGGTCTATGGCTCTAGAGTTTTGAATAAAAACAAATATCAAAATACCAAAAATTTTACACATTTAATAAGAATTTGGGGAAATATTTTTTTAACATTTGTTTCAAATATTATTAATAATCAAAATCTTACAGATGCCCACACTTGCTATAAAATGATCGAAACAAAAATTTTTAAAAAAATAAATCTTAAAGAAAAAGGTTTTGCATTTTGTCCAGAAGTAACGACCAAGTTATCAAAAAAAAAATTGAAGATTACTGAGATACCCATTTCTTATAAAGGCAGAACATATGACAATGGAAAAAAAATTACATCTATAGACGGTCTAGTTGCTTTATTATGCTTAATTAAATATAGATTTATTGACTAATGATAGTTTATCTAAAGCACCAATTAGTAAAAGTCATAGAAAAAATTCCTTTATTACAAATATTCATTTACAATAATTTAGAGATTTTTGATTTTTTACTACCTCATGATAAGGATTATTATGCACTGAAGTTGTTGTTCTCTGTGAATGAAAGGAGATCTTTCCTTGATATTGGAGGAAATATTGGATTATCAAGCATAGGTTTTAGAAAGTTGGGATATAAAAATACTATCCACATTTTTGAACCTGATACAAAACTTGTCAGTCGAAATTTATTAAAAATCAAAAAAAAATATAAAAATATAAAAATCCATTCTGTTGGGCTATCTAATAAAAATTCATTTCAAAATTTATATCAGGCATATTACAAAAATATTTATTTTCATTTTAATAATAGTTTTGACCGAAAATACATTAGACAAAAACTTTATGAAAATTATGGAGATAAATCTAAAAAGTTTCTAATAAAGTCAAAAAAATTAAGTTTAAAAAAATTTGATAATATGCAAATTAGTGACAGAGTGTGCTTTATAAAAATTGACGTTGAGGGCTTAGATCATAAAGTATTATATGGTATGAAAAATTGTATTAAAAAATTTTTACCAGTAATTCTTATTGAATATAACTATAGTAATTTCTCGAAAATACAAAATTTTTTGAAAAAAAAGTATGATTGTTATTTTTATGACTTTAAAAATAATAAGTTAAAAAAATTGTCTGTTCACTTAATACAAAAACTCAAAAATGGCAAAATTTTAGAAAATATTTTTAAAAAAAATAGTGTAAACTTATTTTTTATAAGGAGATAATTTTTAAATGTTTTCAAGATGAATATTATAAACTATAAATATCTTTGTCTTTGATATAATTACAAACTAAACTTAATGAAAAAAAAAGCATTAATATATGGAGTGACAGGACAGGATGGTTCATATTTAACTGAACTATTATTGAAGAAAAATTATGAAGTTCATGGGGTTAAAAGAAGATCTTCATCAATAAACACTGAGCGTATAGATCATTTGTATCAAGATCCACATGAAAAAAATAAAAAGTTTATTTTACACTATGGAGATATATCAGATTCTATTTCTGTAAATAATTTAGTTAGTAAAATAAAACCTGATGAAATTTATAACCTGGCCGCTCAATCACATGTTGGTGTATCATTTCAAATACCAGAATATACCACAAATGTTGATGCTCTAGGAACACTTAGAATTTTAGAAGCAGTTAAATCTATAAATTTTAAAAAAAAAATTAAATATTATCAAGCTGGGACTTCAGAAATGTTTGGTAAAACTGGAGGTGGTTTTCAAAATGAAAAAACTAAATTTTATCCAAGAAGTCCTTACGCAGCTTCAAAAGTTTACGCACACTGGATAACTATAAATTATAGAGAAAGTTACAATATATTTGCATGTAACGGCATATTATTTAATCATGAAAGTCCTGTTAGGGGTGAAACGTTTGTTACAAAAAAGATAATTTCAGGATTATGCAAAATAAAAAATAAAAAATTGAAAACTCTTTATCTAGGTAATATTTATGCAAAAAGAGATTGGGGCCATGCCAGAGATTATGTGGAAGCGATGTGGAAAATTTTACAGCAAAGAAAGCCTGATGATTTTGTCATTGCTACTGGAAGACAATACACAGTTAAACAGTTTATCAATTTGGTTTGTAAAAAACTTAAAATTAAAATTATATGGAGAGGAAAAGGCATAAAAGAAAGAGCTTATGATGAAAATGGTGATGTAATTATTAAAATAGATAAAAATTATTTTAGACCAACGGAAGTTGATACTCTGTTGGGAGATGCTTCAAAAGCTAGAAGAATTTTAAAATGGAAACCAAAAGTTAACATTCATGGATTAATAGAAGAAATGATTAGTTATGAAATGTAAACTTTGAGAATGTTAAAAAATAAAAAAATTTATTTAGCTGGGCATAATGGACATGTTGGAAAAGCAATATTAAAAAAATTAAAGCTTTTAGGTTACAAAAACATATTAACAGCAAATAGAAAAAAATTAGATTTAACTAATCAAAGAAAAGTATTTAAATTTTTAAAAAAAAATAAGCCGTTTTTTGTAATTATAGCTGCAGCAAGAGTTGGGGGTATAGTTGCTAATAATAAATATCGTGCTGAATTTATTTATGAAAATTTAAGTATTCAAAACAATTTAATTCATGGCTCTTACATTAATGGAATTAAAAATTTAATTTTTTTGGGTTCAAGTTGTATATATCCAAAACTTTGTAAACAACCACAAAATGAGAGCTATTTATTAGACGGTAAATTAGAATATACTAATGAACCTTATGCTCTTGCTAAAATTGCTGGAGTGAAAATGTGTGAAAATTATAATAAACAATATAAAACAAATTATAAAAGTTTAATGCCAACAAATTCTTATGGTTATGGAGATAGTTATGATTTAAAGAAATCACATTTTTTTTCAGCATTAATTAAAAAAATTCATATAGCCAAATTAAAAAATAAAAAATTCATTACATTATTAGGGACAGGAAAAGCAAAAAGAGAGCTAATATTTGTTGATGATATAGCTGATGCAGTAGTTCATTTTATGAACAAAAAAACTAAGGAGAACTTAATCAATATTGGAACAGGTAGAGAAGCTAGTATTATAGATTATGCAAAATTCATAATAAATAGACTTGGTTTAAATTTAGATATTAAATTTGATAAATCATACCCAGATGGAACACCAAGAAAAATTCTTGATATATCATTAGCAAAAAAATATGGATGGGTTGCAAAAACAAGCTTAGAAATTGGATTTGATAAAACTTATAAGGATTTTCTAAAAAAAAAACTTTACCTTTAAATATAATTTAATCACTAATTAAAACCATGATTAGAGAATATATATTCCCTGAAGAATTTGGACGAAACACAATTTGGGTTATGTTGAGTGGATTTTTTTTGAAAATAGGTGCTAAAGAAAATTCTTTTGGTCAAATTAAAATGCCTAAAGATCATTACCTATTTAATTTAGATAAAAAAAATTTAAACGAAAATTACGAAAAATATAAATATCTTCATTACATATTTTTAGATGGGCCAGTTGAGTATCTTGAAGATGATAGATTTAAAAAAATAAAAAAAAAAGTAAATATATACTATGTTGGAAAGTTAAATAATTTTTGGAAAAATATAGAAAATTCAAATCCATTATTTCCTAATGATTTAGACGAAAATTTAGAGACAATTAGTAAAATAGAAAAAGAATTTCCAATTTTTTTTAAAAAATATTATTTAAAAAAGCTTTTAACAACACTGAATAATTTTAAAAAAATCAATCTTTCATTCAACCATATTTTTGGAAAAAAAAAATATGCTTATTATGGATATATAAAACCAACCAAAAACCATTTAAATAAATTCTCACAAATTTTAAATTTAGATTTAACTGAAATTGAAATTTTTTTTGAACAGAAAAAGTCTTTTCAAAACTTAGATGAAAAACTTAAATATATTTGTAATTTGAAAAATAATTTAATAAATCAAAATATCAAATTTCTTCCATATATAAATGAGTTATTATTATTCATGATAAGATACTCAATATGTAATCATTTAAAGAATATCAAAAATTTCAATATCCATGACGGTTTAGGTGGTGAAGAAAATTATAATGCTTATGAGATGTTGCTTGGAAATCAACATATTTATCTAGATTTTGGATCTAAAGTTGGTTTTGATGAAATTTATCCAAGGCAAGCGTTATTACAATTTTCTAATAAAAATACTATTAGTTTAAATTTAGAAGAGGAATTTCTTTTTAAAGATATTGAAACCTCAAATTTATATTTAAAAGAAAAAATAGATGAATTTTTTTTAAAATTAAATATTAAATCTTAAAGAAAAAGGATATAAATTTTTTATGCATATTTTTATTACTGGTATAGCAGGTTTTCTTGGATCAAATTTAGCTGAATTTTATATTAAAAAGGGATTTAAAGTTTCAGGTTGTGATAATTTAATTGGAGGAGACTTAGAAAACATACCATCAAAGGTTGATTTTTATAAAGGTAATTGTGAGAATTTGGAATTCATGACTAAAGCTATGAAAAATAAAGTTGATGTAGTTTGTCATGCAGCTGCGTATGCGCATGAAGGACTTTCAAGTGTGTCACCAACATTAATTTGTGGTAATAATGTAACTGGCAGTACGTCTGTTTTTACGGCCGCTATAAGAAATAGAGTTAAAAGAATTGTTTTCTGTTCATCAATGGCTAGGTATGGAAATATAAAAATACCTTTTAAGGAAAATGATATTCTTAAACCAGTAGATCCTTATGGAGTGTCTAAAGTAGCAGCTGAGGAAATTTTAAAGATTTTATGTAAAACACATAATTTAGAGTACAACATTGCTATTCCGCATAATATTATTGGACCTAAACAAAAATATGACGATCCATATAGAAATGTTGTTTCTATAATGGTCAATTTAATTTTACAAAAAAGACAACCAATTATCTATGGCGATGGCTCACAGAAAAGATGCTTTTCTGATATTGATGATTGTTTATATTGTTTAGATAAGCTTATAACCGATAAAAATATTGTCTCTCAAACAGTAAATATTGGGCCAGATGAAGAATTTATATCTATAAATGAATTATTTGAAAAATTATCAAACAAACTCAAATTTAATGAAGGTCCAAAATACTATATGGATAGACCAAACGAAGTAAAACATGCAACTTGCTCCTCAGATAAAGCTAGAAAACTATTAAATTATAAGACCACAGTTAACTTAGATGAATCAATTGATAAAGTAATTTCATATATAAAAACAAAAGGGGTTAAAAAATTCAAATATAAATACCTGTTAGAAATTGAAAATGACAAAACTCCTATAACTTGGACAAAGAGGCTTTTTTAGCTAAAAATGTAGATAAATTGATATTTCATAACTTTAATTGATTTAATTATCTTTCTTTACAATTAAATATTTTATTTGTATAAAGCAGCGCCGGTAATTATTGCGAAGGTGTTATACCCGATCCCATTCCGAACTCGGAAGTCAAGCCCCTCTGCGCCGATGGTACTTTGTCTTAAGGCATGGAAGAGTAGGACGTTGCCGGCATTAAATT
>MDTE01108549.1_pt1 | contig 55763 bp, 39 predicted proteins | sample 811231 | NCBI WGS metagenome assembly MDTE01 (sample SAMN05326651, study PRJNA326480) | marine metagenome | isolation source: seawater | place: Indian Ocean: Red Sea | collected 2010 | reverse complement strand
TGATGACACGGTAACGCGTCAGAAAGTACTGCAGGTGTTGGCTCGCTGGCATGACAAAAGAACGGTGAAGATACTTGTCAGGGTTATCGATGGTTCACGCGATGGCGAAACAAGAAAAACCGGAATTAGCGGTCTTGGCCGCATTGGATCAGCAGCGTCGTGTGCGGCATTGGCGACACTAATGGACGCAGCGCCGACCCAGGAACTTTCAGCGCTCGGCCGGGCGCTGCGAATTGCGGGACCCATTGCTGAGGATGTGGTTGGACAATTATTACAGCATACCCGCGAGACGGTCCGTATCGAAGCTTGTGATGTGCTGCGGCAAATAGGGGGTACTCGTTCAATTCGTCGATTGAGCGATGTGGCCCAGCAGGATACCAGTAGCAACGTTCGGAAAGCGGCGTCACACGCCATGCAGAGAATCAAGAACGCGTCACGTCGGTAGATGTGCAGGTGACCGGGTATTGCGGAAAGAGGCACCGGCAGGACGGCATCAGATCCGATGGCAAGTGTTTTGTTCTTGGCGCAAGGTCAAGATCCGAAACAGACGACCCGACCATCGACTAATGTGATGATTACATCGCCATTTCGGCTGATGGCCAGGCCCCAAGGAGCTGGAGCAGCCGGTAACGGTTGCGACCAGATTGGCTTGCCATCGCTTGGGTCTAACGCCAAGACAGCATGCGTCGGTTTGGTTTCTCCGTCTTCTTCTTGGGGATTCACTCGGCCCATTTCGCCGGCGGCGACCACCGCGTTACGACAAATGGCCAGTGCACGTGGGTCTCGGAGTGTGGTGTTTTGCCACACGCCGATCGGTTTGCCGTCCTTGGTCTTTTCTGTTGCCAGGCGAACGAGACGGTTGTTCGTTGCGCGGATGACCATATCGGTAGATGACACTTGAAGAAAATGGCCACCGAAATAACGAGAGGGGCCATTTTTCGGTGGTGCATAGAGAAGTTGGTCAAATACGCGAACCTCGTTGTCAACCACGAAGAGTTCGCGGCCTCGCGGAGCGCGTTGGAACATATCCTTCTTCGGGCGGCTTGGGAAAACTTCGGTTGCGCCGTCGGGGCGGTTCCACCATTCGTTGGTTAATTCGTTCAGGCATTTACCTGTTCGAGGGTCGTAGATTGCAGGTGAAACGACGTTCCCGCCGGCCAGGTAGAGGCGATTCGCATGCCACAAGAGATGACCTTGAACACTGATTCCGGTGACTTGTTGATCGTCTACCAGGTGTCCGGAGGCGTTGTTTTGCCAGCGGATCTTTCCTGTTGCTGCGTCTAATGCATAGACGTGAGTGCCGTCGTAGCTGGTAATTCCAGCTGCCGCATAAACGACGCCCTGGCGCGCCAGGACTCCGCTTCCAACTGGCCAGGTAGACAATAGCTCGCCGTGAACTGCAATACGCCGTTGTCCGGGGGCTGCCTGGAAACGCCATATCTGCTTTCCCGACGGTGAGTCAAAGCAGTAGACGTAACCATCGCCTGAGCCGACATAGATGTTGCCCAGATGAAATTCTGGAGGAAACCGGACTGCACCGCCGGTATACCCTGTCCACTTTTCCTTGCCGTTTGCGAGATTGACCGCTCGAACGGACCCGTCGCGACTGCTCCAGTAGACGGTATTGCCTGCGACAATTGGTGCTGTGGGCTCAACGCCACTACGTGAGTTGTGGAGCCAACGACGCCTGACGGTTGTCGCCACGGATGCCGCTGACGCGCCAGTGCGTTCGGCATTGGCCCGGTACTGTGGCCAATCCGCTGCAGTCAGTTCTACTGCGGGTTGTGTGGTAGCTGTTGGCGAAGTTTCCAGGCGATCGGTTTGGCTTGCTTCAGCAGAGAAGAAGAAGTCACCGGCAGGAGCGAGGCTGATCATACCGATCAAGGAATGGTTGCAGTCACACATCCATGGCCCCCAATAGAGAAGTCCTTCGGCAACGATGACACCATCCTGGCAAGCAGGCCGCATCAGGGGAATGCGCCGTGGGTAGTTTCCGGCCAGATCAAGTCGCATCGTTCCCGTGTGGCGATAGCCGCGCGTAAAGATGCTATCTACGGTGCCGGTGGCTCTGGTGCAATTCCCTCGATAACATTCGAGATCTGCCAGTACCTCTCCGGTCCGGTAGGCAAAGACCTTGCTGGTTTCGGTGCGCCCCATCGCGTATAAGCCATCTTCGCGAAGCACCAGTTGCAGGTTGCCGTGTGGGTATTGCCACATCAAATTTCCAGTCGTGGCATCGATTGCCACGAGCCGCTTTCTCTGAGGACCTGCGATAAACAGGCCGATGTCATTGGCTTTGGCATAGGCACTGCTGGCGAACCCTTTGCTGGCAGTTTGTGCACGATCGGCGGTACCGATCGCATCCAGTAAAGAGGGCTCTTCTGTATGCCATAGCTGGGTGCCTGTCATTGCATCGAGACAGGTCAGGAATGCCTGATTGCTGTAGACGAAAATCCGTCCCGCCGCCAGGCAGAGGGCGCGGCTGTCTATGGGTTTGGACCACTGGCGATGCCAGAGAATGTTTCCGGTTTGCGGATTCATGGCCAGCAAGGTTCTTCCAAATCCCCAGGCGTAGTTGCCTCCGTACTGTTTTCCCAATCCGGACCACGGCCAGCCAGCCGGTTTACGGTCGCCGCGAATTACCTCGTCAATTGGTTCCTGCGGGCCAACGAGTCCGTAGAGAATGCCGTCTTTCAGAGCGAGCCATTTCCAAACACCATCTGGATCGACGTTCGCTGGAATCTTGATTTCACTGCGTAGTTCCCCCGTATTGGCATCGATTAATTTGCACCCGGTATTATCCGCCAGAAATACAGTTTGGGGTGTGGCGATCAGTGTACTCCGGTGGATCATGAAGCCGGGTGTGAGGTCGCGTTGCCAGAGGTGCGTTCCGTTATAGGCGTTGATCGCAACCAGCTTGTTCAACCAGGGCCATTCTCGGCGTTTAAGCGCAATATGTCCGAAAGCCTTGAAAATTCTGCCCCCCGATGCGACCGTTACTTGTGGCATTGGCACATACCAGGGTTCCGCCAGGAACTGTGTCAGATAAGGTGCTTTGGCGTTCTGGTCCGTTGACTGCGGATTGTTGTCTGGGCCGTGGTAGGGATGACTCCAGTCGTCTGCTCCAGGCGGGCGGGCTTTCGTAATGATTTTGCTTCCGATTACTGCCTTGGCGCCAGGATGCAGAATACGCAAGATCTCTCGCCGGACCGGGGGCGCGACCTCTCCCTGTGTACCGATGACAAACAGGTTGTCAACGAAGTTGTCTGCCAGTGGTAGATGCTCGGGGGAACCATGTTCAACATAAACACGCGTACCCAACAGGCCTGCACGGTCCATTTCGACGCGCATTGCTTGGGCGGACGTGCGATTATTGAGTTGCACAAACCAAACCAGCTGGCTGGTTCGACAGAGTTCCACGATCAGGTTTGGAGTTGGTGTTCCGGTTAGTACTCCAATGCCGGAATAGGTCCCCGTCAGCTGGAGAAGAGTTTTTGCGTTCTGAAAACTGTGTGCAGGTATTACTGCTGTGCATGCCCACAATGTCAGCGATACGCATAAGGTCGGGAAGGATACTAGTCTGCGTGGCTTGCTACTCGACTGACGAAGGGCCGTGTTAGACATCAATGGAGCCTCCTGGTAGACCTTTGCCATGGCGAAACTTCACAGTCAGGAACTGAGAGCAGCCGGATTGTATCAACTCTCGTGGGAACGCGTGGCAACTGGACGGGAACTCAGATGAAAAATCGAGGCTATCCAGGCACACGTGGAGATGGCAAAAAACAAGCTCAGGGCGATCGAGATCTGTGGGACCGTGGTGGCGCGTGGGCTTGCGAGTAATACGGTCAACGCGAACAGATTATTTGCAGTGTGACCGAAGATTGCCGGCCAGATGCAGCCGCACCGCATTGCGATGATTCCCAGCCACAACGACAGGGGGAAAACTCCCAATGCGTGAATCGGACTGAGGTGGGCGGCGCTGAATAACAGGGATGTGACCAGGATGGCTTTCCATGATTGCCATGCCTTGAGCAAACGTGTCTGTACATAGCCCCGAAACAAAAGTTCTTCGCAGAGTCCCGGTACCAGTGTTGGCAACGAGAGTGCGAGCAAGCCAAAGAGTCCGGTATGGCCACCGTACAAACCGCCGAGCTCTTGCATTCGCTGACTCAAGTGGTCGGTTAGTTGTGAAATCAACAGTCCGGTGACAACGCTAATTACTGGTGTCGAAAGGGCAAATAAGATCCAAAAGCGTTTGGGCATGCTGCCCGCAGTGAGCCCCAATCTTTGGCGCCAGCCGTCAGGGGACAACCAGCTTCCGCCTAAAGCCAGGGCAGCGAGCATTAACTGCGGCAGGAGTGAGAAAAGGACCAGCATGCCCGGATAACGCGCCGCGAGTGGCTTAATGCCCTCACCTGCGGGAACGGACTCTTGGAGAGATTCGGCAGGCGGTCGCACCAATACGACGACCAGTGGTAGCAGCAAACCGATCGTTAGCATGCCCAGAATGGCGAGAAATCCTGCCAGTAACGCTGTCTCAACACGTGGCCGGATACGTTCCAGGCTACTGGGCAGTGGGGCAGAGCCGATTCCTTCGACCGCTGCTATATTTGGCGGTGGAATCTCGTCAACGTCTTCGGAGGCACTCAAATTACTACCCTTGGTCCAGTCTTCAGCCGCTTGGTCCCGGCCGCCTGCGAAAAGCGCGATCTTGCGATGCACAGCTTGTTGCAGATCCTAATAGGTTTCTTGTTTGTTTCCAATTTGACGCACTTGGGCGATGAAAACCGGAGAACGTAACTTGTGCAAGGAGCTCGCTGATACACTTTGTTTCAGGAAGGTCTAGAATCGTTCCAGGAAGATTGAAGAATCGGTGGGGGCAGTCAAACATTGCTAACACCACGAAGATGATGTTTCCGCAGCTGGTTCTGCGGTGGCTGGAATCGATGTTGTTCCATACCGCAGAAGTTTTTTCCTTAGTGGGTCGGAGGGGCGGACCACTGCGGACTGGAGCCCCGCAGTTTGTCGAGTATGTGTTTTGAAGGTGATGGTGGAGAATGAAAAAACAAGTGGCTTGGTGCATTTCACATTGCACCTGGTTTGTTTTCTGCGGCAGGCCCCTGCCCTGGAGCAGGTGACGTGGAACTCACCGCCAGTATGATTTGGTCTGGTGGATCCGTTTTCGGAGGTTGGGGTCCGTCTAGCTAGAACACGGGTGAACAATTCAGTGTCGACATCAGTGCTCGCATGTAACGGTGGAAAACCTGTTTTTCCTGAAGGGCCGCCGCCTTGGCCATTAATGGACCCAGGGGTTCGCGATGCGTTATTGACAGCGTATGCGGATGGAAGTTGGGGGCGTTATCACGGTCATCACTGTGATCAGTTGACTCAACAGCTGGCTGAAAGTCACCACCTCGAATATGTCTGGTTGTGTGCATCGGGGACTGTCGCTGTCGAAGTTGCTCTTCGCGGGTTGGGGATTGGGGATGGCGATGAAGTAGTACTGGCAGCCTATGATTTCCCCGGCAATTTTCGAGCCATTGAGGCGGTGGGAGCGCGACCAGTACTGGTTGATATCGACCGCGAAACCTGGTGCTTGGACGTCCAGGCGGTCGAGGCTGGCGTGGGGGAACGGACTCGCGCGATACTGGTCTCTCACTTGCACGGCGGCTTGGCGTCGATGTCTGAACTGCGTGAGTTGGCAGATCGCCATGGGGTGGCCATTGTCGAGGATGCCTGCCAGGCTCCGGGAGCACGCGTCGACGGTCGCATCGCGGGCACATGGGGTGATGTGGGTGTGCTTAGTTTTGGAGGTAGTAAATTGCTGACTGCTGGGCGCGGCGGAGCAATTGTGACCAACAGACAAGATGTCTATCAACGCGCCAAGATATTCTGCGAGCGCGGAAATGACGCATTTCCTCTAAGTGAATTACAGGCTGCGGTACTCTTGCCACAGCTAGAGAAATTGCCTGATCGTAATCGAGTGCGTGCTGAAAATGTTAGCAGGTTGCTTGCGCAGTGCGGCGGATGGAGTTGGTTGCAGCCATTGGGCGTGCCAGACTCCGGCCAACAAGCTAGTTACTATAAACTTGCCTGGAAAGTTTTCCAGGGAGCGGGATCGCCCTGTACGCGCGAGGAATTTCTGAGGGTAATACAAGCCGAAGGTGTAGCAATTGACGCAGGGTTTCGAGGTTTCGGTAAACGCAGCGCACGTCGCTGTCGTCAAGTTGGCGATTTAGTGAATAGCAAATTGGCAGCCGAAGATACCGTCTTGTTGCACCATCCAGTTTTGTTAGAGCCATTTGCAGTAATTGACCAGTTAGCACAGGCGATCAGCAAGGTGGTAGATTCGTTCTAGTAATGGCAGGAGGCAGCCGGGCCTTTTGCGACTCAACAGGTACTGGCTGCGAGATGATCACGATCATGTTTGACGTCGTAGTTCTGGCTGAGATCTGGCCATTCTCCAGTAGCCTCATGCTCTGGTGGGCTGCTGCTGGAGCGTTTCCGATTGTGATGCACCTGTGGAATCGCCAGCGTTATCAGAGTACGGACTGGGCTGCCACGCGGTTTCTCCACGCCGCGTTGATAAAGCAGTCGTATCTTGATCGACTTCGACGTTGGTTGCTCCTGGCCACGCGGGTTTTCATTCTGGTGTTGTTTGCCAGTGCGTTAGCCAATCCTCAGTTTGCCACAGTTTCCTTGCCCGACTCCGTTTCACCAAATCTAACCAGTACTCACACGCTTCTCGTCCTGGATGACTCGTATTCTATGGCTGCCACCCGTTCGCAGGAGACCTTGTTTTCTCGTGCGAAACAGGCAGCGCAGGATCTCGTTGGTGCGGCAGTTCAAGGTGAAGCGTTTACGCTGATTGCGATGGGAAACGAGCACGGTCCGGTCATCCACTACCCGTCATTTGATGCAGCGCGAGTGGCAAGTGAATTAGAACGCTTGCCGATTGCCGGCGGTGATTCGAAATTGGTGACCGTATTGGGCAGTATTGAGAGGTCGATTTCTGCTGCACGGCAAAAGTTTCCGCGCTTGACCAGTGCGAGAGTCTGTTTTTTTACAGATTTGGGATACAACACCTGGAGTGTCCTCGCTGGAGACACTGTTCGGGATCGTCTCAGGCGAATCGGACAGAGCGCTGAATTGTTTGTCATCGATGTAGGGGCTGCCCCGGGTAGTAATCTTGCTGTTAGTCGAATCCACCAGCGCCAGAGGCTGGTCACAACTCAACAAGTCATCGATTTTGTTGCAGAAGTGCATAACTTTTCTGATCAGGATCAAGATGAACAGCCACTGAAAATCTGTGTCGATGGACAGGTTGTAGAAAACAAGATGTTTCGTGTTGCGGCGAACGAAACTGCTGCAGTGAAGTTTCAGTATCGGTTTCGTACTGTCGGTGAACATCAGTTAAGAATTGAATTGCCGCCTGACTGCCTATTGATCGACAACGAGTGTTGGCGTTGTGTTCCGGTTAGAGACTCGGTCAACGTACTTTGTGTTGGTGGAAAACCAGGTGCTGCGAGGAGTCTCGCATTAGCAATTGAGCCACGCCGGATCGATCCGATCATTTCCGTTGAGCAGGCTGCTGAGTACGAACTATTGGAACGCACCTTGGATGAGTTCGATGTCGTCTTCTTGTGTAATGTGGGACGCATTGGTGCCGATGAAGCAGCCGTGTTGGGGCGTTTTGTACGGGGCGGAGGTGGCCTGGCGGTATTCTTGGGTGATCAGGTTCAGCCCGACAGTTACAACGCGTGGGTGGAGGCTGAGGGTACGATGCAGTGTTTGCCATGCAAGCTGGGGGAACTGATTGCACCAGCGGATGCCAGTGCTGGATTTCTGCTCGATCCGATTCGCTATGAGCATCCCGTAGCGGAGATCTTTCGGGGTGTTCCTGGTTCAGGGTTGTTCCAAATCCCGACCTACCGATACGTGCAGCTGCAGATCCCGGAAGATGACAAGACAGAGATTGTTTTCCGGTTTTCTGACAGTGGGGATCCAGCGCTTGTAGAACGTAATTGTGGGAAGGGTCGTTGTTTAGTATTTGCCAGCGCCGCTTCCATGGAGTCCGTTGATCGCAGTCACCCTCAACGGATCCCTTGGACGATTTTGCCGACTGCCGGTGATTTTGTGTCCCTGGTTCAGGAAATGCTCAGTCGGCTAACTGGGGGAAAAACAGTCGGTCGTAATCTGAAGGTCGGTGGCCAGCTCGTGGGTGAGTTTGAACCGACAAACCATATTCCGAACTGTCAGCTCTTTCTGCCAGATGGCCTGCGGCAGCTTGTCAAAGGAAAATGGTCTGCGGAGCATCCGGAACGGTTCCGCTGGAGTTACTCACGTACCCAGCAGGTCGGGATTTACCGAGTCGAGCCTGTTGCAGCACCGATCCAGGCACAATTGTTTGCTGTCAATCTGGACGTGCAAGCTGGAGAAAGTGAACTGCGGCGCGTTGACCGAAGTCTCTTACCGCCGTTCTTTCGATATGGAGTGCATCAGCCGTCGGTGGATAGCCTGGGGCTGACGGAAGTTGCCGACCGCGAATATGGCTGGCACCTCTTGGCTTTCGTGTTGTTAATGTTGTTATTTGAGTCCTGGTTGGCGGGACGCCCTGGGGAAGTCGCATTGCGTTTTGCGTAGTTCTTTCGCGCCGGTGCTTGTCCATTCTCCGGAACCGTGGAAATGTCGAATCGTTCACTACTGACGGCGGTGGCTGTCGACGGGCTAGGCCGTGATGTGGTCTACACGGCTTCCTGGCAACCGCCGGTCTGGGTACCTGCCTTGGTTCTGGCCACGGCCAGCATCGTCGTATTTGCCCTGTACAGGCGAGAACGCCAACTGATAAGCCGATTCCGGTGTGGCTTGCTGATCTTGTGTCGTTTGGCAACAGTTGGTCTGGTCGTGTTCATGTTGTTTGGGTGGATGCGACGTGAGTACCAGACAGTGCTTCCCGATCTGGTTGTGTTGATTGACAATTCTGAGAGTATGGCCCACGAGGATCAGGTGGTTGACGTAGCTGCAGAGGAACAATTAGCCAGGGAATTGCGACAGGTTGGCTTGAGGAACGCATCGCGAATCAATCTCGCCAGGTTGTTCTTGTTGGAACGTGGAGAATCGCTACTCAAACGACTTGCCAGCAATTACAACCTCCATCTTCGCAATTTAGTTTCAAGTGACAGGAGTCCGGCAGCGTCGATCCCCGCGAGTGTCGTGAGAGGATTGGTAGCGGACGGGAAGTCGAGTCAGTTAGGCCGGCGCGTGCGCGAGCTGCTTGAGCAACAACGTGGTCGCGAGACCGTAGCTTTAGTTGTGTTTTCAGATGGCATTACAACGGAAGGTGAATTGCTTAGCGAAGTAGCGGATGATGCGCGACGACAGGGAGTTCCGTTGTATATAGTGCAACTAGGCAGCAGTAGCCCACGGCGGGATTTGCGGATTTCAGACCTGGTGGCTGATCGGACGGTATTTCCACACGATTTAGTGACGGTCTCAGTGAATCTACATTCCGTAGGTTTGTCTGTGAATGACGTGACGGTCCGGTTACGTGAAGAAGGTATCACCACACCAGTGACGCAAGTCACGGTTTCACTTGATGCAAATCAATCTCGCAGGGTTAATTTGTCATTTCGACCTGATGCCGAAGGTGTCTTCAATTACGTGATCGAAGTAGATTCCCAAGCTGACGAGCAGCAGTTCGCAAATAACCGCTTGCCTTACACGTTGGTGGTTGAAGACGCACGGATCCACGTGCTTTTTGTGCAGGACTACCCGAGTTACGAATGGAGGTACCTGACGACATTGCTCGGACGGACTTTGCAACGTAATGGATCTCCAGGTCAATCTATTGAGATGACGACTATTTTGCATCAAGCAGAGGCCGGGTTTGTTGCAGAGAATACGATGACCCTCGATACCCTGACTAATGAGGCCCTTAATCCTGAGAAAGTTGATGTGGTTGTTTTCGGGGATGTGGATCCAGCACGTATGAGTCAGGATCTCATGGAGCGTCTGAGGGAAGTTGTCGTTAAGGAGGGACGGGGAATTGTATTTCTGGCGGGTCCGAGATTTACTCCGCTTGCCTATCGAGAGACGCCCTTGGCCGCGTTACTGCCGATTGATTTGGCCAAGACCCAACTTCCTTCCGCAGCGAGTGCAGTTTCTGAAAATGTGACGTTTCAGGCGAGATTGACTGCGCTGGGCCAGGCGACGGAATTTATGAGGTTGGTTGATGATTCTCAGGATAATCAACGCGTATGGCGTGATTTTCCTGAGCTGCACTGGATGCTGGAGGCGTCCGCTGTATTGCCTGCTGCCCGGGTCCTGGCAATTCACCCACGCCGCGTTGCAGAGAGCGGGGAGCCATTGCCTTTGATAAGCATGCAATTTGTCGGTAGAGGCAAGGTCGTTTATCACGCCACTGATGAAAGTTACCGATGGTCTCGACACCCTGAAGGAGATCAGCACTATGCGCGGTATTGGTTACAACTTATTCGTTATCTATGCCCCTCGAGGAATAGCGCAGCCGAAGCTCCGGTGAATTTGCAAGCCGGTCGTGACGAATACAGGCTTGGTGATCTGGCGAGAATAGTGTTGCATTTTGGTGACGAACGTTTGGCGCCGGCGGGAGATGATGGTGCCGTGGTAGTCGTGCAGAGACAGGGAGGGCGGCGGCACCGAGTTGCAATGTCACGCATTGACAATCGGCGCGGCGAATTTGGTGGCGAAATTGCGGCGTTGCCTGTGGGGGAATATCGAATCTGGTTGGCCGAACCGGCCCTGCCAGAGCACTCGCCCACGGCGCAGTTTGCGGTGCGTAATCCGGATGATGAATACGTGCGACTGAGAGTCGACTCAGAAGAGTTGAAATCTGCAGCGGAACGTTCGGGTGGACGTTACTATGCAGGAATAGAAGCCCGGCGTTTAGCGAGAGATTTGCCTGCGGGGAAACAAGTCCGCATGCAGGCCTTGCCACCAACTCCAGCCTGGAACACAGGGTGGCTCGCTGCATTGTTCGTTGGGCTGTTGGTTGTCGAGTGGTCGCTACGCAAGCACAGCGCACTGCCGTAGGCTCGCGTTCCTTCGAACAGATGTGCGGCAGGAGTACGGCCGTGGATCACTGACTGGTTGCTTGTTGAGAGCCTACTTTGTTTTCGGCTTGTTCCACTAGTGTCGATGCGTTGGCCCACAGTTGCCTGATTTCTGCGGCAATGAAGAATGAACCAGTGACACAGATCAGATCTGACGGCGTGGCCAGGTCTTGAGCCTTCCGCCATGCTTCGGCCGGCGTGGCGGCCACATGGATTTCGGAAAGTGACCCCAGGCCTGTGTTTTCCTTCATCAGAGCGATCTCTTTGAGAATCTCTTTGGCTGCTAAGGCTCTGGGATTGTTGCGATAACGGGTGACGACACAATGGGTAAAACGCGGGAGCAGCACCTGTAACATGCCTGCTGCGTCTTTATCTTGGCTGGTGGAGAAAATCAGGATGGAAGAGCCAGGAGTCTGGAAGTGTTCAGCGAGCGTTTGATTTAGTGCTTTGGCAGAAGCTAGATTGTGGGCAGCATCAACAATGACCACTGGATGTTTCGAAAGGGTTTCTACCCGTGCGGGGCAAGACACGTTGTACAGGCCAGCGCGGATGTGGTGGTCTTGGATTTGCCAGCCTTGGTCCTGTAGTTGCCGGATTGCAGCAACTGCAAGCGACGCATTAGCGGCCTGGTGTGTCCCCAGCAATGGCACGCGTAAATTAGTGAGAGATCCGTGATGTGGGTCTCGCAAATCTTGATAGGTAAGAGTCGTAGTTGCGGTTGTCGAATCGGAGGGGCTGGCTGGATGTTGTGTCGGATTGCTGACTTCGGACACTGACCGATTGGTTACATCAAACGAAAACTGTTGATCGAGTGAGAAGAGAGGTGCGTCTCGCTGTTGGACGATCCGGTGGATAACGTCCCGGGGTTCGGCCTCTGTGACTCCACTGATCACCGTGATTCCAGGTTTGACAATCCCAGCCTTTTCAGCAGCGATTTCAGCGAGCGTGTTTCCGAGTTGCGCAGTGTGGTCCAGACTGATGCTGGTTATTACGGAAATCAACGGCTGGCAAATGTTGGTTGAATCGAGGCGGCCCCCCATGCCTACTTCGATGACGGCAATGTCGACAGAACTTGTCGCAAAATGCAACCACGCGAGTGCAGTAGTCAGTTCGAAATAAGTGGGGCTTGCCGATTCCTGTTTTTCAAGTGTCGTTACCACAGAACGGAGCCGGTCGACCAGCGTTATCAGTTCTTGCTGGCTGCAATTTTCACCATTGACCTGGAAACGCTCTTCGAGTTGATGCAGATGCGGAGAAGTGTAAAGGCCGGTCCGCAACCCGGCATGGACCAGGATGGATGAGATCATAGAGGCGGTAGATCCCTTGCCTTTGGTGCCCGCCACATGCACCACCGGAACACGGTCTTGCGGATTGCCTAGTTCCGCTAGGAGTTTGCCCATGCGGTCGAGTTTGAAGTTCCGCATTGTCTGCGCGGCCGCTGGGTTTCGCTCGTAATTGATTCGGTCGAGTAGAAACCCCAAGGCCGCACGATAGTCGGAATCGACAGCTGAATTCTCCATGGTTTCTCCGCGAGCGGATCTCGACGCTTTGCGCGACGAAGAGTGAAGCCGCAGTATAATATTAGGATAATGCGCTACCGCGTTATCGGCGGTAGAAACTGGATGAGCGGTTTCTCGAACTAAGGGGCTGGAAGCCCTGTGGTGACCTCCTGCCTGGTCAAGTCAGGTGGTCTCTAACGATTACATCACGCCCAAATGACCAACCTCGGCGAAGTAGCATGCAGAGGAATCATCGATCCTTGCGGGGTATTTACTGCCGGCTTATAGTGAGTCATTCGGCTGTAATTGGTCCAGGAAATGCAAGATTTCGGGGGATTTTCTCGCAGTCTTGAACCCATATTCCAATCCGACCGTACAAAAACAAGGCAGCTTGCATTTGGATTTCTTTATCGATATTTCAGCTGAGAGATTCTACCTGGCACGTTGCTTCAGATGAATGGCGCGTTTGGTACTTCGGGTACGATCACTCATTTCAACAAGTTTCTGGTTGCTGAAGTCTGCGAGCATTCGCACGAGCATTCACCATTGTTCAGATCGGTCAAAGATTTGGCCAGGAAATACCTTTCAGGATAAAGGCCCATGTCAGTGGAAACGGTGACAAACCCGGAGCCGGCTACACCAGAGACGGAACCGTCTGAGGTCGTCATTGAAACTCGCAACTTGCGTAAGGTTTATCGTGATTTTTGGGGTCGCGAGAAAGTGCGCGCTTTGAATGCACTTGATCTGGAAGTGCGTCGCGGTGAGATTTTTGGACTTCTCGGCCCTAATGGTTCAGGAAAGTCGACAACGATCAAACTATTACTGGGATTGCTATTTCCCACGAGCGGGCAGGCGCTTGTGTTTGATCGTGACGCGAGCGATGTCGAAAAAAATGAACGCATCGGCTATCTGCCAGAAGAGTCCTACCTCTACCGATTCTTGAATGCTGAGGAAACACTTGATTTCTACGGGCGTTTGTTCGATATGGACGCCCAGACGCGTCGTGAACGAGTTGATTCGCTTATCGATATGGTCGGGCTGGAATGGGCGAAACGCCGTCAGTTGCGTGAATATTCCAAAGGAATGACTCGGCGGATTGGATTGGCACAGGCCTTAATTAACGATCCCGAATTGATTCTCCTGGATGAACCAACGACTGGGTTGGATCCAATTGGTACGAGAGAGATGAAGGACTTGATTATCAAGTTGCGGGAACAAGGCAAGACGGTTTTGATGTGCAGCCATTTGTTAGCCGACGTGCAAGACGTCTGCGACCGAATTGCGATCCTGCATCAGGGAGACCTGAAGGAAATGGGGCGTGTTGATAGTCTGTTGACAGTAAAAGACGTTACTCAAGTACAGGCTCGTGGTTTAAGTGCGGAGGCTGAAGACGAAATTCGGGAAGTGATTAGCAGACACGGTGGCAAGTTAATGGCGATGGAGCATCCGACGTCGACACTGGAGGAGTTGTTTTTGCGGATCGTACGCGATAGCGAAGAACGTCCTGGGCGCCGAACTGTGGAACATGAATGAGGCTTGTCTCCCTCGTCTGTGATGTTAGACCTGCGGTGACGTCTATTTTTTGGCTGAAAAACAATGGTTGTTGACGAATTAGAGCTTCTCTCCTTTCTCGAGTGGCTGCTGCCCGGTGGCGATGGCAGCGAAATGAAAATCGGCGCGCTAGGGGTGTTCTTGCTGATTGTGCCCGCGCTTTCAGCCACTGTGGCCTTTGTGTGTTACCTGTTTTCCGTGGCCCGGCATGGTCCTTCGGAAGGGTTTTACACCGTCGCACGCACCGTTGCGGCAGGTGTCACAGACATTTCTCACATATCGCCCCGGCGCGTATGGGCGATGGCTCGGCTGGCGATTAACGAGGCCGTTCGTCGGCGCGTGCTGATTGTTGTTGCGATATTCATGTTGGTCTTGTTGTTCGCTGGCTGGTTTCTAGATAGCGGCAGTGAACATCCCGCCCGACTCTACATCAGTTTCGTATTGACGATGACGACGTATCTGGCGCTTGCCTTAGGGCTTTTGTTGAGTACGTTTAGCCTTCCCAACGATATCAAGAATAAGACGATCCATACGATTCTCACAAAGCCAGTGCGCCAAGTGGAAATTGTATTGGGGAGAATTCTTGGCTTTGTTGCGGTTGGTACCGCGATGCTCGTGGTGATGGGGTTTGGAAGCTATTTGTTCGTGCGCAGAGGCCTGAGCCATACGCACACGGTTGAGTCTGTCGAACGAGTTGAGGGCGTGGCGGGTGGACAGGAGGAGAATCCTGTGGTGTGGCGGGGCACCCTTACGTCCGAAGACCGCCATACCCATACGTTTGAAGTGCATCAGAATGGTGAAGGTCAGACTGATATTCAACGCGGCCACTGGCACCAGGTCCGAGTCGTAAAACAATCGGGACAAGATGGCAAACCTGTTTTTTCGATCGGCCCTCCCCAGGGGTGGTTGCAAGCGCGCGTTCCGATTTACGGCGGATTAATGTTTCTCGATCGTAACGGGCAATCAGCGCAACAAGGAATCAACGTCGGTAAGGAATGGGACTACCGTGGGTACATTGAAGGTGGCTCGCAGGCGGCGGCCATTTGGACCTTCAGCGGTATTACCGAACAGGCTTTTCCAGAGCAGTTGTCGTTGGAATTGAATTTGCGCGTGTTTCGTAGCTTCAAGGGTGAAATCGAAAGAGGCGTGTTGGGTAGTATTTACTTGAGTAATCCTGACAGCGGCGCAGCGATGCGAAGTGTTCCGGTGAGCTTCGAAGCTAAAGAATTTAGTATCGATGAGATTGTTTTTGGCCGGTCACTGGATGTTATTGAAAGAGACGGGATTCCACGTGAGGGTGACATTTTCAAGGACCTAGTTAGCAAGGATGGAGCACTCAATGTGATTGTTCAGTGCTCCGAACGCGCTCAGTATTTTGGAATGGCTCAGGGTGATGTTTACGTGCGGTCCGCGGATGCGCCCTTTTTCATGAATTTTTTCAAGGGTTACATCGGCATTTGGCTGCAGATGGTGATGGTCACTGCTTTCGGTGTCATGTTCAGTACATTTCTAAATGCCGCAGTGGCAATGTTGACAACTTTTAGTTGCGTAATACTCGGCTTCCGCAGTGAATTTGTCTCTGATATCCGAACAGGAGATCTCGAAGGCGGTGGGCCGATCGAGGCGACGGTACGTTTGTTGACTCAAATGAATTTAAGTGGTGAGTTCTCCGACCAGTTAGTGACCAAAGTGGTTCAATTTGTAGATCAGGGTTTGCTCCTGTTAATGTCATTTACTGCAAACATCCTTCCGAATTACAATGCATTTGATACGACAGATTACGTTGCCTACGGGTTTGATATTTACGGCGGTTTGTTGAGTCGAAATCTAACGATCGGTTTGGTGTATACTTTGGCAGCAGCCTTGGTTGGTTACTTTTTCTTGAAGACACGAGAAGTCGCGGCATGAATCAAAACGCCACGGTCACTCGAAAAGCGGTTTACATCGGAACGATTGCAGTTCTGTTGATTCCTCTGTTCTGGCTCGGACAGCCACCTGTTACCGAGGAACAAGGCCGCCGCCCTGGCGGCCTTCTATCTCAAGTTCGAGAGCGTGAAGAATTAGCGCAAGCAAGCTTGGGGGATATCGATCCTGCCAGTGAATCGATGCGTTTGGTCACTTTGGGCATGCGTGGCGTCGCTGCCAATATTCTGTGGAGCAAGGCCCACGACTATAAGATCCGAGAAGACTGGGACAACCTGGCAGCGACACTCAATCAGATCGCCAAGTTGCAGCCTAATTTTATCTCGATTTGGGAATTCCAGGCTCATAACCTCTCCTATAACATCTCTGCGGAATTCGACGACTATCGCCATCGGTATCGCTGGGTGACGCGGGGCATTCGGTACTTGTTGGAAGGTACCGAGTTCAACCGAAGTCATCCTCGGTTACTGTGGAGTGTCGGCTGGTTTACTGGCCAGAAGATCGGACTTGCGGATGAAAAGCTGCAATACCGTCGCTTGTTTCGTGTTGATGACGAATTCCACGCAGATATGCGTCCCATTCGCAGGCGCGCCGGAATTGACATGGATTCTTTCGAGGTGCTCGGTCCCGACCGACTACCTGACAACTGGCTTGCTTCTCGTCTCTGGTTCAAATTAGGGCAAGAAGTCATCCTGAACCGAGGGCTCAGGAATGACATTCAAAGCATCACGACTTACCAGGGTAAGGACAATATCACGAGCTATTACGGCAAGAGTCCCTTGATTTACCATTCCAACGTGGCGATGGCTCCGATCAATTATGCCACTGCTCTGGAGCAAGAGGCGTATTTTGATTTGCTGCTATCGGCCTGGCAGCTTGCTTCTGATGAATGGGATCTTTTTGGGAACCGACAGATTCCGACAACATGGGGAGTTAATCTCCGGTTGAATGAACTTGAGGACTTGCATAAGCAGAACCAGGAAATTGTCTCGGACCTGGAGCAATACAAGCCAGGTTTGAAGGAAGAAATCTTGAAGGCAAAACGTTCCACGCTGCCCGAAGAGATGCAGTCTGCGTTGTCAAAGCCTGACAAAGAGCGGACGATGATGGACTGGGGTAACGTCGAGATGTCGAAGAAGTTACTTATTGTTCTGCCTCAAGAAATGGTGGCTCACTCGGGATTTCCAAAGGCCCACCGCGTTAAGGCTCGAGCCATAGCGCAGCAGGCAAGCGATCTTGAGTTGCAGGCCGATCGAATTGAACGTTACCGTTCGATTGTTAATTACGAATACTGGAAAACCCGTTGCGACGTAGAGCAATTGGAGACAACATTACGAGCCCGGCGTTTGGTTCATGAAGGTGAGGAATTGCTTGATGCGACCAAGTTAGACGAGGCTCGAACGGCTTTCGAGGAAGCTTTTGTCATTTGGGGTGACATTTACAAACAGTATCCGAATCTCATGGGTGACGTGACATCGGAAGATGTTTACCACTCGACCCTGTCGTATGAACGTCTGTTGAGTCAACTGGACCTTCCTTTTCCCACCGATTTTCCCTTGATGGAAATGGCTAATGCGTTTCGGCGTGCTGAAGGCCTGAAGGAATTGGATGTGGCTGACGACGCCGATGCGGTCGTTGCCCCAGCGGACCGTGATGGGGCAGAGAAACAGCCCGAGGACGTTCAAGAGACGTCTCCCCCGGCAACCGAGAAATCACCCACGGATGGCCAAGAAAAACAAGCAGCTGAGCGGCAAGGCCGATAAGGCTAAGTCCAATAGCTTGCAAACGATTTCGGAGAATCGGAAAGCACGCCACCGGTTTGCAGTGCTGGAAACACTTGAATGTGGAATTGTGCTGCTGGGTAGTGAAGTCAAGAGTATGCGAGATGGCCGGCTTTCGCTTGATGAATCGTATGCTCGTGTGCGTGATGGTGAGGTATGGTTGCTGGGTTGTGACATTCCTGAGTATCGGCAGGCAACCATTTGGAACCATGATTCGAAACGACCCCGGAAACTGCTTCTGCATCAGCGTGAAATTCGTAAATTTGCCGGGCAGGCCCACGAGAAGGGCCTGACTCTCGTCCCCTTGAAACTTTATTTCAACAAACGGGGGGTTGCGAAAGTGCTCTTGGGTTTGTGTCGTGGCAAGAAATTGCACGACAAACGTGAGGAAATGAAGAAGGCTGACGTCGCGCGGGACCTCCGTCGAGCCATGCATCGTCGTTAACTTGCGATTCACGCAGGCAGGCGGAGCCCTGGTGGAATCTATCTGATAGGTGCCAAAGCAATATGCGGTTGCTTTTCGAATAACCTGGAACAGGTGAAAGACTGAAAGGGCTGTTGGGCGCGAGCGCCCCAACTATCTGCCTTCGCATCAGCTGATTAGTCCTTGACGCGGCTTGAATGTTTGGTCCACAATCGTGCAACACGAATACCCCCTCCTCTCGGTTTCTGCCGATTACGATGTTGCGACTTGAAAACGTCCGAAAGTCCTTCCGCCAGCCCAACGGAGAGACCCTCGAGATCCTGGATATTCCCTTATTTGAAATACAAGAGGGAGAGCAGATGGTCTTGTTGGGGCGCAGTGGTTGTGGCAAGACGACTTTGCTTCATGTCATTTCCGGGATTCGGACAGTTGATAGCGGCAAGGTGGTCTTGGATGGTTTGGATTTAAGTAAGCTTTCGGAAGCCGGCAGGGATCGACTGCGCGCAGCTAATTTGGGTTACGTATTTCAGACGTTCAATTTGCTGCCAGGATTTTCGGCCCTTGAAAACGTTCTGTTGGGGATGACGTTCGCCCGCCGAAAACGTGATCACGACCGCGCCCAGGACCTGTTGGGACGCGTCGGGTTAGCTCATCGCGTCAAACATAAGCCGCAGTCCATGTCGGTTGGCGAGCAGCAGCGAGTGGCTGTGGCACGTGCGCTGGCGAACCGGCCACGTTTACTATTGGCGGATGAGCCGACTGCCAATGTTGACCCCGCCAATCAGCAGAACATGATCGATCTCATACGCGATACGTGTCAGGAGGAGAAGATCGCATTACTGATGGTCACGCATGGCGCTGAAGTGGCCCGCCAGTTTGATCGAATAGACCATCTCGAAGAGATCAACCGCGTTGGAGTCGTTCAGGGAGAGAGGATGCCGGCTGATGATGGGTAAGTACAGGCAAACGCAACGCAGTCTAAAGGGAGCCCGAGTGGAAGTGAGGGGGAGCCTGCTGCATATGGATGCCGGATGTGGCGCTGTCAGATATGGGAAATGAGAGGTACTGCAGCGAGTAGTGCGGAATGGAGCGTTCTTTGGTGATTCAGTCAGGCCGAGTTTGTCGTGGTGTTGTATCGCGTGCGGTCCCGCTGGGGTTTGTCGGAGTCCAGGTGTTCTGATGAGTCTTTGGACAATTGCTTGGCGTAGTATTCGGCAGCGGGGATTAGCCTCGTTGTTGACTGCTGCATCGATGGCTTTGGGCGTGACCCTGGTGGTGACGGTTCTGGCCATTTATGGCCTTCTGTCGGAGTCGTTCCGGCGGAACTCAAGCTTTGGCTACAACATGATTGTTGGTGCCAAAGGCGGTAGTCTGCAGTTAACGTTGAATTCGGTTTATTACTTGAGTGATCCGATCGAGAACATTCCCTACGATTACTTTCTGGAGTTTTTTCCGACGCCAGAACGCGATCAGCAGTACCAGAATTCTCTGCAGAGGCAGGCTTTCGATATGAACTGGGATGCCCGGCTCACGGGCGCCCTGGTGGGGCACGGCGCGGGCGGAATTGCGGCCCTGGCTGAGTGTGTTGTTGCCGACGCAATCGAAGAAGCGACTGCGAAGCAATGGGACTACAGCGAGTTTTTTGTGCAGCGGTCGGGCCGGCCTCGTGTAGCGGCTCTTGAAGTTGGCAGAGAGACACGCTACGGCGCTTTCATCGACCTTGCTATCCCTTTATGTCTGGGAGACTATCTCGATCAATTTCGAGTAATCGGGACGGTTCCCCAGATGTTTGATGAACTGCGTTACGGGGACAATCGAGACCAGGTTTACGAATTCCAGCAAGGCCGGAACTTCAAGACTTGGAGCCAGGAAAATTCGTATTTTGAAGCCGTCGTAGGTGCGGTGGTTGCTCGTGAATTGGCTTTGAAGATTGGCCAGCGGGTGGCACCTTCGCACGGTGCAGAAGAAGGTGAAGCACATGCTCGAGAATTTACGATTGTCGGGATTCTCAGCCCAACCGGGACGCCACAGGATCGTGCGGTATTTATCAACATGGAAGGTTTTTACCTGATGGAAGATCATGCCAAGCCGGTCGAAGTGGGCGACGATGAGGAAGAAATGGCATCGCCTCAGATTGCTGGGGAAACCGACGAGTTCTTGACCCCCTTGCCTGTGGAGCAACGCGAGGTAACCGCCGTACTGTTGAACACCAGGCAAGCCAGTCATGCGATATTTATGGAGAATCTGATTGACGAAGGGAATGTGGCGCAAGCTGTCCTGCCTGTAGAAGAAGTGTTTAGGCTGTTTAATGTACTGGTCCGTCCGCTGCAGGCGGTGTTGCTGGGACTGACGGTGATGATTTGTGTGGTGTCTGGAGTCAGTATTATGGTCAGTATTTACAACTCAATGAGTGAGCGACGACACGAGATCGCAGTAATGCGGGCCCTGGGTGCTGGACGCGAAACCGTGATGGCTGTGATTTTGCTGGAATCAGTTATGCTCGCCCTGTTAGGTGGAGTGAGTGGCTGGGTTGCGGCACATGGCTTGTCCGCCTTGCTGTCACCGTTGATTGAATCCTATACAGGGGTGTCTATCGGTTTTTTTGACATTGCCCCGGCGACGATCGATTTAGGGACGTTACTGGGTGCTCAGGACCATCTGGGATTGATGATTTCTCCGGAATTGTTAATTGTTCCGGGATTGATCGGGTTGGCAGTCTTGGTCGGATTTGCACCCGCGGCCGTGGCCTACCGCACCGATGTCGCTGCTTCCTTGGGTAAATAAACCGTGGCGTGGAATTCCATCGCCGGGTGGTGTTGGCATGATGAACGTGTCGTTGATGTGAGATAAGGTGGTTTTCCAGGGTGATTCTTAAGTTGCGTTTGCTACTCGAATATGAGTAAATAGAGCCTTGCGAATTATCGGTGTGTCGTCAGTCGATGCGGCGCACCGCCAGGTAGAGGCGTAAGCGTCTGCCTGACTTGATTGCCGACACCCCGCGAACGCTGTAGTGCGCGGTCAGAGGTTTTCGATTTCGGCCGATTGCCTTGCCACTTCGATTCAATTTTTCATTCAAGAGAGAGTAGGTCATGGTGCGACGCGTTGTCCTCTCGATAGTGCTGTTGGTTCTGGCGTTTGACGCGGTTGCACGCCAGGCACTGGCCTGCCCTTTCTGTGCTGCCCAGTCTCAGACGTTCACCGAAGAATTTGCGTCGATGCATGTGGTTGCCTTGACCCGTCTGGTAAGTGGTCCTCCTGCGGCGAAGAAGGATGCCAAGCCTGGGAAATTGTCGGGAGAAGATGTTCCCAAGGCAGTTTTTGAGATCACCAAAGTGCTCAAGGGGAAGTCACTAGTTGGAAAATTGAAACGGATTTCGACTTTGTATTTCGGTAAGGCTAAGCCGGGGCAGTCTTTCTTGATCATGGGAGTGGATCCGCCCAAGATTATGTGGACTACGCCACTTGCACTGACGGGGCGCGGTGAGAAATATCTGGCCCGCCTTGGTGCTGTTCCGACGGAGGGAGCGAATCGACTTCGTTTCTTTCAATCGCATTTGGAAGACGAAGATGAAATGCTGGCCCGCGACGCTTACGACGAATTTGCCAAGGCCCCCTATGACTGGGTGATCGCTCTGAAGACGGAAATGGACCATGAGCAACTGATTCAGTGGATCAAGGACGAGAATGTTCCTGCCAGCCGTAGACGACTGTATTTGACGATGTTAGGTGTCTGTGGAACGTCAGAGGATTTGCCTCTCTTGGAACGGTTCTTGAAGTCGAAAGACCGCCGAAAGAAAGCAGGCTTGGACGCGATGATTGCCTGCTATCTGACATTGCGTGGTGCCCAAGGAATGCCACTGATTGAAGAGTTGTTTCTGAAGAACAAAAAAGCTGAATATGCCGACACGTACGCAGCGATTATGGCGATTCGTTTTCATGGTACTCAAAGCAAGTTAATTCCGCGTAAAAGGTTACTGGTTGGGTTGCGTTATATGCTTGACCGGCCACAGCTTGCCGACCTTGTGATCCCCGACCTGGCCAAATGGGAAGACTGGTCGCAGATGGCGCGGCTGGTGTCTCTTTTCAAAGATGCCGACGAGAAGTCGAGCTGGGTACGTGTTCCGGTTATCAACTACTTGAGAGCATGCCCATTGCCTCAGTCGAAGGAACACATCAAAGAGCTGGAAAAGGTGGATCCCGCTGCGGTCAAGAGAGCACGTACGTTCTTTCCCTTTGGCGTAGACAAAAAGGATCCGAAAGCGTCCTGAGGCCTTGGCTGTGTTATTCTCAAGCTGCCGTGATCGGCGTCGAAAGCTCGCACAGTCTGCGGTGATTGCACTGATGAACCGTCTGCGGTTGGACTACGTATTACAATCCATATTTGGGACGGGCTGGTTGCGGTGAGAGAGTTGAAGGGCCAGCAGGTGTGACTCACCCTGAAAGCACAATGAGGCGCTACCAGCGTAGCGAACCGCTTGTTGTCGGATGCCTGGCCTGAGTCGTTGATATGCTGGATTGTGTGAGTTCGTCACGAAGGGCATCGCAAGTAGCATGACTATCTCGGATGTATCGGTTTCTGCAGAAGCAAAGGATTTTGGCGCCTATCGCGCTCTGAGCAAGTCGGCGATTGTTTCGGTATCATTCGCGATACTGGCAGCGGGTGGTTTGCTGGCAATACCGCTTATGGTCTTTGCGTTGTGCGGCTTGCTCTTTGGGGTGATCGCATTACGGGCATTGAAGCGCTATCCAAATGAACTAACTGGCCGGGGCCCTGCTTGGGTTGGAATTGTTTTAAGTCTGGCGATGTTCGGCGGCGCGACGGGCCGGCACACCTGGATCTACTTGACGGAAGTGCCAGAAGGTTATCAGCGGATTTCCTTTTATGATTTACGCCCGCAACGCCGTTCAATGAAGATGATTTCGGACGTAGCAGTCGATCTGAATGGGAAGAAAGTTTTTATCAAGGGTTACATGCATCCAGGTGTGAAAGACCAGGGTAAGGTTCAGCAATTCGTGTTAGTTCCCGATATGAAGACATGCTGCTTCGGTGGCCAGCCTGATTTATTTGATATGATGGAGGTCACCCTGACAGGTACGACAAAGGGCAAGACGAACTTGAAATACAGCACGCAAAAGCTGAAACTAGCAGGTGACTTCGTAATCAACGTGAATGTGCTTACCCGCAATCAACAGAAGCAAGTGGCTGGGCGGTTAGTTGGTGGCTTGTTTGAACTAAGAGTGGACCATGTGAGATGACCATCCGACAGCAGTTAATGATGTGTGGAATGGCTGCCGTCTGGTGCGTCAGTTGTACCCCCGGGCCGGCCGATCGGGAGATTTCGTCTACGACGCAGGCCGACGTCGCTGTCGCCAGTGACAGCATATCAGACCCAAGTGAAAACTCTGCCGATGGACCACCTGCCGTCGGTGATAATTCACCCCAGGAAGTGGCAGGTAGCGATTCACTGATCGGTTGGGATGCACTTGATATTGGTATGCAGGCCGATGTCGTATACCGCCCTTTCTTTCTGCAAAACAACCCGCGAACTGAGGCACTGGATGGCAAGCGGGTACGCATCGGCGGCTTTATGCACGGCGGTGTGTCACAGCCTAGCAATCTGGCAGAATTCATTTTGTTAAAGAACAATCGATGCAAGTATGGCCCGGGTGGGCAAGCTGATCACCTGATTCGGGTTTTCGTCAAAGAGGGCGTTCGTGTTGATTTCACTACGGAAATGATCTACGTCGAGGGCGTGTTGACACTGCAACCAGAGCAAGGCCCTGATGGTAACACCTGGTCAATCTACGATTTACGAGGCGATGCGTTCAGCAGTCGCAAGCGTCTCTAGTTCAACAACCGCGCCTCTTCTGGCGTGGACCCACAGGTCGACATTTCGTCAACTAGTTCGTCCGAATATTTGCACCGCAATGGTCTGCAGGCTTTGATTCTCACGGGGTTCTTGCTGTTTGTGAATCGCTACCGGTGATGGGCGGTTTGCGTAGCTGAGGTAATCCAGCTGCACAGCACCTAGCCGATGTGGGTTACATGCGATACGGTGGTTGCTCCGTAGCCACTTTTCCCGGCGAGCGGCATTCCGCTCTTGACGTCCTGTAACAACAGGAAAAGGTATCGCGACTCCATGCCTCGTGTGATTGTTCTTGATCCAATTGCTCCGCAGGGTTTGGCCCTGCTCGATGGTGCGGATCACATCGACTATGAAGTACAAACTGGCCTGACAGGAAATGCCTTGCGTGATGCGCTGACGCAGTTTGATGGTGCGATCTGTCGCAGCGGTGTCCAGCTGACGGCCGACGTTCTGGCCAACAACAAGCGGTTGAAGGCGATCGTGCGTGCAGGAGTTGGAACTGACAACATTGATAAAGCGATGGCCACCAGGTTGGGAATTGTGGTCATGAATACACCGACTGGAAACACGCTGAGCACCGCTGAGCACACCTTTGCTTTAATGTTGTCTTTGTCGCGTCAGGTAGCGCCAGCATATCAGAGTCTTATTGAGGGAAGTTGGAATCGAAAAGAGTATATGGGCTCTCAATTGGCGGACAAGAGATTAGGAATTGTCGGCCTGGGTAAAATCGGACAAGAGGTTGCCCGCCGAGCACAGGCCTTTCAGATGCAGGTCGTCGGGTACGATCCATTTGTGGCTGCCAAACAGGCAGCCAAGCTAGGCATTGACATTGTGGAGCAAGTCGCGGACATGCTTCCCATGGTTGATTACTTGACCGTACACACGCCACTAACTGAAGACACACGCCACCTTATTGGTCATCAGGAGTTAGCGCTGTTGCGCACAGGTGTGCGACTAATCAATTGTGCACGCGGAGGTATCTATGATGAGTCGGCGCTGCTCGCGGGATTAGAGAGTGGGCAGATTGCGGGGGTCGCGTTGGATGTTTTTGAAAGCGAGCCGTGCGAGCAAAGCCCTTTGTTTGGGAGGCCGGGTGTGCTGTGCACTCCGCACCTCGGCGCCAGTACGGAAGAAGCACAGACTCGAGTTGCCGTGGATGCGGTGAATTTATTGATCAACTATCTGTCAACAGGAGAGGTGCGACATGCAGTCAATACAGCGGTGATTGATCCTGCAGTACTCGAATCGTTGAGAGGCTATTTGGATGTCGCGCATCGCCTGGGGCAATTAATGTCTCAATGGTACGAGGGTGGTGCGCAATCCTGTACTCTTTGTTATCGTGGCGAAGTGACTCAGAAAGAAACACGCTTGCTCACGGCGTCGTTTTGCGCGGGCCTGTTGCAACGTGCTTTGGATGAAGAAGTAAACCTCGTCAATGCCGAGGTGCTTTTCCGGGAGCGAGGACTTGAACTTAGTGAGCAGTCCGTTCATGAGATGGGGGCGTTTAGTTCATCGATTGCCGTTGAGGTAATTACAACAACGGGTGCATTTCGAGTGGCAGGGACCTTGTTCGGAAACGAAATGCCGCGTTTGATTAGTTTGGGTGAGTACCGATTGGAATCGTATCTTGATGGTGTACTTCTTCTCTTTGCCCACACCGATGTGCCGGGTGTGATCGGCGCGGTTGGTACGATCTGTGGCAAGTACGATCTGAATATTGCCCAGATGTCGGTCGGTCGTGCTGAAAATAAACCCGGTGGTGCTGCGATCGGCGTCCTTAACCTCGAGCAAATTCCTCCCGAGGAGGCAATTGCGGAGATCCTGGCTCACGAAGCAATCGATCGTGCCAAGGTTATCGAGCTCCCGCGATCTGGAGAGCTTCCCCCCTGGCTTGTGTGATGTCGAGCGAAACCAAAAACACGTAGTGTGTCACGTTGTGTCGTAGTTGGTTGCGTAGAGAAGAGATGGCGCATTCCAATCCCTGCACCTGCTCGGATGTCCGGCACGTTATGGCACCTTAGAGGAGCTCCTCGATCAATTCACGTTGTTCAAGGACATGCCGCGGTCTGCCTGACAAATCGTCAAATGTGGTTTCAGGATTGATTCCCAGATGGCGGTACATCATGGCCAGCACATTCTCCGGTCGATATTGACACTCCACTGGAACTTCACCTTTGCTGTTGGAAGCGCCAACAATACCGGTTTTCAAGCGGCCACCGGCAAGCAGGACGCTCATCAAAGCGCCCCAGTGATCTCGCCCTGCATTTTTGTTGATTCGGGGAGTACGGCCGAATTCACCCATTGCGATGACGAGTACTTTTTCCTCTAGCCCGCGGTCGAAAAGTTCCTCAATCAACGTTGCAATTGCCTGGTCGTAAACTGGAGCACGTTTGCGGAGATTGGGTGCAATGTTATTGTGGTCATCCCATCCTGTGCATCGTACTGTGACGCACGTAACACCGGATTCGACGAGTCGACGTGCCAGGAGCATGCTTTGCCCAACGGTGTTTCTTCCGTAACGATCGCGCAGGGCATTGGATTCCTGGGACAGATCAAACGCTTTTTTTGCCCGTGAGCCGTGCACGAGGTCAAAGGCTTGCCGTGAAAAGTCATCGACAGCCGATGCGGATTCTTGCAGGTCCTGAAGCTGCTGACGGGCATCGAGTGCTGACAGCAAGGAACGCCTGTTTTCCAGTCGACGGATGTTCAATTCATGCGCCAGCGTCAAGTTGCGGACATGGAACTTGGGGTCGTTGGGGTCACTGATGGTTTCAAAAGGATTGTATGCTTGTCCCAGAAACGCTGATTGTCCATTGCGCATGATGCGGGGGATGGCGACGTAGGCGGGTAGCGCAGCGTGATTTGGCCCTCTCAGTTTGGCGACGATAGAACCAAAGCAAGGGAGTTGATTGGGGCCGCCTTTGGGGCCCGACTTGTAATATCCCGTTTGGGACAAATGGCTGGACGGGTCGTGGCTGTTGTGGCCGTGCTGGATGGAACGCACGATCGCGAGCTTGTCGAGCATGCGCGATTGTTTGGGCATCAATTCGCAGAAATGGGTGCCTGCCACGTTGGTGTGCGTGATCCCAAAATCACCACGGTATTCCCGAGGTGCTTTCGGTTTGGGGTCGTAAGTTTCAAACTGGGTTGGGCCGCCTGCGAGTTCTATAAAAATGACCGACGTGTCTTTTCGTGTCGGTAAAGTTGTTTGCGAGGCCAGGGCCGCGGAACGCAGTCGAAGTATGCTGGCGAGAGTCAAGCCACCATAAGTCAATGTTCCAGCGCAAAGGAATCCGCGGCGCGGAACACCATCGCAGAATGCAGCGGATTTGCCGGGCCTGGATTGAGTGTGTGGCAGTGTGAGCATCGTGGGTTTCACCTCGCGACAGCAGATTGCCGGTATCAGTTGTTCAGTGTTTCATTTTAGCCGCTCCGATATTTGCACGTCGAGTACAAAGAGGGCCGGCTTCCAAATCGAGACTTGCATGAAGTGTTGGGAGACCGAGAATCACTGTGCGCGAGAGCCAGGATTAACCAGTTGGGGGAGGCCGTGACAGAGAAGACCCGAAAGTAACGCGCAAATCCCATACAGCAGAAATGCCATGTTTTCCAGGTTGCTGTCTTTCAAGAAGTGGACGACCAGGGGTACTAACAGGCCACCGGCGCCCCAGGTTACTCCCATGGTCAGGGAACTGGCGACCCGCTGGCCTTTGGGGATTAGTTGTTGCCCGTAGCTGATGAGGATAGGTAAAGTTACTCCCAGGCAGAATCCACTGAGGCCGACAGTCAGGACCATCCAGTAATCCCTGGTGAATGGAATCAACATGAGGACTGGGCTTGCGCAGATGGGCAGGATCCACATCACGCGTCTCTCTTGCATCGGTTTCAGAAAGAAGGTGCTCGCACCACCCGCACCGATGCCGAAATACATGGCCGCGATTGGGAAAGAAGCTTCCGTTGGGTTTTGGCCTTGCGGGTCCAGGAGGAATGCCAGGGATAGTGGCACGCCTGAGGCTGCTACAACGCGTAGCGTACCGATCAGAATCAGCAGACTTACTGGGCCGCTGTTTTCACTAAGTAATCGGATGGTTGAGTCTTTGGTTCCCAGTCGTGCCGTTTCCAAGCGTGAAGCAGCGCGTGGGCATCCTGATGTTGGAGTACGCAGTAACGCGCACAAGCAAACAAGCCAGGCGAAACCAGGTATCATGCTCCAGACGAGGCTTTGCAGGTTGTAATGTTCGGTAACCCAACCGATATAGATGGGGCCAAAGAACTGGCCAAGGTAACCTCCTAGCGCAAAGACTGCCATTGCCTGACTGCGGCGTTCAGGAAGGCAATTTCCCGCGTTGGCGGCTGCTTCCGGATGGAAGGCGGCGACTCCCAGTCCAGCCAGGCACAGCAAGCCCGCCAGCGCCCAGGTTGACGTGGCCCAGCCGAGGCAGCTCATGCAAGCGACGGCGACAGCCGGTCCCGCCCAGATCATCCAGCGACAAGGAAAGCGGTCGGCGATACAAGCAATTCCGAATTGGCCAAACGATGTCGAGATCGACCAAAGGGCTACCATCCATAGGATGCCGCCATTGGCGAGTTGAACTTGATTGCCGAGCAGCGGCCAGAGTGGAGCCAGAATCAAGGCGGCCGAATCGACCAGAAAGTGCGTTGCTGCTAATAGTATGAGCAAGGCCGTTCCTGTGAGGATCCAACCTCTGGACTGTTCTGCGGTACCGGAGGTCTGTTCAGTGGTACCGATATGATGCCGGGTTGGATTATCAGCTGGTGGAGTAGAGTTCAGCTTGATCTCGCGATTTGGATTCGTGATGTCTGCTTCAGTTTCAGTCGCCGCATCTTAACCTGCCAGATGATCCTGTCTAGATATTACTGGCAGGGTCTACAGGCTGTCACGCAGAACCACGCTACGTTTCTCCTTCCGGATGCCATCGTGCTTTGGGCTTCCTGATTTGCCCAGCCACGTCACGGAGATGTCGCATGTTCACCATTGTTATGGGGCTGGAGAGGTGAACATAGGTTGACGCAAAAGAATGGCGGTAATCCATTTGGCGCATGATATTGACAGACAGGAATTGGGGCATTTCGACTTTTGCGTGCGCCAACTCAGGGGGCCTTGCGTGACTGTCTTAGCCTGGTCGAAGAGATGTCTACACGAAACTGGTCGCTCGGCACAGGTTGGCAAATCTCGCTTAAACGGGGCGGTATGGCCACGTCATGACATTCCAGAAAACGCGAACGGACAAGCCGGCCAAATACTAGGAATCGGCAGTTGTGGGCGCGGATTTCTTCAATTGCCTCGCTGGCTGCATCACTGTCGCGATAGTACTTCGCTGCTGCAAGTCGTTGGATCGTATCGACTCCGACGACAAAGGTGCAGTCGGGAAACAGCCGTGATTTTTCGGCAAAGGTAGCGGCCCGTGTAACCCAGATCCTTTGCTCCGCAGGTAAATAGCTTATGCGGCGTGCAATTTCTGCGGCGCCGAGTGCAGGTTTGTCGACATTTTCGATTGAGATTTCAAGGTCGACCGGATGCTCCAGAACTTTGCTCGCGACGGTGAGCATTTGGCGATGGCCCTGGTGGAACGGGTTAAACGAACCCGGAAAGACCACGGCTGGTGGTGTGTCCAGGTTCGTGTCTGTGAACGCAACAGCCGATGTAGAGCTGTTGAACAGGTTCTGTAGCCGTGTCTCGTCAATCCGCATCCCTGGGCCTTGATAGGGTATTTGCCAAAGTAACAAGCACTTGTTCAGCCACTTCTTGTTGCCGCTGGATGCGTCCTTGCAATCGGCACTGGCAAGCCCACGTCTTGACGCGAACCAGGTTGCGTTTTTGCAGCTCGCCAGGGTGCTGAGCGAACGAGAGAAAATACTGGCCATCCTGCGAGGCTTCGTCGCCAGGTCCGAGGAAACCTGTGATTGCGCCGGCAATGTTTGCCTCGGGGGTTTTCTCGAGCACAGAGAGAGCCATAGCTTCCGTGACTTGCGAGCTCACAGCTCCAAATTGTTTTAGTGTTTCCGGCGCGATATCCAAATAAGCAGATTTGGTCGCGTTCCGGTAGACGTTCACGCCGCCGCAGTGAAATTCTGAAATGCCGGGTTGTGTGGCGAGGGTAGCGGAAGCGAGGCCGGCTGTGCAGCTTTCCGCAAATACTACACGTGTGTTTGTTTCCCGCAGCATTCGTGCGACAATTTCGGCTTGTTGGCTGAGCGACATTGAATACTTTCAGTTTGCGATTGACCAGAGTGCTGGGGAGATGTGGCAGCCTGGGCAGGAAGTTGGGTTGGATGAGGGCCGAGGCTGCTTTATTATTGCCCACAATACGACCGCAACAAACTCCTGGATGCTCGCAAGGCATACTTGGAATTCGGATGGAATCTTATTGATGAAAAACCGATTCCCCGTGATTGTCTGAAGGCCTTTTGATCCGAGTCCGCATCGTGTCTTGAGCATAGCGACGAACCGAGTTGAACGGCAGTCCAGGCTATGGTGCCTGTTCACGCAGCGGCAACGAAGCCTTGGTAGAAGAACGGAGTGGAAATGCAGTTGCGCGGGACAACCTGGATTTGGGTGCTCACCGTGCTGTTGCTGGCATTTGCGATTCGGTCGGTTGCTGCTGTTACATGGCAGTCGCGACTGGCAGACTCGGCTACATTTGCTCTACCGGATAGTGCGACTTATTGGGAACTTGCACGCACTATTGCAAACGGGGAGCCCTATCAGTATGGCAGTTCCGAATCCCGCGTCTTTCGGACTCCTGGATATCCGGCAATCCTGTCGGTCCTGTTTTTCGGGCGTACCGATCCGCCAGTGGTATGGGCACGCCTGGCAGGAGCTTTCCTGGGCACGTTGACTGTGGCTGCCGCCATGTTGCTGGCCCGGTTGTTGTTCAATCGCCGGGTCGCTTTGCTGACAGGATGGCTTGTCACCCTTTATCCGGGCGGAATCGGGCTCAGTGTTCTCGTTCTCAGTGAAGCGCCGTTTTGCCCATTGATGATGGGACAACTGGTTTTTTGGGTTCTGGCTTGGAAGTCTTCTTCATTTTCGCGGCAGATTACCTGGAGCGGTTTGGCGGGGGTCACGGCAGGTTTGGCGACTTTAATGCGGCCGAGTTGGTTGTTGTTTACTCCATTTGGTCTGCTACTGTTGCTCGTGGTGCAGAGCGAACGCCGGCGTCAGCTTGCGATTGCCGGTACGATGCTAGCGAGTCTCTGCCTGACGATGACACCGTGGTGGATTAGAAATTACCGCGTGACGGGAACAGCCGTACTAACGACATTGCAAGTCGGTGCTAGCTTGTACGATGGACTCAATCCCCAGGCGACAGGCGCTAGTGACATGTCCTTTACACACAAGATTTATTGGGATTTGAAGACACAGCCCGTTGCTGAACAGGAGCTATTTGAGGTCCGTTTGGATCGACATTACCGCGAATTGGTCTGGCGTTGGGTATGGCAAGAACCGGGCCGTGTCACATCATTGGCGGGTGTCAAATTTCTCCGTATGTGGAACATCTGGCCAAATTCAGCTGAGATTGGTAGCGTGTGGACTTACCGATTGATGACTCTTGCCTATTTGCCGCTGTTAATCTTGAGTCTTGTCGGTGCGTGGAAGTTTGCTCGATTGGATCATCCGGCGATTCTCTGTCTGCTTCCTGCGATTTATTTGACAGGTTTGCACGTGATTTTTGTCAGTTCGATTCGCTACAGACAGCCGGCGATGCTAGTGCTTATCGTTCTGGCTGCAGCCGTGGCCAATGGATTAATGGACAGGCAGCTAAGGGGCTCGAAACTGGCTCGGAAATGGGTCAAGCGGTAACAATGATGATTTGAAGGTTCGGGAATGGATGCCCGTAGTACATCGCAGTCTGTCCGCGATGCCCCTGCACGCTCGCGTCGCAGAGGTTCCTGGCTACTGCTTGCCGTAATGATGGTAGCCGGCTTGGGTGGCGGTGCAGCAGTCTTTTCCTTGCGCCGGATCGATCAGGAAATCCAAGTCCGGCTGTCGCAGCAGTTGGCGGGCCACCTGGAGGATTTTCAGATTGTCATCGCGAATGCGCGGCGAGTTGGGGGGCGCGGAATTGAGATCCGGGGTCTGACGATTGCATCACCTGAAGGTGATCCTTTGGCAGCGATTGATGAATTGATCGTTGAATGCAATGTCGAGATTTCACAATTACTGACACGTTCTATCGTTCCGTCTATTGAACGTGTTGTGGTCCGGCACCTCGAGTTCCATTGCCGCCCGGATCAAAGCAAGGAGATTTTCGAGAAGCTGCGTTCTTTACCTTCCAGAGATAGTGGCTCTTTCCCCCCCATTCAGATTGTAGATGCGTCTGTACGCCTCTACGGTACCGATCAGCCACTTCTCATTCAGGATTTAAACTTAGATCTGATTCCCGCTGAAGATGCGCCCGACTTGATGCTGCAGGGTTCTATGTCGGCTGATTTTGCATCGCAGATTCAGCTAACTGGGAAGATTCGCCACGACGCGACTCGTTGGGATCTAGATGGTCGCGTCGCCGATTTTGAATTTTCGCCACGATTGACGGAACGTTTGCCCACGGACATTCGCCAGATGATTGCGCCACTTGCCGGGCTTCAGGCAAACGGAACGCTGGAATTCAAGATTGGCAGCCCCCGCGAACCAGGTGGAGATATTCGTTTTTCGGTTTCGGGGAACGTCGTCGACGGCCAGCTTCAGGATCCGCGATGGTCGACTCCGTTTACTGCGCTGCGGGCAGAGTTTTCTGGTGACAATGGACATTTTGAGCTCCACCAGCTTTCTGTGCGCAACGGTGCGACCACTATTTTTGTCGCCGGAAATCAACAAGGCTGGGGTGCCGAGGCGCCTCGTAGTGGGCGGCTTAGATTGCGAGATTTGACGGTCGACCGGGAGTTGCTTGAAGCCCTGCCTGAAAGGTTTAAGTCACTCGTTCCAAAATTTTCTCCGGAAGGTATGGTCAACATCGATCTTCACGCCCAGATGCAAGGCGAGGAATTGCATGCTAGCGCTGTGGTCGAATGTATTGACGCATCGTTTTCCTACCACAAATTTCCTTACCGATTGACGGCGTGCCGCGGAATCGTGCGTTATGAGGATGGGGTGATCCAGGCACGGCGGCTACGCGCTTTAGCTAACGGTCAGCCACTTACGATATCATTTGAATTCGCAAACCCGGGGGTCATGTCCACCGGGTGGTGTACCGTTCATGCGGATGGTCCTGTCCCACTTGACGAAAACCTGATCATGGCGCTTGAGCCCAAGTCGAGAGCCATTGTCCTGTCACTAAACGCTCAGGGAGGTATTTGGCTCAAGCAATTACGGGTGAGTCGGAAGGCGGCTTCTGAAAAGTACCTGCGGACTGCAGTATTGGTGATTCAAGAGGGGGCCATCGAATATTCGAAATTTCCCTATCCCATTACAAATGTAAGTGGCGTTCTGGAGTTGAACGATCGCGACTGGACAATCAGTGAGCTGCAGGGGCGCCACGGTAGTGCGTATCTGGCGGGTCAGGGACGCTGGGTTGCACACGACAATCGGCCAGGCGGCCGCTTGTCGCTGGACCTGTCCGCCAATGATGTACCACTTGATGAGGAATTGCAGTCTGCGCTGCGGCCTCAAGAGCAGGAGGTGTGGTCGAAATTGCGTCTGACGGGGTCAGTAGATCAGTTGGATGTGGGCATTCGTTTTGATTCCGATCAACCGCGTGTTTCGATTGATGTGCGAGCACAAAAGTGGCCCGCGGATCGTAACCTGGAGGGACGCAGTATTCGGATTCGTCCCGCATGGTTCCCGTTTGCTCTGAACGATCTCCGTGGTGCGGTTCATTATCGTGATGGCAAACTCGTACTGCAGGAAGTGCGGGCACGTCACAACGAAACAGAAATTCTGGCGCGAGGCGAGTGTCAGTTCGGGCCGCGCGGTCAGTGGCTGGTCGATTTCAAGCAATTGGACGCGGACCGCGTTGTTCTGAACTCGGATTTGGTAACCGCGTTGCCAGAGAAATTGGCTACAGGCATCACAAGGATGGCGTTTGACGGAACTGTGAATCTGCATGGTGCATTACGAATGACTGGAGTCGCAGGGGTTGTGCCCGAGTCTAATTGGGATGTTGTAATGCACGCTTATGACGCGAATCTGGATTGCGGAGTGCAGCTAAATCATGTTCACGGAAGCGTCCGTTTGACCGGCCATCACGATAAAGACGGAGTGCAGTGTAGCGGTGAGTTGGATGTTGACTCTTTGATCTATCAAGACGCGCAAATCACGAGCCTCAAAGGGCCGCTTTGGATCGACGACGACCGAGTGCTTCTGGGCACATGGGCAGAGCGTGGAAGAAAGCAGGAACCGCGTGAATTGAGCGGTTCGGTGTTTGGCGGGAAACTGCTTGTTGATTCGGAGATATGGTTGCGCGATGAAGTCAATTTTGGCATCAAGATGTCATTGGCGAACTCGGACTTGGCGCGGTTTTCCAAGGAACGATTGTCCGGCGAGCATGATCTTTCGGGGCGTGTTTACGCGATGTTGCAGTTGAGTGGCAGCAATAAAGGTCTATATGCTCTGCAAGGATCTGGCCAGGTCCGGTTACGTAACGCAGATGTTTATGAGCTGCCTGTTATGGTGCGGTTGTTGAAGTTGTTGACGATCAAGCCACCCGATACGACTGCATTTACGACTGCGGATATAGATTTTCGTGTGCGTGGTGAATCGATCTATTTTGATACGATTGATTTCAAAGGCGATGCGATCAGTCTGCATGGCCGTAATAGCTGGATGAATCTGGACCGTGAATTGAATCTGCGTTTTTACACCCGCGTTGGTCGCAGCCAAATCCAACTTCCGTTGATTACGTCACTACTCGATGAGGCGAGCCGGAATATTCTGGAGATCGAAGTGGGAGGAACGTTGGAGGAACCAAATGTCCGAGCGAAGGGTTTTCCGGAAATTGATGAGACACTTCAACAACTCTTTCCAGAGGCGGCCCGTGCCAGGCAGTCGGACGGAAATTTCCTGACACGGCCGTTTCGTACGATGAGGCGTCGATAAATGAGTTCTTCGCCACCTGCAGACGGCTGTTGTAACGCATTCCGCGCGGTGGCGTTCAGGACATCTCAAGGTATTCAGGGTAATGGTTGTCGCGGTGATGGATGGTGGGGCAAGGGTGTCGGCAGGGATACGTTCAAGTTGCTGCGGCACGGTGTTGTGTCTGGCGTCGATTCCTGACTTGTCGCTACAATCCCTCGCTCGTTCCATGTTCGATCTCATGTGATGAGAATGTCCCCAGTGGCCGTGTTTGCACGACCGCGATCTAAAATCCGGCGTTTCAAGGTTGAGTAGGGCTGGCGAAAATAATGCGATTCACCAAGATGCACGGCATTGGCAATGACTACGTTTACGTCGATTGTTTTCAGGAGCCGATTCCGCCAGATCCGGTTTCGCTGGCCACCCGGATTTCAGACCGTCGGTTTGGAGTCGGAGGCGACGGATTGATTCTAATCCGGCCCTCAGACATTGCAGATGCACGGATGCAGATGTTCAACGCCGATGGGAGTGAGGCCCAGATGTGCGGAAATGGGATCCGGTGTGTTGCGAAATACGTCTTTGATCAGGGAATCGTCCGCTCCGACACGATTGCCATCGAGACCGGTAACGGTGTGCTGGCGGTGGAAGTTCGTGTGCAAGATGGGCTTGTCGAACAGGTCAGAGTCGACATGGGTGAGCCCATTCTGGAAGCCGCTCGTGTACCGACGACGCTTTCCGGATCCCCGGTTGTTGACTGCCCATTGAAGATCGCATCGCGGTCGGTTGATGTAACGTGTGTCTCGATGGGTAATCCGCACTGTGTAATTTTTGTTGAAGAGGCGACGGACGAATGGGTGCTTGGGATCGGTCCAGCCATTGAAACGGACTCGCGATTTCCCGAACGTATTAATGTGGAATTTGTGGAAGTTCAAAATGGAAGTGAAGTTCGGCAGCGGACTTGGGAACGTGGTTCAGGGGAAACATGGGCCTGTGGTACAGGTGCAAGTGCTGTGTGTGTCGCAGGTGTCCTGAGTGGTCGCACGGAACGGAAAATTCTCAATCATTTGCGAGGCGGCGATCTGGAAATTGAATGGAATGAATCCGACAACCACGTATATATGACTGGTCCCGCAGCGACAGTCTTTACTGGTGAGTGGCTGTCGTAGGGCCAGAATTGAATGAGATCGGTTTGACGCAGTGATGAGTGTTGGCATAGAGGCAATAGGAGGAAGTATGGATCGGTTGGCGCGACGTTACTCATGGAAGACGCGTCTATTGGGATTTGGTCTGGAACGAGGGATGCGTTTATTGGCGCGGACTCTTGATTTTCAGGTTGCCCACTACGATCGCACGACAGATCCAGCACTTCCGGGATATGTCGGTCCTTGTGTTTATGCATTCTGGCATGAGTACCTATTTTTTCCGACCATCACATGGGGCCATTGTGACGTGACCGCCCTGGCGAGTCGTCATCGTGATGCGGCGGTTGTCAGCTGTGCTTCGGAGCTTCTCGGTTTTGGGATTGTCCGTGGTTCAACGGCGCGCGGCGGTGCAACAGCACTGCGCAAGTTGGCACGATCTGGGGTGGTGCTGTCCGTAGCCATGGCTTCTGACGGTCCCCGGGGCCCCCGCAGGAAAATGGCTCCAGGCGCCATTTTCCTGGCTTCGCAATTGAGGAGTCCAGTGATCCCGGTGGGGTTTGGTTATGAAAGGCCCTGGCGTGTTTCCAGTTGGGACCGGTTTGCACTGCCACGTCCGGGGTCTCGGGTACGAGGGATTATGGGGCCACGTATCGAGGTGCCACCAGAGCTCTCACGAGCACAGCTGGACTTTTATTGCCAGCGAGTGAATAACATTATCAACCTTCTCACCAGTGAGGCGGAATCCTGGGCCGCCAGCCGGACACGACGTCCCGGTCAAGTCCGTTTTCCGCGGCAAAGACAGACGCACTCGTCTCGGCATTCAGGCGATGACCACTGTGGGACGCGGCAGGCAGGAACGCTGCGTGCGGCGTAGGATCTTATCCCGCTGGCGAATTCGTGGCCTGGTCGGTTACTCGTGTTTGAACGGGAAGCAGTGGCTGCAAGTGCGAGCAGATACCGCTGCTCGATTGATGCCGAAACGTTGGCACGCAGGGTGGTTCACCGGAGTGACACACGTATCGGCGTGTCAGCATGCAGCGTGTTGGCGTTACGTTTTCCTATTGGGATGATTCATTCGCTACGAGTAAACGGCGGTAGTGCACCAGCATCGTGATGCTGAGCAACAATGCAGTGCTTGCACTTTGTGGAGTCCAGCAGATATAGATGCCCAGCAACACCTTTTCAAAGGGAACTGGAAGTGGCAAAGCGCCACCTACGATGATAGCAGCCACTATCAACAGGGCAGCTGAAACAGTGAGGATCCATGCTCGCTGTTCGATTGCAATCTTTTGCGGTAGCAAGGCAATCGAGACGAGAATCCAGGGGCCTAGCAGGTAGATGCTTCCGAGAACTCGCGGGGACGGTGTCAGCACCGTACGGCAGACAGCCAGCACCAGCGCGGACAGGCAGGTGAGCCAGAGTAATCCGCGAATCGAGAACTGGAAGTTTGCCTGGTGTGCATTCTGACGCTGAGAGAGTTCGCGAATCAGGCGATTAAGGCGTGAGGAAAATAGTACTGTCAGAAAACCGCACAGACTTCCCACCAACAGGACAGTCATGCCGTTGATCAGCAGGCCGGTTGGATACACATAGTAACCACCATAATTGTTGCCCTTTTCCCAAAGCTGTACAGGGAATCCCATGGCTTCAGCGCGATTGGGGTGGCCTCCAAGTAAATCGCCCCAGCTCTCCGAACGCTGGAAGTAGGAGAGCGAGGTGATTGCGGCACACAGCAGAATCCCGGCGGTGAAACCGCGCAGGAACCAGCGCCGGCGCGTCATAATCGGTTCGCGTATTTGGCCCTGGATTTGATCCATGGGATGTTTCCTGCGGTTGTAACGGTGTGCACATTCTATCGCCAATGGTGCTTCTCTTGTCCGCTTGCGCTACAAAATGGCGGTGAAATTTATGAATTCTGAAAGATGGCAAGCCGTGGGATTACAGACGTGTTGGCCAATGTTCCTGGATTGTCTTACCATCTGCCGCCTCGTACACTTCTACGGTGGCCGACGGTTGGCCGTGTCAGTACCATTCGGTGGCTGGGTCTTAAGGGTATGCCCGTGGGCGCCTCTCGTGTTGACCCGGTGCGCGTTCCAGATGGCGCGGCAAGATTTTTCAGACTTCGAAGTCGAACTCCTTTTTGAGACGCAAGACCCAGCTTATGTACTCTTATCTGCCCTGCCCTGCCCTTGTTGCCTGCAGTCTCTTGTTTTTGGGAGGTTGTGGTTCTCCAGATATGTCGACCTCGCAGCCGCCGGTTGAGAAAAAATCAGCCCAGCCCGCTGCTGTGCGAACCCAGATAACGCTTGCTCTGAACTGGTTTCCAGAAGCGGAGCATGGCGGTTATTACGCTGCTCAGGTGCGGGGTTTTTTTGAGGAAGAAAACCTTGAAGTCAAGATCCTGCCTGGTGGTCCCGGTGCACCAGTTATTCAATTGCTAACCGCGCAGCGCGCTACCTTTGCGGTGGGGAATGCGGATCAGGTGTTGACGGGGCGTAATGAGGAGGCGGACGTGGTGGCGCTGATGGCACCTCTGCAGATGAGCCCTCGCTGTATTATGGTGCATGAAAAATCGGGCATCCAGAAGTTGGAAGATTTGCAGGGACTTACGTTGGCGATTAGCGCCGGTCGTGCTTTCGCGTTGTATATGCAGAAAAAACTTTCTTTGAAGGATGTGCGGATTGTTGGCTATCCCGGCAATGTGACCAATTTTTTGCAGGATCCGAATTTCGCCCAGCAAGGCTATGTGTTCAGTGAGCCGTTTGTGGCTCGCGAGAAGGGTGGCGATCCGCGTGCCCTGATGGTGTCGGAGTTGGGCTTTAATCCTTACACAAGCTTGCTCCTTGTAAACGGCAAGACGCTGCGTGAACAACGCGAACTGGTTGAGAAAGTAACGCGTGCGAGCATTCGTGGCTGGCAATCTTATCTGGAAGATCCTGGACCAGTGAACGATCATATTCATGGACTTAACGAGGAAATGGGGCGGGACATTCTGGATTATGGGGCGAAGATTCTTCAAGATCTGTGTTTGCCCGAGGGGATGGCCAAAGAGGAGCTGGGGAGAATGACAGAGCGTCGCTGGCGAGAGTTAGCGGACCAGCTGGTTGAGATCGAACTGATCTCCGCAGAACTTGATGCCGGTGCCGCCTTTGATGCTACTTTGGTTGGCAGCAAAGGGGATGCTCCTTGATTTCGGATGTGTGAGTTGCTTAGCCAATGCTGCAACCGGCGTGATTTTTCACCGTCAGCCTATTGCTCCATTTCAAACGTCCATCGCGCCAAGGCGGTTTTTCCCACGAGTGTTACCAGGCCGAATAGCAGAATTCCCAGCGTCGTGGAAATGAAGATGCTGGCATAGAGGATTTCTGACTGCGCATTGGTGCTGGCGAGAAACACGTAATATCCCAATCCTGGACTTTGTGATTGGTATCCCGCCATGTACTCACCGACGATGGCGCCGACAATGGTCAGTCCACTGGAAACACGGGCGCCACTAATCAGGTAAGGAAGCGCTGTAGGTAAACGGAGCTTCCATAACTTTTGCCAGTTGCTAGCGCCATACAAGGTCATCAGGTCATCGAGTCCTGGGTCAACGGAAGTCAGGCCAGTAGTCACGTTGGTGGCGATAGGAAATACGCTGATGATCGTGATGATGGCCACAATACTGTTAAGTCCGCCACCAAACCAGATAATGACGAGTGGCGCAATGGCGACGATGGGAACGGTTTGCAACAGAATCATGTACGGGTAGATGGCTCGTCGAGCAAGTTGCGACACGGAAAAGACCAGTGCACTGCTGGTTCCCAGCAGGAGTGCCAAAGCAAAACCACTGAGTGCCGCGCGCGAGGTGATCCAGGCAGCAGAAGCTAACTGCGAGCGTTTCTCAAACGCTCCTGCGAGAATCTCCAGGGGACTAGGAAGGAGGATTTTCGGAATGTTTATCCAGACTTCGATCAGTTGCCAGCTGACCAGCACGAAGGTCAGGAATAACAGTGGTGGAAGAAGGGCTCGGAGTTGTGGAGGCAAACGCGCAGCGTTGTGCTGTCGAGAGCGATTGCGTTGTCGAGTGAGATTGTTCATTTCCCAGCATCTCCTCGGCTTTGGGTGAAGAGTATTTCTGAGATCTGTTGATTTACTTCTGCAAACTGCAAAGTAGTGCGCAGGGCACGCTGGCGGGGGTAGGTAAATGGAATTGCCACGTCAGCCAGTAGCTGGCCGTGGTCACCCATAACCAGAATGCGCTCGGCCAGGAAAATAGCTTCCGCGACGTTGTGGGTTACCATCACCGTAGTAGTACGGCTTGTTGTCCAGATTCGTAAAAGGTCTTCGTTCAGTTGTTGTCGAAGGATTTCGTCCAGTGCTGCGAAAGGTTCGTCGAGAAGCAGTACCGCGGGGTTCGTGATTAGTGCGCGAGCCAATGACACGCGCATTTTCATGCCTCCAGAGAGCATGCGGGGAAACTTGTTCATGTCACCTTCGTCAAGGCCCACGAGCTGTACTTTTTCCGCGATCGCGGTTTGTTGGGCAGATTGTCGCCCGTCAGATAATTCCAGTGGCAGACGAATATTATCGTGGACCGTACGCCATGGCAGGAGGGTTGGGTCCTGGAATACGAAAGCCAGTGGTGGGCGCGGCGAAGAGGGTTGGCTCCAGGTGATGGTACCCTTCGAAGGCGGGGTCAAGCCGGCAATGGTTCGCAGCAAAGTCGATTTGCCGCAGCCAGAGGGGCCTACGATCGCGACCCACTGTCCCTGTGGAATTTCCAATGACAGTGAATCCAGAATGACAGTGTCAGTGAGAATAACTCCCAGGTCCTGAATCTGAATCGCATTCTTGGCGGTGTTTTCTGGAACGCGTCCACGCGTCATAGTGGTTTGATCCAAGGTGGCTGGTAGGTTCTTGTCAGCGTTGCCCATTGCAGCTGGGGATGCAAATTGGGAGCATGATCACATATCGGCCAGAAAACCCTTTGTCTGTCAGGCCATTTGCTCCCCGAGTCATCGATGAATCCAATTGAGAAAGTTTGCGTCTATTGTGCCTCTAGTCGGCGGGCAGACCAAGAGTATGCTCAATCGGCACAGCGATTTGGTGAGATCCTGGGTGAACAGGGAATCACACTGATTTATGGCGGCGGGGCTGTCGGGTCAATGGGCGCGGTTGCAAATGGAGCTTTGTCCCGTGGTGGGAGGGTGCTGGGGATCTTGCCGCGTTTTATGGATGATCTGGAATGGGGGCACCCCAAGATCAGTGAGCTCTGTCTGGTTGACAACATGGCCCAGCGCAAGCAGCAGATGATTGATTGTGCGGATGCATTGGTGGCGTTGCCGGGAGGGTCGGGGACTCTGGAAGAATTGTTGGAGGCGCTCACCTGGAAACGTTTAGGACTTCACAGCAAGCCGATTGTGATTGTCAATACACGCGGTTTTTTTACTCCACTAGCGACTTTGTTAGAGCACACCATTGAGGAACATTTTATGGATGTGCGGCATCGTGATATGTGGAAAATTGTGGAGCACGTGGAACAAGTGTTGCCAGCAATCCGTGAGATGCCACCCTGGGATCCCGATGCCCGGCGTTTTGCGGCACTCTGAAATGAGGTGAGTTTACCTCTCAGTTCCCGACGCCCTGCGAGATGATGGTTTCCTCTGCAGAGGCGCGGGTTGTCCGGGTCCAGGTGCCTGGGGAGCGCTGCCAGTATCTCTCGGGGGTTATGGTGCGCAGGATTAAAGCACACGAAAAGCCACACTGGACGCGTGGAACCATCTTTATTAGGATAAGTATACATTTGTACACCATTCCTGTCCGATAAGAGTTGCGGAAAGGTTTTGCGATGGCTCTGGATGACGCAGTTCCGGATGACGCAGCCAAGGCTATGAGACAGTTGCGAGCGGATTTGGCACATCGACTAGCGACTGTCACTAAAGCGACTGTCACTAAAGCGACTGTCACTAAATCAGTACATCAGGCTGTTACGAGTGGTTGTCTGTCCCTAGACGATTTGCTGCCTGACAAGGGATTTACCCGTGGTACTTTCGTGGAATGGCTAGGAGAAGGTGCGGGCTGCGGTGCTGGCTTTCTGGCATTGGTTGCAGCTCGTGAAGCTTGCCGGGAAGACGGTTTTGCTGTTGTGATCGATACGCCGAGGCGTTTCTATCCTCCTGCAGCGGCTGCCTGCGGACTGGAGCTCAGTCGCCTCCTCTTGGTTCGGCCTCAATGTGAGAAAGATGTGTACTGGGCTGTTGATCAGGCTTTGCGGTGCCCTCGGGGTTCCGCGGTGCTGGCCTGGCCTCAACACATACCGAACCGAATCTTTCGACGCTGGCAATTGTCTGCAGAGTCCGGAGATTGTCTGGGATTGTTGGTTCGTCCGGCGACGGTAGAGCCAGAGCCCTCCTGGGCAGAAACACGGTTACGGGTTATTCCACGAGCTTCTCGAAATGACTGGCAACTGACGCTTGAGATTTTGCGTTGTCGCGGCGGGCTTCACAAAAACCAATTAGAAATTGTGATCGATGAGCAGACAGGAAAGATCCAGAGCCTTGATTCTCGCGATATGGCTTCCTCAATGGCCATTGCAGCGTCTGTTGCTGAAAAGTCCTGATCTTCAGAACCAACCGGTTGTGATTTACCAGCAGACTTCTCGTGGGCCTTGTGTGGCGGTTTGTTCCGATCAGCTGGTCAGGTGGGGTGTGTCTTCAGGGATGCCTGTAGCTGAGGCATTAGCGCTTGGCCGTCGCCGGCAGTCTCTAGGGAGGGGAAGTACTCGAAATGAAAAAGAACCATTGCATCTTGAACTGTGTGACCCTGTTGCGGACCGCAAATCTTTAGTGCGTTTGGCGCAGTGGTGCCACCGTTTTAGCCCTATTGTCGGTCTGGAAGAGGAATCCTCCCCCGAGACGCTATTGCTTGACGTTACTGGCATGGATCTCTTTGCTGGTGGTGAAGATGCATTCATTACTCAAGTGAGTGAGCAGTTTCGTGAACGAGGTTTGTTGGCCAGATTGGGTTGGGGGCCGACTCTTGGTAATGCCTGGGCATTAGCTCACTACAGTTCTGATTCTGTTGAAACGGAAATGGAAAATCTGCCTGTTGAAGCTCTGAGGTTATCAGTGAAAACGCAGCAGATATTGGCACGGCTGGGATTGGGCTATCTGAGAGATTTGCTTTCGCTGCCTCGTGCTGAGTTGCAGAACGTGGCCGGAGCGATCCTGTTGCAACGTTTGGATCAGGCAATGGGCCGAGTGTCTGAAGTGATTCGGGCAATACCTTCACCACATCATTTTTCCGTGTTTTGGCAGACTGAACATGGTTTGTTCCAACGTGAATCGGTCGAGCACGTAATGCAGCATCAAGCCGCAGATTTGTGCCAATTGCTGAAAAAACGGAGTCGTGGAGCTTTGTCTGTCGTGTGCCGTATTCAATGCCAGGATTCAGTTGATTTGACCTTCCGAGTGGGACTGTTTTTGCCTTGTGCGGATGCAAATCATTTACAACGTTTACTCGAATTGCAATTGGAGTCGATAACGCTGCCAGCACCGGTGGTGAGTGTTTCGTTGTATGTGCTTCAGGATGCGCCTCTGGTCATTCGGCAGAGAGAGCTTTTTGCAAATCGAATCTCCCAGAACGAGCAGGATCTGGCAGGTCTCGTGGATTGCTTGAACAGTCGCCTTGGTACTGACTGTGTATTGCGCGTGTTTTTGCAAAATGATGCCCAGCCAGAAAAGGCATACCGTGAAGAACCATTGATCGAAGGGTGCGCAACGAAGTACGCAAGTTCAGTAAACCGTCTTCCTTTTTCTCCTCTTGGGCGGCCTTTGAGTCTGGTAACTCCGCCGGTGAAATTGCCGGTAACAGAAAAGAGAAACGGCCAACTGCCGCGTTATTTCTCTTGTGCGTTTCAAAGGCACCATGTTTTTCGCTCTTGGGGGCCAGAGCGGATTGAAACCGGATGGTGGCGACGGAACGGAGTGCGCCGAGATTACTACCGTGTGGAAACGACAGAGGGCCTGAGGTTTTGGATCTTTTGCTGTTTGCAGACCGGAGAATGGTTTTTGCAAGGTGTATTTGATTGACAAAGAATCCACGTTGTTCTGGCACGCGTTTGAATGTGCATGCCAGTCTTTGAAACCGTTGGTGTGGTCTCCATTTTGCGGAGATGCTTGCCAGTCTTTATGCTCTGCGAGCTTTTAGCGATGCTTGAATCGACTCGAGTCCCCAGCCTTCCAGCCACTCCGAATGTCTCGGCTCAGGAACCTTTGAAAACCAACCGGCGGTCGCGGCCGCGTTACGCAGAACTGCATTGCATCACGAATTTTTCCTTTCTGGAAGGAGCCTCTCATCCAGATGAACTGGTGGAGAGAGCTGGTGACCTCGGATACGAGGCTTTGGCCATTACGGATCGCAATAGCCTGGCAGGAGTCGTGCGGGCTGACACGGCTGCAAAAGCAGTTGGTTTGAAACTGATCATTGGTGCCGAGATTACACTTCGAAACGCCTTGTCGGTAGTGTTGTTGGCAACGGACCGACCTGCTTACGGAAGGCTCGCTCGAATCATTACGAGCGGGCGCCGTCGCGCCCCGAAAGGTGAATGTGAACTGTATTTTGAAGATCTGGCCGACCTTAGTACAGGTTTGCTGGCATGTGTTTTGCCTTCTCGGAAGCTAGGAACTAGTGCTTTTGACCAAAAGTACCTGGATTCGTGCCGAGCGTACGGTGAGCTCTTTGGTGACCGTTCTTTTCTGTTGGCAGAATTGCATCATGGGGCGAACGACAAAGCATGGATTGACCAGCTTGCGTCGCTGTCTCGGCAGGCTGATATCCCATTGGTGGCTGCGGGAGGAGTGCATTACCACGACTCCCAGAGAATGGGACTGCAGCACGTCCTCACGGCCATCAAGCATGGAGTGACGGTTGCTCAATTAGGGCCGCATCGACTTCCCAATGCGGAACGTCACCTGCGAACGAAAGAGGAACTACAAGCATTGTATTCCCATGTTCCGGCAGCGTTCGAGCGGACAATAGAAATTGCTGGCCGTTGCACATTTACTTTGAGCGATCTTCGATACGAATACCCGAAGGAGATCGCCCCGGATGGAATGATGCCAATGCAGTATTTGCGCCAGCTCACCTGGCGCGGAGCTCGCCAGCGGTATGGGGATGTACTGCCAGAAACAATAGTACGTCAGTTGGAGCATGAACTGACCTTAATAGAGGAGTTGCAGTACGAGGCATTCTTTCTCACGGTTTACGATATTGTCCGATTTGCACGCGCAGAGAATATTCTCTGCCAAGGACGAGGATCTGCTGCCAATTCTTCGGTGTGTTATTGCCTGGGGGTAACTGCAGTTGATCCTTTAGAAACGGACTTGTTATTTGAACGATTTGTGAGTCGAGAACGGAACGAGGCACCCGATATTGATGTGGATTTCGAGCATGAACGTCGCGAGGAAGTCTTGCAGTATGTGTATCAGAAGTATGGGCGTCATCGCGCAGGTATTGCGGCTGAAGTGATTACCTACCGGCCGCGTTCGGCGATCCGTGAAGTTGGCAAAGCGCTGGGGCTTTCCGAGTATCGGACTGGTGCCTTGGCAAAAATGCTGGATGTGCATGACCCAGACGAGACGCTTGAGCGAGGTTGTCGGGAAGTTGGCTTGGATCCTGATTCACGTTTAGGTGGACAGCTGATTCGGCTGACCGATGAACTGATTGGTTTTCCTCGTCACTTGTCCCAGCATGTAGGAGGAATGGTTGTCACGCAGGGGTGTTTATGTGAACTAGTGCCTGTTGAGAATGCCGCAATGCCTGACCGCACGGTGATTCAATGGGATAAAACAGATCTCACCGCGCTCGGTATCTTGAAAGTGGACTGCCTTGCCTTGGGAATGCTGACAGCGATCCACAAATGTTTTCAGATGGTTGCGGCGCAGACTGAGCGTGTGTTGTCGATCGATAACATCCCTCGTGAAGATCAGGATGTGTATGGCATGATCAGCCGTGCTGACACGGTTGGCGTGTTTCAGATCGAGAGTCGGGCCCAGATGAGTATGTTGCCCAGGCTGCGCCCGGCCCGGTTTTATGATTTAGTTATTCAGGTGGCGATTGTGCGGCCAGGTCCGATTCAAGGCAATATGGTGCATCCGTATTTGCGCCGACGTAATGGCGAAGAGGCTTTTGGATCCCAGTGGCCGAATGAACAGATTCGCAAGGTGCTGGAACGCACTTTAGGTGTCCCCTTGTTTCAAGAACAGGCCATGCAGTTAGCTATCGTAGCCGCAGGGTTTACGCCGGGTGAAGCTGATCAATTACGACGCGCGATGGGCGCCTGGAGGCGAGTTGGATTGATCGAACCCTTTTACAGGAAATTAGTGCGTGGCATGCTGGAAAATGGTTATTCACAAGAGTACGCCGAACAGGTGTTTCAGCATATTCGGGGTTTTGGAGAATATGGATTTCCAGAGTCACATGCTGCCAGTTTTGCCCGTCTGGCGTATGTGTCAGCGTGGCTGAAATTTTACTATCCAGCAGCTTTTCTGGCGGCGTTATTGAATAGCCAGCCAATGGGATTTTATGCGCCAGCCCAGCTAGTGCAGGACGCTCGCAAGCATGGGGTTGAAGTGCGTCCTGTGGATATCAATGCCAGTGATTGGGATTGCACGCTTGAGTCTACACGATCGCTGGATCCCGGGGTAACGCAGGCGAGACCGCAGCCTCCAGATGCAGTTTGGGCTCTGCGACTGGGTATGCGTCTGGTACGTGGTTTGTCCCATCGAGATGTACAGCGTTTGATCGAGGCCAGAGTTGCACCGTTTCAGTCGATGGCAGATTTGGCGCAGCGTGCCAAATTGGGGCGGTCGACGCTGGAAAAACTTGCCTCTGCCGATGCGTTTCAATCGCTGTCCATTGATCGGCGCAATGCGCTATGGCAGGCTCTAGGTGAGCCGGCCAGTACCTCAAAGATGCCTCTGTTTGGTGACCAGATGATCGCACTGACCAGGCAGAGTAAATTACCTAGCCTGACTGAGCAGGAAGAGGTGTTTGCAGATTACCACGCTACGGGGCTGACTTTACGTCAGCATCCGATGTCATTTGTGAGATCAGAATTGAGTCGGCGCGGTGTTGTTTCGGCGGAGAGCCTGCAGGAGTGTGAAACAAACCACTCAGTCAAGGTTGCTGGAATTGTCTTGTTGCGACAACGCCCCAGCACCGCAAAAGGAATTACCTTTGTTACGTTGGAAGATGAAACAGGAAGTATGAACGCGATTTTGAAACGTGCAATATGGAAACGGTATGAAAGGATTGCGACCAGTTCGCAGGCGTGGGTTGTGCGAGGAAAGGTCGAACGACATCATGACGTAGTACATATCGTCGTCAGAAGTCTGGAAAGCCTGGTAGTAGATTCAGAGCATCTTCTACAGTCGAGCAGAGATTTTCGCTGATCAGATCCTCGCTCGCTCTGCACTCCATGCCTGTCGTGCACAATACGTCTGCTGGTACTCAGCGCGAAGTGTCACGTTTCCGGAGTCAGAGAAGGCAGTTCTTGAAACTACGTTTGCGAGCCAAACAAAGCACCTCTTTGTCACTCGCTGGCAGGTGAGTCGTGTCCGGGTTGTGTGGGCTTTTGCTTGCGCCGAAAGCGGGATTTCAGCCACTTCCAGCACCTGCTGAAGAAACGGCCCGTAACCACGTCTTCGGTGATGGTTTCGCGTTCGTCTGAAAAATTGAGCCAAACCGCATCGATGTAAGGAGCGCTGGATTCCGCCAAGGCGGTGTAGATCCCCTTCTGGTGAATTTCTTGTAGACCTTCCGAATAGTGATCGATGATATGGCGATCAAACATGTTTCCGGCAACCTTGATCGTCGATAAAGCACCACGCCCGAGGGAACCTATCTTATCCATGCTGTACATGGTGATCGTACTCGACACATCCAGCATGCTGACATGCTCGCGCGTTGCCATTGCCTGCATCTCGTTCCAGAGCCGTTTAATTTCAGCCTCCGGCATCAACGTAGTTGGGCCTTTGCCAGCACAGTCCTTGATTTGCTTGATAGTGTCCTTCAGCCCGTCGATCGATAGAGGTGGCTTGTCAAAGACCTGGGCCGTTGTGGACGTCGTTGTATGCAATGCGTTGAGTAAATCGGTGGCCTGATCGATGGTTGTGTTTTCGTCGATCACTCCTTGTTTTTTCAGTTCTTCACTAAGTTCGGACAAGTAGGTTTGCGAGCCGTAAGCGATATCACTGAATAAGGCCAGGACCATCATTGGTGAAACATGCAGCAGTGGAAGCGAGGCCATTTCGATAAAACTACCGACGGCCTTCCGCGCAACGAAATTGTCGACGTCGGGTTTATCCGTTTGCGCCGTCGTGTCGCCATCTGCGTCCTGTTGCGGCGTCGTGACCCCGCCCACATCCTGGGCCATGAAAGTCAGCGTTTGTTCGATGAGGGTGCGATAGCTGGTTGAACTGCGAAACGCTTGTGGAACAAGCATTTCGGCAGACTCGCGTAGAGTACCTGCCACTACTGCAGATGTGGAACGCAAAGTTCGCTCGGGCAACGAGAGCCCGTAAATCAAGTGGTCCTTGACACTTATTTCCGAAGGCGTTGTCTTGCCTGTTGATTGTTGACTATCGGGAGGTGATTCAGTCATGGTGTATCCAGCGGTTCGGGCGGGAGCTCGGTTGCAATTTGAGTTACAAGGCCACCGATGACTATCCGGTTGAAACGGCCGCGGTAGCCTTGGATGCGTCTCGATGGCCGGTCTATGATGCTGCCCAAAAGCACGACATCGGAGCCCACAACGTAGGAGTTGTGGGGGTCGACCGCACTCAGCACGGACAAAAACCGTGATGGGCGTCCTGGCAACGCAATACGCGTGACGAACAAGTTGCCGTGCGGGTGAATGTCTTGTATGTGTCCTCGCAGGCAGAGCCCGTCGCCCGTTGCTGAATCCCGTGAAGAGAGTCTTTGCCGGGTAGCCTCGTCGACCAGCAATCGGAAATGTTGCTGCTGCGCACAAGCTTCGAGCGCCGTTGCGATCTGATCACGGATTTGTACTGTGCGCGGATCGTTATCAATGTAGGTGACGCATTCCGCCAGACGGCAGAGTGCATGGTAGAAGTCCGGATTGCGTGTGACAGTCTCGGGCGAATCGAGTCTCTCTAATTCCTGGAGCTCAAGCCACATGCGCTCCACCGTGGCAAACGCAGTCAAGACATCATCGACCGTAAAGGACGGTGCTTGTCTGACTGGAACACGTTGCGGTGGGCTGAATTCAGGCGTCGAGTCCTCACTGGGGCGCGCTCCCCCTCCAAAACCACCGGCGTCCCTGAACGGTCCCCTTGCTCCACCTCCCCCGCCTAATCCTCGTCCGGCAAACTGCGGGTTGGGTTCATTGTCTGGGCGTCCAAACGGACTATCTCGGGGAATGGTCGGAATGCTGTCGGCGAAGCCTTTTAACGCAGCTTGAGGCATTTCTGAGGGGTCACTGGATTGCCCGTGTGAAGTGGTCGCTTCTGTGGGGATCGGTTGAAGCTCAGGTGGGATCAGCCAGGGTGCGTATTGAGCAACTTTTGGCGCTAGTGTGAACGGATCGCGTGCAAAACCCCACCAGAGGATGAGGACCGCCAGGACCAATCCTGCAACTCCGCCAGCCACGATCTTGAATAATTCGTTTTTGCCATTACGTGGGGAAGATGACGAGTAGACGGTAGGCCTGTAATGTTCCCCGATTGGAGCCGCGACTTCTTCGAACTGAAATGGCTCACTGGCGCTTGTTTGTGATGAAACAGAATCGGCTGAAGTATCGACGGCGAAGCTGTCGGGAGCTGGTGCGTGCTGAGACCGGACCGCTGCGATGTCGATGTAACCAGTATTTTCTTCTGCACCAGAGTCGATCACGACGACTTCGGGTGGCAGGCTGTCGAGCAGAACTGCACCGGTGAAAGCTTCACCGCACAGCGGGCATTGTACTTGCGATGTTGGAGCCAAAGTGACGGGGGTGCGGATAGCTTCGTTGCAGTGTGGACATTGAGCAAACCACATGTTTTTTTCCCGGTGAACTTGGGGGCACCAGCGATTGTACTACCGCTGATACATGGGTGCTGATTTGGCGGCATGCTGCCCGCCGTAAACTCACAAAAGTATTGCTGTGGAGAGTTGTGTCAGGAAAACTTCAGTCCTCTATCGGATGCAATCACCTCTCTGCATTTTAACAGGCTGCACGCGGTAAGAAATGGAAATCCACGTGCTCTTTACGCCCTCCCTGGGAAAGGTATTGCCGGAAGAGTTGTGTGTGGCTCTATAGAGCAGGCATTTCGAGAGGCTGGCTCGCGGAGCGGTTTTCCCCGGATGCTATTGGAAATGTGGGAATCCAGGTTGGTCAGAGGCTTGCAAGGATCGTATTTCTTACCTGATCCGCAATGTTTACCTGACCGTTGATGTTGCAGCAGCAGGTGCCGAAACAACTGCTGACGTTATTCCTTCATTCGGATTTGATCTTAGTGCTACCTGATTCCGATCTAACTATTGGTTTGCAACTGATTCAAATGGATTCTGTTGATGTTGATGGATCGACTTATTCACCTCGCGAGATGGACTCAGTTTGCCGCTTTCGCCGGTCTGTTCTTGCTCGGTATCTTGGCGCCGAGAATGTGGCGTGGTCGTGAAGTGTCCCGAGGCACCTCCGCTGCGTCAAGTTCAATGGGCGCTCGCCAGCTCCCGGAGGCTGATCCGCTGTGGCGACAGGAACAAGCTGTTCAACATGCCGTTCCTTCATTAGTGCAACCGGCACACCAGTATGAAGGTACGGTAGCAGCCACAGTCCTACTTGAACGAGGTCAAGCAAGACCAGGTGTCCTCCGTTCTCTCTATCTTGCAGAGCTGGGCACGGCTGCCGCGGATTCGCGTCCGGGCGATCTGGCCTTGGATCCTGGGGAAATCAGTTTTGGGGTATTGCCACGAGTCAACCATGATTCTGCCGTACAGCCTCGTGAGTTGCGCATCAATCGGGTTGTCCCCCGTGACGCGGGAACGCGTTCCAGGCAAGGTGCCATGGTAAATAAGCCGTGGGATCGCCGTGTGGGACGGTCTGACGAACTACAGGACCTACGACGCGCGACCAGTTCAGTTGTATTGAAATCAGTAGCAACCGTAACAACCAATAAACTTTCCAAGGTAACTGCTCTGACACGTAGTCGGTCGCGTCTGTCGAACGGACGTAAAGACGGTTGGCCGGAACCTCTTGCCCTGCTGCGCCAATTGCAACGCATCAAGAATCCTCCAATCGCGGCTGATTGGGCCCAGCAGCTTGTTAGTCAGGTTCGCGCGGTCGCTGCCGAACTTCCAGATCCCGCTGTACGGACCTGGCAAGGTCTTGACCAACTCTCAGCGTTGGTGGTGCGAGGAGAAAGTTTGGCTGAGGCAATTGACGAGGCGGCCACGCGTCGTGCGTTGTTGTCTGCAGGTTATGCCGTTGCGCGGCGGGTTGCCATCTGGCGAGCGTATCGCGAAATCCTTGTGCAGCAGCACGATGTCGCTATGATCCGTCACGAGGGCCAAGAGGATGTAGCTCGATGGGTTACCCGGGTCCATGAACGTTTGGCCGGCGTTGAACATCCCGAACAGTGGCGCGAGTACCTGCTGTTAGATGTCGCGCGCAACTTGATGCGAGCCGGCAGTCGCGTCACTTTGGAGCAGCAGCGTAGACTGGCGGAAAGCATGTTGCGCCGTTTGACTTCGCCAAAGTTGAGCCAGTTGCAGCGAGAGTTTTTCTCGACAACTCCCTTTTCACAATTGACCCGCAGTCTCCAGCAGTGGGTTGCGGAGCCTGTTGACTACGCTCAGTTGTTGAGTGATCTGGAACAGTACGAGTCACTGGACCATCGTGCGATTGCGCGTCGTGTTGCTCGGCAGTACAACCTTCTACGTTGGTCTCCAAGCGTACCGTTAAGACAATTCGGTGAGCAGGTTAACCTGCATTACCGTAACGCCAATTTGCGGGTGACTGTATCGGAGTCATTCTTGAATCGGTTGTTGCCAGCAATGAAACCGGTCGAGACACCGATCGACGAATGCGTGATGGGTGCACGTATTGAAGGTAGTAGTCAGGCACGCACAGATTTAGCAGTGCGTTTGATTAAGGCGCCGTGGTCCTGGCGTTTGCGCTTGGAGGCACAAGGTGAGGTTGAATCGCAGACGGCCACTACGACGTGGCCAGCGCGGCTGATCAACCACGGGCACGCCACTTTTCGGGCACAGAAAGTCCTGCTCATGGACAGCGTGGGTACTTTTCCGGACCCGAGTCGCGCTGCGGCTATAAGTGAATCTGAACTCACCGATCTGCAAACATCCTTTGACGTGATCCCGGTCGTAAGATCGCTGGTGCGAGGAATGGTGTTAAGGGAATATGAGAAAGTACAGCCTCTTGCCCAGCAGACGATGGAAAGCCGTGTGTCACGCACCGTCGAGGCGCAATTAGACCGTGAGGTGGCTGAGTCGCTTGATGTTTCCAGGCAGAAAATTTCGGATCGGGTGTTGGGCCCACTAGATCGTTTGGGTTTGGAACCTCGGATCGTGCGTTTGCAGACAACGGAGCGACAGCTCGTAGGGCGTTATCGACTGGCATCTGATCGACAGCTGGGGAGTTATACGCCGCGGCCTCGTGAGCCCAAAGAGAGCGAGCTTAGTGTGCAGTTTCACGAGTCGGCATTGAACAACGCACTGGAACAAATTCAGTTTGACGGTCGTGAAATGGAATTACGCCAATGGCTGGTCTACCTGCTGGACATTTTTGGCCAAAAGGAAGATGTGTTGCCAGAGGATATTCCGGAAAATGTTAAGGTTCGATTTGCTGCCGATGAAGCGGTTCGGGTCAAACTCGAAGGGGGACGTGTCGAGCTGTCGCTCCGTTTTGCGGAAGTTTCCGAACGCCGTAACCGTTGGCGGAATTTTGGCGTCACGGTCTGGTATCGACCACAGGTCGATGGGCTGTCACTAAAACTAGTGCGAGATGGTTATATCAGCGTTGCCGGACGAAGGCGGAAGTTGGCTTTGCGAGCCATTTTTGCAAAGGTCTTTTCCAAGGCCCGACCTTTGACGTTGCTGGATCTGCAAGAGGCCCAGGAATCAAGCTTGCATGGTCTCCAGTTGACACAATGTGTGGTTCGAGAGGGCTGGTTTGGTGTCGCCGTAGGTCCGAAGAGACGCGTTGCTGCAATCCGTCGTTTGACTGATGCACAATAGTCGTTGCTCTCACGCGGATTTGGTTTTCGGGGTGTGCGCTGGACACCTTGCGGGGCTACAATCTCTGGGACCAAAGAGTTTGTTGCCATGGCCAGAATTCGAGACATATCCGTAGATGCGCACCTGCTTGGAAAAGTTGCGTTTGCAGATTGTCAAAGACTGCAAGATCGCCTGGAATTTGAAGCGGTTGACAATCAGTCGTTTCGTATCACGGTCTTGATTGCCGAGCATTCTCCATTGATCACGGTGGGGCGCAACGGCTCACGTGGACATGTTCTGCTCACCGATCAACAGCTGCGCCGTGAACGTCTGGAATTGCGTTGGGTATCTCGGGGTGGCGGTTGTGTGTTACACTCTCACGGCCAAATTGCGGTGTATGTGATTTGCCATTTGAGGCGGCTTGACTGGTCTGTGGGAAGTTACCTGTCGCGTGTTCGATGCGCTTTGGTTCAAACTTGTGAGCAGTTCAGGATTCCAGTCTTGCAGCGTCCTGCGCGAGGTTTCGGGGTCTGGGCGAGGTCCGGCCAGTTGGCCACACTGGGTGTGGCAGTTCGTCGAGATGTTACGAGTTACGGCGCGTTCTTGAACGTGAATCCAGCGATGCGACTATTCTCTTTTGTACGGCCTGCGATCCCCATGGATGATGTGACGTCGCAGAGTTCCCTGATGGCTGAATGCCGTCAGGGTGTTAAAATGACGGCGGTTCGGGTGGCGTTGATCGAGCAGCTTTCCCATGTATTTGGGTCTGAACAATGTCACCTCCAAACAGGCCATCCTTATTTGCGTAACCAGATCGGATAGCGTGAACCAGCCTTCATCTTTCACTGAATTGCCAGTTGTCTCGGCGTCGACAGGGCGGGCGCGACTGCCTGCGTGGTTGCGCCGTGAGGTTCCTAAAGGTAACGCTGACCATTTTACAGCTCGGGTAGTGGAAAAGTTTGGCTTGGAAACTGTCTGTGATCATGCGCGTTGCCCCAACCGCATGGAATGCTACTCACAAAAGACCGCGACCTTTATGATTCTTGGGGATGTTTGTACCCGTTCTTGCGGTTTTTGTGCTGTGGCGCGCGGAAAGCCATCGTTGCCCGCGGTTGACGAGCCTGCGCGATTGGCTGGTGCTGTGGTGCAGATGGGTTTGCAGCACGTGGTGATCACGTCGGTTACAAGGGACGATCTTCCAGATGGTGGGGCGCAGCATTTTCATGACTGCGTCGTAGCAGTTCGCAACCACACTGATGCAACAATCGAATTACTGACACCAGATTTTCGAGATTGTCCCAATGCGATTGATGTCGTGTTGGACGCTGCCCCAGATGTATTCAACCATAACACTGAGACGGTGCCGAGATTGTATCGACGTGTACGTGGTCCGCAGAGTGACTATCGTTGGACATTGCATTTGCTGGATGTGATCAAACGGCGGTCTCCTTCCACGAAGACGAAGAGTGGCCTGATGCTGGGCCTTGGTGAGACGCACGAAGAGCTGTTCGGTGTTCTTGCGGACCTTCTTGACGTCGGTTGTGACTTTTTGACACTGGGACAATATTTGCAGCCTGCGACCGATCGTTATCTGCCTGTAGTACGTTTTGTGCCACCTGCGGAGTTCACAGATTTGGGTGAAAAAGCTCGTAGAATGGGCTTCAGTCAAGTCGCGAGTGGGCCGTTTGTCCGTAGCAGTTATCATGCGCGGGATATGGCAGAATCTCGTTGAAAGCCGGCCGGCTGGGAGTTTTCGGGAATATTTGCCTCACTGGCCGGATCCTAATGGACGCAACCTCTTGCTTGGAACTTGTCACCCCCGATTTTGGTTTGGCCAACGAATTGCTGGTAGTCACAGCCTGGCTTGCGAAAAGTGGGGATTCTGTAACGCATGGAGAACCGCTCGTAGAAATTACGGCAAATGACGTCACGATTGGTGTGTCGGCTCCCGCTAGTGGAACATTGCGTCAACTGTGCGTGGAGGAAGACACGGTTGTCACAGCGGGTGATGTGTTGGCGCAAATTGACCTGGAAGAGACGTGAGGTGGCATGACGGTATGGTCGGAATCGGGCCTGTCGCCCTAGTTCCTATGCGGCGCAGTTTGTTCTATACTAAAGGACTCTGAATTTTCGTACATTTGTTGCCCCATTGTGGAGAACACGAGATGAAGAATTGGATGGCTTTGTTGACGGTTGTTGCCGCGACTTCTCTGGGCGCGGTTGGTTGTGGCGCTCCC
>MDTE01201500.1_pt1 | contig 55774 bp, 53 predicted proteins | sample 811231 | NCBI WGS metagenome assembly MDTE01 (sample SAMN05326651, study PRJNA326480) | marine metagenome | isolation source: seawater | place: Indian Ocean: Red Sea | collected 2010 | reverse complement strand
TCTTGGCCAGTGACTCCAAAAATTAAAGCTATTTTTTTTTTCATTTTTTAGACTATATTTTAATATATTATATAACCCATATAGCAATTATAAAATATTGAATTAAATACTTTTAGCTTAAAGTATTACTTTATATTTAAAAATGGAAAATAATAAGATTTCAATCATTACAGTTGTCAAAAATGGTATGCCGTTTTTAAAAACGTCGATCAAATCGTTTAGAATGCAAACTTATATTAATAAAGAATTAATTATAGTATTTGCTCCGTCTCAAGACGGAACTGAAGAATATTTGAACACAATTAATGATAAAAATATAATAGTTAAGAAAGACATAATTTCAAAAACTAAATTTGGATCTATTAACTTGGGTATTGGATTATCTAGTGGTAAATATTTTGGTTTACTTCATGCTGACGATGTTTTTTATGATGAAAATACATTAAAATATATTTCTAATGCTTTCAAAGAAAATATTAATTGTGTGTATGGAAATGTATTATTTGCAAATAAAAATAATTTAAAATCAATAAATAGAGTTTGGAAAAGTAAAAAATTTAAAAAAAATAATCTTAAATATGGTTGGATGCCACCGCATACATCGCTTTTTTTAGAAAAAAATTTTTATTCCAACGAAAATAAAATGTACAATGAACTGTATCCTATATCTGGTGATTATTATTTTATACTTAAAATACTGAATGATAGTAAAATCAATACAAGTTTTATTGATAAATATATTACAATAATGAGAGATGGAGGTGATAGTACAAAATTAGTTAATATTTTACAAAAATTTAGAGAAGATATTAAAATTGCAAAAATATTTTATAATGGATACTTTATTTGTATAATTTTTAAAATTATTCAAAAGATTTTTCAGATAAAAATAGTTAATGAGAAGATTACAAGTGATTATTTAAGCAATTTAGAAAAAGAATTAAATTAACTTTAATTACTTACTTGGTTTATAAAAATATAATTATTCTTCTTGTATATATTAATACCTTTTCCAGAATCAATATGACAGATAAATGGGATAGACCAACAAAACTGATGCTGAGTTGAAATAATTTTTGAGTCTGGGAAATTAACAGAATAATTTTCAATTTTTTTAGTTGAATATTCAACTTCTAAAATTTTAGGCCAAAAACCATCTCTATTTTCAAAACTATAAACTCTATTAAAATTTTTTGAAGCATTAAATATTAAGGATAAAAATAAAGTTATAATAATTCCTCTATTTAATATTAAATTGATTTTCAAAACATATTTTAAAATGAATACTATAAAAAAGAATGAGAATACGAATAAATAAGGAATTCCAAATCTAATAACTGGGGATTTGATAAACCAAAAAAATAGACCTATTGTAGAAAATAAAAAAATCGTTGATAATAATATAGTATTATTTTTTTTATCAAAAATATTATTCTTATAAGAATTCAAATATTTTAAATTAAAAATAAAAATAATAAAAAAAGGAATTAGAAGAGCAGATATGTGTTCTATAAACTCTGTTTTATTTCTATTGAACCAAGTAGAAACCCAATTAAAATTTCTAAGATACTCTTCCTCAGTTAATGTTCCTGTATAATCCCTAACAGATTTGTTTACTGCTCCAGTTACCGCATTTATTGAATTGCTTATTTCAAATGTGTACCAATTTACATGTTTAAGACATGTAAATTCAAACATTGGTACAAAACATCCTGAATATATAAATTGTTGTATTATCCAAAATAAGAAAAAAATTGAACAAAACAAAAAAGATATTATTACAGATCTTTTTTTAATATTTTTAAGTTTTATTATAAATAAAGACGCAAATACTATTAAAGGAGCCATAAAAGTTGAAAGTTTTATAGTTATGGCCAAGGTTGAGAACATTAATAATATTATAAAATATTTCTCTAATTTAAAATTATCGAAAGTTTCAGTTAATTTTAAAAAATAATAAAAAGATAATAATAAAAAAATATTTGCTCGAAAATCAAATCCATGAGCTGCAATTCTTGAGAACTTTATTATTATATAAAAAGATAAAGTAAGTAAAAAATATCTTGAAATACTGTATTGATCATTTTTACTAAAAGCTATTTCTAAAAATAAATATAATACGAAAAAAAATAATATTGGATTTGACATGTGTACACCATTAAGACCTAAAATTGGCAAATAAAATATTGAGGAAAAATTTAACCAGGAAGAGTTCCATCCAAACTGTGGTTGCAAATTAGAGAGACCAAAAATTATTTTTTCAGAGATAATGTTTATTATGTATGGTAGATGATAGTAACCATAATCTTCATGAGGGTTATAGTTTAATGTCATCAAAAAAACTATAAATAGGGTAATTATTGAAATTAAATAATTTTTTTTTATAGAATTAAAAAAGAAGTTAGTATTTTTAAATAAACCTAAAAAAAGTAAAGATATAACAATTATTAAATTTATATTTGTATTTAATGGAAAAAAAAAGTGAATCAGAAAAGATAGAAATGTTAAGAATGTTATACCTATTAATCCTATCTCTGAAAGTTTAAAAATATTTCTCTCTAAATGTAAAATATATCTTAAACAAAACAATCCACTTGAGACTGACAAAGTAACAAAAAAAATTAATGAAAGGAAAATTTCTATCATATGTAATTAATTATTTTTCTAAAGAAATAATTCCATTTTTTACACTAAATAATTTATCACAATTTGATAAATTTTTTTTATTGTGAGAAACTAAAATTATTGTTTTTGATTTTTTTAAATTATAAATATTATTTATTATCAATTGTTCATTTTTTTCATCTAATGCGTTTGTGGCTTCGTCAAAAATTAAAATATCCCTAGAGCTATAATATAATCTTGCCAAAGCTATTCTTTGTCTTTGGCCTGATGAAATTTTTTTACTATTTAAACCAATTACAGTATTTAACTTATCCGGTAATTCTTCAATAAACTCATTTAAATTGGAAAATTTTAATGCTTCATTTAATTTTTTATTATCATTAATATTGTCAGAGCCAAAAAAAATATTATTTTTAATTGTATCCTCTAACAAAAATGTATCTTGAGAAACAAAAGATATCAAATTTTGATATCTTCTAAAATCTTGAAGTGTTTCTATTTTTTTATCGTCTACATTAATTTCAAAATTTTTGGGCTTAATTAATAAACTTAATATATTTAATAATGTTGTTTTACCTGATCCACTTTCTCCATATATCCCGATTATTTCATTTTTCAAAATTGTAAAATTGTTATTTTTAAATAATTTTTTCCTATCTTGAAACTGAAATTCTATATTTTTAAATTCTATTTTTTTTTCAAAATTTATTTTTTCTTTATTATTATTAAAGAAATATAATTCATCTTTTAAGTTCAAATCATTTAAAATTATATTTACTGAGGGTTTACCGACCTTCAATTGCTGATAGTGTACAAAAATTTTGTTTAATGAGGGAGTTACTCTATATGCAATAGCAATATAAAAACTTAATATAACAAATATTTCTTTGTTATCTATATTTTGAAAACTTAGATAAATAAAAGTTAATAAAAATAAAAATATAGCAAATAATTCAATTGTCAGTCTTGGCAAGGTTTGAACCAATTCAACTTTAGACTCAATATTTGAAGATTCTTTTTGAAAAAGTTTATATTTTTCAAGAATTTCTGAAACTTTTCCAATTAGTAAAATTTCTCTAATTCCTAGGATGATTTCATAAGTTAATTTGGTTAAGTTCTTAGTGTTAATGACTCTCGCATTTGACCAAGATTTTACTTTTTTATTAAGACTTTTAAATATTAAAGCAGTCAACAAAACAAACGGTAAAATTATTAGAAAACCCTCAATATATCCTGAAAAAACTATTAATATTAAAATAGAAATTAAAATAATTAATTCACTCAAAATTATTAGTATAGGTCGAAAATAAACACCAGATAAATTTTCAACTTCTTTACTTAAATTAGCAGCAATAGTTGAATATGAATTTTTTACAAAAAAAATATAATTTTGATGTAAATATTTTTCTAAGACTCTGGTAGTTAAATCTTTTCTAAAATTATATACATAGTCAAATAAAAATTTGTTTATTATTACAACAGTTATATTTTTAAAAATAAAAGCCATAAGAAAAAGTATCGACATATAAATTATAATTTCTTGTTTGCTTATTGAATAGTTAATTGGATTTAAAAAATTTAAGAAAGGGATATTACTCATTGAATTTGGATCAAGTAACAATGTTACAAATGGTATTACCATTGCTATACTTAATATTTCAAAAAAAGCCTGAATGATAATTAAAAAGATAAGGGTAATAAAATAAAATTTATTTTGCTTACTTAGCAAAGCCCAGATCGATAAGAAACTACTCATTTTAATTTAGATTATTCTAAAGATTTTTTGGTAAATCTTATAAATTCATCATTTTTTTTATTTATATAAATGTCCTCTATCCAATTATAAGTTTTTCTAATTCCTTCTTTTAACGAGAATTTATAATTCCAATTTAGTGTTTTTTTAATCAGATCGTTATTACTTGACCTTCCTTTAACACCTTGTGGTTTATCAAGTTGATAGTCTTTGTCTAAACTAATCCCAGAAATATTTTCAACTATATCAATTAATTCATTAATTGAAACTTTTTCATCACTTCCAATATTAATAGGACTAGAAAAATCAGAATGAAACAACTTAAGAACTGCATCAACACAATCATCAATATATAAAAAACTTCTTGTTTGAGTTCCATCTCCCCAAATTTCAATATTTTTATTTTTTTTAATCTTAGCCTCAATAATTTTTCGACAAATTGCTGCAGGTGCCTTTTCTCTTCCTCCATCAAATGTTCCAAGTGGTCCATAAATATTGTGAAATCTTGCAACTCGCGTTTCTAATCCATAATCTTCTGTAAAATGTCTACACATTCGTTCGCTAAATAATTTTTCCCATCCATATCCATCTTCTGGCATTGCTGGATAAGCGTCTTCTTCTCTAAGTCCATCAATGTTTGGGTCTTGTTGAAGATCTTTATTATATGCACATGCACTAGAAGAAAAAAAATATTTTTCAACTTTATTTTCTTTGCATGCTCTTAAAAGATTTGTATTGATAAGGACTGATAGCATACAGTCAGCTTTATTATTTTCAATAAAACCTATGCCTCCCATATTGCATGCTAGATTTATTACATATTTGACATCTTTGGTCATTTTTAAGCAGTTATCATACTCTTGCATATTTAAAGAAAAATTTTTTGATTTTTCATGTTTTTGAAACCACAGATCTAATGGTTTAATATCTGCTCCAATTACAATATTATTTTCATCTAATAATCTTTTGGATAAGTGGCCTCCGATAAAACCGCCCGCTCCTACAATTAAGTATTTGTTCATTATTTTTGATAATTTATAGAATTCTTGTCAATTTTATGTTTTTTTTTCTATAATCTAATTTTTATAAATTGACCAGAAAAAATGCCTAAATTATATAAAATATTCCAATTTAATACTAAAAATTGTAATTAAAACTGAATAAATAGTAATAAATAGATTTAATTTAAGTTTTTATAAATGAAAAAAAAAGATCCATTAGTTTCAATAATTACTCCTAACTATAATGGAGAAAAATATTTAGAGGAAACAATTAAATCTGTAATCAACCAATCGTATAAAAAAATAGAATTCATTGTTATAGATGGAAAATCTAAAGATAATTCTCTAAAAATTATTAAAAAATACAGAAAAAAAATAAGTTATTTTGAATCAAAGAAAGATAACAATATTTTTCATGCAGTAGACAAAGGTATAAGAAAAAGCAAAGGAGAAATTATATTATGGATAAATTCAGATGATGTCTTGCATCCAAATGCTGCTAAGAATGTAGTAAAGGTATTTAAAAATAGACCAAAAATAAAATGGATTAATGGAATATGTGGTTATATTAAATTTGACTTTAAGTTTAGTTTAATACCTTATATTTATCCAAAGAATGTTATTATAAATGGTAAAGCTCATAAAAAATTTTGGGGATATATTCAACAAGAATCAATTAGTTTTAAAAGATCTCTTTATATAAAATCTGGCGGTTTAAACATAAATAAAGGGTCATCGGGAGACTACAATTTATGGCAAAAATTTGCAAAATTAACAGAGTTAAATACTTTTTTCATAAAAATTGGTTATTTTAGAAGCCATTCAAATCAATTATCGGCAAAAAAAAATGAATATGAAAAGTTTACTGGAAATATATCAAATAGATTTGATTTAAATTTAAAAAGATTATTTTTATCTCTAATAATGTTACCAGTAATTTTATTAAAAACTTATATTTTAAAATGATTGATTTTAATAATAGCTATATTTATGTTTTATTTTTAATATTAATAGTTTTTTTTATATTCTATAAATATCCTTTTAAAATTGGAGAAAAAATTAATATTTTAGATAAAAACAAAGTTCCCCTTATTGGAGGAATTTTTTTATTTATTGGTTTTTTACTTAATTATTTATTTTTAGATCAAGATAGTATTAGTTTTTATAAGATTGACATATATTTTATAAGTCTTATTTTTTTTATAGCACTCATAGACGATAAATTTAATTTAAGTGCTACCTCTAGAATTTTAACATTATCAATTGTAATTATATATTTTGTTAATACAAATGATTTTTTTATTAATTCAATTAATTCAAAATATTTAGGTTTTTATTATTTCCCAAATAATTTATTTATAAAATTTTTATTTCCAACATTTTGTTTAATTGTATTACTAAATGCATTTAATTTTACAGATGGAATTAACTGTCTTGCAACCCTAATAGGTATTAGCTGGCTTATTTATTTAATAATAAAGTTTCCAATGACTATAAATTTATACCTTATCTTTTTAATATTTTTATTATTTTTTTTAATTATTAATTTTAAAAATAAAAGTTATTTAGGTGACAGTGGTAATTATATAATTTCTACAATAATTGGATCTCTTATCATTTGTCTAAATGAAAAATATCCATTGATGTTTTATGTTGAAGAAATTTTTTTACTTTTCCTTATACCTGGTCTTGATTTGGTAAGACTATTCAGTGTTAGGATTAGTAACGGAAAAAGTCCATTTTTAGGAGATTTAAATCACTTACATCATTTACTAGTTGATAAATTTGGTTATTTAAAAAGCTTAGTAATTTATCTATCATTAGTTAATATTCCAATTTACTTATATTTTTTCTTCAATTTTTTGTTGATATATTTAATTATATTATCTTCAATAATGTATTTCATAATAATTAAAATTTCCTCGATGAAGAAGTATTAAAATCTAAAGATTTAGAAAAATAAAAGAAATGACCTATTAAAAACCAAAATATGAAAGCGCTGTTTGTGGAAAAAAAACTTCCTGCAGGTTTTAAAGGGAATATATAAGTAATAATTAAGCTAAACAATATACAAGCTGAAAAGTTTCTATATAATTTTTTTTTAAAAAATAAGTAAATAGTATAAAAAATTAAACTTAAAAAAGTAAAATAGCCTGTTATACCAGTATCAGATAAAATTTCTAAATGATAATTATGTGGATGAATTGAGCAAGTAAGTCTTCTGTTGCCATCTGTGCCATATTGGTTTGGTTGATGTAATGTTTCATATGCTCCACAAACCTTTCTATAAGATTTAAAACCAGTTCCAAAAATATAATTTTCTCTAAAAATATCGATTGCTCTTGAGTAATGACCGACGTATTGATTTGATCTAAATGAAATATTTAATTCATTTAAAAAACTTGTTTCTTTATTTATTTTATTTTGATTTTTTTCCAAATCAGATTTCTTTGGTCGAAAAGTTTTAGACTCTATGTCCGTAAGTTTTGGTATTGAGCTGATTCTATATTTTTCTGATAGTCTGTCAGAAAAGCTAATTATTCCGATTGAAAATATTACTAAAAGTATTGAGGTAGTGAAAACAAATTTTTTTTTACTAGAAATTATAAAAAGTATAGAAAAAAAATAAATTAAGCTTATGAACGGAGTTCTTTCCCCAGATATTAATACCGTAATTACAATCATTAAAAAAAGTATGAAATTATAAAATATTGTTATTTTATTAAATTGATTAATCAAGGCGATGCACAAAAAACCAAAATATAAAAGATAATTTCCAATAATCATTTCATCTTTAAATGGTCCTGTTATACGCTCGTAGTCATAATTATAAGAAAATCCAAATATATCATAACCAAAAAAAAGTTGGATATAGCTATCTATTACTAAAAAAAAAATAAATGCTAAATAAATTTGCGCATATTTAGAAACATTATTTTTAACAAAATCTAAAAGAATGATAATTGATAATGAAAACAGAAAAAATCTAAAAAAAGAAGTTAATTTTGTAAAAGAATAAAATTGCGTTTCTGAAAATAGAATATTTAAAATTACTATTGATAAGAAAATTATAATTAATATTTTATACTTACGTAGAAAATCTAAAAAAAAATTTTTTTGGCCATTTAAAATACAAACTAAAAACAAAATTACAGTAAAAGCATTGGCCATTAAGCTACCAGTTACAAAAGAAATAGGTGTTAAACACAATGCAATTAAGCTTATATTTTCTGGTTTAGACTTATTTGATATGAAATTAGACATTTAATCTATTTGTTTGTAACCTTATAATTTGGAAAAAGCCAAATAAACCTAGTATTTCTAAGCTTCAATTTTTTGATTTTTTGGAAAATTGTTTTTTTAAAATGCCAAATTAAAAAAATTAAATATTTTGGTTTATCTTTTATTATATTTTTTTCATTTACAATCTTAATTTTGCTTCCAGGTGTGTAACAGTTAAATTTATTTTTATTTATATCATATATTTGTTTAATATCATTTTCATTTAAATTGCATAGCTGCAAGGTAACATTGCCTTTGGTTGAAGCTCCAAATCCATAAACATCGCCATTTAATGATTTAATGTTTTTTCTTATTTTATTAATATTTTTTTTAACCTTTTTAAAAAAAGTCTTCACAAATTTTATATTATTGTAATGATTTTTTTTTTCAAAATTTCTTAATTTTTCCAGTTTTTTGGAGTGAACTTTATTTTTTGAATTTTTTAGACTCAAATTAAAATTTATACTACCACCATTTATAGAATTAATTTCGTAATCCAAAATTTTTAAATTAGTATTTTTAATTAAATTTTCAAAAGACTTAAATGAATAATAAGTTAGATGTTCCTGACAAAAAGTATCAAAGGAAAAGGTTTTGTAAATTAAGGGTAGATATGCAATTTCAACATGGAAAATACCATTTTTCTCAATTTTTTTTTCTATTAATTTTAAAAATTCTGTTGGATTAGATAAGTCATAGAACATAGCAATGCAAGATATAAGTTTAAATTTACCTTTTATAAATTTACTTGATTGTTGATTAAATAGTTTTGGAAAAACTTTTATTGATTTTGGATAAAATTTTTTAAATTTTTTGGCGGTTGGATCGCATCCTATTCTATTTATACTTTTTGAAAATAGTTTCAAAAAAGTTCCATCATTACTTCCTATATCTAAAATACTATCTTTTTTTTGTAATTTAAGTCTTTTATCTAATTTAAATTTTTTATCCCTAAGATGATTTACCATTGATTGATTTAAACCTGATCTATAACCATAATTCATTCCAAATAATTCAGAAAAATTGTAGTTGTGGTTCAATTGTAACAATTTTGATTTATTGGAAAAAACTACTTGAAGAGGTGTGGATTTAATTTTTTTTTTTCTGTTCTTTGGAAATACTCCTGTTAGCTTTATATTACCAAAATCACATACTTTAATGAGTTTTTTGTCATTACTAATTCTACATTTTGTAATTTTTGTGTATAATTTCACCATAATAAATTTAAATACTTAAATTAATTTTTTTCACTTATGTATTTTTTTTATTTATTTCCTCAAATAAATTTTTAATTTCTAAAGCTAATTTTTTTCCAATTAAATCCTTGTTAATTCTATCTATTTTTGTCAAAAAATTTTTGACTTTAAATATTTTTTTATTAAAAAAATCTTTATCAGTCTCAATTTTTGGTAAAAAATCAATGCTTATAAATTTTTTTTTATACATAATATATGTCAAAGTTCTCTCGTAAAACTTTAATCCTCCCTCTTTTGGACCCAAATCTAAAAAATGATTCAATCTAAATAAAAAAGACCTTTGAACTGATAAATTCTTATCATTTGAAAAATATTTAAAATTTTTGAATTTCACTAACTTTTTAATAATTATATCTCTAAAAATTACTTGTATTAAATAGCATTTTTCTGTTGGATTTAGCTCATTAAGCTTTTCATTAGTTATAAGGTCCTCAAGATACTTTTCTCTTTTGGCTATATTATCGAATAATGAATATTCATTCAAATATTTAAAAAGATTTCTGTTAATTGTATTTTGATTATTTATAAAGGAGTTTTTTTCAACATGCCCAAAACCTACAAAAATTAATTTATTTATACATAAATTTTGAATTGTATATAAAGGATATATTAAAAATCGTAGCAATACTTTTATAAAAGTAAAATTTATATCTATGTAATTTTTGAGACCAATTCCAATAATTTGAGTTTCATTATTCTTGAAAAGTTCCTCTAAAACTAGATTTGATTTTTCGTTACTGTTTCCGATTATCAAATTAACAATTTTTTTATCTTTAAAATAAAATCTTTTTTTGAAGTAAATATCATAATCAAATTGTCCATTCCAAAAAAAAATTATAAATTTTTTATTTGATCCTTTAATTGTATTTATTTTCTGAACATATTCCTGATCGATAAGATATAAATCACATTTTTCATTTACTTTTTCATTAAGATATATTTTTTTTAAATTTAATAAAAACCTGCAGTATAAATAAAACTGATATATTCTTTTATTTGGACATAAAATATTTGCTTCATTATAGTTAAAAATTTCTTTTTTCATTTTTTGCCATTAAATATTATTTTAAATTTGTATATACTTTTTTAAAATAAAGATTAAAAGAATACGTTTTAAATATTTCTCTTTTACATGCTTTATATTTATCATTATTAACGGATTTAAACACTAGCTTAAAGTTTTTTGATTTTAATAAATTGACCAATTTTGAAAATGAATAAATATTCTGAAACAAGTTGGGATGATTTGTTTGTTGAGTTTTGTAAAATCCTTTCATTGAAAAAGGTGTATGTGTAATCACCAAAAATTCTGTGCCACTCAAATTTAAACTTTTTATTTTCTCGAAAAAGTTATCTTGATATTGAATTGATGAACCAAAATGAATTAAATTATATTTTTTTTTAAAAACTTTTTTATCGTTGTTTAAAATTCTGTAATTAATATTTTTTATAATAGTTTTTTTTAAATTTGGTTTAAAAAAAGGATCATAGATTGTAAATTGAATATTATTTAGTTTAATTTTATTTGTTAAATTTACTAAAGAAAGAGGATTGCTTCCATAATCTAAAACCTGAATTTTTTTTTTATTTTGACTAATTAGAGATATTCCGAGTGCCAAAATGTCTCGGGTATGATTATAGTGATTATCCTCGTAGTAGTTAACTTTATTTTTTTTATTAAAATTTATGATTTTTTTAATGAGTTTTGTTTTGCTTAAATTGTAATCTTGCCAATAATTTGGTTTCATATGATTAGTATTTGATACTTTATACTTTAATGATAGAGATATTGTAAAATGAAAAATACTTTCAAAGATTATCCACTACTCAAAAACACAAAAAAATCTGTTCCATTGTTTTACCCCCATATACCCAAAAATGCGAAAAAAGCGGTCTCAAAAGTACTTTCTACTAGATGGCTTGGACAAGGACCATTGGTTGATAAATTTGAAATAGTATTTTCAAAAAAATTTTGTGACAATCTTCCTGTTACAGCAGTAGGTTCTGGTACTGATGCATTGCATCTGGCTTATATAATGGCTGGAATAAAAAAAAACGATGAAATAATTTGTCCAGTATTTACATGCACTGCAACAAATATTCCTTTGCTTTATATAGATGCTAAAATTAAGTTTGCTGATATTGATCCTAAAACTTTTAATATATCATTAGATCACGTTGAAAAACTTATAACAAAAAAAACAAAAGCAATAGTTTTTGTTAATTATGGAGGACTTTTGTGTGATCTAGATAGATTAAATAAATTAGCAAAAAAACATAAAATTATTCTTATTCAAGATGCAGCCCAATCTCTTGGAGCTAAATATAAAAATAAAAGTATATGTAGTTACGCTGACTTTACAATTTTTAGTTTTCAGGCAATTAAGCATATTACTTCGGGTGATGGAGGTGCACTTTGTATGAAAAATAAAAAACAGCTTAAAAAAGTAAATAGAATAAGATGGTTTGGAATTGATAGAATTAAGAAACAGGGAGGTACCTGGGAAAATGATATTAAGGAAGTTGGATACAAATATCAATTAACAGATATTGGAGCTAGCTTGCTTTTAGAGTCTATTAATGAATTTAATAAGATTAAAAAACATAGAAATAAAATCTATGATATTTATTCCAAAAACTTAAGTAATAATAATAAAATTACTTACCTTAAAAATAATGATATCAAATCTAAATGTGTGATGTGGTTATTCACTATTTTGACTCCTTACAAAGATTTATTACAGAAAAAATTAAGACAGCTAAAAGTTGAAACTAATCAAGTGCATTTTAGAAATGATAGATATAGTATTTTCAAAAAATTTACAAAAAACAAAAAATTTCCAAACATGGAAAAATTACAGAATCAATATTTGGTATTACCGATTCATACTAAAATGAGTTTTAATGATGCTTTGAATATTTCAAGAAAAATTAATTTAATTATTAAACAAATCAAATAATCATATTAAATTCGAATTTAAAAAAAATATTTATAAAGTATACTAACTGTTAAAATGAATATTATTAAGTGCTTTTTATTTAAAATTATGAGAAATATATACTTGCTTCCAAGTATATTTTTAATTTTATTTAACAATAAAAATTATCATTATCCTTCTGATAAAAATCAAAATTTTTTAATTGATAGTAGGAATGATTTGAATAATATATTAAACCAAATTGAAAATTTTTATCTAATTGAAAATAAAGAAAAATTAAGTGAAGTTATTCAAGACAATAGAAAAAATAATAAATATTCATCTGAAATTGAAAGTTTATTAAATAAGTCTCTAAATGAAAAATTAATAAGCATTTTAAAAAATCAAGATTTTATTAGTTATTTAAGTTGTTTTTTTGGATATAAATTAAAATTTAATTCTTATTTGATAAGACTAAATTTTTATAACTCAGAATTATCTGAAGAAGAGGGTCCAAAAATGTGGCATAGGGATAACGACTCCTTTTTTGGACAAATTAAATTATTTTCTGTTTTTAATAATTTAGACTTACAATCAGGTGGAAATTTCTATTTTGTACCGCAAAAAAATATTAAAGATTATGAATTTGTAAGTAATTCTGTGAAAAATACAAAGTTAAGCTTACTAGATCAAAGATCAAGAATTCTAAATTCTGAGATGAATAAAGTTAAAGATGTAGATAAAAATATTATTAAGTTTGGCAATACAAAAAACGAATTTTTAGCTATAGATACAAATGATACATACCACAAAGGTGGATTTATAAAAAAAGATGGCTCTTTAAGACTTCTTCTTCAAGTAATCTATGAACCTTATTTTAATTCTTTATCAAATTATAATTCTTCATGTAAAAAAAATTCTGTAATTTTCCATATTAAAAATATTTTAACAGGTATTAAAAATAGACTTAGAAGCCGAGTTAGAATTTAATAAAATATCATTTAATCATTTCAATCAAAGCAACAGAATTTGAACAAATACCAATTTTACCTTTGCTATTTGCAATATTATTTTTACATCTTTGAGGATTTGTTTTTGACCAACATTTATTTAATTTATTAAAATAGTAATATTCAATTTTATATTTAGAAGGTTTAAAAATTTTAATAATATTATTTATCTCTCGGTGATCAAATTGCATATAATTATCAAAAATTTGTTTTTTCCCAAAAGGAACTGTCATAAAAAACTTACCGCCCTTTTTTAGAACTCTTTTGATTTCTAGTAATGCTTTTTTGTAATTTTGCTTGTTTATAGTATTATTTTTTTTGAATTCATAATTGTAAATTGAATTATCAAATCCTATATGTTCAAGAACTGAAATAGCTGTTACAATATCAAAGTATTTATCATTTAAAGCTGAATTTCTTATATCATTTTGAATATATGATATTTGATTTGAAAAGTAATTATTTTTTTCTTTAAATAAATTTATAAAAAAAATTTTATTTTTTTTTAAAAAAAAATCAATTAGATATTTAAAATTAAGGGTGCATCCGACATCTAAAATTTTTTTGTTATTAGTAGATTTTAACTTATTTATTATCCACGGAATTTCTACTATTCTTTCATCAAGATATTCTCTAAGTTTTACAGAATTATTTCCATAAATAATTTTCTTTTTGATTACAGAGTATTTGTATTGATTATATCCAAAACCAAAAGTTCTTGGGAAAAAAAAGTAATATATAATTGAAATCTTTTTTAAAAAATAAATCATTAATTTTCCATTTTATAAGATTTTATTCCAAATTATGTTAGTACATCTAATAAAACTAAAATTTGCATTTTTGTGTGTATTTAAATTTTTCATTTCCATTGCAAAATCTGAATAAAAATTCTCTTTACCAAATAATTTTAGTATTAAATTTTTAAATAAAATATAGTTACCAGAAACATACAGGAAATTATATATTTGATCTAAAATCTTTTTATCGTCTACTAAATTATTTTCTAATATGCTTTTTTTGGCCAACCAGTATCCAATTTGAAGTTTGTTTTTTCCTAACAATAAACTCATAGAACTTTTATGTTCATTAAATTTGGCAATATAAGGCTTCGCTAAATAAATGTTATTGTTTTTTAATATTTGCAATAAATACATTATCAAATCTGGCCCAATATTTCTTTCTAACAGAAAATACTTTCGTAATTTTGATTTGTTACAAAAATTAATAACATAATTTTTCCAAATTTTTAAAAAACTAGTCTTATAAATAAAGCAAATCGGGCTCACTGGCATAAAAGGAACACCTAATTTATTTTCACCATAATAAGCTAATAAGACATTATCGTTTTTAAATTTTTCAAAGCTTATTTTCTTGAAATCTTTTTGAGTAAAGTTTTTATTATCTAAATTTTCAACAATTCCATACCCCATAGAAAATTGACCATATGCAGATTTTTTAAATACCTTAACAGACTCATGACTTAATAAATCATCATCATACAAAAATGTACAAAAAGCCGAATTAACTTTCTTAATAGACTCAAAACATGCATTCATGAATCCCCCTTTTTTTTGTTTGTGCAAAACAAAATTTTTATTTTGCTTACAAATTTTTTTTATTTTTTTATGTATTAATTCTGAACTTCCATCAACTACCAAAATTTTATAATTTAAATTTTTGAAAATATTTTGGTGTCTTTTAATAAAGCTTTCAAAAGCTTTTGGTCTATCCTTAGTTGGTAATATAAATGTTATTTGCTTCACCTAAATTTTTTTATTTATTCTTATATTTTTTTCTTAACTCATTTAATTTTTCATGGGTTCCAACATCATGCCAATCTTCATAGGAGTGAAAAATTTTTATTTTATTTTTTTTATTTTGAATTTTTGAAATTAGATCTGTCATGTCAAATTTTTTATTTGATCTAGGAATATAATTTAAAAATTTTTTTGAAAGAACGTAAATCCCAGCATTTATAAAATAGCTGATAGTTGGCTTTTCCTCAATATTGTAAAGAATTTCACTTTTGTTTTTAATAGAACCAAAACTTAACTTTTGTTTAACTAGCTTTGTTACTACTGTGAATAAACTTTTATTATTTTTATAAAATTTAATAAGACTAGAAAAATCAATTTCACTTATTACATCTGAATTTATAACAATAAAATTTTCACTTAAATTCTTATTTTTACGCAAATAACTTAATCCACCTGCTGTGCCTGATGGTTTTTTTTCTTTGTAAAAAAAAAATTTTAATTTTGAGTTATATTTTTTTTTTATATAATTATGGATTTTTATACCTTTAAAATAAGTTATAAAATGTACTGTATTTAGATTATATTTTATTAAGTGAGATAATAAAAAATCTATAATTTTTCTATTTTTATCTATTTGTATCAAACATTTTGGAGTATTTTTAGTAAGTGGTAATAATCGTTTTCCATATCCACCGGCCATGATTATTACATCAAAATTTTCTTTCTCTTTAACTGGTTTATTCAATAAATCATCTAAAAATATAACTTTTACTAATTTTTTATTCTTTAAAATTGGGATTGATGATATTTTTTTTTTTTCTAAAATTTTGATTATATCACTGTAACTTGAATTGTTATTTTTTAAATGTATTGTTTTTTTGTAGTAAATATTTTTTATTTTAGTATTTAAGTCATTACCTTTTAGAAGTGATCTTCTAATATCACCATCATTAATCGAACCTAATAAATAATTTTTATCATTTACCAAATAAACTATTTGTTTTGATGATTTTTGTAAAAAGTTAAGTATATCTTTTATTGTCAATTTATCATTAAGCTTAATTATATACTTATTTTTTTTCATTTAATTAAAGTCTATTTATTAAATTAGAAATTTTTTTTATTATTCTTGGTTGTAAATTTGTCGATGATGGAAGAACTAGTATTCTTTCATATAAGTAATCTGTATTTGGAAAGTTTGTTAAAATAAAATTATTTTTAGTAATTTGTTTATGCATTGGTATCCAAAAAATATTTGAATTAATTTTTGATTTTGCTAATTTTTTAACAATTTTTTTTAAAAAAAGTTTATTTTTTACTAAGCAGAAATTCATCCATGGTAAATAGTCACCCCAAGGATACTTTGTATCAAATAATTGAATTTTTTTTAGATTTTCCTTATAGATTTTTTTAATTTTAATTTTATTTTTGGACATAGAATTAATCCTTTTAATTTGAGCCAATCCAAGGGCGGCATTGATACTGTTCATTTTAAGATTAAATCCACTCATTCTGTATTCGTAAGTATTTTTTTTTCCATTTTCAGAATATTGTTTAGAATATGAGTAATATCTCTCTTTTTCTGTACAAATTAATCCACCACCTCCAGTTGTAAAATTTTTATTTCCATTAAATGAGTAAACTGCAATATCGCAAAATTTTGTTAAAGAAATATTATTATAGTAGTTCCCGAAAGCACAAGCAGCATCAAAAATAATTTTAAGCTTATATTTTTTTGATAAAGCATTAATTTTTTTTAGGTCTGGAATAATTCCAAGAGTAAACACTAAACAAATACAACTTATCTTTCTTTTAGAATATTTATGAAATGTTTGATTATTTTTTTTGTATGTTTTCGCAATTAAAAATTTTTCTAATTGAATTAAATCTATATTTAATGTTTTAGGAGAAATATCAAACAAAATTGGAGTCGAACCATTTAACATTATTGCATTTGTTGTAGCTGCAAATGTATAGGATTGGGTAATTACAATTTCATTTTTTTGTATACCTAAAGTCTTGAGTGCCACTAAAAGACCAGAGCTTCCAGAATTGACTGCTAAATTATATTTAGACTTTGTGATTTTTTTTGCCTCTTTTTCAAATAAACTAGTAAAATACCCATGAGTGGAAATTTGATTTTTTTCTAAAGATTTCAGAACCATTTTTTTCTCAAGATTTGTAATGTTTGGTTCAAAAAGTGAAATATTTTTCATATAAAGTATCTTTATTAATGGATATTTTGTTATAAACAATATATTTAACTTCTAAAAATATGCAAAAAATCATAATTTCTGGCACTTCAAGTGGTTTGGGATCAGAATTAACCAAAAAATTATCTAAAGATTACTATATAATTTGTTTTTCAAGAAAAATAAATATACTTAAAAAAAAATTTTCAAGGAATAAAAATGTAGAATTTTATAAAGTTGATTTGACAAATATAAACAATTTAGAAAAGTTTTTAAGGAAAATTACTAAAAAACATCCGGATATTGCAGGCTTAATAAATAATGCTGCATTAATGTATAAAGGTAATATAATTGAAATGAACATAGATAAAGTATATCAAAACTACAAAGTAAACGTTTTATCACCAATTTTAATTATGAAATATATTTTAAAAGTTATGCAAAAAAATGGCTATGGAAGAATTGTTAATATTACCTCTGGAGCTCCCTTAAACTGTTTTCCCGGTTATTCAATATATAGTTCAACTAAATCTTCTTTAAATTCAATTTCAATTACAGCCTCAAAAGAGTTTAAAAATAAAAATATTACGATTAACCTTTTGAGTCCTGGACCAATAAAAACAAAAATGACATCAGGTATGAAAGCAAAATTTTTTACTATGAGTCAAAGTGTTAAAGATATAAAAAAATTAATTTCAAGAAAAAATAAGATAAATGGTAAATTTATATGGAGAGGTAAAATTATTCCATTGTTTCCAGAATTAAAAGGAATAAATTGGCTTAAAGGAAAAGCTACAAAAAAATATCAAAAAATATAAATAATGAAAAAAATATTTGTTACTGGAAGTGAGGGATTTATTGGATCACATCTTGTAGAAAGATTAGTAAAAAATAATTACAAGGTAACTGCTTTAGTAAAATATAATTATAAAAACGATATTGGTTGGTTAAGACACTTAGATCAAAAAATTCTTAAGAAAATAAAAATTGTAAGCGGAGATATAGTAGATTATGATTTTTTACAAAAACACACTAAAAATATGGACTATATAATTAACCTAGCTGCGTTAATTGGGATTCCTTATTCTTATAAAGCAGTAAAAAGTTATATAGATACAAATATCATAGGAACTTATAATATTTTAAAAGTCACACAGAATAATAAGATAAAAAAAACCATTCACACATCTACGAGTGAAGTTTATGGTGGAAATCATAAAAAGCCGATTAAAGAGTATCATCAAAACTATGCCCAATCACCATATGCAGCAAGTAAAATTGGTGCAGATCAATTATGCATATCCTTTTACTGCAGTTTTAATTGCCCAGTTGTAATTATTAGACCATTTAATACATTTGGACCAAGACAATCAAATAGAGCTATTATACCTACTATAATAAATCAATTAATTTCATCAAATAAACTTAACTTAGGAAATGTAAATACCTTCAGAGATTTAAACTATATCGATGATACAATAGAAGCTTATATTAAAATTCTTAAAAGTACCAAAAATATAAATGGAGAAATTTTTAATGTAGGGTCTGGTTTCAATTTTTCGATTAAAAAAATAGCAGAAATGCTAATCAAAATATCAGGAAAAAAAGTAAAAATAAATAAACAAAAAATTAGACTCAGACCAAAAAAATCTGAGGTAAATTTTTTGTTAGCGGATAATAAAAAGATTAAAAAGATAATTCGATGGAAACCTAAGTATAATAGTTATAAAAAAATTCATTTAGCTCTCATTGAAACTTATAAATGGTTTAAAAATAATAGAGATAAATATAATTTTGAAAAAGATTTTGTTGAATAAAAAAAAAATTCTTAAGATTGGTTTAATTGGCTATAATAAATCAAATGGTCATTTTTTCTCTTTTCCTGCAATAGTTAATGGTTACAATAAAAATAAATTTAAAAAATTGAATTTTCCAAAAATATTAAAATATTTAGAAAAAGAAAATAAAAATAAATTTAATATTAAAAATGCAAAAATTACTAATATTTGGTGCCAAAAAACTAATTTATCTAAAAGCGTTAGTGAAGCATGTGGAATAAAAATAATTAATAAAAAATATCAAGAAATGGCAAATAAAGTAGATGCAGTTATTATTGCCAGAGACGATTGGAAATCACACTACAAAATATCAAAATTTTTTTTAAGAAAAAATATTAAGGTTTTTATAGATAAACCATTAACATTGTCAAAAAAAGAACTTATTTTTTTTACAAAATATTTAAAGTCCAAGTTATTAATGTCATGTTCAGCATTAAGATTTGCTAAAGAATATAAAAATGTAAAAAATTTAAAAACAAATAATATACATATGTATACTATAAATAGTTTCGATAAATACTTAATTCATATGGTTGAGTTAGCATATATTATGGGATTTAAGAAAATAAATTCTTTTAAAAAAAACAAAAATGAATTAAGTGCAAAAACTAATAAGGGTAATATAATAATAAATCTCTCTAACAAAAATATTTATCACTACATAAAACTTTTCAAAAATGATAAATTAATTAAAAAGATTTATTTTAATGACAATTTTAATATGTTTATGGGAATGCTTAAAAATTTTATAAGTTTTTGTAATAATAAAAAAATATACTCTTATAATGAAACTATTAATATAATTAATAATCTAATACTTTTAAACAAAAAATGAAAAATAAAAAAAAATTTTTTAAAAGAATTTTTAATGATGTTAAATTAAATAAAAATTTACCATCAATAGATTTTCATATTCATACAAATTGGACTGACGGAAAAAATTCAGTTAAACAAGTTTATAAAAGATCTAACAGTGTTGGTTTGGATTATATGCTTTACAGTGAGCATTCACGAAAATCTTCAAAAGGATGGTTTAAAAGATTTCATAGGGAAATTAAATCACTTCAAATTAAAAATTGTAAACCATTTGTAGGGACAGAGGTAAAAGTATTAAATTTAAATGGAGATTTAGATTTATCATTTGCAAACTATAAACTCTGTGATCTTATAATGGCTAGTGTGCATAGATTTCCTGGAGAAAAAGATATTAAAAAGAAAAATAAATTTTCAACAAAAAATAAAAAAAATGCTGTCAATACAGAATTAAAATTATTACTTGCTGCATGTAAAAATAAAAAAACAGATATAATTGGTCACCCCTTTGGAATGTCAATAAAGAGATTTGGAATAACACCAAAATTAAGTTATTTTGAAAAAGTTATTAAGTTTGCAAAAAAAAATGACAAAGTTTTTGAAATTAATTTGCACTATCATAAAAAAATTTTTAAAAAATTAATTAAATTGTGTTTACAACATAATTGTCTTATGTCATTTGGATCAAATGCTCACTCTTTAAATGAAATTAAAAACTTAAACAAAATCAAACTTTAGTAATGAAAAAAATAAATATACTTATAACTGGTGCTGGTAGTGGTGTCGGTCAAAGCGTAATAAGATCCCTAATTTACTCAAAAATAAAGAGAAATTTAAACTTATTTATTTCTGATATAACGAATTTCAACCCATATCCAATTTATAAACTTAAATACTTAAAAATCCCAAAAGTTGAAAATAAAAATTCAAAAAAAATTTTAAAAAGAATCATAATTAAAAATAAAATTAATATAGTTTTTATTGGATCGGAGTATGAGATTGTTTTTTTTTCAAAAAATAAAGATTTTTTTGAAAAAATAAAAAATTTAAAAGTATGTGTTTCTAATTTAAAAACTATAAATTTATCTAATGATAAATTTAAAACTTATGAGTTTTTAAAAAACCATAACCTACCTTATCCAAAAACTTTAAAAATAAGCAAAAATACTACTTTTAATTCAGTTATAAAGAAAATTAAAAAACCATTCATATTAAAGAATAGATTTGGAACATCCTCAAGAAACGTCTTTGAAATAAATGACCTAGTCCAATTTAAAAATTGTTTAAAATCTATAAAATATCCTTTAGCACAAGAAAAACTTATACCATATTCAAATCATCGATTTAAAAAAGAAGAGGAATTTACTTGCAGTTTTTTTACCTTACAAAATAAAAATATCTTGGGTCCTTTCGTAGCAAGAATAGTATTAAAATTTGGAACCTCTTGGATCGTTGATGTATCTAATTCTAAAAACAAAATTACGAAATTAATAGAAGATATTTCAAAAAAAATTCATAATTTAGGATCTTTTAATATTCAATTAATTAATACAAAAAAAGGACCTATACCATTTGAATTTAATTCAAGATTTTCAGGAACTACTTCTGTTAGATCTAAATTTGGTTTCAATGAACCTGAATTTTTTATAAAAGATAATTTTTTAAAAAATAAGCTCAATCAAAAAAAAATAAAAATCAAAAAAGGTAATGTACTTAGATATATTGCTGAAAAAGTTTTATGAAAAAGAAAACTATTGTTATTGCTGAAATAGGGCCAAATCATAATGGATCTTTAAATATAGCAAAGAATTTAATCAGAGAGGCCAAAAAATCTGGAGCTGACTATGTAAAATTTCAAACTTTTATTACTGAGGAAATAATTATTAAAAATGCAGAAAAAGCTTCATACCAAAAAAAAAATTCAAAAAAAAATGAAAATCAATATCGAATGCTTAAAAATCTTGAATTAGATTTTAAAAGTTTTGTAATTTTAAAAAGATATGCACAAAAGCAAAAAATTAAATTTCTTACCACATGCTTTGACAGTAAAAGTCTTAAATTTGTAAAAAAATTCAATATGGATTATTATAAAATCGCATCTGGTGAAATTAATAATTTTCCACTTATTAAAGATATCTGTAAAAATGCAAAAAAAGTAATTTTATCAACTGGAATGTCTAATTATGAAGAAGTTAAAAAAACTATTAATTTTATTTTAAATAATAAGATAAAAAAAAAAAATATAGTTCTTCTTCACTGCAATACAGAATATCCTACTCCTCTTGAGGACGTTAATTTAAATTCAATGGTTGAAATGTCCAAAAGATTAAAAATTGATAACTTTGGATATTCTGATCATACTTTAGACGATATTGTTGCATTATCAGCGGTAAGTCTTGGAGCTAAATATATCGAAAAACATTTTACTCTGAGTCGAAAAATGAAAGGGCCTGATCATTCAGCCAGTATGGAACCTAAAGAATTCAAGTTAATGGTAAAAAAAATCAGAAATATAGAAAAAATTTTAGGTTCAAAAAAAAAATTTGTTACAAAAAGTGAAAAAAAAAATAGATTAATTGCAAGACGCTCAATTGTAGCTAATTCAAATATTAGAAAAGGTGAAAAATTTTCCTTGCAAAACCTTTCGATAAAACGACCTGGCAAAGGATTGGAGCCAAAAAGGATTTTTAGTTTATTAGGAAAAAAATCAAAAAAAAATTATTTAAAAGATGACTTCATTAAATAAAAAAAAAATATGTTTTATTACTGGATCTAGAGCTGAGTATGGTCTCATTGAGAGAATAGTCGAGTTATTCAGTAAAAATAACTCTTTTAAAACTTATTTGATAGTGACTGGATCTCATTTAAGTAAAAAGTTTGGTTCAACTGTTAAAGATATTTCGAAAGCCAATATTAATATTAAAAAAATACCTATTAATTTAAGTTTAGACTCAAAAAAAAAAATTTATTTAAATCAGAAAAAGCTATCGCAAGAAATTCACAAATTATATAAAAAAATAAAACCTACTTGCTTTGTTGTGCTTGGAGATAGGTTTGAAATTTTTTCATTGTGCAGTTTTATACAATTTTTAAATATTCCAATTGTTCATATACACGGTGGAGAAAAAACTTCTGGTAGCCTTGACGATCAGCTAAGGCATTGTATCACTAAAATGAGCCATATTCATTTTGTTGCAAATGAAGAATTTAAAAACAGAGTTTTACAACTTGGAGAATCAAAAAATTCTGTTTTTATTGTCGGGGGCCTTGGAATAGATAAAATAGAGAGAATAAAAATTTTAAATAAAGATCAAATTAAAAAAAAAATAAATTTCCAAGAAAATAAAAAAAATGTACTAGTTACTTTACATCCAGATACATTAAAAGATAATAATACAAAAAAAATGACGGATTTAATTTGTAAATTAATTAAAAAAAATAAATCAATTAATTTTATATTAACTTATCCAAACTTTGATAATGGTTACGAATACATAATTAAGAAATTTAAATATTTATCAAAGAATGAATTAAATGTAAGTTTTTATAAATCCTTAGGTGATAAAATGTATTTATCTTTATTAAAATACTGTGATGTGATGATGGGAAATTCATCATCTGGATTTACTGAAGCACCTTACTTTAAGATACCTGTATTGAATATAGGGGATAGACAAGATGGAAGGCCTTTGTCTAAAAATATAATAAATGCCTCTATTAGCTATAGTTCAATTAATAATAAGTTTATGAATTGTCTTAATAAAAGTTTTCAAATGAAAATGACAAGAGTTAAAAATGAGTATGGAAAAGGTGGAGCTTCAAAAAAAATATATAAAATTTTAAAAAAATTTAATTTTAAAAAAGATTTAGTAAAAAAGGACTTTAATGATCTCTAAAAAAAAATATTATGCTATAATACCAGCAAGGGGTGGTAGCACAGGTATTAAAAATAAAAATTTATTAAAAATAAATGGAAAAACATTGGTATCAATTGCCTCTGAGTTTGCATTAAAATTTAAATTTTTTAATAAGGTAATTTTATCATCAGACTCTGATAAAATACTAAACAATGTTAGAAATAAAAATATATTTAAAGATAAAAGACCAAAAAAATATAGTGGTAAATTTTCTCAAACAATTGAAACAGTAAAATATCTATCTAAAAGTTTAAAATTTAATAAGGGTGACATTATTTTTTTATTTGAGCCAACTAGTCCACTTAGAAATAAAAGTGATGTATACAAAGTAAAAAATATTATTGATAAAAAAAATGAAACTTCTGTTTGTACTTTTTGTGAAAGCTGGACTCAGCCACAAAGGGCCTGGAAAAAAAATAGATCAAAAATGAGTTTTTTTTTAAAAAATAAGAGAAATCTATTACCGAGACAAAAGCATTCTAAAAGCTATTCAGCCACTGGAAATGTTATAGCTTTTAAATTTAAAAAAAATTTATCAAACCTAATTATAAATAATACAAGTTATGCTATGGTTGATAAATTGAGAAGTTTAGACATTGATGATATTTCAGACTATACCTTGGTAAAATATATTTATGAAAATACAAGAGTTTAAAAATAAGACGATTTTAATTACAGGTGCTTTTGGTCTTCTAGGAAAAACTGTTACAAATCACTTCTTCAATAAAAAAGCAAAGCTTATTTTAGTTGATAAACATTTAGGTAAAAAATTAAAAAAAGTAGATTTTTATAAATGTGATTTTACTAAAGAATCAGAAAGAGATGTGGTTTTTAAAAAAATACAAAAAAAATATAAAAAAATTGATGTGTTAATTAATTGTGCAGGTTATACTGGTTCTATAAAAGATAGCAATTGGATTACAAATTTTGAAAATCAAGATTTAAAAAATTGGAAAAATGCATTTGAGGTTAATTTAAATTCAATATTTCATATATCAAAAATTCTGAGAAAAAATTTAGCAATTAGAAAAGGTAATATTATAAATATTGGCTCAATTTATTCAATTTTATCACCTGATCCAAATCTTTATAAAGGTTTAACGATGTCTAGCCCAGCAGCCTATGCTGCATCAAAAGGTGGCCTACAACAACTTACAAAATGGCTTGCTGCACATTTAGCTCCAAAGATAAGAGTAAATATGATTTCAACTATAGGAATTAGAAATAAACAACCTATAAAATTTATTAAAAGATACGAAAAGAAAATACCTCTTAAAATGATGTGTAAAGAAGAAGATATTATTGGAGTAATTAATTTGTTAGCCTCAAATCAATCAAAAATGATTACAGGTCAAAATATTATAATTGATGGTGGTTTTTCGCTTCTATAAATTTTGCATCCATAACAAGCTGTTTTTTATTGTTAATAAACGAATCCATAATTGAAAAAATTTTATTTATTTGATTTTTTGATAAATGTTTTTTTATATATTTAAAAGTTTCAACTTTATATCTTTCCGCTCTTGCTTGATTAAAGAATAGTTTTTCTTTTTTTAGGTGCTTACTTATATCTGGAAATATAAATTCATTTTCATAACCCCAAATAAAAAGATTTAGTAAAGTAAAGAAATTAATAGCATCATTTATATTAGGTTTTTTCTTAGAAATTCTCTCCATATTTTTTAGTTTTTTTAAATAATCCATTTTACTTTTACTTTTTAAAACAAAACTAAAATCTTTATAGAGTCCTATATTTGAACATATTAAAGTATTTACTCCAAAATACGCATACTGATATGTTACAGAGCCTCTGGCAGTAAGAACAAATTTAATATTAATAGATACAAGTTGGCTATGAGTAATATTTTTTGGTAAAATAGTTACGTTTTTATTATTCCTAAATATTTCTTTTAAAATAGTTGTTTGATCGTCAGAGCCATCTGGATGGGGTTTTACAAACCAATGTCTTAAATTTTTTTTATCTTTTTCAATATATTTACTTAAAAATTTTAACCACTCATAAAAATCAGGAAATAAAAACTTCCCCCATGTATTGGGACCCTCATAAAAATCATGTGCAGATATTAGAATATTAAATTTTGTTTTATCAAAACCTAAATTATTATTTTTATTTTTTTTAAATGTATTTTTTTGTGAGTAAGCTACTGTTCCAATTATATCTTTATTTTTTCCTGACATAATATCTTGAAAATTCTTGATAAACTTTCTTTTTAATTCATTGCTTTTTTTATTTCCAATTCTGTTATAAAATTTTTTAATTATTGATTTAGCATTTATGAATTGTTCACCTAAATACAAAATTTTTTTATTAAATCTAAAAACGCTATTTCCACCTACACATAAAGAATCAATATTATATTTTAATGCAACCCTTCCAGGTATTCCTAAAAGATAAGGCGAGTGGCTATAACAAATATTTTTTACTTTTTCTTTTTTAAAAAAGTCATCCCAAAAAATTAGTATTTCAAGTCCTTTTCTTAATGTTTTAATAAAATCTTTAGAATTTATTTCTGTTGTTGGGAGATATTTATATCTTAGATGATGATCGTAAATTAAATCTCCAACTAAAATACCCCTAAATTTAAAATTTATAAAATTTTTTTTATTTATTTTTTTAAAATTGAGTTTTTTAATTGTATTATTTACCTCTAATTGTTGATTAAAATCTAATTTCCAGTCCAAAAATTTGAATCCTAGTTTTTTATAAATATTATAGGAAATTGGATTATATAATTTTGATTTTATTTTTAGGGGGTATACATAACACCGACTTCCCCTTTTTTTGAAAATCAAGCTCCATAAATAAAATGCAATAATATTTTCATTTATATTAAACATTTCAAAAATTACTATTTGTTCTCTTTCGCTATTTTTGAAATTATTACTATTATATTTATTTGTATTAATATTTTCTAATAACTTAAATATTTCATTAGATCTTTTGTTAAATAAATTAATAAACTTAAAAGATAAATTTAAAATATTTTGTAAAACTAAAATTAATAATTGTTGAATTATAAAATTTATTTTCATCAAGTAAATTAAAATGAGTGTTCACCGCTAGCGTTCTGGCTTTTTTTGTTAACATGGAATGATAATGCATTTACATTATTGTTAGGACTCTCCAAACTATACCAACAAATCTCATTTAAATTTTTTGAGTTTCTTATTTTTTCCAAAAATCTTTCACCAAACATAAGGGGCTTATGATTTTTCATGTTTATTTTTTTTTTATAAATTAATTTTTTGCTTGAATATATTTTGAAAATACAGGGATTTTTTTTACAACTTAAATAGTAATTAAATATTGATAAATATGTATTATAGTTTTTATTTAGTAGAATTGGACCCCAACAAAACCCTTTTTTATTTGAAAAATTTGAATAAACAAACTTATTCACTAAATTATTATTGATAGATGCTTTTATTTCACTTTTATTTGGTCCAACAACGAATTGATGATTTACTCTAGAGGGAATTTTGCCGTTCTTAGTCTTTGCAATTAATTCATACATTTCATAATTTAAATTATATTTGTTTACTACCTCATTAATATTTATTTCAAGCACTTTAGACCCAGGAGATTTTATTTCTCCACAGGAAATTTCCTTATTATTTGGAAACTTTAAAATTATTTCTAAATTTGATTTTGAGTTTAATGGGTAGAAAATTACTTTATTTTCAAAATTTTTAAAATAAGGATAAATTCTGGATGATATATTGTCTTTAAAATATTCTTTAAGTTTATTTGAATTATAATAAGAGTGATTCATGCTCAATGATTTTTGTTTATTTGAAAATAGTCCTGCTAGCAACCTTCCATAAAAAAATTCTTGCTTTGGTGCATTTATAAAAAAAACTTGGTTATTTGAAATTCCTTTTGAATTTTTATTTATATATTTTTTAAGAGATATCAATTTTGTATTAAATGGATTTAGTTTTACTTTAATTTTTTTTTTTACTTTTTTTTTATTTCTATAAATTAATAAATCAATATTTTGGTTTAATTTTTTTTGCCCTGCATGTATAATAAATCCACTTTCAACATCTTTATTAAAATAGCTTTCAATAGCTCCTTCACTTGTATGCTCTGTATTTATTTTAAAATCCTCTTCTGAGTCGTTTAAAACCCTATTATAGCTATGCACCATATTGTAACAATTCTTTGTATAATGACTTACTATTACAGCTGGAAAAGGAATAAACAAATTCTTACCTGAGAAAAACTCAGCTTGATATGAAACGATTTTTTGGTCATTGAAAATATCCTCTAACAAATATGAATAAGCTTTTTTTTCAATCAGTTCCTCAAAAAAAGTATCAATACATCTGCCTTTACTGTTATAAGCGCTAACCTTTAAGCTTACTTGATTGTTGTTTCTTTTAAGAAAAAAATGATTAAGGAATGAAATTTGCGTATTAAAATTTTTTAATTTTGGAATTAACAGGCTCGATCTATGTACAGAAAATTTAGTAGGTTTTTTATGATATAACTTTCTATCTTTTTCTTGTTCTAGTATACTTTTCATTTATTATATTATTAATGCCTTTATTAGAAAAATTTAAGCAATTATCTATTTCTATATACCATCTATCCACAAGAAACAAAATCAATTATGTTTTTTACTCTGAAAAAGAAAACTATAAATACTATTTTTTACCATTAATAAATAAATTGATTAATGAAAATCAAGAAATTTATTATTTATCCTCTGAATTAAGTGATTTAATAGCTTCAAATAATTTAAAAGTTAAAAATTTCTATATTGGTAAAGGTTTTATAAGGATGATAATTCTTTCATTGATTAAATGTAAATATTTTTTTATGACCATCACTGATTTAGGAAATAATGAATTTTATAAAAGTAAGAAAATAAACAATTATATATATATTTTTCATGCACTTCAAAGTACACATAAAATATACACCGAAAAAGCATTTGATAACTATGATACTATTTGTTGTAATGGCAATTATCAGTGTGAAGAAATTAAAATAAGAGAAGGAAAATTTAATTTAAGAAAGAAAAAGCTAGTTAAATCAGGTTATTTATACCTAGAATATTTAAAATCAAACATTAACTTATCTAAAGATAAAAATTATATATTATTTGCTCCATCTTGGAATTATAACAATTTTAATTTATTAGAAAAATTTTCCATTGAAATCCTTAACCAACTTCTTAAAGATAATTTTAAAGTTATATTTAGACCTCATCAAGAACATTATAAAAGATCTAAAAGAACAATTGATGATATATTTTTAAAATTTAGAGAAAATTCAAATTTAATAATAGATCAAAGCCCAAATAATTTGAAATCTTTTGAACAAAGTAATTTTTTAATAACTGATTATTCTGGAATAGTTCATGAGTTTTTATATATTTGTAAAAAACCATTTATAGTTTTTAACGATTTAAAAAAAGTTCACAATGAAAATTATTATCAGATAAAAGATGGAAGTTTTGAGGAAGACGTTTATAAAAAATTTGGCTTTTTTATTAATTCTACAAGTATCAAAAATATCAAAGAAAATATTATTAAAGCAAAATTAGAATTTAATGAAAAAGAAATAGAAATAGAAAGTTTTTTTTCTGAGAGATTATTTTTAAAACCAAAAGCTAGTGAAATAATCTTTAGTGAGATAATTAATCATTAGTTTTTTTTTTAAAGAATTTTTTAATTTTAGATAAGATTGATTTTACTTTATTAATAAAGAAAGTAAAAAAAGTAATTATACTTGCTAAGATTACTGCCAAGGCTTGTAGTATAAAAGCTCCAGTCCCTGGATCAAGATAAGCATGTGCATTATTAAAAATATTAATAATTAAAAAAATAATAACAAAAATTTTAATTTTAATTAATTTCATCTAAAACTGTTCCAATTTTTTTTATTCTTTTTTTTACGTAAAATTTTTTTGAACTACGAATATTATATTTTTTTTCAAAAGAACACATTAAAATAGATCTAAATTGATCAATGTTTCCTAAGATAGATTCATTATCAATTGAGCATTTAGATTGTAACTTAACAAGATTAAAAATTTCAAATGATCTTAGATCTTTAGGATTGTTCTTAGAAAATTCAGAAAAGCCATGGTCACCTTGAAAAATCACGGTAGCCTTATTATCATATAATTGTATTATGTCAGTTATTTCGTTTATTTTTTCTAGAGCACAATTTGTTGATGATAAATAGTTTTCTATATTAACCTCATAAGGATTTTTCAAAACATCACAATTTTTATTCCTAAAAGGATAATGAGGATTCATCTGATGAATAAAAAAGAAATTATTTTTTTTTGAAAGAATTTTTTTATTTTTTTCAATAAAACTTTTAAAATAGTCAATTTCTGTATTTTTATAAATTTTATTCATTGTATTAAACTTATATTTATAAAAAAACTTATTTAAAAAACTTTTATAAAAAAAAATATTCAAGGCTTCATCAAATAATATTTTATGAAAAAAACTTTCATTAGTTTCGTTGATACATTGAACGCTAATTGAACTTTTGCATTTCATATATTGGTTATCCAAATACCAAAAATTATAATTTAACTTATCTAATATTTTAATTAATAATGGTTTTTCTTTGTTGTATAGATTGTAAGGATAAAAATATTCCTCTTTAATATTTTTTCTTACTGGGTAATAATCTAAATTAAACAAAGATCCAATTGTAATTTGTGATCCATTATAATTAGAATAAACATTTCTGAATTCTTTATAACCTTTAGACTTATACATCTCGATATAATCATTAATGTCCATACCAAGATTTCTATAAATTTTTGAAGATGTCATTTCATCCATTAAAAAAAAATAAATATTTTCTTTTTTTGAATTATCAGATAATTGATTAAATTCTGATAAAAATCTTTTATCTACTTCATATTTCCAATCTGACGATTTCATAAAATCTAAATTTGAAACAAGATTCAAAAATAGGAATGTAAAAAGGAAAATTTTTATAAAAAATTTAAATTTTTTAATTTTGCTTAAATAAAATATTAAAGATGATATTAAAATTAAGAAAAATACTATCAAATATTTTTGGGTTTGATTGCTATTAAAATCTAAATTTAAAAAATGATAAATATCTCTATAGTAAAACTGTAAATACCATAATATAAAAAAAAAATAAAAAAGCTGAATAAATCTGTGATGAAAATAAGAAAATACTTGAAGTGAGAATATTATTAATAAAAAAATGATAAAAAATATTAAAATGATATCAAAGAAATAATTAATATTATAAAAATACAAATTATTAATTATAAAATTTAATAAAGGAGTAAAAAAAAGTAAAAAATAAAGTAAAAAATCTTTTTTAATTAAATTATCTTTTAATAAACTCATAATGATGAAATAGGTTAATTTTAAAAATTTGTAAATCTAAACATAAAAATATTGATCATTTTTTAATATACTTTTTCCAGCGCCATATTCTAGAATTAAAACATATCTACTTTTAGACTTAGGAACTATTCCTTTGTGTAATCCAAATGTGTCTTCAATAATTATTGATCCTTCATTTTTTGTAAAAATTTTTTGATTTGAGAACCCATAAAACTTGTTAATTTCATCGTCATTAATCCTCTCAGCTAAAATATGTTTAAATAATTTTTTTTTTATGGGTTTTTTCAATGTAAACATGAGGTCCAGAGTCGATATCCACATCATTTAAATAAATAAATATTTTCAAAAATTTTTTGTAATCACAATCATAATGGTAGTATTGAGCATTCTTTTTCATCTCATATTCGTTTGATTGGAAAGGATTTGAAATATAACATTCAACTTTACATGTAACTTTTTCTGAATTTAAATATTTCTTTGCTATATTTACGAAGGGCTCTAGAGCAATATCACTATTTATGAAATTGATTTGATCTTTAAATTTAACTATTAAATGCTTAATTTTGTTTGACATAGAATAGATGGCCAATTCATCTAAATTTTTAAATTGTAATTTGCTATTATTTCTATCTTTTAAATCAAATCCTTTAGTATCTAAGAAACAATTTTTATCATTTATATTTTCTTTAATTTTTTCAATTACACTTTTTGGAAAATTAAGTTCATCAAAGTAACCTTTTGACTCAATTTTATTTAGAATTTCTTTGGTGCTAAAATTACTATTTACAAATTTTTTACTATTAATTAGATCATCTGAATTAACATTTTTTGATTTGATTAAATTTCTGATACTAGGTATAGAAAAAAAAAATCTAATGAAGAAAATTCTAAGACTATCTAAAAATTTATATTTACTGTCATTTATTTTTGACAAAGTAATACTTGTGCTAATACTATTTTTTAAATGTTTAAATAAAATCATGAAATTAACAAAATTTAAAAATAAATAATATTTAATCAAATTAAATTGATATAACAATACATTTAAATTACAAATTCTTATGAATTTTTTATATAATAAATTTATTGAACTAATAAAAATTTACTATCCAACTAAAGAATATAAAAGATATCTCATTTTTAATCAAAAAAAGTGGAAAAAAAAAGAAAGAATTGTAAAACCATTCAAGAAGGGTGAAATTTTAATAGACTTATTTCATCATTATCCGTTTATAAATATTTGGTCTAATTTAGCTAATCAAATATTAAAAAGAAAAAACTTTAAAATCAGATATTTTTATTTTTATTTTTATAAAGGATATTTTAATAAATATAGTTTTTTTTCACATAAACTGATAGAAATTTATAAATCATTTAATGTTGATGATAACGGCTTAGATGAGAGAAAGATAAAATTTCAATCTTATAACAAAAATTTTATAAGGTTTGAAAAAATAATTGATAATAAGAACAAACTTCGAAATTTCAAGTATAGAGGTATAAAAATAGGAGATCTTATATACGACACTTATTTAAGAACTAAACTCAAGCCAACTGTGAATCTAAAAGATAATTATCTTAAAAAACTCTTTGTAAGATCTATTAACATTTTTGATTATTTAATTGTTTATTTAAAAAAAAATAATGTGAAAATCATTATTGTTAGCCACCCATATTATATACAATATGGAATTTTAACTAGAATTGCTCTTAAGCTTAATATTCCAGTAATAATGGTTTACTCAAAAAATAGAGGCAATGATTTATTTCGTTTAAAACTTTTAGATAAAAAACATCCCATAGAAGATTTTGAATATTACAATTATAAAAAGATATTTACAAAACTAAATAAAAAAAAAGATAAAATTTCTATTGGTAAGAAAATTATTAAAAATAGATTTTCAGGAAAATTTCTAAATCAATTGCCCTATATGCAAAAAAATCTTTACTCAAAAAGTTATCTATTAAAAAAAAAACAAAAACAAAATAAAAATAATGTATATGTTTTTGCGCACGATTTTTTTGATAATCCACATAGATTTAGATGGATGATTTTTGAAGATTTTTTTGAACAATTAAAATATCTTGAATATTTAGCTTCTAGAACTCCACATTTAAATTGGTTTTTAAAACCACATCCTAATGCAATAGACCAAAACTATCTTGTATTTAAAAAATTTTTTTTAAACTCAAAATATTTAAATTTAATAGATAAAAATATTGATAATTTTGAAATATTAAAAGAAAAACCAAAATTTATTGTGACAAATCATGGAACAATAGCTCATGAGTTTGCTTATCATAATATACCTGTCATAAATACAGGTGATAATTTACACATAAATTATAATTTTTGTTTACATGCTAAAAGTAAAAAAGATCTTAAAAATTTTATATTGAACTTTGAAAAATATAAAAACAAAATTAATTTTGATAAAAAAAATATATATGAATTTATTTACATGGAATATTTTCATTCAAAAAATAAATATGATGAATTTGCCTTAGACAAACGTAAAATTTGGAGCCCGCACATAGACAATGATAAATGCCTTAATTTTTTTATCAAAAAAAATAGCAAAAGTAATAATTATTTAGATGAATATATTAGTAAATTTATAGATGATAATTTGAATTAGGCTTTCAAATATTTTTTAGCTCTCAACAAATCCTCTGGATAATTGATATCAAATCCTTCAATAAATGTTGTTTGAAATCCAACAATTTTTTTTCCAGTAATTGTATTATACTTTTTTAAATTAGATACTTTAGAAATTTCTAAACTTGCATTTTGAATATAAGTTTTTTTTAATGATTTAAATTGCATATTATATGATGGTTGACCAGAGTATTTTTTTTTTAATATTGGATTTATTTGATTATTTTTTTTTAAATACCACATCTTTTCAGGATGTTGCTTACATTCCTCTATGGCTCTTAAAGAGTCAGGAAAATTATTTTTTTTGTAAAAATTCCAACCTTTTAATATTGTACTCGCTGTTCTAAATGGATTTGTTGGTCTAAGTATAAAAAAATAATCAAAATTTAATTTTTTACTTTTAAGGAAATTAATACTATGGTTTACCCATTCAAAGTCCGGGGAAGTAGATTTAGCAAATTTTTTTGGTCTTAAAAACGGTACTTCAGCACCATAAGACTTTGCTATTTTTGCATATTTTTTTGAATCTGTTGAAACTAAAATATAATTAAATAATTTAGATTTTTTTGCTTCTTTAATTGTGTAACCTATAAGATGTTTATTACCTAATTTAACAATATTTTTATTCTTTATTCTTTCTGAACCACTTCTTGATGGAATTAATGCAATAATTTTTAAACTCATAATTACTTAAAAATTATATCTTTAAGTTTGGTGGATTTTAGTCCCTTGTTTTCTTTCATGCCAAATAATTTTTCAACTCTAACTCTATCATTAAAATGTGGTGTAGACGCCTCTATAATTTCACAATTTGTGAGTGCTTCTTCTTGATGAATGCATCCAGGGGGAAAATGAAAAGTATCACCCTTTTTTAATAATTTTTTTGTAAGTTTATTTTTTTTGTTTCTATATCTAACAAGAAGCTTGCCTGATATTATTATTCCACATTCATCTTTTTTTCTATGATACTGTAGACCACCCTTATTTCCTTTTTTAATTTTCAATATTTTTAAAGATATCTTCTTTGGTATCAAAGCACCAAGGACCTCGGTACCCCAAATCCTTTTACCAACCAATTTTTTTTTAGGAAATATTGCAATTTTTTTTTTCAAACTAAGTCCTCAAAATTAATATAATCATCAATATTTAAATCTTTATTAATTTTTTTTCCAATTACTTTTTCTATTTCATAAGGATTAATGCCTAATCCTGGTGACTTTAATACAATATCCTCAATTGTTACAACTTCTCCCTTTTTTTTATTTTTATTTAAAACTGGTGACTTTCTCATTTTTATTAGGGGTTTTGTTTCTGTAACAAGCTGCCTTTTTTCATCTGAACCTAGCATAATTTCTATTCTTTTTAAATTTCTTACAAATTTAGCTAAACCAGTTGGTTCTAGTGAAAAAGCATTGTCAGTTCCTTTGTTTGCTCTATTTAAAGTAAAATGTTTTTCGAAAACTCTTGCACCTAGCATATAAGCTATTGGCCCAGCATCAATACCATTTTCATGATCTGATAAACCCAATCTAATTCCTGGGAAATTTTTTGCATATGTGGTTATAACTCTTAAATTCATATCCTCTAATCTTGCTGGGTATGATGCAGTGCATTGTAGAATACTTAAATTTTCATTAAAATTAAATATATTTTCTTTAGCTCTTTTCACATCCTCTAAAGTTCCACCTCCTGTACTTAAAAAAATTTCTTTTTTTGTTTTAGCAATTTCAGCTTGCAAATATGTATTTGTAATATCAGCAGAAGCAATTTTGTACGATGGTAAATTAAATTGTTCTAAAAATTCTAAAGATTTTAAATCAAATGGAGTTGCAAAAAAATCTATTTTTAATTGTTTTGCATAATCAATTAATTCTTTGTAGTCATTTTTATTTAATTCAAGTTTCTCTCTGTGCTCACCATAAGATGAACCAAAACTATTCGGATTATCATATATTTGATTGAAAAAATTTTTTGTATATAAAGATTTATTATCTCTTTTTTGAGTTTTAACTGCATTTGCTCCAGCATCTTTTGCTGCTTTTATAAGCTCTAATCCATGTTTTACGCTACCTTGATGATTGTTTCCAATTTCTGCTATCACATATATATTTGAATTATTCATAAGATTTTTAAATATAATTATTTTTGAGAAATAATTCTATATTAGATATTTTCCATGATAAGTCTCTTTTATAGTTTTTTTGGTCATAATACTTAGTATTATTAGGTTTAAAGTTATTTTTTGACATAATTTTGTTTATATTGTCATTTTTCATTTTATAAAAAACCTCAGGAAATCCTGAAAAACCCTCTTTCTTGAGAATTAATTTCTTATCAAAATATTTTGTAAATAATTTTTTTAAAATATATTTTTGTTTAAACTCACCTTTTTCAGCAAAATTCAATTTATATTTTAACGGTAAATTTATAAAAATTTTCAAAATTTTCTTTTGAATAAATATGTTTCTGGGCTCCACTGAATTATCACAACAAATCAGATCAGTAGATTTATTGGCTACATAAATAGATTGTATAAAGTAATCACAAAAAAGTGAAGATAAAATATTTCGCTCTTTTTTATTTTTGACAAAATAATACCTTCTGTAAGCATCCTGCCAACTTTTTTCTAAAATACTTTTATATTCTTCTGTAGGTCTATATTTTTTTATAAAATTTCCTTGATTATTAATACTGCTGTAAGGAGAGTAATTTTTTTTTGATTTCACATTTTTAAATGAATCAATATAAATTTGTTGGCCACCCAATAGTTCATCACAACCATCAGCAGAGAAAAAAACTTTACAATTGTTATTTTTAAATTCCTGAGATAAAAACATTCTTGATGGTAAATCATGGGTAAAAAAAGGACTAGATAATATTTTGGAACATTTTTCAGCAAGATATTTATATTTTTTTTGATTTATATTTTTTATTTTAACTTTCTTATCGATATATTTTTCAAAATTTAAAAATTTTTTATTTATATTGTCTTTGTTTTTATGATTTATATTTAAAAAAAGTGATGGATTTCCTTGTTTTAACAATATTGCTGATTGTAGTGAGGAGTCTATCCCACCTGAAAATATAGTTCCAAATTTTTTTTCAGGGACCATAAGCTTTGCTTGACTGTTTAACTCAAAATCCAATTTTTCTATCAAATCATTTTCAGAACATTTAGAATAAAATTTATAATTTTCCTCTGAAATCCAATCAAATGAATTTTCATACTCTGTAATTCTCAATGAAGAATTTTTTAAATTAAATTTTAAAATTCCTGAATTCTTTAAAATTTTAATATTTTTAAAACAAGTATTGTTAATAGGCATATAATGTCTTGTTGAAAAATAATTCTTAATAACATTTGTATCGATTTTTAAGTTTACATTTGAGTTTTTTAAAAAAATTTTAATACTTTTAATAGTTGATGATGCTATAAAATATTTTTCATCATTATAATAATAAATACTTTTTTCTCCTTGAGAATCTACCATTATATGAATTTTATTTTTATTTTTATCTAAAATTGCATAGGCAAACATTCCATTTAATAGTGTTGGAATTTTTAAAATATCTATTTTTTCATGCAAATTAGCTAATACCTCAGTATCGGTACTGTATACTCTGTCTAAGTATTCAGAGTTTAAATTTTTATAATTATATATTTCTCCGTTAAAACTAATACAGTAATTTTTATTTTGAGATGTTATTATTTTATTATTGAAACTAGTTTTTCCTGTAATTGATAAAACTGTATTTGCAAAAAATAGTGAATTGTTAAAATAATAATTATATTTTAAACTATCAGGTCCTCTATTAAAAAGTTCTTTTATAGCTGAATTGCAAATGTTTTTATTTAATGGTGTTTTTTTTGAAAATGCTATAAATATTCCACACATATTAATTTTTAAAATAAGAAGTTATTTAAAGAAAACTCTATTTACAATATAAATAATGGACAAAATTACAATCAGAAATAAGAAAATTTTTAAAGTTAATAAATACCAACAAGATAGTATTAATAAATTCATAGATACTTTAAAACCTGAGTCTTATAAGGAATTAAGTTCATGCATAGTATGTAATAAAAGAAACTTCTTACAAATATCAGATATCGATGGACAAGGAATTAAACGACCTACTACTCTATGTAGAGAATGTGGATATTTTTTTATAAACCCTCAATTTACCGATCAAACTCATAAAAATTATTACGAAAATTTTTATAGAGATATTGATAGAGACTTCAAAACTCCAAGCAAAGATTTTTATGAACTAGAAAAGTATCGAGGAATAGATATTTTAAACTATATTTATTCAAATAAAAATTTGAATAAAATAAATTCATGTTTAGATGTTGGTTGTGGAAGTGGTGCAACTTCATTTATATTCGCTAAGGTTTTTAACGAAGTTATAGGCATTGACCTAGCAAAAGATTATACAAAAAATGTTGAAAAATTAGATAATTTAAAAATTATACATACAACAATTCAGGACAATACTTTTGATAATAAAAAATTTGATTTCATAAATTATTGTCACGTCTTCGAACACATTAATGACCCCATAAAAGAATTAAAAAGAATTAAAGAAATATTAAGTCCTAATGGTTATTTATATATTGAAGTTCCAGGAATTCATTCTATTGACCATTGGTATGATGGAAATTTTTTTCATTCGCTTGAAATGGATCATACACATTTTTTTACTTTGAATACCTTAAAGAATTTAATGCAACAACAGGGATTTGAACTAGTATTTGGAGATGAAGTAGTAAGGTCAGTTTGGAGTATAAATACAACTAGTAAAAAATATTCAGTAAGCAACGAATCTAAAAACATACTTGGTCAAATAAAAAAATATGATAATTTTTATAGAATTCAATATATTAAAATTAAAAAAAATATTTCTAAAAATTTTTCAAAATTTACAAAATATGTTCTCAAAAAAATAGGAATCTTTGATTTAATTAAAAAATTATATTTGAAAAAAAAAAATAAAAAATTCCATTTGATAAATGGAAAAATCATAACCAAATAAATTTATGAAATTTTATAAAATATACTTAAAAAATTACAATTATTTTGTATATTTAATCTTTACTTTAATTTTGGTGCTTCAACTTTACATAAGTTATAATGGATTAATAGAAGCATTTTATTTTGATATATATGATTTTAATTTAGATAGAACATTATTTAAAAATGATTTGTACTTGCAAAATACGCTTCTAATAGACCATTCCATTTTGTTAAAAATTTTTAAATTATTTAAAATTAATCTGCATAATGATTTAATTGGGATACCTTTATATTTTTTAATAAATTTAATAGGTATTTATTTTTTTTATAAATTAATGATTGAGATTTTTGAAAAAGATAAAAATAATCTAATACTTATTTTAATCTTAATAATAACTTTATTTTATAACAATTTAACTCTAGTTGGTGCAAAATCAATATTCTTAACCAATCACACTGGTACTTTTACATCTATATTAATGCCTTTAATCCCAATTTTTGTATATTTTTATTTTAAAAAAAAATTTATTGTTGCTGGTGTTTTTTCGTTAATACTTATTTTATTAAGTCCTAGGATATTTTGGATGCCAATTTTAATTGTTTCTTTTGCTTTTTTTTTAGATTTGAAAAATAAGACAATTAAAGAAAAAAATATTTTTTATATAATAGTTCTTTTTATCTCATCTTTATTAATGTATTTATATTTTTCCCAAACTAACCTCTTGTTAGAAAAAGAAGAAAAATTAACATTGCTTGGTTATGTTTTTAATTATGCTGGCGGTGAAGATAGTTTATTAGAACATCCAACAATTTCGATTATTAAATTATTAATAAGTTTTTTTATTTATACTTACTTATTAAGAGAGACTAAATTTAAATCTTCAACTATTAAAAATATATTCGTTGCATCACTGGTTATGTATTTATTAGCATTCATATTTTATTTTTTTTATAATAGTTTCATTTATAGATTTTTTCCAAGTATAGAAATTGTGGGATTAAATCCAATTCGAGCAGTATATATTTACAATTTTTTCTTTATTATTTTATCATTTATTTTTATAACATCAAAAATTAAAAATCCTTTTATTCAATTATCATCACTTTTTTTAATTTTACTGTTAAATAGATTCGAGGTTTTCAATATATATTTGTATTATTTATTTATAATTTTCTTAACCTATAATTTTATTATATTAAATTTTAAATACTTTAAAAAATATTTTTATTTTTTTTTCATCTTATTTATTTTGGTTTTGCAAGTTTCATGGTTTTTTAAAAATCTTAATAATCCTAAAATGTACAAGTTTGACCTAAGTTTATATAATGAATTTTCAAAAATTATTGGTTTGCAAGAAATAAGTAATAAAAAATTTGGAAAATTTAATAAAGATGACTTTGAAGAAATAAAAGAAATAAAAGAGTGTGATGATTTTATTTTATTATTTCTAGACTCAATAAATGATTACAATATCCATAATTTCTATGCCAATTGGTATCTGAAAAAATCTAGATTCATTAACGAACCTGGCCATCTTTATATGGTTAAAGATTTTAAAATTTTTGAGGAACATATTAAAAGAAAAAATTATTTAGTTGAAATTATAGGAAGAGATCCACATGAAGACGAACGAACTAAAATATTTAATTCAGCTATTTTAAATGATAATTTGATAAGAAAAATAGTTGAAGAATATAATATGGTTGTAATTGTTCTCAATCCTAAAAATCATGAGCAAAAATATCTAATTTATTACAATGAAATAAATCAAAAATGTTTAGAAAAAATAAATAACAACAATATTAAATTCATAAAATAATTTATGAAAAAAAAAATACTTTGCTTTGATTTAGACAATACTTTGTGTTTAACTAAAGGAAATAATTACTCAAAGGCAAAACCAAAAAAGAAATTAATTAAATTAGTTAATGAATTATACGAAAGTGGACATATTATAAAAATATTTACTGCAAGATATATGGGTAGAAATAATGACAATATATATCGTGCAAAAAAGAAAGCTTATAAAATAACTCTTAAACAAATTAATAATTGGGGTTTAAAATATCATAAACTTATGATTTCTAAACCGTCAGCCGATATTTACATTGATGATAAGGGTTATGGATATAACAAGAATTGGGGAGAAAAACTTAAAAAATACATTAAAAAATAAAATTAATTTAGAATTAAATTTTATTTTTTTTTAATTTATCAAGTATCATTAATAACCAAGTGCTATGTGTATTTTCAATAATGTTATAATTTTTAGAATTTACAATAAAACTTAAATTGGTTTTTTTTGAAAGTTTATTTTTTTTGAAGCCGGTAAAAGATATTGAAAAAATTTTCTTTTTTTTGCAATAATCGGCAGCTTTCAAGTGATTAGTTGAGTTTCCGCTGGAACTTACTAGTATAACTAAATCTTTTTTATCAACATTAAGCTCTAAGGCTTTTTTCATCCAATTAGAAAATCCATAATCATTTGCTAAGCAAGTTATAGATGCCTCATTAAAAGTTTGAGTTTTAATATTTAAGTTTTTGTTAAAGTCAATTAAAAAATGATTTATTATAGCTGCACTACCACCATTACCAAAAAAAATAATTTTATTATTTTTATTTTTTAAATCTAAAATTTTCTTTTCTATAATTATAGCTTTTTTTCTATCAAAACTTTTATTGATAGAATTTAGCTCATTAATATATTTTGCAAAATAATCGTTATTCATATAGTAATTTTTAAATTATTGTTTTTATAAGTTATTTCAAATAATAAATAAATATTTAATTTATATATAAAATGAGTCTATCTATTATTATTCCATGTTTAAATGAAGAAAAATCAATTTCAAAATTAATCAATGAAATAATTTCTGTTATCGATGAAAAATTTGAGTATGAAATTATTGTAGTTGATGATTGTAGTAAAGATAAGACTGCAGATACTGTTGAGGAAATAATTAAAAAACAAAGGTTTGTAAAATTAATTAGAAATTCAAGCAATTTTGGGTACGGTGGAGCATTTAAAGAAGGTTTAAAATTTGCAACTAAAAAATATTGCACAATAATTCCTGGTGATGGGGAAACAAATGTTAAATTGATTTTAAATACTTTTTTTAAAATTAAAAGTTTTAATAAAATTATTTTTTATAATCTAGATAATGATAGAGGTTTCACAAGAAACTTTCTATCAAATTATTACACGAAAATAATGAATTTTTTTTTCAAATTGAGTTTAAGGTATTACAATGGCTCATTTTTTTATAGTACAGAGGATTTATCCAAAATCAAAATTAGTTCCGATGGGTTTTTTTTTCTTACTGAAATGATAGTAAAACTTATAAAATTAAATCCTGAATATTTAGAATTACCTTTGAGTTTAAAAAATAAAACAAATTTAAAGTCAAGTGCTATTAAAATTAGCAATTTAGTATTTTTATTAAAAGATTTTTTAAAACTATATCTATTTAATAAGTGAATTATTTAAATTTTTTTTTATAAAAAATATTTTTTCTATATTCTTTTTCAGGCAAATATGGGTATAAATTATCTATTGGAGTTGGTAAAAATTTGCCATTTTTTGTCATTTTAGTTTGCACCCTCGGAACTAATTGCTGATGGTCTTGCATTATTATTTGGCAAATTATTGGTCCTTTTTTAGATATTACATTTTTTATTAACTTACCAATATTTTTATTTTCATGAATTGTAGTTGAGGGTATTTTAAATGCTTTACCTACATTTTCAAAATCTGGGCAACTTATTCCCGAGTCTGGAGTAGATCCTACAAATTTTTTAAAATTTTTTTTTTGCATTAATTTCATGGTTAGATAGCCCTTGTTGCATAAAATAAAAATTTTAATTGGAAGATTATAGTGAACAATTGTTTGTAACTCTTGAATATTAAACATAAAACCACCATCACCTGTAATACATATTGTATCTTTTTTTTTATCAACAAAAGCAGCTCCAATTGATCCTGGCAAACCAAAACCCATTGCGGCTAATCCAGAGGAAGTGAAAAGTCTTTGATCTCCACTTGGTCTATAGGTTTGCATTGTGCAAGTAAAACTTGTTCCCATATCGGTAACAATACAGGAATTTTTTTTTATTATTTTTGAGATTTCATCTATAAAATGGAATGAATTGATTTTTTTTTCTAATTTGTATTTTTTTAAAACAACAGGATATTTATTTTTCCAAACTAATGTTTGTTTAAGCCAATTTAAATGAATTTTATTAAAATTTTTATCAATTTTTTTTTTATTTATGAATTTTAAAAAATTTGTTAAAAACAATTTTAAATTAGATACTATCTTAATATAGTTTTTTCCTGAAAATTTCCTTATTTCATTTTCATCTACATCTACATAAATATACCTCGCTTCTGGAGCAAATAAAGACAAGTTATATCCTGTTTGTGGTTGAGACATCCTGCTACCTAAAATAATTAATAAGTCAGAATTTTGTACAGTGAAGTTTGATGCTCTATCACCAAATAGACCAAATCTACCTACATATTTTTTGTGATTATATCTCAAAATATCAGAGGCATTCCAAGAACTTAGCACAGGGATATTAAATTTATTTATTAATGAAACGATTTCTTTATAGGACTTTGATGAATGAACACCATTTCCTATAACAATTACAGGTCTAATTGATTTTTTAATTAGATTAAATATTTTATTAAATTTACCTTTAAATCTAATAGGTCCTTCTAATGGAGGCTTAAAAGCTTTCAGTGATTTTGGACTAATTTGTTTTGCTTGGATATCTAAAGGTATATCAATCCATGTTGGGCCTTGACGTCCATGAGTACTTAAATAAAAACATTTTTCTAATTCATATCTAATTCTATTTTCATCTTTTAATGTTAGAGCATACTTTGTAACAGGTTTAACAATATCAATTATATTTATTTCTTGAATACCTTTCTGTCTTAAAGAAGATTGATTTATCATATCTTTTTTTGCAACTTGTCCAGATATTATTAATTGAGGAATTGAGTCAATCCAGGCTCCTGTGACTCCAGTAATAGAATTTGTTCCTCCTGGTCCAGTAGTAACATTGCATATTCCTATATTACCAGATTTTCTTGTATAACCCTCGGCTGCCATTGAAGCGGCTTGCTCATGATGTGTCATTATAAATTTAATTTTTTTACTTTTTCCAAAAGAGTCATTTAAGTGCATGGCTCCTCCTCCTGTAACTCCAAAAGTAAATTTAATTCCTTTTTTTTCTAAAAAAGAAACCACATAATCTGATAATTTCATAATTATTTATATAAAGGAAATATGTTGCGGAGGATTTCCCTTGGGTTTTTTTAATTTTGTTTTACCCTTTACATGGTTATCTAATACTTCATTTACTTTATGCTGTAAGCACAAAGATGCACACATTTTTTGTGCATTAAAATTCGGAGATGCTAAATAATTCATTACTTCCCAATATTTTTCTGAATTCCAAATATCTTTAAATCTTTTTTCACATATGTTGCCTATATGAAATTTTTTATATTTTTCATTAAATAGAGAGCCGCAAGGTGCTACCATGCCGGAACCTGACATTTGTAAGAAAAAAGGTGTTCCATAACATCTTTGGTAACTTCTTCCATTGTTACCTTTATCCTTGATTTTTGACCATTTAATTACACATTTATATTCGTCATCTGAATAACCTTCAGCTTCTTTTAGTAGACCATATAATTTTTCATATTCATCGTATTTGACACCTAAACCCCCATCTTCATTATCAGAACAATGTTTAATTATCGCATAATCTGGTCTTAACTCTTTACCTAGTTTTGCAAGAGGGATGATTTGATCTCCATCCTCTGGCATTAAAACCATTTGCATTCCAATTGTAACGTCAAGATTATCTCTTTTTTTTATCTCAACCATATCTTTGATATTTTGACAAACTCTGTCAAAAGCTGATTCTTTTACACCCATAATTTGAGCATATCTCTTTCTTTCCCCAGCTGAAAAATTAACTCTTAAATATGTTAAGTAAGGTAATACTTCTTCAAGTCTATTTTTTGTTAAAACAAATGCATTAGTACCTACTGCCATTGATATTCCTAGCTCATGTCCCTTTTTACACGCATCAATAAATACTGGAGAAATTGTACTTTCCCCATCAGATACAAAACTAATTCCTTTAACACCGATCTCAGCACAATCTTCTAAAAAATTGAAAATAACATCTTTAGTAATTTTTTTTCTATCATTCTCTTGAAACATTGCATAACAAAAATGACATGAATAATTGCAAGCTCTGGTTAGTGCCATATCGATTGTAATTGGTGCTATTCTCTCACCCTTTTCCCAAGCTTGAACTCTTTCAAGGTGCCAACCAAGTTTTGTACCATCTAAAATTAATTCTCGATGTTCATCCATAAATTAAATCGATTTCGGAGCGTTAGATAATCTTAATTTATTACTATCTATCTCTTCCATACTAAATAATTCAATACTTTTGTCAATTTTATTCTTTAATATTTCTTCAATTTTAAATAATTTATTATCTTCATAATCCTTTTTTAGGTTTGAAGATAAAATAAATTCAAGACGATTGTTCTGTATTATCCTGTTCAATTTAATATCTTCATCATTTAAGTTAAATTGTCTAAAAATATATTTTTCCAAAATCTCTTTCACTACTATTTTTTTTTGATCTTCAGTTTTTTTATTCCACTCTTTTTCACCTGAAAAATATTCTTTATTAATTTTTGGATTAATATTATTTTGTTCAGTAAATATTTTAAAATTTTCTCTTATATTTTTATTAATATAATTAAAAAGTCCTCCTGAATTTGTAGGTAAATATATTCCTTTTACACCTCTTTTTTCCTTACTTAATAATCTTAATTCATGTTCTAAATAAATACAACTATGTTCTGACATTTCTTGAAAATCTTTTTCTAAAATTAAATCACAAAATAAATCTAAAATTTTTGAAATTTTAGTTTCATCTAAACTAATATGCTTGGCAAATTTAATTTTTTGTGTTGAGATATCAATAGCATAAACAAGTTTTTGATTATTTGAAAAGTTAATTTCAAAATAGTTATAATTAGGATTTGTTGTTGCAGGATATTCTGAAATCTTATTTTTAATTTTTATTTCATTTGATGCATTTAAATAAAATTCATCTATACTTTCATTTATATTTAAAGCTTCAAGTGAGTCGATTTCTTTGAAAAGTTTTTTTTTATTAAAATTACTCGAAATTTTCCTATTTTTTTCTTTAAAATCAATATATTTTTTAGGTATTATATTTACATCAATAGAATCTTTTGAAATTGTATTTATAGCAATATTCATAAATTTTTTTAGTTCATTTATATCTGAGTTCGAAAGATCAAGATTAATTATTTGTATTTTGTAAAATTTACTTTCATAAAGAGCATCAATTAAATTAATTATACTATTTAAATCATCACTCGCTGGTACCCAAAAATTTAAAAATTCTTCCTCCCCAAAACCTCTAAGCTTATCAACTAAGTTAGATTCATATTTTTTAATTAATTTTTTAAAATCTATTTGCATTATTTAAATATAAAAATGAATATTTTCTAATGTCAAAATTTTTATTTATTATAAAAATTAGCTATTAGATTAGCCACATATTTAATATCTTTTTGCTTAATAAATTCGTGGACTGGCAATGACATGCTTGTTTTAGCCATTTTTTCAGCAACTGGAAAATCACCTTTTTTATATTTCAAATATCTGGAAGCTTCTTGAAGATGTATTGGTATAGGATAATGAACTTTTGCATCCACACCATTTTTAATCAAAAATTTTTGTAACTCATCTCTTTTAGGAACATTAATATGGTATAAATGGTAAACTTCTTTAAAATGTTTTTGTCTTTTAATGGTCTTTACATTTTTATTTAATTTAAAATACTTATCAAAAATTAATGCATTTTTAATTCTTTTTTTAGTAATGTTGTTAAGTTTATTCTTTAATTTATAATTTGCTACTACAGCTTGGATTGTATCTAATCTTGAATTAAAACCAAAAATTTTACTATTATTTCTATTCACAAGCCCATGATTTCTCAATAAATATAATTTATCAGCAATTTTCTTATTATTTGTCGCAATGAATCCACCATCGCCCCAGATATTTAAATTTTTAAGTGGATGCATGCTGTAAGTACAAATATCACCAAAACTAATTAATTGCTTATTTTTAAACCTTGAGTCTATACCTTGTGAGCCATCCTGAATGATTTTAAGATTATATTTTTTTGCTATTTTTTTTATTTTATCTAATTCACAGGGTCTTCCAGCCCAATGGACGGGCATTATAGCTTTTGTTTTTTTTGTTATAGCAGATATAATTTTATTTTCATCTATGTTATAATCATCTTTGATATCAACAAAAACTGGTTTTGCTCCTGCTGTAGCTATCGATCCTACTGTTGCAACAAAAGTATAAGGAACAGTGATTACTTCATCACCTTTTCCAATGTTGAGTGCTTTTAAGCTAAGAAATAAGGCGTCTGTGCCGTTCCCAACTGCGATTACATACTTTGCACCGACTCTTTTTGAGAAGTTTTTCTCAAATTCATCAACTTTTCCTCCAAGAGTATAATCCCCTCTTTTTACTACTTTTTCTATTTCTTTAAATATTTTTGAGTAATCTGAAAACTGTTCAAAAAGATAATTATGATTAATTTTTAATTTTGTAGTTTTTTGATATTGTTTTGGTAAAAAATTTTTCACAGCTTTATTTTAATTTTATTGATTTCATTCTTTTAATATTAAAATATTTCTCATCAGTCAAAGAATTTGGTAATAAATTTTTTTCGAAAGCATTTTGTAGGTCTTTAACAGCATCTTCAATAGTAAATTTAGAATTAAAGTTTAGTATTTTTTGTATTTTTTTTGAGGATATATGATATGAACGATTATCATCTGTGGGTGTTTCAATAAGCTCTATATCATTCCCTAAAACATTCTTTACAGTATTTGCTAGCTCTAATACACTTTTATTTTCATAGCCAGCATTAAATGTCTCACCTGAAATTTTTGATTTATCGGCATTTATTAATACCTCATAAGCTTCGACCATGTCTTGAATGTGTATGTTAGGCCGCAATTGCATTCCACCAAAAACACTAATTTTTCTTTTATGATATCCTAGATTTGTAAGAATATTTACAACCACATCTAATCTCTGACGAGGAGAATATCCACACACTGTTGCTGGTCTGATAATTATTGGAGTAAATTCATCTGTTTTATTAATTTTTAAAATTTTTTCACATTCTACTTTATATTTAGAATAGTCAGTTAATGGTTCTAAAACTATATCTTCATGTATTTCTTTTTCTTTTTTTAAACCATAAACCGAGGATGAAGATGCATAAATAAATCTTTCTATTAAACTGTCTTTAGAAATCTTTACTAGTGGCTCAAAAGCATTAAGGTTTATAGATTTTCCTAACTTAGGATTAAGTTCAAAGCTTGGATCGTTAGATATACAAGCTAGATGAATTAGAACATCGTGACCTGGTAATTCCTTTTTTAATAGATTTATATCTCTAATATCACCTTTAATTATTTTCAAATTTTTGTTTTTTTTCAAAACTTCTGCTCCGTAAATCATTAAATCTAGAACAGTAACTTGATAACCTTTGCTAAGAAGATATGGGGTTAATACAGCTCCTACATAACCTGCGCCACCTGTTATAAAAATTTTTTTCATTAGATAACTATTTAATCTTATTTAAGAATAAATTCTATTATTCTTTCTAAGTCTGATGATTGGACACTTACTTTGTTTCCTGGACTTTGTACTGTAATAGAAGAAGCTAACGATCCTAAAAAAAGTGCAATTTGAGGATCAATTTTACTATAAAGTAAACTTGATGTTAAAGAAAGCATTGCATCTCCTGCTCCAACTTTGTCTACAGATTTAATTGCAAAAGCTGGGCAGTAATAAAATTTATTTTTTCCAAAATAAATTGAACCATTTTTCCCCCTTGTTACAATTAAATTTTTTATCTTTTGATTTTTAGAAAAAATTTTCATTAAGTTTTCAATTTTAGTAATTTTATCTCTAAGGTCGTATCTTAATTCAGATTCGTTTATAACAAATAAATCTATATTAGAATATTTTGAGAGATTTTGATGACTTATATTAGAAGAATTAATTTGACAATTAACAGAGACAAATTTTTTTGATTTAATTAATAAGTCTGAAATTGTTTTTGGTAACAAGTTATGACCATAATCAGCAATTATTATATGATCAACTTTTTTAAGTGTTTTTTTTATATCACTTTTTAATAAACGGTAGAATTCAAATTGAATTTCATCTGGTAACAAATAAGATCCGAACATTTTATAAGAAGAATTAATATCAACAAATCTTGATTTTATAATGGATTTAAAATCCTTATTTGGTTTTCTATTTAAAAATTTAATATTTTTATTTAAATTTTTATTAAGAATATTTTTATAAAAAGGTTCTTTTCCAAAAAAAGACATTAAATATATTTTTTTTAAAAAAGTTGAAAGATGCCTTGCTATCGCTCCACTTCCACCAACATATATTTCATTAAATTTTTTTTCAAAGACTAAATGAGGTTCTTTCCCTGATTTACCAATAATATTGCCAAAATTATAATCATCAAAAATAAGTTCTCCGATTATTAATAAATTTAATTTTTTAAGATCATATATTTTATTTAAAATATAATCTTTTCCAAATTTAGTTTTTATTTTATCAAGAAATTTCCTTTGTTCTTTGTTATAAATTAAACCAGTTGAATTTATTATTGAAGAAGAACTATATGCTTGATCCTCAGTATATTTTATTTCACCTCCAAATGTTTTAACTAATTTTTTTTCTAATACTATTTTTTTTGTTTTATCATCTTTTGTTTTGACATAGTCTGGACCTTTAACATATATATTTGGTTTGATTAATTTTAATACATCAATTGCTGAGGCAGTATTGCTTAGTATAACTCCATCTATCATTTCTAGGTTAGAAAGATATTGTATTCTTTGAAACTGTGAAAAAAGTGGTTTGCCAGGTCCTTTGTTTACAAACTTATCACTTGTAACAGATACAATTAAATAATCTCCAAACTTTTTTGCAGAATTTAAATGTAATATATGTCCATAATGAACCAGGTCAAATACCCCGTGACATAGAACAATTTTTTTTTTATTTTTTTTTAATATTGAAATTTTTTTTGATATTTCTTTATGTGTAAAAATTTTTTTTCTCATTTAAGATATTTAAACCATTCCTTTGTAGCATTTTTAATTTTTTTTGGAGTCCACAATGGAGCAGATCTCCAATAAGAAATATTATTTAACATTATTTTTACTCCGTTTTTTATATTTACTTTTGGTCTCCATCTCAATATCTTTTTAATTTTTTTTATATTTGCTACAGTTACCTCAGGTTCGCCAGGTCTTTTTGGTATGAATGTTTTTTTACCACCAATCATTTTTACAATTTCGTTTACAGAAATAGGAATTCCACTTCCAACATTAAATATTTCATCGTTTGATTTTTTAGATTTGGAAATAATAATCAATGCATCAATCACATCAGAAATATATGTAAAATCTCTTTTTTGATTTCCTGTTCCAACAACAGTAAAAGGTTTATTTGCCAGTTTTTGGGATAAAAATACACCAAACATTGCACCATATGCTCCAGCTGTTCTTGATCTTGGACCATATACATTAAATAGCCTTACAGATGTAAAATTTAAACCATATACCTTACCCCAATGGATAGTTAATTCCTCACCTAGCCTTTTGGTAAGAGCATAAGGATACTCAGTATTTATTAAAGCGGTTTCTGAGGTTGGAATTTCTTTAGCAATGCCATAACAGGAAGCTGAAGCAATATATATTATTTTTTTTACCTTATGTTTTCTACATGCTCTTAAAATATTTAGCGTACCATCTACATTTGTTGAAAAATATTCCTCAGGATTTTTTATACTTGGTACAACATCGGCTAAAGCTGCTAAATGAAAGACTAAATCTACATTTTTAAAATATTTTTCATAAGTTTTGTACTTTCTAATATCCTTTTTAATAAATTTTATTTTTTTATAACTCTCCAATAAATTTTTTTTTAATCCAGATCTCAAGTTGTCTAAAACAATAACTTTATATTTTTTAGAAACTAATCGATCCACAAGATGACTACCTATAAATCCAGCTCCGCCTGTAACTAAAACAGTTTTTTTTTTCATTTTATTTACCTAGAAACCTTTAAAATCAAAATTTTCTTATATGGCACAAAATTTTGCATTAACATTTTTAATGTCTTTTCTTTTATTACTTCCCCTGTATTAATTACAGTTTTTTTTCTGTGATTAAGTATCTTTCCATCTAAAATAGCTACTGATGATTTATTATCTTTTATTTTAATTTCTTTAAAGCTTGAAACATATTTAATAGTAATTTTTGATTTTTTAAATTTATATATATTTAACTCTTTTTTTAGTGGTTTCTTAAATTTTAATTTATTTTTATCAATATCTTTTAAATAAGCTTTGCCTTCATATGGTCTATTAGCTCTTCCAAATCTATCTTTCATTCTAATTAAATCTTTTTTATTATAAGGAGTTTCAAATTCTAAGGCATATAAAGGTTTATTACCTCGATTAATTAATTTATGAAATAGCCCAGGTCTAAAAACAAGGCGTGATAAGGGATTATATTTAAATATATTTGATTTATAAATTCCTATTTGCACATTAGCAATCCCATCTAATATTATAAAACCAGTTTTTTTGCTTGAATGACAATGTAAGGAAGTTTCCTTTTTTGGATTAATTTTTAAAAAAGTAATAGCTATTTTTTTTTTGTCACTATAAATAACATACTCGTGACCCCAAGGTTTTGATACTACCTTGAGATCATATAATCTATTTTTTGTTTTCATTAATAAAATTAATTGCTGCTTTTAACCACGGCCCCATATCTTTGTAATGCGCGGTAGTAAAAATTCTTTGATCATAAACTACTTCCTGATCGGTATAAATAGCTCCAGCATTATTTATGTCATCTTTCATACTATAATATCCAGATATTTTTTTTCCTTTTACTATTTTTGCAGATATAAGAAGTTGGGTTCCGCTGCATATACATGCAATAACTTTTTGATTATCAAAATTATAAAATTCACTAATAAAATTAATTAATTTTTCATTTTGTCTAATTTTTTCCATAGCTTTTACACCTCCAGGTAGAACTAAGAGGTCATAGTCCGATGGTTTTACATCTTGAATATCTTTTACTGGATGATCTTTATTTGGGGGAAGTCTCGTTCCTAAAATTCCCTTTACTGCTTTACCACCAATTAAACAAACATCAATTTTAGATTTTTCTTCTAGTAGTCTATAGTACGGATAAATAAATTCGTGATCTTGTGCCAGCTCACCACTAATAATTATTGAATTAAACATTTTAAATTTTTATTTTAACCTATTTACGATCATCTAGATTATATGTCATCAAAAAAAATGGCAAGATTCATGTTTTTTTATATACATATAAGCAAATAACTGGTTATTTGATTTAAACTAAAATTTAATTATATTAGTTTGAATAATTGTTAATAACATACTTAATTATGAATAAACCTATAAAAAAATTTACGATTAATTCAAAAGGTTTGGAAAATTTTTATATTAAAAATGGTTACTTGCTAGTCGGAAACGTTTTTAATTCAAAATTCATAAATAAACTTTCAAAATTTTTTTTAAGCTCAATAAAAAGAAAAAAAAAAATTAAAGATTACCATGACTTAAGTAATCAAATCATGGATGGCTTTGAAAATGAAAAACTTTATGAGGAATTAATTTTTCAAAAAAAACTTAAAGATCTTATGATCAAATTTTTAGGAAGAGATTTATGTGTACTAAATTATACTGCTTTATGGATAAATACCCCAACAAATAAAAATCCTGTTCTAAATAAAAATAATCATGTTGATGCATGGACTGGAACTGGAATAAATACTATTTTTGTAAAAGTATTTTTAACAAATTGTGATAAATATAATGGTATGTCAGTTTATCCTGGGACTCATTTGCATGGATTATATCCTGTAAGAAATAGAAGCTTAGATCTACCCACTGGAGTAAGATTAGATAATAAAATAAATTTGTATAATGCAAAAAAAGGAGATGTTTTAATATGGCATCCGCTTCTGGTGCATTCTACAACAGGTCAAAGTAATAAAAATACAAGAGTCTCATTAACACTTAGATATAAATCAACAGAAAGTGAATTTACTTCTCAAGAAAGAGCTTTAGGTTATAAAACACTTTCAGTGGGTATAAATAATATCATAAAAAGATATATCGGTAATGATGGTCTTCAACCATTTAGAGTTTATGGTGGCAAAGCTTCAATTGATAAAAGATTGAGTAGATTATATAACGCTGATTATTTTAATAAAACTATCAAAAAAACATAAATTTATAAAAAATGAAACTAAAAAATAGTATTTCTAATAAAGGTTATATAATTGTAAAAAATGCTCTGAACAAAAAATTAATTAAAGAAATTCAAAATAAAATTCTTAAAGGAAACAATAAAAATTCATATACAGCTTTTTCAAAAAAAATTTCAAAAATTAAAAATCAAAAACTATTTAAATTTATAAACCCTATAAATAAAATTCTTTTTAATGAAAATTTAATTGATAAGCTATTACTTGAAAAAAAAGTTATTAGTGAGTTAAGAAAACTATTAGGAAGTGATTTAGCCTTTTCAGAGGGTTCATCTTTATTTATTAACAAGCCGGAGAGAAAAAAAAATTATTATTTTAAATCTTGGCATCAAGAAATCTGGTCAGGAACAAGTGTATCAATGATTCATCTTTGGACTCCAATTTTTCAAAAAAATAAAAAAGATGGCCAAATATCATTTATAAAAGACTCTCATAAATGGGGGCATATACCTCATAGAAATAGAAAAGTTATTTCTCTTCCAAAAGATTATAAAATAGAGAATTTAAACGTAAATATTGGGGATCTTGTAATGTTTACAGGCACTACTGTTCATAGAACAGAACCATGCACATTCCCTAGATTGGGGTTAGGGATTATCGTGAAGAATTTTAAATATAAAGATTATTCTTTCTCTCAAAATCTTAACTGGAAAATTTTTTCTCTTTCAGAATTAAGCAAATTGCAAAAATATCTAGGAAATCACTACTTAAGTCCTTATAGGCTTGTTAATATAGATCATAAGTTTGAGGAATAATCTAATAATTTGCTTTAGTAACATTGGTAGCTGTATTTCTATTTTTAACATAATCACTGTCTTCTACGAACATTCCTACGTACCAACGAGCATTTTTACTTTTCCAATTTATTCTTTTTTTGGGATCAACCTTGCTAACACCATGAACTATTGACCCACAAAATATTACAGCATCACCATCGTTAATCTTATTTTCCACAAAAACTTTTTTGTTTTTCTTATCTCTGAAGTATATGCCTCCCGATTTAAAATCTACACCTTTTTTTGACATTACCAATCCAGATGTGACCCTAAGATTTTTGACATTGTCGATATGATCTTTTATTTCACCACCGCCTTTTGGATATTTAACAATTTGAATTCTATCAATTTTATTATCACTTGGGATATTCTTTTCATATTTTCTTTTAGATATACCAGCTAGTAATTTTGTATATCTCCAAAAATTATAAACATCTGATTGAAATTTTTTCTGGGTTTTGCTTTTACAATTCCAATTAAAAAAATAATATGATTGTTTAATTGCATAAGTACTATATTTATAAGCAACTTTTTTATCAATAATTCTATAAAAATTTTTTACACCATTGAACATTTTATAAAATGTTGGTTTTTTATTTTCATAGGTGTTAACTAAATCAAAAATTGTTTTTTTTAGGTCTTTGGGCGCAGCATTACCCAAAATAATTACAGAGGAATCTTTATGAAGATTTCTAATAACTTTTTTAATAAATGAAAAATTTTTTTTATTTATTGCTGACTTTAATTCATCAATATCAATCTTTATAATATTTTTGACATATTTTGGCTTAGGGTATTTTTTTTCAATATAATCCCAATATATTTGAATTTTTTTTAAAAAGTTCACTTATTTTAAATTTTATTTTGTTAATAGGTTTCGTATTAAATAATTTTAAGTTTATAAAATTAATAATTATTATTAATATAAATTAAAATTTTATTCAGTACTTTTTCAATATCGTAAAAATTTTTTTCAGTGCATAAATCAAGCCAATTGAGCTATTAGTACTGGTCAGCTACATGCGTTACCGCACTTCCACACCCAGCCTATCAACGTGG
>MDTE01185204.1_pt1 | contig 55819 bp, 52 predicted proteins | sample 811231 | NCBI WGS metagenome assembly MDTE01 (sample SAMN05326651, study PRJNA326480) | marine metagenome | isolation source: seawater | place: Indian Ocean: Red Sea | collected 2010 | reverse complement strand
TGACCGAGGTGGATCCACCTACCTTGCAGCTCGGGTGAACGAGGCAAAATCCATATTACTTGCGAAACTGGGAAAATAAGATGAGCGACTCGGCGCCAATAATCTATGGTGGTTTTTGGATCAGATTTGTCGTTTTCTTGATCGACGGCACTGCCGCTCCGATCGCTATTGCGCCATTTGTTCCCACATTGGTTGGCGAAATGTTAGTGACCAGCTACGACCCCAAGAAATATCGCAAATGTTAAGCAACCTTTCCATGAGCCTAGCATTGAATGTCTTATTTATTGGCAAAATTCTTGTTCTATTCGGAGTCTTCAAATCTAACATACCTGGTGACATGCTATTCAAGATAGCCATTGTTGATGCCAAAACCTTTCATAAAGCTAGTGCAGGTCGACATCTTGGCTATTATTTCGCCTATTTCGTAAGCACCGTGTCTGTTTTTCTGGAGTTTCTCTGGATTACTTTTAATACCAAAAAGGAAGGCTGGCATGCCAAACTGGCCAGTAGTTCTGTCATAAAAGATCCACCATAGGAGTAATAATTTGACTACATCAACTGTCGACGGGTTTGTATTCGACCTCGACGGGACGCTACTCGATACGCTGGAAGGACATGCTAGTTCCTTCAACCGTGCACTCCAACGGCTACAAATGCCCGTCCATGAAATAGATGCTTATCGGTATTTTATCGGCGACGGTGCAAAGACCTGCGCCGAAAGAAGCCTGCCAGATGACGCGCAGCACCTAGCTGAAGAATGCGTTACTCTTTTTAAAAAGGACTACTCACAAACGTGGCACGAGACTACTCGTCCCTACCCAGGCATAACTGACATGCTGTGTACTCTTAATAACAGACCATGTGCAGTGCTTTCAAATAAAGACGATGTGTTTACACAGGAGATGATCAAACAGAGCTTCCCCGATATATCATTTGCATTCGTCGCTGGATATGGGCATCAATACATCGTCAAACACAAACCAGACTCTTCAGGTCCGCAACTAATCGCCGACAGCCTAAACATTGATGTCACTAGGTTGGCTATGATTGGTGATACTGGGACCGATATACAAACCGCTAAAGGGTGCGGGATGACGCCCATCGGGGTTCTTTGGGGCTTTCGTGATCGTGAAGAGCTCATATCATCAGGCGCAAAGCACATTATTGATACCCCAGAAGTACTTACTGAATTATTAGCTAGACTAACTATGAGTTAGAGACTTATTGAGTTTTTGGACTAGGAATAGTTAAAATGATACTACACGCGCCGATTTGAATTCAGCTTGCGGGCGCTATAAAAGTATCGCTAAAGAGATCGAGGCCTACTTTAGCTAAAGCGGAGTAGGTTTTTTTATGTACGCAATTTAAGTCGTGCCGGGATTTGAGCTATGCCAATTAACATTCCAGATGGCTTGCCAGCTATTGAAGTATTAGAGCGAGAAAACATTTTCTGCATGACGCGAAGCTATGCAGAACATCAGGACATCAGGCCATTACGAATCCTGTTACTAAATCTGATGCCGAAAAAAATCGAAACCGAAATTCATCTCCTTCGTATGCTTTCCAATTCCCCGTTACAGGTCGATATTGAATTAATGCGCATCAGTGACAAGCCGTCAAAGAATACTCCCATCGAACACATGGAGACCTTCTACAAGGATTTCGGTGTTATTCAGAACGACAAATATGATGGCATGATTATAACCGGTGCTCCACTCGGCCAGGTTGACCTGGAAGCAGTCAACTTTTGGGGAGCCATGAAAAATATCATGGACTGGAGCATCACCAACGTGACTTCTACCATTTTCCTGTGCTGGGCCGTACAGGCTGCCATGCAGCATCTATATAACGTGCCCAAGCACCTACTGCCTAAAAAAATATCTGGTGTGTACCCACACAGACTGGCAAAACCTTTATCGCCAATCGTACGCGGTTTTGACGATGTCTTCGATGCACCCCACTCTCGTTATGCGGAAGTCCGTCGCGACGACATACAGAAAGTCCCTGAGTTGGAGATTGTTGCAGACTCGGATCATGCGGGACCGTATATCATTGCGCGAAAAGACGGACGCCAGCTTTTTGTCACCGGACATTCGGAATACGAACCAAGATGCCTGCTTGACGAATACGAACGGGACCTTGCAGCCGGGATCAACCCAGAGATACCAGAGAATTATTTTCCGGGAGACGACCCCACCCAGGCACCCATCGTGACATGGAAGAGTCATGGTAATTTGCTGTTCAATAACTGGCTTAACTACTACGTCTACCAGTTAACTCCTTACGAAAACAACCTCATAGGTAAGGAAGTCAGGCAGCCACAAATTCAACTAAGTTGACAGCAGCTCTGCAGGGTCCAGCTTAAACTCGGACAACATGTCTGCTGCGTAGGTAATCCGCCCCGTTATTTCCTTCGCATCACCATGAACGAGTCTCAGACAGGCTTCGGCCATATGCTCGACAGGCGTGACATTGTCTTCGTTCTCTTTAGTGATCAGTTTGTGATACTCAACACCCGGTGTCGCTACGAGTCCAGGGGAAATAACATTCACACCTATATTCTTGTCATATACCTCCGATGCAAGCCCAGTGGTAAATCTTTCTAGAGCTGCCTTACACATTCCATAGACGGCGCCGCCCCTACTCCCTGCATCTTTCGCCGGATGCAGCGCCGCGTGGGAGGAGATATTCAAAATGCGACCTGACTCACGCTCTATCATTGCCGGAAGAACCAATTGCGACAGATGAAATGGACCGTAGACCTGAACTTCCATCATTAGAGCGAATCGCTTCTTCGAAAAATCAGCAACGGGAATAAAGTATGTTACCGCAGCGTTATTTACCAGAATATCCACCGGACCAAATGTAGACTCGGTTTCTTTGATTAGATTAACACGGTGCTCCTCGATCGCAAGATCGGCCCGAACTGCATGAGCCTCACCTCCTGCATCGTTGATACATTTTACGACAGAGTTGATCCCTCCGGATAATACATGATCTCCGTCTTCCAGAGTCCTTGCGGAAACAACGACGCTCGCGCCTTCCTGAGCATAACGATAAGCAATCGCTGCCCCAATACCTCGACTCGCACCGGTAATCACCGCTACCTGGCCTGCAAGCACTCCATTTTTATCTACTGTAGCTGTCATACTAATTCCTGAAGGTCTAATTTTTAATATGTAAGGTCAAGCGATAGAATATACCATCGTTAGTTGATTTCTCACCATATATGCTGTTGCTGCCACCACGACTAGATGGAACTCCCTCCTATTCTTTGCTCATCTTTCTGAAGAGGTCAAACAGTGATGCAAGGATTATCCCTAGACGAGGCAATTCAACATAAAAAGAACGAAGTATAGGACAATACTATGGGTTTTCTGCATCCAAGTACCTCCCTAACCTCTTAAATACTCCTTGTGACTTTAATAACAGTGGAGGTTGTTCTGCACTCTGCTAGCGACACCCGAAAACTTGCACTTACCGATCATAATGTTGATCGTCATATTGCTCGAATGTCTGCTCAGATGGATGGAAGAGCAATTTCACTATTAGCAGATGATGCCCAGTATTTGGGAAAGAATGCTCACCTTAGGTTCATTGAAATAGGAGCGAAAGAACCAGAGATGGTTAACTTAGGGAACTGAAGAATGCGAGATTGCATTACTCGCTCATGCAATATACCTAGAGCCCCCTCACTATTTGTCGACGAAGACACCCCGCATTTAGACTGCGAAACATCGATTACAATCATTAGTAAGATACTGCAACGGGCAGCGCGTATGAGTTTAAGCCACTCTCACACGTGAGCTAATCACCTCACGTGGGCATCAGTGTCCGTATCATTCTTTTTACTTGTGAGTGGAAATACCAATACAAACCAGATAGCTGTCATCGCAAAAGCAATAGCAAGGTAGTAGTTGTTTATGGCTACACCTGCTTTCTGTGCCAACGCGATAAGCAGGGAGGAACCACCCTTCCCCGTTCTGTAACAGAATACGTCGATTACTTCTTTGGCACGATATCTTGCATCAAATCCCAACGGGATATATAAAACTTCTTTCGCGGCTCGAAAAATGGAGTAGTCAAAGGCCTTGAAGAGTAAAAAGGCCATACCAACAGTGAATACGGTCGGTTCGACAATGGCAATGGTAATAGCTGTGATATTTACCACCGGTAACATCAGGTGAACCCAGCGTAGAGCAACAAAGCTAAGCAACAATGGCGCCCCAACGAACTGTAGCGTTAGGCTCACCAGGTTAACGTTTCCCCAAAAATTCCCCTGAAATGCGGTTTCCAAATCTGTTTGGCCAAAATAATCAGATGTCAGTAGCGTTTGGAATTTAAAGTCCAGCACTGCAGCGACGACCTGTGTCGCCAGAACAATGAACAGTAAACTAGCAAGGGTTCGATTCTGCTTAAAAAGCTGCCATCCCATATAATGAGGCTTTGCGTCATCACTGACTGGTGGCGCCTCCGGTTCGCCATATCGACGATACGTCAAGTTAGATACAAAAGCAGCGGGTATTAGTAAAAGTGCAGCGATCAGCAGCATTGACTCGGTCCCCAGGGGCTGAGCAGTAACACCAACTAGCTTTCCACCAACTACTGCCCCCAGACCTGCAATACCTATGATGGGTCCGTTCAGCTTCTTTGCGGTATTGGACGAGAGAGAGGAATTAATGTAACTCCAGTACTGCTCGATCAGCAGCACGATATAAAGCTCTTTGGTGAGAAGCAATATCGGGGTAATGATCTTGCTACCATTCAATACTGCGAGATAGCACGCAAATATCAGCAACCCTGATCCAAGTGACGTGATCAATAGCGTACGTCGAGAACCAAGGTGGCTTAGAATCCATCCATAAAGTGCAACACCCGAAAACACCACAACGGGCATTGCAGCCATAACCAGCGGCAGGTTTTCGGCACCGTAGGCTTTCTTGAAAAGCACTGTTGCCGGGGCGCGAATAAACTCGTAACCCGCTAGAGTAAAGAATGCGGCGCAAGCCATTAGGACGCTAACTTGATATTCTTTAGATAACCTCAATATCCATCTTTTGCTTAAGTGCGAGCAGAACTTGACATATAGAATCCAAATGCGCAAATTCCGCCCTTTTTTTGGCAGCTGTAAATGAAACCAACTCAAAAGACTAATAATCCCAATTTCTCTTCCGGGCCAACGTCAAAACGACCCGGCTGGTCCCCTGGCAATCTCAATGTGAACAGTCTTGGTCGCTCACACCGAGCCAAGGGACCTAAAGCGAGAATTCAGAAAGTCAGCGATGATAGTCGCGCTATTTTGGGAATTCCTGATAACTACCTCCTTGGTATGGTGCCTGGCTCTGATACCGGTGCATTCGAAATGGCTATGTGGAGCATACTTGGCGAGCGTCCTGTAGATGTATTCGCCTGGGAGAGCTTTGGTGAAGGGTGGATAACAGACATTACCAAGCAATTGAAGCTTAACGATATCCAGCTACATACTGCTGACTACGGAGAAATTCCTGATCTATCTCAAGCAAACGCTAATCACGACATAATTTTCACGTGGAATGGAACGACTTCGGGAATACGTGTACCAGACGCCGAGTGGATAGCTGATGATCGAAGCGGACTGACCTTTTGTGATGCCACTTCTGCGGTATTTGCTATGCCGCTAGCCTGGGAAAAACTCGATGTCATCACCTGGTCCTGGCAAAAAGTATTAGGTGGGGAAGCTGGTCATGGCATGCTGGCACTTTCTCCCCGTGCGGTTGCACGACTGGAGTCATGGCAACCCGACCGTCCGCTACCTAAGATATTTCGACTGACAAAATCCGGTAAGCTGAATCAGGATATCTTTGTCGGGTCTACTATCAATACACCCTCTCTCCTCGCGGTTGAAGATCAACTTGATGCGCTGGGTTGGGCCCAGGAACTAGGCCTTTCAGGACTTATTCAGCGAAGCGAATACAATCTACAAGCTATTGCGGACTGGGTAAATGTTACCGACTGGATCGACTTTCTTGCAGCAGATCCATTATTACGTTCCAGCACATCCATATGCCTCAAGATCGTCGACCCTTGGTTTACAGAACAGGAGACCGACGCGCAACGTGGTGTGGTCAAACAGCTTGTTGCGATGCTTGAGGCAGAATCCGTAGCCTATGATATTGCAGGGTATCGTGATGCCCCACCAGGATTACGTATCTGGGGCGGCGCGACCATTGAGACCTCTGATCTGGAAATACTGGTACCATGGCTTGACTGGGCATGGCAGGAAGTCAAAAGCCGTTGAAGATTGCCCGGGTACTCTTTCTATTCCTCTTCGCCTGTGGCGCAATGGCTGCAGATATCCGAGCACCCCTAGAGAAAGTCCACTTTCTTATTCCAGCAGGTCCCGGTGGGGGCTGGGATGGCACTGCCCGAGGTATTGGCGAAGTAATGATCAAATCTGGGTTAGTCGACGATGTCTCTTTCGAAAACCTTTCCGGTGGTGGCGGTGGCAAGGCGATTGCTAAATTCATTGAGACTGCGCCCCGGCAAAAGAATACCCTGCTGATCAGTTCGACGCCAATTATCGTTCGATCGCTGCAAAAGATATTTCCCCAGTCTTTTCGTGATCTTCAACCAATAGCCTCAGTCATAGCGGATTACAGCTGTTTCGCAGTTCGTGTGGACGCTGAATTCCAGAGTTGGCAAGAGGTTACCGAACAATTGCTATCCAACCCAAGAAAAGCCAAGGTCGCCGGTGGTTCCGTTCGTGGCAGTACGGACCACTTTGTTATCTCCAAAGCTTTGACACTGGCTGGTGGCAATCCCCGTAAAGTTATCTATATCCCCTATGATGGCGGCGGTAAGGCAATGGCAGGATTACTTACGGGTGAAACCCAGGTGCTATCGACAGGCCTAAGTGAGGCAATAGAAATGCACAAAGCGGGTGCGATACGAATTCTGGCAGTAAGTGCACCAGAAAGGCTTGTAGATACCCCTGACATCCCTACACTAGCAGAACAGGGTATCGATATGACATTTGCTAACTGGCGAGGGTTTTTCGCTGCTCCTGGCCATTCCCAATCTCACTATGACAATATGGCTATGACCATCAAAGAAGTTATCGATACGCCTGAATTTGAGATTGTCAGGGCACGTAATGGGTGGGCAAGACACCATATCCAGGGCGATGCATTCATTGACTATCTCGTTAGCCAGGAAGCGGAAATAGGCATCTTAATGCGAGAATTAGGATTCCTAAGATAATAAAAGTAATGCTTTAAATAAGGTAGGTAACCTATTGATATACAATGGTAAAAATCTTGGATCATCGCTTCTTCTACTACTATTTATCACCTACGTCTATTTCATAGGGGACATTCATATCGACTTTTGGGCAGAGGAAGAAACGTTTCATGCCCGTACCTTTCCTTATCTTATCGGTTTTGCTGGTATCCTACTCAGCGTTCTGACTCTGTTTCTGCCTACAGAAAGCCGCATTAGCGGTATGCCTAGCATGCAGAGACTAACTGCGGCACTGATGCTGATCGCCATGGTAAGTTGCTATGGGCTCGTTCTGGACGCCCTTGGGTTCATCATCACATCAGTTTTATTCCTCATCGGTTCATTTATGATTCTCGGTGAACGACAGTGGCTAATAATGGGGCTCACCGCCACCGGGCTCGTGGGATCTTTCTGGTTGCTCATGGGAAGCCTAGATATCTATCTGACTCCAGGTATCTGGTGGGAGGTGCTAGAGTAATGCTAGATGGCCTTATGTTAGGATTTAATACGGTTCTTAGCATAGAGAACCTGATGTTGGTCCTTGCCGGCTGTGCAGTAGGCACAATTATCGGGATGTTACCTGGCTTGGGTCCTATCTCTGCCATCGCGCTGATGATTCCAATAACCTATGGCTTTGATCCTGCTAGTGGCATGATTCTGCTGGCAGGCGTTTACTACGGCGCAATATTCGGTGGCTCAACGTCTTCCATCCTTATAAACGCGCCCGGTGTCGCCGGCACAGTGGCCTCATCATTCGACGGCTATCCCCTAGCAAAATCAGGTCATGCAAGTAAGGCCTTGGCAATTGCAGCGTACTCCTCCTTTGTAGGAGGCACGATTGCTGCAATATTACTGGTCATACTAGCCCCGTATCTTGCTGAATTGTCTCTTGGGTTTCAGTCGGCAGACTACTTTGTGCTTATGTTACTTGGGTTATGTCTCGTCGCAGCATTCGCCACTAACGGGGAGTACCTAAAAGCATTATTAATGACCTGTTTCGGTCTCGCATTATCGACTATAGGTACGGATCTAACATCTGGCGTACAAAGATTTACCTTTGGCCAAATGGACCTAATTGACGGTATTAGCTTTCTCTTGCTTGCCATGGGGACCTTTGCCATGGCGGAAGCATTGCTCATGGTTATTCGAGGCCCTGAAGCCAGTTTCACGGGTCTCAAAACACCCAGCATGAAGTTAAAAAGAGAGGAAATTGGCGCTATATCCCCGGTGGTCGGTCGTAGCTCAGTGCTTGGTTTCTTTGTCGGCGTACTACCTGGCGCCGGCGCGACCATTGCATCCTTTCTTGCTTACGGCATGGAAAAAAATCTGGCCAAAGATGGCGATCAATTCGGTAAGGGTAATATCAAGGGCCTGGCTGCACCAGAAACAGCGAATAACGCCGCTTGTACAGGATCTTTTGTGCCCTTATTAACGCTCGGAATCCCCGGATCCGGCACCACTGCAGTGCTGCTAGGAGCGTTGATAGCCTATGGAATCCAGCCGGGACCAAGACTTTTTGTAGATCAACCGGAAATCTTCTGGGCGGTAATCGCCTCTATGTATGTTGGGAACGTATTTCTACTGATACTTAACTTACCCTTGATCCCTTACATCGCCAAAATCCTAACTATTCCCCAGCAACTACTAATTCCGATGATTATGTTTTTCTCGCTGATGGGAGTGTATCTCGTTTCGTTCAATACCTTCGATATTCAGATTCTAGCAATTATTGCGGTTTCTGCCGCAGCGCTGCGGCTTTTGGCCTTCCCGATGGCGCCATTGCTACTGGGGTTTATTCTAGGGAGCATTCTTGAGGACAATTTGCGTCGCGCAGTAACACTGGCAGATGGTCAATGGTCATTCCTTTGGGAACGACCAATAACCCTGTGTCTTATCTTATTAACGCTGGTGGTGCTATTCAGCCCATTTGTTAGAAAGCTAGTCCGCCGCTAACAAAGCTTCGGTATCCGCAGCCATGCGTCGAAGCTCCTCCTGGCGACGCCTTTCACCCGTGATGTATCGAATGTACTGGCGAACGCTTTTACGTTTCTTGCGATCAAGTCGTTCAGAGGCCCTGAATGCCCTTGTCGCTTCATTCCAACGCTCTAGATTCATCAGTGTGATTGCTAACCAGAACTGGACGTCAGCTTCCTTCGACAATCCTTTTTTATCGAGCGCTTTGCGATAAGCAGTAACAGCCTCTTTGTACCGATCTTCCTGCGCTAGCGCTTGAGCCAGTCGATAATAAATGTCACCATCTTTAGCGTATTTCGCGGCATTACCCCAAGCCATGATAGCTTTCGGCATCTCCTGGGCCATAGTATAGGCTGTAGCCAATAGCTTAAGGTTCTTCTCATTGCGATCAATGACATCTTCATCTAGTCCCTTCTCAAGGACCATTGCCGCCTCATAAGGGTTATCCGATGCCAGCAATCGCTGCGACAGCATTACCACCTCTGACTCCCGAATAAGGAACCCCTGGTGGTAAGCAGCATAGTACGCAGACAATGCCTTACTTTCCCATTCTTTCTCGCTATACATACCCGCCAGGTGCATCCAATATTGTTTCTTGGGAAACTTGTGAATGAGTGTTTCGAGAACCCTGATCACATTGTCATAATCTTCAAGTGCGTTGTAATCAACTACCTGCAGGTAGTACCACGGCTCCTTCATCTCTTTTCCCTGGGCCAAAGCAATTTCTTCAACCTGTACGGCATACTGCAAAGAAGTACGAATATCTTCCAACAGGTAATATGCCAAGGACTTGGTGAAAGTCACTACTGGCTCTAACTCACCTCTGACTTTCTCGTAACGCTCAATATAGGTAATAGCCTTGCGGTATTCTTCTTCCCCAAAATACAGCTGATACAGAGCACGTAAACTCTGTTGTTCCAGTGCCTCAGAGATGACACCCTGTAGGAGCACATTCTCATAAGAGCGGATGGTGTTTTTCATATCCTCCAGAGTATAATAAGCGAACGCAAGCGTATTCCAAATCTGCGCCTTCTCGTAGGAATTAAGTCCACGCCTGTCCTTGAACTTCATCAGCATCTCGACTGCATCACGAGGTGTGCCAGTTGGCTCGGGGGGAGGTTCACCTTCCTCTCTCGGAACAGATTCTGGGTCGATCATTACCTGCGCTTCAGCGAGTTTTTTGTAAGTAGATTCCCTCAACGCTGGCACTCGACGTGTCTTTTTCTTCTTTTCTTTTTCTGCCGCGAATACAGTACCCGATTGCGATACAACATCCGTTAGCGCTAACGGCATCACCCAGAACATACTGGCCAATAAAATGATTCTGATCATCTGTCGCCTCCTAATCGCCCAAAAGCTCAAAGGTTATCTTATTCTGTACACCAGCAGTCGCAACTGGATTACCGTCAATCACCTTAGGCTTATACTTGAACTTAAGTGCTGCTTTTGTCGCTGCAGAGTCAAATACTGAATTCGGCTTGTCAAAACACTCACCTTCGGTTCTTGGGGTCTTGATCCATGCGCAGTTAGAAACAACAAAGGGGTCACTAACCAGTCCCTGCTCAGTCACCGTAAACTCTACGATGACCCAACCTGTCAGCCCCCGCGACAACGCACGCCTTGGGTACTGCGGTTGCACTTTTACGATGGGCAGATACTCACCATCACTAATGCCAAACCCACCCGCACCAACATCAACATCAACATTCATGTTGAGGTCATTCATAGAAAAACCGGTCTTATCGATATTGAGATTAAAATTCTGTGGAGGAACGTCTGGTGGGGGCTCGTCAGGTGGTGGCGGCTTCTTCGGTCTACGCTTTTTCGTTTGGACTTCCTGATCCTGCTTGACGCGAACGAAGTCAACTAGATTACCTATTTTGTCTTCGGTCAATGCACTATCAGCGCCTGAAATTAGTGCCTGCATCAGATAAAACAGTGCGAGGGTAACCACAACTCCCACGACAACTGAAACGCCAAGTCTAATAGCCATAGTTGCGCTCCTATTTTTCTTCCGAGGCTATTGCAACCTGGGCAATACCAAGATTTCTCGCCGCGTCCATGACCGCGAGTACTTTTTCTACCTTCGATTCGCCATCAGCAATGATCACCAACCCACCTTTTGGATTCTCTGCATGAAGTCTTTCCATCATAGGGCGAACATTTCTAATATCGACTTCCTTCTTGTCAATCCAAATACTGTTGTCAGGGGAGACGCCAACCAGAAGCGACACCGTCTTTTTGAGTTCAGCGGTTTCCGTATCTGGACGATTGACCTCAACTCCAGTCTCTTTGATAAAGGTTGCCGTCACTATAAAGAATATCAACATGATAAATACAACATCCAACATCGGAGTAAGATCCGCAACCTTCTCTTCTACCTCTTGTGACCTTCTTTTCATCGCGTTTCCCTAGTGATCCATTGTCAACGCACTTTCAAGGTAATCTGACTCTGAATGAACCTTTGAGGATAGGAATGTATTTGCCAGAACACCCGAGAGTGTCGCGACCATGCCTGACATAGTCGGAATGGTTGCAGCAGAGACACCCGCTGCCATGGTTCGAGCATTACCACCGGACGTATTCATAGCTTCGAAAACCTGCACCATACCGGTCACAGTCCCCAACAGACCGAGAAGCGGCAGCAGAGATATTAAAGTAGTAATGAACCCCATGTTCGCACTAAGTTTATCGTTCACCTCAGAAATAAGCCCTTGACGAATCATATGAGCAGTCCAGGAATTTCGCTCGCTACGACCTTCCCAGTAGTTTAAGGCTACGCTTACATCATCCCTATGTTCCCGGTTAAGGTACCAGGTACGCTCAAAAATCAGTGCCCACATAACAAATGTGGCTGCAGCGATCAGATATAGGACCTGACCTCCTGCTTCCATGAAGGTCCTGATGGCAATAAAAATTGCTTCCATTGCTTAAGCTTTTTCAGCGTGTTGCGCGATAAGCCCAGCGCTCTGCTCAGTCAATACATGTTTAATCGATATTGCTCGTGCATTAACAATGGAGTGCAGTAGTACTGTTGGAATCGCAACTACTAGACCCAACACTGTGGTGATTAACGCCTGAGAAATACCACCCGCCATAGTTTTCGGATCACCAGTACCAAACAATGTAATTGCCTGGAACGTCACGATCATTCCAATAACGGTACCTAGCAGCCCGAGCAATGGCGCGACCATCGATATGATCTTAATAAACGCAATTCGCGCATTTATCGAGGGCTCTTCTTTCAGAATTGCCTCATCGAGCTTAAGAACTAGATTCTCTGCATCAATATCAGGATTGTCATGATAGACCTGAAGGATACGGCCCAAGGGATTAGAGGTATCCACCTCATCAGGACTAGCGATTTGGCTATCTACCTGCCTGCCGACGACGGTAAGTGTGTAGAAACGCTCAATGGATAAAAGTAAAGCAATGATACCCAGTGCAATAATCACGTAACCAGGGGTACCTCCTTGACGGATACGTTCTTCGATAGTAGGCACTTCAATCTGTAGCTGCAGAAGTTGTCCACGCGTAGGGTCTAGCGCAAATGGGACAAACCCGCTGGCCGCAGATTCAAGGTCGCTCACCGAAGATACAAACCGGCCAGAAGGCTGCTTAGGTAACTCAGTAATCAGTCCCGTACTAAGATCATATGCAACATATTCACCATTGCTAATCAGGTTGTAGTCACCGACACGAATAACTTCCTGCTCGGCTTTAGAACCATCGAGCTTCGTAACCTCTGTAGTAAATCTAGTAACCTTTCCGGACTCTGTCATTTCGTGCTGAAGTTCAGTCCACAGTTGTTCAATTTCCTGGATGGAGGCCAACTTTGAGCTACGACCCATGGACTGAGCAAATTCTCCCAGCCATTCTCCGCGACCAGGGTACTCCGCGCTAACGATAGAACCCTCTACCACACCCTGCGTATCACCACTGACCTGCTGCAGAACACCGAACAGCTCGCGCAATGACCCCAAGCGCTTCTGTAATATTTCCTGCTTTGCTGCAATATTCTGCTCGTTCTTCTCGAATTGAGCCTCCAGTCGTTCGCTTCGAGCTTCCTCTCTTCGCTGTGCGGTCTGTGCATTACGGACCTCTTTCTGTTGCTGACTCTTATCTGCGAGAAATTCTTGTTCTCGCCGTTCATTTGTTCGACGATTAGCGATCTTTCCCTCACGAACCAGCTGTAATAATTCCGCTATGCTTTTCGCCTCTATTTCTTCTTCCTCTGCAGCCCAACCAATTGAAGATACGATTAGTGCACCAGCACATAGTGTCATTAGAACTTTTTTCATTGTTGAACCTCCGCCGCAGGGATGGGTAAGTGGACGAAGTCAGCTGTCTGTGTTTTCTTAGCTATACGAAATCCATTACGAACACCGAGCCGGAATTCATCTCCAAGAATCTGCCAGCCATTTGCTTTTTTATCCCAAACACCAGTGGTTTCACCATCCAAAGTTTGAAATACCAACGCAACACGCCCCCATTTCAACATTTCCACCTGCCTATCTACTCCGTCAATAGGTATTACCTCAGTGTAAACATCAAGCGTTGAACCGTAGGAGTTTTCTACCTGGTAAGCCTGGAGCACCTGACTGAACTTTTCTGCAACACTCACGTCAGCTCGGTCAAACGTATCTTTCAGGAAGGTAATTCGCTCTGCTCGTTCCCGTCTCAGGAATGGCACGTCAAGCTCCACAAATTTTGCAAGATTATCAATCATTCTCTCAATCAATGGACCGATCTGGCGCTCAATCACGGTCACATTGTCGATTGACTCTTCGAGTTCTCTCAGTTCTTTCTCCTGTACAAGAATCAACCTTTCCTGTTGCTCGTTGTACACGCGAAGACCATCAACAATCTTCATAATCTGTTTATATTGAGTAAGCAGATCTCGAGTTTGCTCCGAGAGCTCATCAATTCTGCGTTGTGACGCTCGACCATCCTGTGTTGTCGATGCCCTAACGCCAAGGACATCATCCAGGGTTTGCGCATACGCGTTGCCACTGGCCACGACAGAAAACAGACAAAGGACTGCTGTGGCAACTCCTTGTCTAATCTGGAGCTCTTTCATACTAATACCTACTTGGATTATTACTCTTATAGTTTTATTGGTTGCACTTGATAGCATACTATGTAGACACGTAGTCCGACGGCCGACAGAATGTAGAAGCCAACTTTGAAAGTCAAGGGTAAACCCCCCAAGGACCGATAAGTTCTAGACTATAAACGCACGTGGCAATTCACACAATGAATTTAATATTGCCTGTCTGGCAAAAAAACTTCCCCGAAAAACAATCTAACAAAGATATTCACAGTTCGAATTGATGAAAATCAGCCGTCAATTCATCCTTTTCTTGAGGGCTGGTGATAACGGCACGGCGATATTCCTGTCCGAAATAAGTCTCCGCTGCGCATATGACTGCATCAACATCAGTGCCAAGTACCCGATCACGGAACTTCTGGCGCGCTTCTTCGCTACGACCAAATAATTGGTGATAAAAACATTGCCTCGCTTCCCCTGCAGGAGATCCAGGGGCATCTAGGCTGCCAATAATACCCAGGATCGCTTCCTCAACGAGCTCCGAACAAACAGAGCTGTTTTTAAGCCATTTAAAGGAGTCATCAAACGCAGCTAATGTACTCATCAGATTAGGATCCCGGTAGGAATAAAACCTAAAAATTCCATTAGCACTATCATGCATTGCCCCACCCCCATAGGCACCACCCTGCTCTCGAATCACAGGATGCAAATATCCATTCCGCAAAATACCCGCCAATACCGACAATACAGGAGAATCCTCATGACATTCGGGGACCGTCGGGAATACCTTTGCACAAAAATTGACCTGGGTATTGGTAATAAATGCTGTATCTGTCGGGAAGTTGTTTGTTTCAATCGAAAATTCCGAATCGTTGTGCACAGAATCAGTCCAAGATGATCTTATCAGCTCCGTGGCCATTTCATGGCTTACAGGGTCTGTAATCAGCAAGAGTTGTTTCTGACCATCTATCAGTCTTGTGTGCAGTTCCTGAAGGCTCGCCTGTAACTTCCCCATCACCTCGTCATCATCCAAGGTGCTGTCCAATTCACGTAACCGAATAATTCCGCCTATACCTGCAAGCTCATGATTCAAAGCGGTCACTGGACGCAAACCCGCTGCCGCCGCAGACATCGCCAACATATGCCCATTACCGGTAATGCCAGCATCTCGACGTACGCGAAATTGTTTGATCAAATCGCGAATTCTTGCAGCCTCACCAAAGTTTGGTGACATTGCAGTATCGCGAAGCAAAACGACCATGTCGCTAACCTTACTGACAAGTGTCTTTGATGACACAGTGCAATAGGCTGCGTAATGTTCAAAATCATCACTGTCAGTTCTTACGGTAGAAAACGCGTTGATACCTCCGGTAACTGCCTGTTGCAATAACTGAGTTTCTATGTAGCCTCTCGCCGCTGAACCAAGCTCAGTTATTAAAGCCGTATAAAGCGGCAGCAGTTTTACCTGGTCCGGTGAAAGTTCTGGCAACTGCGTAATAACTTGCTGGTAGGTAATACCATTTGTCCCAACCTGGAAGCTTGTAAGGGGAGTTTCACTAGTCACAGAAAAACCCACAGGATCACTTTTTGCCGGACCTATATCCTCAAGTCCGACCTTTGGTAAAATGGAAAGATCTTCATCCATCGATTGTCGGCTAGCCAACTCTTTTGTTTGATGGATTATCTGGGTCAGGCCCTCCTCATTGAGGCTATTTTTGATCTCAGCCAGCCGCGCTTTTTCTTCCCCCGCTTCTCTTGCAGCCATATCAGGATCTGGGGCCATCACCAAAGTCACCCTATGTGGATTATTCAGCAACAGATCTTGGATTAATCGACGAATGAACTGGGGATCTGTGATTTCTTCACGCAGTTTCCCGATGGCTGAATCCAGATCCAGCAAACTAACAGGATCTCCTCGATGAATCGCCGCAGACAAACAAGAAAACATTACTTGAAGACCGTAAGGCGAACCATCGCCTCCAATTTCTCGTTGCGACAACTCCAGTTGATGTAAAACTGACTCAAGCTGGGTAGGCGATACGCCCTCCTCCACGACCTTAGCAAGCGTATCCAAAATCAACTTCTGGACTGCTGCCTCACTATCTGTCTCACTACCTTCAAGGCCGCACATGAAGCTCATTTCATGATTGTTCTCTTCCAGACCAGTAAGCGGAGAAATCGCACTGCCCAGATCACTGTCTTCCAGCGCTTTACGCAAAGGCGACGCACTGGTATCCAGCAACACATCAGAAAGCAAGTGACATTTGAGCAACATCATAAGATCAGTGTTTTCTTTCAATAGCCAGGCGACGACGATATGGGTATGTCCCTCAAGTTCCGTTTCGGGATAAGGTTCAACCGCCCTAATAGGGGCGACATACCTTTTCTCTGGCCTAACTCTGATACTACCCTCTCTTTTCTCGAATCTACAAAGCGCTCGGTCTTCAAAAAATGATTGTGTTTCTGTGACAGGAATATTGCCGAAGGTCATAAAAACGGCATTAGTCGGATGATAGTGAGACTTATAAAATGCTTTGAGGTCATCATATCTAAGAGATGGAATATCTTTCGGGTCACCACCGCTATTGAAATGGTAAGTGGTGGTCGGAAAGAGGTGATATTGTATCTTTGAAAATAGTCTAGATATTGGCGAACTAGCATCGCCCTTCATTTCGTTGAACACAATCCCCTTATAGACTAGGTCAGAGCTTGTATTGGTAGGCTCACTGAATTCGAGACGATGCCCTTCCTGGGCAAAGTCCAGAGGATCCAGGCGTGAAAAAAACACCGCATCCAGATAGATATCCATCAGATTAAAGAAATCCTTACGGTTCTGACTAGCAAAGGGGTACGCCGTATAATCGCTGCCGGTGAATGCATTCATAAACGTGTTGAGCGACCTGCGGATCATTAAAAAGAATGGATCTCTTACCGGGTAACGCTCACTTCCGCACAATGCCGTGTGCTCCAAAATGTGCGCGACGCCAGTGGAATCCTCAGGCATTGTGCGTAAGGCCACCAGAAACACATTCTCATCATGATCCGTATCAAAGTGGAAATGTTCAGCGCCGGTCTTGCGATGTACATACTTAGATGCGGTAAAGTTCAGCGTATCTACAAAACGCTGTTCAATGAGTTCAAATGCTTCATGACTCATACTAGGTGATTACCACCGTCAAGCACAATGTATTGTCCGGTGATTACCGAGTGTCCTTCAATGAACTGAAGTATTGATTCGGCAATGTCATCTGGCGTACAGGCAAGTTTTAGCGGTGTACGCTCTTCAAGGGTGCGCTTATGTTGTTCGTAGACGTCTCGTCCGAGCCCTTCTGCCAACCATTCACCCTGGATGAATCCCGGGCATACTGAATTTACCCGTATCTCGGGACCCAGTACCCGCGCCAACGACTTGGTCATAGTAAGCAGAGCACCCTTAGACGCAGCATACGCAATACTGCTACCGACACCATAGATGCCAGCGACAGAGTCAACGTTCACGACAGATGCATTGCCAGATTTTCTGAGGCTAGCTTCAGCGGCCCGGGTCATCTGGTAAGGACCAACCACATTAACGCCATAAATCCTAAAAAAGTCTTCCTTATCCAATCCATCCAAGTCATTGTGAGGAACAAATTTAGTAGTACCCGCGTTATTCACTAGAGCATCAATCTTTCCCCACTTGTCCATTGCCATACCAACCATGCGCCTACAATCTTGGTCGCTGGATACATCTGCCTTACAGCAGATGACTTCAACACCCATTGATTCGCAATCTTGCGCAACTTTTAGAGCTGCATCTTCACTGGAAGAATAGTTGACGACCACGTTGCAACCTTTGCTAGCCAGAAGTCGAACCGTAGCGGCCCCTACACCAGATGAGGAGCCGGTGACGATGCCGACAGCGCTCTCAAGATTCATGAATCAGTCCTCGCTATTGGAATTACTTTTGGGAGTCTGTTCCGGAAATTCACGATTAAAATATTTCCAATATTCAGCAACCGTATGTTTCATTTCCTTGTGCAACATCAACATCGTGAACAAATTTGGTAGTGTCATAAAGGCTATCGTTATTGCCGCTATTAACCAGACCAGAGAGGTGTCAGCAATGGCTGCGACAAAGAACCCAATGACGTAAGCTATTCGATAAAACACAACGGAACGTACGCCAAAAAGATACGTCATCGCACGATCACCATAGTACGACCAGGCAACCGCGGTTGTGAACGCAAACAGGACCAAGCCTATAGCGACGATGTACCTTCCGAAGTCTCCGAAAACTCCGCGACTAAATGCCTCTGTAGTGAGATCGACCGAGTGAACTAGAGATTTTCCATCAACTTCGACATCAGTTACCAACTTGCCGAAATTCACATTGAGAGGGCCCGAGTAAGGTACTCCGTCAATGCTATAACGAACGTCTTGCGCGATTGAGCGATTGTGCAGCACAGTATGGTCAGATGTAACCGCACGGCCCGCTATTACCTGAATAACGCCATCGTATAGTTCTACAGAGGAACTGGACGAGCGAAGATAACTAGCAAGTTCATTGCGATCCTCCGCATTTTCTTCAGAGTAACTGCCCGCTACAAGTTGCATATCAAAATTCTGGAACCTGTTTTCATGTTTTTCAGTCCACACGCCAGAGGATAGAATCACTAGTCCAGTAAGAGTACAAATGATAATGGTGTCTATGAACGGCTCTAGTATTGAAACCATTCCTTCTGATACAGGCTCCTCCGCACGAGCAGCAGCATGGGCAATCGGCGCACTACCCTGACCCGCTTCATTCGAAAAAAGACCTCGATTAACTCCGCGATTGAATGCGTAAGCGAACGTTGCACCTAGAAAACCCCCACTGGCAGCCGAACCCGTAAACGCATCTGCGAAGACCGCAACAAAAGAATGAGCAACCTGTTCAAGATTGACAAAAATGACACCGAGAGCACCTACAACATAAATTAGGGCCATAAAAGGTACAATTCGCTCTGCGACTTGAACGATTCGTTTTATTCCACCAACAATAACAAGTCCCAGCAAAAAAGCGAGAACAGCACCAGTCGCCCACTCAGGTATGCCGAAAGTACTATTTACACCACTCGCTATGTTATTGCTCTGAGGAAGATTGCCAGTACCGAAGGAGCTAACAACCGTCGCCAGGGCAAAAAATACGGCGAGCCATTTCATATTTAGGCGACGCTCCATGACATACATCGGGCCACCCACGATAAAACCATTCGCATCAGTATCTCGATATTTATGCGAAAGCGTTACTTCCACAAACTTTGACGTCATACCAAAGAATGCGGTCATCCACATCCAGAACAATGCTGCTGGCCCACCAAGGAAAATGGCAAGCGCAACACCGCCTATATTGCCTGTACCAACGGTGCCAGAGATTGCTGTAGTTAGCGCCTGAAAATGGGAAGCATCTCCGCGAGCATTGGGTGTTTCATACTTCCCCAAGAGAATTCGCCAGGCGTGATTGAAGTACCTGATCTGCGGGAACCCTAAATAGAGCGTCAAAAAAATACCCGTGGCCAACAACACAAATGGAAAATATTGAGCGGACCCAAGATATGTATCAAGGGTATTCAGAAAACCAACAAACGAATCAAGCCAGGTTTGATCTTGCAATTTCGCCTTCCGATTAATTGATATTGGATGGTCTGGGGAAACCGGAACGGACCATACCAAATAAATCTAGTAAAGTGGACAGCAGCCCACAGTTAAACTGGTTCGCGCATCGTCACGAACTCTTCAGCTGAAGTTGGATGAATACCTACCGTAGCATCGAATACAGCCTTCGTCGCACCCGCCTTATAAGCTACCGCAAGTCCCTGGACAATCTCGCCTGCTTCAGATCCAACCATATGCACACCAACAACCTTATCACTTGCCTTTTCAACAATGAGCTTCATCATCGTTCTCTCATCGCTGCCGCTAAGTGTATGTTTCATTGCTTTGAAATCAGAACGATAAATCTCTATCTCTCCACATTCTTCACGTGCTTGTTCTTCAGTCATGCCTACCATACCAATGTTCGGTTGACAAAAAACTGCGGTAGCAATTCCATCATAGTCCATTAGTTTCCTTACGCCCTTGAACTGAGTACTGGAAAACGCCATGGCTTCCGCAATCGCTACTGGTGTCAATTGAATGCGGTCAGTCACATCCCCAAGTGCAAAGATGTTAGACACGGAAGTTCGAAATTCTTCATCAACGATAATCGCACCATTCTCACTACAATTTACAGATACGTTTTCCAGTCCAATATCCTGCACATTCGGCTTTCGCCCAGTAGCTACCAGTACAAGATCTGTATAAAGGGTACTACCATCTGTGAAATCCACTTTGAGCACACCATCAACTTGCTTTTCAATGGCAGAAACAACGCTGTTGAAATGAATATTGATATCTTTCTTCCGCAATTCATCGTAGACAAAGGCCCGCACATCCTGATCAAAGTCCCTCAGGAACAATGGACCCCGGTAAGAGAGATGGCTTTCCACACCAAGACCAGCAAAAATTCCGGCAAACTCGACAGCAATATAGCCCCCGCCAATCACCAATGCTCGTTTCGGAAGTTCATCCAGGAAGAATGCCTCATTTGAGGTAATGACATGTTCGTTCCCTAGAAAGTCAGGTATATCCGGCCATCCACCGGTGGCGATAAGTATCTTATCTGTTGAGACGGTCGTATCGTTTATCGCAACGTGGTGATCATCGACAATTCTTGCGCGACCGTCATAATGAGTGACCCCGGCCCCGTCCAGAAGTCCACGATAAACTTTATTGAGTCTTTGGATCTCTTCGTTCTTTTTGTACAACAATGTTGACCACTCAAAACTAGGTGACGCCGGCCCCCAGCCAAAGCCTTCAGCTTGACCGTATTCCTCGTGAAAATGAGATGCGTACACAAAAAGCTTCTTTGGGACGCAACCCACGTTGACGCAGGTACCTCCCATATATCGATCTTCGGCAGTTGCTACACGCGCGCCATACTGAGCACTCATGCGGGCAGCACGCACTCCTCCAGAGCCGACACCCATAACAAACAGATCGTAGTCGTACATGTCACTTTACCCATTTTTGGATCGCGATAAGGTAGCATAGACACGCGCAATAGGAAGGACGCTGGTGGAAATAAACTTAGTCCCTTTTCAATCCGTAAATTTTATCGATAGTTTTGTCTGCAATTTTGATACCAAGAGCGACTCTGGCAGCCCCGCCACGTTTAGTATTGCTTATCACCTAACAGGCGATCTGCAATCGGTAAGATGGCCTAATGAAGAAAGCTTGCCGCATTTCTGCGACGGACTGTGGCGCCACACTTGTTTCGAGTATTTCATAGGTGTAGAGAACAAATCGTCCTATTGTGAGTTTAATCAATCACCGAATGGTAACTGGGCCTGTTATGAATTCAGTAACTACCGTAGCGGCATGATCAAATCTGATAAGTACTGCGCGAGCGGTTTTTATATCTCTCGGGATTCGCATGAATGTTACGCTCGTCTGGAAGTTCCATCGTACAGCACTCATAGCTTTTTCCTTGGAATTTCGACCGTCATTAGAGACATTGATGACCAGTTGCACTATTTTGCACACTCACATCCTGATAACGCACCAGACTTTCACGATCGCGCCCATCATCAATTGATCATGCTGGAAACCTTATGACGAGTTTTGCCTTTGGCATTGATACTTTATTAGCCGATCAACTCGCGATGCTAGATGGCAAACGAGTTGGATTGGTAGCGCATCCCGCGTCAATTACATCTACTGGAGAACACTCCATTGATGCACTTTTGGCCAGAGGCGTAGACGTAGTTCGCGCCTTTGGCCCACAACATGGCATGCGCGGGGATAAACAGGACAACATGATCGAGTCGACGGACTACGTAGATCCCAGACACCAGATACCGATCATTAGCCTCTACGGGACGCATCGCTACCCAGAACCTTCCATGCTTGAAGACCTGGATATCGTGCTGTTCGACCTACAGGACATAGGCTGCCGCGTCTACACCTACATAACAACACTGCGATACTTTATCGACGTATGTGCAAAGAACGATATTCCGCTTGTGGTTCTTGATCGGCCAAACCCTACCGGGAGACCAATTGATGGACTATTTCTTGTGGACGGTGAACAGAGTTTTGTTGGCTGCGATGTCATACCGATGCGCCATGGACTAACGATCGCTGAACTTGGAACATGGTTTGCTGACCGAATATCGGCCCCGCATCCCCAAGTGATCGCAATGCAAGACTATGATCCGCAATCACCTCCCGGTTACGGCTGGCCTTTAGGCATTACACCCTGGGTTAATCCCAGCCCCAATGCCAGCAGTCTTAATATGACCCGCTGCTTTCCTGGCACTGTATTACTCGAAGGAACCACTCTTTCCGAAGGACGCGGTACTACTAACGCACTGGAAGTCATCGGCGCACCAGATTTTCCTGTAGAGGAATTACTCCGCCTTGTCTCCACCGAAAAAAATGTTCGCTTTCGGCCATGTTTCTTTTCCCCAACATTTCACAAACATGAACACCAACTTTGTCAGGGAATTCAACTTCACACAGACTTTATGGAATACCAACATGAAACCTTTAAACCATTCCGGCTTGTTGCCAACATATTGAAGCATCTGCGACAACTTAGGCCCGATTACAATATTTGGCGTTACCACGAATATGAATACGAACAAGACAGGATACCTATCGACGTGATCAATGGTGGTCCGTTCCTGCGACAGTGGGTGGATGACGACCAAAGAGCATTTTCTGAACTCGACGACCTGCTAACTACAATGGCGTCAGAATGGGAGATATCTCGGCAGCCCTACCTCTTGTATTAGCCCCTTGATAGAATCGCCCTCTTTTCCTCGCTGGAGACAACAATGAGCAATGCATATCGAATAGCCGTTCTTCCAGGGGACGCCATTGGACCTGAAATTATGGCTCAGGCGGCACGTGTCTTTGATGTGATGCAACGTCATCGAGACGTTGCCTTTGAACTGATCGAATGCCCCTTTGGGGCCGGCGCATACTTTTCTCATGGCAAAGGTTTTCCCGACGAGACGAAAGCCGTATGTGATGACGTAGATGCCATTCTCAAGGGACCTGTTGGGCTCAGCCATGAAGAGTCACAAAAGATTCCAGTCGAAGAGCAGGCAGAGCGCGGCGCTATCCTTCCCTTAAGGGCAAGGTACAACACATTCGCTAACTTTCGCCCAATTTATCTCAGTCCAGATATGGCACATTTTTCGCCACTTAAATCAGAGATCGTTAAAGACGGCCTTGATATTCTGCTTATTCGCGAATTAGTGGGTGGTCTCTATTTCGGTGAAAAGGAAAGGGGGACCAACGACAACGGCTTGCGATACGTCAAGGAAGTTTTGGAATACGACGAAACGCAGATACGTCAGGTGCTTGAGGTGGCCTTCCAGCAGGCAATGCAACGCAAGAAACTTCTACATAACATTCATAAAAGTAACGTACTGATGTCCAGTGTCTTTTGGAATGAGGTCTTGGACGAAGTTCATGCCGATTTTCCGGAGGTAGAAGTTGTACACCTACTCGTTGATGCTGCCGCGACGGCCATGTGTCTCAATCCCACACAATTCGACGTGATGGTCATGGAAAATATGTTCGGTGACATTCTAAGTGATCAGGCCGGCGGACTCCTCGGTTCCTTAGGCCTTATGCCATCGGCCTGTATTGGCCCCGAAAAGGCCTATTACGAACCATCTCATGGATCTGCACCCGATATTGCGGGTCAAAACATCGCTAACCCTTATTCGATGATTGGTTCAGTCGCTATGATGCTGGAAATGAGTTTTGGTATGAATGACGAGGCACAAGCAATTTGGCGTGCTATGCAATCGGTATTCGAGGACGGGTTTTCAACTCCCGATCTATCCAGCGGTGACGGTACAGAACTAGTATCAACCGACGTGTTCGGTGACAAGGTGATGGCGAAACTGGATGAGTTGCTAGCGAGCTAGCTTTTCCAATGCCACCTGCGAACAACGCTTATACCAAAACTAGAGTTGAGAAACCGTGCTGGCGAAGCTTGTAACCATCACAAGAATAGACAGCCAACCCCAGCCGATAAATGCCCACATCACCCAGTGCCGTTCGAAAAGATCACCCAGTATATTGATGGCAGAATCGACAAAGAAAAATTTGAGTACGCCTAAAATCCATTTTTTCATATGTTATCTGCCGTTCTAGTGTAGGTTACTTAGTGCGAGCGCGAGTTTAGCGACTCTGCCCTGTTGCAGCAACCGGTGCGGGCAACTGCTTGAACTTCATCACGTCTGCGGATATTTTTTCATATATCTTATGCGCATTGACCTGTTCTTTGTACTGAACTCGCTTTGAAAACATAGTCACAGGAAAAACATAGTTATCAGTGTGCCGCCATCTAAGTGCTTTGCTGATCCCAAGGTCATCCTCATAACTAACCCATTGCAGCCCATGCTCCGCAACGAGAATATCACCAAAAATGATACCCATTGATTGCCACTCACGAACCTGATCACTAGTCAAGACCTTGCGGTCGATTACTTGCTGCAATATTGACAGATCTCTTTTATCACCAAATGCCTCACGAATACCGAGTCGGCGGTACAGCAACTTGTTAAACTCTCTGCGTTCGCTAGAGAGTATGAATTGCTGACCGACATTCAGCTCGCGAACAATCACCTGAGTTTTTTCAGGAGCGTGTCTGAACTGATAGCGCTTCAGCTCTTCAGGTGAAAGCGATTGCACGGGATCCTCATTCGCGAGAATCGGAGGTATAAAGGCAATCAACAAGGTAACCAGCAACAAATAGTTCATACGCATTATTATGACATGTCATCACAGTGGTAAGCTTGAAAACGATGTTCATTAATATTGGGGTCTAATAATTGACGGAACTTATTGAGCGAATTCACCAATCTGCCGGTAGATTCTCACTAGCGATCACCGGTGGCGGAAGTCAGGCTATTAGCGATCTGCTTGCGGTACCAGGCGCTTCTGCAACCGTACTTGAAGCGACAGTTCCCTATCATGCATCTGCACTGACGGATTACCTTGGCCACGCTCCCGAGAGTGCCGCCAATGCGATAACCGCTAGAAATCTAGCCATGACATCATGGCTTCGCGCGCGAGCCATCGCTAACAGGCACGATCAGATATACGGACTAGGCGCAGTCAGCGCCTTGGCCACTAATAGAGCACGACGCGGAGAAAACAGATGTTTCATTGCCATTCAATCGGCATTCCACACCAGCGAAATCAGTTTAATACTAGACAAAGGAGGCCGTGAGCGCCGCGAAGAGGAACGACTCGTTGCCGATTTAATCCTTCACTATATGGGGAAGTCATGCGGTTTAGAGACTACGGTCCCGGAATTTCCTGAAACACCCGTGGAAAGAGAACATCAGGCATGCGATACGTGGTCTCGATTATTAATTGGAGACTTCGCTTCTACCCATTCCGGAAATCAACCACTCATGTTGTTTCCGGGCGCATTCAACCCAATACATCGTGGTCACCAGAAAATGATTTCCTATGCAGAAAGTCTTTTTGGCAGAAAAATTAGCCTGGAGATCTCTATACGCAACGTAGACAAGCCCCAAATTGACTTTCTCGCCATGCAGGAACGTCAAGATCAACTGGAAGACTACTCCGTGATTTTCAGCAATGCTCCCACCTTTCTGGAAAAGGCACGTGCATTTCCACAATGTTGTTTTATCGTGGGAACCGACACCCTACTGCGCATTGCAGACAAAAAGTATTATGGGGACGACGAAAATCAAATGATCGCTGCCATTGATGAAATGTATGACCTGGGTTGTCGGATGTTAGTATTCGGGCGAGAAGTTGGAGGACAGTTTCGAACCCTGGACGATTTAACCCTTCCAAATCGACTTAAACAGCTGTGTACCGGTGTCGACGGAGATGACTTCCGCGAGGACACTTCCTCTAGCGCTATTCGTCGAGGCCGCTAGTATTTGTAAAGTCTCTAGCATGTCAACACAAGATAAACTTTGCGCTTACAGGTCCGATCTTAGCTCGCATAACGACATCGTAGATCACTGCATCGTTTAGCGCGAAGGTCTCACATCCGATCAGACTCTGCGTCAAAATCGTCGAATCATTAAGCCCAGGTCAAACCTCAGCAACATCAATTGAAATCTCAACTTGTTGGGCGAGTTCCGTGATTTAACCTTTTCCAATCAGATTTAGCATGAAAGCATATTCCATCGCATCTCTTCTATAACGAATATAGCGGTCTGATGCTCCACCATGTCCCGTATCCATATCAACATCCAGTAGCAGAAGGTTATTATCAACCTTACGTCGTCGTAGTCGCGACACCCATTTCACAGGCTCAAAGTACTGAACCCGCGAATCATGCAAACCAGTTGTGACCAACATATTTGGATACTCCTGACGACGAACCTGATCATAAGGTGAATAGGACAGCATGTAATCGTAGTGCTCTTTGGTACGAGGATTCCCCCACTCCGAATACTCCCCTGGAGTTAGCGGAATTGACTCATCCAGCATAGTAGTCACAAGATCCACGAAAGGAACGTGCGCAATAATTCCGCGGTACAATTCCGGTGCTTCATTCGCCACAACGCCCATGAGCAACCCGCCCGCCGATGCACCAGCTGCAAATATCGCGTCCGGGTCCAAATACCCCTGTTCAGCAAGAGCACGGGTTCCATCGATAAAATCGTTAAAAGAGTTTTTCTTCTGCAATAACTTGCCACTTTCGTACCAATGTCGCCCCATCTCCTCTCCCCCACGCACATGAATGATGGCAATGACAAAACCACGATCAAGCAGGGACAGACGCTTCGGTTGGAAGTCTGCAGGACTTGAGTATCCATACGCACCGTACGCAGTTACGTAACCAGCATTAGCGCCCGGATTGAACTGGTCTTTCCGATAGACAAGAGATACAGGAACTTCGATGCCATCACGAGCGGTAAAGAAAATTCGTTCTGACTGATAGTCTGAAACATCGAAATTGCCGACCAGCTCACTTGTTTTAAGCAACCTCGATTGATTTTGAGACATATCGTATTCGAGTATGCTAAACGGTGTCGTCATGCTTGAGTAACTATATCGCAGCACATTGGCTTCAGGGTTAGGGTTGGCATGTATCCGCGCCGAATATGCAGGATCACTGAATCTGATAAAGCTTTCCTCGCCCGACCGTCTATCTGCAACACGTATCTGAGTCAGACCCCGATGTCGCTCCGCTAGCACAAGGTAGTTGTTGAAAACCTCGAAATCCTCCAGCAACACATCATTCCTGTGTCTAACCACCTCTTCCCAGTGCCACTTAGTCCCTATTTTGTCCTCGGTAACACGCATGAGTCTGAAGTTGTCCGCATCCCAGTTGGTCAACACATAAAAACTATCGTCGTGATGCCTAATCCTATATTCATGGTTAGCTTCACGCTCGAGAAACATTCGTGGAGGGTTGGTCGGGTGTTTAGGATCGAGCAGAAGTATTTCAGAAGCATCGGCACTGGAATTGAAGATAATGATGTATTCCCCCGACCGGCTTGGGTATACGCTCGTATAAAAAGCTGTATCCATCTCTTCATTGACCAGCACATCAGCACCTTCTCCAAGCTCATGCCGGTATACTCTGTAAGGCAACAGTGTTTGGGGATGTTTCGCTACGTAAAACAATGTTTTGTTATCGCCTCCCCAAGCAAGCGAGGGAGACACACCCGTTATTTCATCAGGCAGAAAGCTACCGTCGTTGATATGTTTAATACGTATCTTAAATACACCACGACTCATCTGGTCTTCTGCAAAGGCAAGCAAACTATGGTCAGGACTAACACTGAAGTTACCTATTTCATAGTAGGTGCTACCACTAGATAATGCGTTAACGTCCAGCAAGACAGTCTCTCTTGCTGCATCAAGGTTCTGACGTTTATATACCGGATACTGCCCCCCTTTAAGGAATTCTTGGAAGTACAAAAAGTTATCTCGTTTGATTGGTACCGATTTATCGGTATTCGGCAATCTCGATGAAAGCTCGTTGACTAAAGCTTCCTGAAGTGCAGTTGTGTGTGCCAACACTGCCCTTGTATAAGCGTTCTCCGAATCGAGCAGCGATAACACCTGTTTGTCCTTTCGGGTTTCGTCACGGATCCAGTAATACTCATCAACTCTATCGTGGTCATGCGTAGTCAGCACAGTTTGTTGCATTGGTGCTATGGGTGGAACTATGGCTACCACGGGGTCTTCTTCCCGGGCGCAGGATGCTAGAAAGACAATGAAAATAACAAGGGAAGCACGCATAACAATGGCTATATCGTAGAATGACGCAAGAAAAACACCGAGTATCATTTAATTCAAGTCAAATTACCTTCTTGTGGCGCGCTATGAGTAGTCTTTTAAACTTTTTTGGTGTTGCACTTCTTGGTTACGCATCTTTGACGGTGTTCGTCTACTGGACTCAGGACTCTTTACTCTTCTATCCATCGTCATCAGACCCTGACCTGGAACGTCTATATCAAGGATACAAGATCAGCTTTGACGCCGAAGAAGCGGAACTTCATGGCTGGTTTATTCCTGGGAGTGATTCCGTTCGTCCAAACCTAGTTTTCTACGGCGGTAATGGTCAGGAGCTATCAAGGAGCATCGACAGTATTACTTCAATAGGCAACTGCAACTACGTGTTCGTCAATTACCGAGGATACGGTTCTAGCACCGGGAAACCCTCCGAAGAACATCTTAAGTCAGATGCGCTGCTCATTCTCGATGCACTCGCAGACCAGAAACGAATTGAATTAGCCAACACAGTAATTATGGGACGACGTTTAGGAACCGGAGTTGCAACTTATGTAGCAGCGAATCGAAATATCAAAGGACTTGTACTCATCTCACCGTTCAACAGTATTGAAGCGATAGCATCGGATATTTAACTCTACCTTCCCGTCAAATGACTTATTAGACATCCGTTTCGGTCAATCGACCACGTTTCTGATATTTCCGCACCTACGTTAATATTAAAGGCGGAGAATGATCGGGTAATTCCCGGATCCTATTCAGATTCATTAGCTAAAGTGTGGCGGAGTCCACTAAATGTCGTCGAGCTCAAGGGCACGCATCATAACTACATAGAAACCCCGCAGTATTATGATGTCGTTAGAAGTTATCTTCAATCTCTATAGTGGATCAAAGCGGATAATGTGCCTCGGTGGAAAGCCCGTCATGATGCGAAAGGCAAGTCCTGCGTCATGATCACGTTGTACAGTATCGTATTCATCACCTGTTACTTCTGCAGCTTGATAGTTCTTGGTTTCTCCATCTAACGTAACCTGGACATTAGGGTTATCGAGTAAACGGTAATACCAGGCACGAGGCCAATGATTAACTCTGACGTACAAGATGTCATTGGTTACAAGCCTGGTTAATACTCGATCGAATGAGTCTCCGTTGTCATTCGTTGTAGTAAGTACAACTGTACCTTCGAACTCCGGCTGGTTGTATCCAAGCAGCGATTCAAACGCGACAACGAGCAGGACATAGACAATTACAATTCCAATAGCGACTCTTTTGAGAATTTTCATTGGTAACGGACTCCGGGAACCTGTTGTGGAAAGTATCTCAAATCTCACATTCGTGCTAGCTGTCTGTTGACCACTTAAAATAATCGTGTTTATATACTGTATATATAAACAGTATTTATGGTGAGATGGATTTAGAAAATCTTATGCAGAAAAGCGGGCTCTGGCGTGCTTCCAGTATTGGGTGTGAGTTCAGGCAGGGATTGCCTTCCGGCTTCACACTACTCGATAATCATTTACCAGGCGCAGGATGGCCAATAGATGGGGTCACAGAACTTCTACATGATCAGCATGGCATTGGTGAACTGCGTCTGTTATCTCCCGCTCTAGCACGTTTGAGTCAGGAACAATCACGCAGGATATTATTGGTTTCTCCACCCTTCATTCCCTACCCTCCAGCATTGCAGGCATTCGGCATCGATTTTTCTACTTTGCTAGTAGTTCAACCGAAGAATGATGCGGACATTCTTTGGGTTATGGAACAGGCACTCGCATCAAAGAGTTGTAGTGCAGTGCTCGCCTGGCCCAAAAAGATTCTCGACAAACAAATACGACGTTTGCAGATCGCAAGCAAAGAGGGAAATACCTGGAACATCCTGTTTCGAAAGGAGAGCGTACGCTCTTCACCCGCAGAGTTGCGCATCCATCTGTCACCAGGACATATCCCTCTTAGTTTTCATAGCGCCATCAACGTAAAAATACTTAAACGACGAGGAGGCTGGGAAAGCAATACTTTCAGAATTGATTTTGATGACAATCTCAATCAGCAAACACCAAATTTTTCCGAGCTGTCTATTAGCACTCCCGCTATCAAAGATGAATCAAAAATATTGCAAAAACCTGTGGCTTTGCCTGCACTTCCAGCAGCTGCCGGTTGAGATCTTCACAAGAGAAAGCACCAACAAACCAGTCGTTGTAACTGCAAGGCAACGTATTGTTCACATGAATCAGGTTGCCTCAGCATCAGGCATCCGCATCGGCAGCAGTGTAGACACAGCCTATATTCTGGCTGGCGACCTAGTTTGTTTCGAAAGAAATGAGGAAAAGGAACTCGAGACCCTGCAACACCTGGGCCAATGGGCATACCAATTCACACCCAATGTCTCAGTTAAAGCACCTAGCAGTTTACTATTGGATATTAAATCATCGCTAAAGCTGTTCGATGGTATAGAAAATATAAAAACAAATATCAATCAGGGACTGCAGCGCCTGGGGTACTCAGCAATGCTAGGGGTACACCAAACTCCGCTTGCAGCCCTTCTCACAGCAAAGACAGCTACCACAAAAAAAGTTACTGTGAAGACTGCATTAACTGAAACACCCGTAGACAAGCTCGATATTGATCAACACATTATTGAGGGGTTGCAACGAATGGGCGTGCATTGCCTGGAGGATATTCTTGATCTGCCACAAAGTGGTCTAGCGCGACGCTTCGGTGCTTTACTTGTAGACTACCTGCAGCGTCTGATGGGCGAAAAAGCAGACCCACAACAACTCATCAGTGAGCGACCAGACTTCTCAAGCGAGATTACTTTTCTCTCTGACGTTACCAATCTTGAATCCCTAGTCTTTCCGATGCGCAGACTATTACAAGAGTTGTCTGATTTTCTTATTGCTCGTCAGATCAAAGTCAATCACTTCACATTCAAGCTTTCTCATCGAGAACACTCACCCAAAGCTTTCAGCATTTATCTTGCTGAGCCGGAAAGTGATGCGGCAATGTTTTTATTACTAAGCCAGCTGCACCTAGACAAGATTCATGATGTACAGGAAATTGACTCTCTTACCTTGAGTGCTGATCGTTTTTTCTCTGCAACATCACTATCGGGAGACCTATTTCACGGCACCCGATTTCAGCAGAAAGACGGCCGTATGACTGGCCTCGCTGATCGGGAGAACAATAATCGTTTCTTTAATATACTCCGCGCCCGACTTGGACCTGATGCCTGCTTCGGATTAGCTGAAGCCAACGACCATCGCCCGGAAAAGGCATGGAAGATTGTTTCACAAAGTATGCAGAGTAAGCGAAAGGAAAGTTCCTCTGGCGAAAACCCCAGACCGATGTTTCTGCTGCCCAAACCCAGACGCCTGCGGCTACATGACGGTCAGCCCTGGTTCAACGGCAGCTTACGGTTGTTGCAGGGACCATAGAGAATTGATTATGGCTGGTGGGACTGCAACGTATGTAGAGATTATTTTGTAGCCAAACACACAACCGGTGGTTTTTACTGGATCTTTCAGGAGCAAAATCACCACCAACGACAGCGGCAGTGGTTTTTACACGGAATCTTTTCTTAGCAGACATGCTTGAAAACAAGTGACATAATGTGTGCTTCTACAAACCCCGGAGCCAAGCTATGAGTAAGCTTTACGAGCTTAAGATGGATTCTATTACCGGAGAATCCATCGCTTTCTCTGATTTTCGCGACCAGGCACTGTTAATTGTTAACCTCGCAAGCCAGTGAGGCCTGACCCCACAGTACGCAGGTCTGCGTACATTGCATGAGCAAGGCGCTGTTAAGGTATTAGGTTTCCCATGCAATCAATTCGGTGCTCAGGAACCGGGAACTAACGCCGAAATTCTTGAATTTGCCAAGTCAAATTACGATGCAAACTTTTCCATGTTTTCAAAGATTGAGGTAAACGGGGAAAATGCCTGTGAACTTTACCAATGGTTGAAATTGGAAAAAGCAGATACAGAGGGAAAGACAGATATCTCTTGGAATTTTACTAAATTCCTTATCGGAAAAGATGGTAGTGTGATTGCACGTTTCGAGCCTCAAACAACACCAGAAGAAATAGGGGTGCAGCTAGGAAATTACTTTAGTCAGAGTCCTGCCTCATAGGTAACCAACTCATCACCATATTTGGCCGTAAACCGGTGCTGGAGGTACTCCAGTCCAACCAGACGGTAGTCCGCCTGCATGTAGCTAAAGAGATGAAGCAAACCGGAATCGTCGACCAGATCATAAACCTTGCTGATTCTCATAACGTCGAAATCAAGCGTCATAGCCGGCGACAACTATCCTACATATCTAAAAACAGTCGTCAGGACCAGGGAGTCGCGCTGGATCTACACGCCCCCAATCTCAGGCACATTGAGAGTCTGCCCAGCAATGCGACTCAATTAGTAGTGTTGGACGGCATCACGAATCCACAGAATCTTGGCATCATTATCCGATCGGTAGCTGCCTCCCCTTTGGACGGTTTAATATTGCCATCAACAGGTAATGCCCCTATCGGTCCGCTAGTCTACAAAACAAGTGCTGGCACCGTCGTCAAGGCCAAGATTTATCAAAGCAAAACTATTGAAAGTGCCATCTCTTTCTTAAAGCAACACAACTTTACGCTTTACGGTCTTACGAGCGAGGGCTCGCAACCTTTAAACTCTATTGATGTCGAAGAACACTCAGTGTTTATCCTGGGAAACGAATCCGAGGGACTGGCACCACAGACCGAGGCAATGTGTGACCAACTAATCCACATTCCGATGGCTAACGAAGTAGAATCAATAAATGTGAGTGCAGCTGCAACTCTGGTGGCATTTCGTCACCTTTTTTAGTTTGTGTAGTATAGGCTAGGTTGTATTGACAATTATGAGCGGGTATCGTTGCGCCACGCCTCTCACAGGTGGCTTTTCAAGAATAGAAACAGATATGAAACGAGTTTGGACAGTTCTCTCATTACTGCTGGTATTGAGTGGATGTGGTAGTGAAGACGGGTTCAATGAACAAGATCTGCGGATACCTTCGGGCTTCGTTCGTGTTGTGCATGCTATGGTCGACGCACCAGGATTAACGGTCGAAATCCAAGCGCAACGTCTGCCCAGGTTGAACTTCGGAGAATCTATCCCATATCAACCGTCAATTCCCGAGATAGATAGGGATCTTGACATAAGCTTCTTCAATGGAATTGACGAAACCTCAGTTCTAACGCGAACCATCAACATACCAAACGATAGCCTATATACGATTGTAATTGGCGGTACGCTTGCGTCACCTGAGTTGACCACTATCGTCAATGAACAACCAGAACCCGGCGACAATGTCACGGTGCAGATCTTCAACGGATCGGTAAACACCTCCGAATCATATGATGTCTTTCTGACTTCAGGCGAGGAAATCGCCACAACGCCAACGGCGCAGCTGTCGCAGTTCCAGACCTCCCAGCCATTGTCTCGTGCGCCGGCTCCAGATTTCCGGATTCAGTTCGCCGAGACCGGTAGTGATGAAATCTTATGGGATTCCGGGTCATTTGAGATTTTGGACGCCAGCGCCAACCCCCTCTTTCTGATCCTGGACAACTTCGGTACTGGTCCCAATCAGGTAAGAATGGTTGGCTTTGACAATAAAACCATCTCATTTCCCGAAGATAAGACGCTTAGTGCATTGCGCGTCGCTCACATGATCGCAGACGAAGCACGGTTAAATCTATTCATTGACTCAAAGATGATTGCAGAGGCAATAAGTTTTCAGGAAGTAAACGAAATACAATACATCTCGCCCGGTGAGAAGGTTTTTTCGATGACCCGCACAGATGATCCGGAAAACGTCATTCTAGAGCAGGCAGTTATAGTAACCCCAGGTAATTACCACACGCTCGCAGTCTTTAATACTGCTGACGATCCTCTTCTCACCGCCAACATCGATCAGTTTCGACGAGTTAACCAGGGAATGACCCTAGGCGTCAGTGCCTTCTCTGCTGCGGCTGGTCCAATAAACACTTTCTTGATCAGATCAGGTGAGAATCGTGAAGATTTCGCCCCGATATCCCAACAGTCTTTTGGTGAAACGACCATTTTCACGATACCCGAAAACGATTACGATCTATTCATTAACGCTGCGCAGACAAATATCGAAGTAGCCGGTCCGTTGGCAATACCCGCAGCAAGCCGGGCCCTTTATAGAGTCTACGTTACTGATCAAGCTGGTGGCGGAAGCCCTGTACAATTGGTTTTAGGTGATGATCTGAATCCACCATTTGATCCCTAACGAGGCATAGTATGACAACTGTCAACTCTGTCACTGGACCAATTTCTCCTGACGACCTGGGATTTACGCTCATGCACGAGCACGTCATGGTAAGTGCGAGTGGCCTGTACGACTCTTATCCTGACCTCCTAGGGCCTGACCGGGAAAATAGAGCAATCAAAGCATTGGCCGATGCGAAGAAGGGAGGTGTTGATACTATGATCGACGCAACCACCTTTGACCTTGGCCGTAAAGCTCCATTGCTTGCTGAAGTATCCAAACGTTCAGGCGTTAATATTATTAACGTAACAGGATGGTGGCTCGATGTTCCTCGCTTTCTCGCTGGTGTGTCTGTTGACCAGATGGCCAAGGAGTTCATTCGGGACATTGAGGAAGGTTTTCATGGAACCGATATCAAGGCGGGCCTACTAAAATGCGCGGCTGACTTTGAAGGCGTTACGCCAACCCTGGAAGTAATGGCACGCGCGGTCGCGAGGGCCCATATCGAAACCGGGCTGCCTATCATGGTGCACTCCTATCCAACTGGTCAGTTAGCGCGTAGTCAGATTTCAATTCTCAAAGAAGAAGGGGTTGATCTAACCCGTGTGAAAATTGATCACTCGAATGATACGACTGACATTGAGTATCTAAAATGGATTCTGGATCAAGGTTGTTATCTTGGTATGGATCGATACCCGGGACATCTGGTAAGCCCCCACATGCGAACGATGACTTTGAAAACCCTGATTGAAGAAGGGTATACGGATAGACTTTGCCCATCCCACGATTGCATTTGTCTTGGCGTGCTAAAACAACGAGAGGACGGCAGTATGCCGCACGAGCACGAATTCGCGCTGCGAAATCCTCACAAATTTTTATATATGAAGCGCGAAGTCATCCCCGAATTGCAGGAAATGGGTGTTTCCAATGCAGCCATCGACACGCTTTTCATCGAAAATCCACGGCGTTTTCTTAGTGGCGAATAGTTAACAGCGTCACATTCCTGGCAATATCTCTATCGTTTGTACTAATTTTGTCTCGTTTTTTGACACACGAATATTCTCTGCGCAGTCTTTAATTTAAACGACATGAAAACATTCACACATCAAATATTGTAATTGCGCTCATTACCTAAACATACCTTGGAACCGCATCGCAGATTTACAAATGCGTAGATGACGCGGGTAATGTCTTTTTTGGAAATACCCCCTGCTCGGTGGAGATACTAAATCCTGCGGGATACAACAAGAAGGACTCCGTAGCAGAATGAATGGAGAAGATATCCAGTATCGGTTCAGAAATTTTGGGCTTACAGCAGGAAATGCGCGACCTCAGACTAAACCTTGAGTACCAACTGAAGAGGACTGAGGAGATTGATCAGCAACACCAGCTAAGAGAACAGTTCCAAAGTCAAACGACAGAACTGTTGGATACAATGTAGCAACTAAGAAATGACCGCGGCGAACTGGTCGATAATGCGATGAAAATGCTCATGGCAAAGAAGAGCTCCTGATTTATAAAAAACCACTTCTGCGCACGTTGCGCGCGACACCAGAATACTATATATATATATAGTACTGTATTTTTAAACAGTATTAGATATGACGTTCTATGCAGAGCTGCATTGTATCAGCAACTATTCCTTTTTACGGGGGGCATCTCATCCCAAAGAGCTAGTCCTTCAGGCTTCAGTATTGGGGTATCAGGCACTGGCCATTACTGATGAGTGCTCGATGGCTGGTGTCGTTAAGGCACATGTCGCTGCCAAAACATGTGGGCTCAAACTTATTGTCGGGAGCGAATTTCATCTGGAAGAGAACATTTGCATTGTTCTACTCGCTCCTACCAGAATCGCTTACGGGCAAATTTGTAATCTTATTACCATTGGTCGTCGTCAGGCAGAGAAAGGAGACTATCGGCTCTCCCTTAAGGACCTGGAGTTCAGCTGCAGTGAATGTCTGGCGTTATTCATACCGACGCCAGAGAAGCATTCGATCAAACCTGCCCAAATACTGATTTTAAAGAGGCTATTTGAGGGTCGTTTATGGATTAGCCTTGAACTATTTCCCGATGGAAAAGCCCTGTCGAAATTCGAACACGTTATCGATTTGTCGAAAACTTACCAATTACCACTGACCGCAAGTGGCGACGTCCATATGCATATTGCTGACCGTAAAGCACTACTGGATGTTGTATCCGCATTACGGATGAAACAATCGGTACAACTGGCAGGACGCCTTCTGTTCAGTAACAGAGAGAAACATCTGCGTTCATTATCCCTGCTGGATAAGCTTTATCCGAAAGAGCTGCTGGACACATCTATACAGATAGCGAATCGCTGCCAGTTCTCGCTCGATGAACTGCGCTACGAATATCCTGAAGAACTTGTCCCCCCTCATCTAACGCCAGCAGTTTATTTACGACAACTGGTGGAAATGGGCGCTATAAAACGTTGGCAAAACGGTACACCCGATCACATACAGTCCCTTATCGAAAAAGAGTTAACCCTAATCGCTGAACTACAGTACGAATACTATTTCCTGACAGTCTTCGACATTGTGCATTTCGCACACAGCCAGGGAATTCTGTGTCAGGGACGAGGGTCTGCAGCTAACAGTGCTGTTTGCTATTGCCTTGAAATTACCGAAGTAGATCCTTCCCGCATTAACCTTTTGTTTGAACGGTTCATATCTAAGGAACGTAATGAACCTCCGGACATTGATGTGGATTTCGAGCATGAGCGCCGCGAAGAAATCATTCAATATATCTATAAGAAATATGGCCGGCATCGTGCAGCCATAGCAGCAACCGTGGTTACCTATCGGCTTAAAAGTGCCGTGCGTGATGTAGGAAAAGCGCTCGGGATGGACTCACAACTAGTAGACCACCTGGCTAAATCGTTATCCTGGTGGGACAAACAAGAAGAGCTCCAGGATCTTTTTTCTAAAACCGGCGGCAATCCACGAAGCCCCGTAGTTAATCAATTCCTCTCTCTGGTTAATCAAATCATCGGATTTCCCCGTCATCTATCCCAGCATGTTGGAGGCTTTGTTATCTCAAGCGGGCCCCTTTCCCAACTGGTACCCGTGGAAAACGCCGCCATGGAAGATCGCACGATCATCCAGTGGGACAAGGATGATTTGGAATCATTGGGCCTACTCAAAGTCGATGTACTGGCCCTTGGGATGCTGACATCAATTCGCAAGAGTCTGGATTTAATCAATATCTATCGCCAGACCACACTAACGGTCGCACAAATTCCGCCAGAAGACCCTGAAACATACAAGATGCTGCAGAAAGGGGACAGCGTAGGAGTATTTCAGGTTGAATCCAGAGCTCAAATTTCCATGCTGCCGCGCCTAAAGCCAAATTGTTTCTACGACCTGGTTATTGAAGTTGCCATTGTTAGGCCAGGACCGATTCAGGGAAATATGGTGCACCCCTACCTGCGACGGCGTAACGGAGAAGAGTCAGTATCCTATGCCAATACTGCAGTCAAAGAAGTTTTAGAGCGTACACTAGGCGTCCCCATCTTTCAGGAACAAGTCATAAAATTGGCTGTAGTAGCCGCAGGGTTTACTCCGGGCGAAGCAGACCAGTTGCGCCGCGCTATGGCAGCCTGGAAACGACGCGGAGGGCTGGAAAAATTCCAGAAAAAGATGATAGATGGCATGCTACAGCGAGGTCATGAGAGAGAATTTGCTGAACGAATTTTTGAGCAGATCAAAGGATTCGGTGAATATGGTTTTCCAGAATCTCATGCGGCTAGCTTTGCTCTATTGGTCTACGTCTCCGCCTGGCTAAAGCGACATGAACCTGCCGCATTCTACTGCGGCCTGCTTAATAGTCAGCCAATGGGGTTTTATTCACCATCCCAACTGATTCAAGATGCACAGCGTCATCAGGTTGAAGTTCTTCCCGTAGATATCCTGCATAGCGAATGGGAATCAACATTGACTGGTCATACAAACACACCTGCAATACGCTTGGGCTTCCAGAGAATTAAAGGACTTCGTGAAGAAACAACCCTTCGAATCATTCAAGCAAGAAAGCAAAAAACAATACAGAGTGTTCAGGACATTTCTGCCAGAGCAAAACTGGACCGTGGAGACCTTTCGAAACTGACAGAAGGCGGCGCATTTAAACAATTGTCAGGTCATCGGTATCAAACTCACTGGGACGTTCAGGGTATCCTTTCAAATACTCCACTCATCGATCATGTCGCTGACAAAGAAAAGCAGTACCGGGTCACACGATCCCCTTCGGAATCTGACGATTTGCGTGCTGACTATACAACTCTTGGACTGACCTTAGGGCGACACCCCATGGCACTACTTCGTGATTATGGAGAACCATTTGATCAATGCCATACAGCACGTGACCTTGAAACGATAAGACATGGACGTATGGTCCAGGTATCAGGTATCGTAACGGGCAGACAACGTCCTGGGTCCGCATCCGGGGTTATCTTCCTCACTCTTGAAGATGAAACTAACAACATCAATGTGGTTATCTGGAAACGAATATTTGAGCGTTTTCGTGTCGCAGTTGTACAGGGACGACTGCTGTTAATCAAAGGAATCGTAGAAAGAGAGGCATCAGTGATCCATGTGATTGCGGGACATGTCACTGACCTAAGCCGCCATCTTGAGCATTTCTCATTGCACTCAAGAGACTTTCGTTAACCAGCAAAATAACACTACAGTAGCATTCTTACGTACTTCAAACTCTGACCGCTTACGGGTCGTTCTAAAAAATAACGATCGGCTCAAACCTTCAACCAAAGTGATGGTCATCAGTTCTTTCGCACTAGCACCTCACAGTTGTTAGAGGATACCAAAACCCCAAGCTTGTTGGGCACGCAGATGTACAGGAAAGGGCTCACGCAATAGGCACTGTCATGACAACAGGCGTTATATCTCGGCGAAAATGGCCCAACAACTTGCGCTACGTCCATTCAATGCAGACACCAGCGCAACACACCCTTTGAGACTCTTACACAAAGAGAGATACAAGCGCACTTCTGGTCGTTAACGGAAATCGAGTCGCTGAAATCTCTTAAGCCCTTAACCTAAGCCCAAAGATAGTAAACAGTTATCGATACAGGATCTTTGGGAAAGTACAAACACGCAACGATATGGAATTAACCAAGCCACCTGTAGAACATGGCCTAATGGATTTCGAAAATTAACCTCGGATCTGATTACACTAGTTACATACAGGTTTCAACACAGAAGTTAAATCAGCAACAATCATCTCACGCTTTTTTCGACTTGCATTCATATGGAAGGATATTCGATTGTAGTTTTCGGCATCCAAATCAGTCTGACTTGGATGCTCTTTAAGCAGAGGGTGAATATTGTCTGTTTCGCCCACAAAGACAAAACGTTCTCCGTCTTCACTCACCTCTGAAATAACGTATACACCTGGAATGAAATCATTGAACTGCATATCCTTTGTGTACACGTTGAGGTGATAAGCTGTACCTGATTTACCTGTAACTGTGTTTTCACCTACTTTAGGCATGCTGTTCTCCCTCAAAGTTTCCACAGAGGATATTTTGTCAAGCACAAAAGTACAACTCACATTCTATGGTTGAAAGCGAAAATTTAACTGAGGGCTCAATATCCCGACACATAATTCGGCTATCCGGCGTAATGATCGTGGGATTTATCGCTATGACCCTGGCTCAGCTGGTCGAGATCTTTTACCTCGGTGTCGTAGGACTCGACGCCCTCGCCGCAATCACCTATTCGTTTCCGCTAACCATGTCATTAACAGCATTTATCAGGGGTATTGGTATCGGGGCTTCTTCGATAGTGGCACGCGCCTTGGGTGAAGCCAATAGACATATTGCTGCAGTTACAACTACCCATTGTTGGCTGTTGATTATCATCGTCACCATGACTTTCACTATTGTCGGATTTTACTTCGCAGAAACAATATTCCGAACAATGGGCGCAAGAGGTGAAGTTCTTAGTCTGGCGACAACATACACACAGATCTGGCTGATTGGATACCCAATGATCGGTATGGCTATGGTAACTAACGGAGTCATACGATCTTTTGGCAATGCCAGTTATTCCGCCTCTATTATGTTGAGTGCACCGATTTTACAGGTCGTACTTGGACCATTTTTGATCTTTGGACTCTTGGGTCTACCTGAACTTGGACTTATCGGCGCTGCAGTAATAGCAGTTATTGGAGGAGCCTGCCAGTTTTCGATTGGATGCTACTGGTACTTTCTTCGGGAAAAACTATTTCGTCACGAAGTCACGTCTTTGTGGGTCTCTTGTCGTGACATTCTGCACGTAGGCATACCTGCTGCTTCTACCAATCTTATCCAGCCATTCTCAACCGGCGTAACTACATGGCTACTATCCGGATACGGCGTCACCATTGTTGCTGGCTTCGGGGTAGCGAGCCGAATTGAGTCGGTAGTAGCTATGGTAACCGTTGGATTTGCAACGAGCATTGTGCCAATTGTAGGACAGAACTGGGGGGCAGAACGATTTGAGAGAGTATACGAAGCATTAAAGACCTCCTACCTGGCTTGTCACGCCTGGGGACTGTTATCAGCCATCGGCATCTGGATGGGCGCAGAATTTCTGGTTCGACTCATCAGTGACGATGAACAGATTGTCGAAAGCGCTGTTTGGTTTCTCTATATCGTACCTATTAGCGTTGGCTTCATGGGGATGATCAACATAGCAACCCACTCATTTAACGCACTGCGTAATCCTGGACCGGCACTTATCTTGTCGCTTGCAAGACTCCTGATTGTCTACGTGCCTCTAGCTATTCTCTTAGGTTTTTGGTTTAGCTATCAGGGCATCTTCGTTGCCATTGCACTTAGTAATGTGATGGTTGGCGTGATAGCGCTGATTTGGAATAATAGAGTATTGACTACCCGCGTAGCACAACTCTCGTGTTAACCAACCCTGGCGCATCCTGCCTATCAATTGAGATCTGCTCGACAGAAATACCCTGCCGATCATTAAGTCGCTCGATCCAATTTATGAAGTCATTAAAGGGTACGTTATCGATCCAAATACTAACTGCCGAGTCACCTTCTGGCTGGATACGATTCAGCGTGATACCCAATTGACGTGCCGAATTGGATACCTCCGTGATCAAGGATTTTCCTGTAGCTCGCACAACCTTTGTTCCTGCAGCAGCGCGGGCCCGTTTTTCGCTCGCACGCATATATTGAATCAAGCTGAACTGCGTATCACGTTTAAGGAGACTGGATTCGTAGTAACTATTGATCGGGGTCCATACCGCCAAATAGAGCACGAGCGCCCCCAGGAAAACCACTAACAGCAATAGCAAATGCCTTTCACGACTTTCCAGAGCATTAACCTTATCCAGATAGAGGCTGAGTTTTTCTGAAAATGCTATCATGCCCCACCAAAGCCCCTAATCTTAATGCTGCCACGAACGGAATCCTCATACTGGGAGATGGTCCCTATATCTGCATCTAACCCAACCTTATTCAAGGTCTGAGAAAATTGAACTAGATGATCAGACTGCGTTGCTGTTAATTGCAATATCAAATCCCCACGACTCTCGTTGTAGTTAATGTTATTCACCACAAGCTTCGATCCAGGCAAATGCGCCACAGTATCACGAAACAGTAGTAAAAATTCTCCATCCGCCACTGACCCCGAACCGCTTACATGAGCGTTCCATCGCCTACGAATATCTCGAATATTACGATCACGCGGAAATATATCCTGATATAAAATTTTCGCCTCCTGCTCATATTGGGTACCCATCACATCAAGATAGATACCCTGCACAAACACCAGAGATATATGCAGCACGAAAGTACACGCTGCCAGGATAGCAGCGGAACGCCATATGTGCTGATTACCTTGCACCTCTTTACTTACTCGAAACTCCCCTTGAAGCAGATTCAGTTCAGAACCCTGATAGTTATCAGCAAGGACTCTCAAGTCATTATTGGCTTCTGGATGAATAGTTACTGAGGCGTTGACTTCAATCTGTGCTATTTCCATCTTCAATTGATCGATGGCAGACTCTGTTCCATAAATGTCAACATTTCCTGATTGTTGAATTAGCCCAACGGCCAATGCCAATTGATCTGTCGGCACACAGATTCCGGTGCCATCGGGAGGTCGAATATGTGCTTTGTTGCTTTCAATCGTGACAACGGTCCCATCGCTGTTGCGAGCAAGCAATGTATCAACCGTCATCAAATTGGGTTCCACACCGATGTCATCTAGTGCCGACAAGTACTTTCGCATTTCCTCAAGGGTATTTATCGCGACAGAAAACTCACCAGCAGCATTCTTCTCCCCTAACGCAAAATGACATTCATCAACATCCACCGCCAGCTTTTCTTCGACAACGTATGGCAAAGCCTGAACAATTTGACGGACTTGACGACTGGGTACCGCAGCGCTTGTGAGCAACACATGATTGCCCGGAATAAGCGCTACTGTGTCTCCACTCCAGGAAATATCCTTGATAGCCCTGGCAATAGCCTCAAAAGAACCAGACCCATGCGCTGGCTCAGAGCTTGAGATATACCACTCGCACACTTCATCTAGTCGAATAAACAGTGTCATTGATTAAACCTGATTCTCTTCAAGCGCGACTTTAGGAAATACCTTTCTAGACAGGTTACGGAAGATGACCGATAGCGTCCCGTCAAAATTCCTTTGAATAATGCTTGTAAGGTAGCCATACCGTTCCAGATATCGGGAACGTACCCGGACTTCAAAAAAACTGGATTGTACACTAAGACCCGTTTCCTTAATCCCTAAACCTGCAACGTAAGACGACTTAAGAAACTCAGTAACAGATTCATATCCTTGTTGTGCCTCCCGCTCGTTGATCAGCTCAGCACTGGCCTCACTAGTGAGTTGTCGTGACACACTCTGCAAAACTCCTGCATCGGCAGTATTCACATTGATTGGTGTCCCTGCCTCGGGTAAAGCACTGAGGTACGGTTGCAATTGCTCAAACGTATTGGCATCCATATCTAACAGTAATCTTAATTCAGTCAAATCAATATATGCCTGCCCTCCCGAACGATAAGGCAGCTCAAGGCCGAGGTAATCGTAGTCCTCGGCACCAAGGGGACGGGTCGAAATATCATCATCAATCCAGTCAATGGCACGATCCAAATACATTGAGTCTGAGCCAACCAATTGCAGCAACTGAGAAAAACGAAGTTGTGCATTTCTGCCCTCATCACCTGCCAAGGCCAACGAGTTGATATTGAAGCGACCTTGAAGGTCATTTATCTCTACCGAGACATCGCCATCCTCAAATTCAAAAAAGAGTTCCTTATCTGCCCAATCCTCCTGCAGGTGATCCACTTCAGGGGCATTCTTGAAGTCCTGCCACAAAATCTGCCGCGCCAACTCTTCACCACCAAGCGCATACTGCGCAGCCTGCGCCTGATCGTATACGTTTCGTACTTTATGGATAGTAAGGTTTTGATGCCTAATCATCGATACCGACAATACGGTCGCAATCACCACTACGAGTAACACCGAAATTAATGCGACACCCTGCTGTCTCATGGTCGACCTCTAGCATCCAGAGGATAGCCAACAGGAACACCTACCTGTGAATCTTCGTCTTGAACAGATTCCTGATCCCCGCCTGAGCGACCACGTAGTGGCTGTGGCAAATCAGGCATGGCATAGACACGGTGAATTTCACCAACAGATTTAACGTTCATTGTAATCTCCAGTCCCCTTGGCAAAACTTGATCCGAATCGAGCCCCGGCCAAACATCAGTCGTCTCTCCCGACAAGTCCACCACGTTGGCGCTAAAACCCTGTATGCTTTCAAGCAACACCTGAGAACGAGGCTCGGTATCTTCGGCGCGGTCAAGAACCAACCAAAAGTATCTATACAATGTTTCATCTTCTATCCCGTATGCAACACGCTGTACTTCACTGCGTTGATGGCGCAACGGGTTGTTCCATCCCGTCCGCGTCAATTCAAGCACATAGGTACCCTGACCGACCAGCAGTGGTCCAATTGGCTCACCGTACTAATCCCTGATTCCTCTGGGTATAACTTGCGTCACGTCACGATGAATGACGGTCAACGCACGCGATATATCATCAACGGTCTCATTCGCTACCCTTACTCTCGATTGCGTATCAATCACTGAGCGCAGCATTTGATTAGCGCCCAGACCAATGATGCCAAAGATTGAAATTGCCACCAGCATCTCAAGGAGCGTAAAACCGCGTATACGACCCTTCATTCTAGTAACGACCCAGAAAGCCGGTGAGTTGTGCAATAGGAACGTCAAGGTCTGCATCGTCGAAGACCACCACCTCAATGCGCCGCATCAGCTCATTCTCCGTATTCGAAACATCAACCTCGACCCGCCATTCTCGATCCGCCATCGTTACCGAAGATCGATCGACGCCTATGCTCGGGAAGTGTTCTTCTCCTCGGAGCAGCATGCGATACTCCTGCAATTCATTTTCTGCAATCCACTGCGCGATTAACCGCTCCTTTAACATCCGCGACTGACTGATGGACTGGGTGGCATTCTTCAAAACTGTAGTCGATACAATGGCAAAAATTGCCATCGCAATCATGATCTCAACTAGGGTAAAGCCCTTAATCTTTCGCCCAATCAACATCGCTATAGCCATCTGAAGTCAAGATTTTTTCAAGCACGCGGTTGCCTGCATGGGAAATGCGAAGATCAAAAGACGTTATCTCGCCACTAGAGAGAATAAGCACCGAAGGAGCATCCTCCTCCAAAACATCTAATGTTTTACCTTCAACTTCAAGAAAAAGTCTTATTTCTGCCGGCAGTTCCCTCGGATTGAAAGGTGGTTCCGTTAGCAATTGCCATTCTTCATATCGCGCATCGTATAGGTAAAAGCTGTAGCCAAAATGACTACCCGCCTCAAGCAGGTTAATCTCGAACCCATAGTCATTCGACTGGAGGACCGCTTCTTCTCCCAGCATTCGAACCACGGCTTTCAGGCGCTCCGACTCATGGTCAAAAGAGTCGGTCTGGGTGAACGTCGGCAGACTGATGACCGCAATGCCCGTCATGATTGACACAAGGAACAGAACGATAAGAACTTCGAGTAGGGTAAAGCCCTGCTTTCTAAAGCTCAGATAGGAGAATGTCGGCATCAACATCCTTACCACCCTCTTTTCGGTCCGCACCATAGGAATAAACCTCCATGGAACGGTCCTCACTGAAAAACAAATAAGGTTCCCCCCAAGGGTCTATCGGTATTTTTTTAAGATAGCCGCCCGCATTCCATCTTCGAGGTTCCGGATAACCACTAGGTTCACTAACCAATGCTTCTAATCCCTGATCTGTACTTGGGTAATAACCATTATCAAGTCGGTATAACTCCAATGCATTTCCAATCTGTTGTATATCTGTAACAGCCGCGGTTACCCGCGCCTCATCAGGACGACCTATCATATTTGGAATAATCAACGCGCCGAGAATCCCAAGAATGACCACCACAACCATCACTTCTATCAAAGTGAATCCACCGGTGCTTTTGGCGTTTGTATACATGTTCCATTTCCTATGTATTAGATATCGCTGCGCAATTGTCATATTACCAACTGATTGAGATTGATAATGGGCAGAAGTATTGCCATGACGATGGTAAAAACCGCCCCACCCATAATAATCAACATCATTGGTCCAAACAGGCTTAATAAGACGCCCATTAAAGACTCCACGTCCTGTTGCATGTAGGTCGCTACTTTTTGCAACATACCGTCAAGCTCTCCACTCGCCTCTCCGCTGGCGATCATATACAGCATCATAGGCGGAAAATATCCGCTTTGATCTAGGGCAACGTTTAGTGCGGAGCCCTCGCTCACGCTAACTATCGCCTCCGATACCTTTTGCTTCAACCATGTATTAGATAGTACTTCACCAGCGATTCGCAGCGCCTCAACCAGCGGGACACCACTAGAGGACAAAATTGCCAGGGTACTGGAAAACTGAGAAGTATTGATGCCTCTACTCAACTTCGCAACGATTGGCACATGCAACAACCGCCGGTGATACGTCAGCCGAACGGATGGAATAGCAAGAATACGTCGACAGGCAACTACAGCAACAATCGCCAGAACAAGAATAAAAAAACCATAGGATGCAACAAAGTCACTAAGCGCAATAATAACATGTGTCAATAGCGGTAATTGTTGTCCCGTATCGGCAAACACCTCAACAATATCAGGCACCACATATCCAAGAAGGCCCGCGAGTATTGCAGTGGTTAGTAAGAACAGAATCACGGGGTAAACCAATGCCTGCTGTAAACGTGAGCGTGCCTGTTGCTGCGTTTCCGTAAAGTCTGCGAGACGGTTAAGCACAAGATCCAGATGACCTGCAGATTCTCCTGCTGCGACCGTCGCACGATACAGGTCAGGAAAAGCACTTGGATAGTCAGCAAGACTGTTCGCTAAGGAGTATCCCTCCATAACTCTGGAACGCACTGCTACAAGCATCTTATGTGTTCGAGGACTTTCAGATTGCCTAGAAACTGCTAACAATGCCTCCTCGACCGGTAAGCCAGCGGCTATCAATGTAGCCATTTGCCTCGTTACCAGTGCCCTGTCGCTTACAGACAGTGATGGTTTAAACCAGCGAACTAGGCTGATACCACTCTCATCCGTTTTCTCTCTCGCAATTTCTACAGCAAGGGGCGCAAGCCTCCTGTCCCGCAGTATCTGACGCACCTGCCGGTTGCTGTCAGCTTCCAACACACCTTTTTGTTCTTTACCTCGGTCATCGAGGGCAACGTACTCAAAAGCGGCCAAAGATTAGTCTTCCATTGTTTGACGAAGAACTTCGTCGATTGTTGTCTGACCTTTCAGAACCTTTTGCCGGCCATCATCACGAATTCCAGTTGTCTTTGACCGTGCGTAAACCTCCATATCAAGCTCTGAGACACCGCCGTGAATCATTCGTCGCAATTCATCATCAATCTGCACAACCTCATAGATACCCATACGACCTCGGTAACCTTCATATGCGCAGGCATCGCAACCTTGAGCGCGATAAATCTGTGGCGCTGTTTTTTTCTTCGCCTTGAGGAACTCACACTCATACCCATCGGCTGAGTACGCCTGCCGGCAGTCGGCGCACAAGACACGTACCAGTCTCTGCGACACCAGCCCAGCAATACTGTTACTGAGAAGGTAGGGCTGAACGCCCATATTCTCCAACCGAGTTAATGCACCTATCGCTGTGTTCGTATGGATTGTTGAGAGAACTAGGTGCCCTGTCAGACTTGCCTGAACGGAGATATCAGCTGTCTCATAGTCACGTATTTCTCCCACCATCACCACATCGGGGTCCTGCCGCAGGATAGCCCGTAGCCCTTTGGCAAATGTCATATCCGCCTTGCTATTGACCTGCGTCTGTCCAATTCCTTCAACGTCGTATTCGATTGGATCTTCAACGGTAAGAACATTCATAGAGCGATCATTTAACTGATCAAGACACGCATACAACGTCGTAGACTTTCCTGAACCGGTTGGCCCAGTAACCAATATGACTCCATGTGGTCTATTCACCAGATTGACCATCGACTCCATATCGGATTGACTCATCCCTAGATGAGACAAATCACGCCTCCCTTCTTGCTTATCCAAAAGACGCATCACCACTCGCTCGCCCTTACTCGCCGGAATTGTCGACACACGAACATCGACTTCTTTACCACCAATTACCACTGATATGCGTCCATCCTGCGGCAATCTTTTTTCCGCTATATCCAGTTTGGCCATCACCTTGATTCTTGAAACCAACAACGGTGCCAGTGCTCTTCTAGGACTTACTACCTCACGCAAGACGCCATCGACCCTGAATCTAACCACTAGTCGAGCCTCGTACGTCTCTACATGAATATCTGAAGCGCCAACCTTCACTGCCTCGGTCAACAGGCTATTAATGAGCTTGATGATTGGAGCATCATCCTCTTGCTCAAGCAGGTCACCAGTTTCCGGAAGAGCATCGATGATGCTGCTGAGCTCCATATCGTCCCCAAGACCCTCAATCATCTGCATCGCTTCATCGGAATCGTTCTGATAACTCAGAGACAGCTGCTGATCAAAAGTCGAATCATCGACCAATCGAAACTCCAGCTGTCTACCGGTAAACCGCTGCATCTCTGCAAATACCAGGGAGGTCATGCCCTCCTTATACAAAACCGCATCCTCAGTGAGTAACACGCCATTGCGTTTGGCAAATCCAAAAGGAAGTCTTTTCACTGACATACACCTATCTTAATATATTTTCTAGAAAAAATCTGTATTTCATTGTTTATAAAGAATATTTATTAATAATCCACTACCGTAAAGTAAACGGGCAAGTCGCCAAATCGATCTGAAGATTTATCAAAAACGATCAAAGAGCATTTTACCTGTAGACTAGGCAAATGCACCTTTAGCCTGGTATCCATCATCTAATAGGTAACTAGCATAACATTGTGACTGCATGCCCTAAGTTTTTGTCTTATGATTAGAACAACCACACCAGACGTACTTAATCATACAGGCTTTTCTAAAATAGACTTTGTAGGTTCACATATCCTCTCCGTGTCGCAGTTCGACCGACACGCTATTGACCAGGTATTTTCTGCCGCAGATAGCATGGTTCCCTTTGCAACCCGACAGCGAGTTACTCGTGTTCTTGAGGGAGCCATACTGGGAAACATGTTTTTCGAACCCAGTACCAGGACGAGAGTGAGCTTTGGTTGCGCCTGGAATCTCCTGGGTGGTGAGGTGCGGGAAACTGCCGAGATCAAGACATCTGCAATCGCCAAGGGAGAATCGTTCTACGATACAGCACGTGTCCTTAGCGGGTACAGTGATGTCATCGTCATGCGCCACCAAATTGAAGGCTCTGTAGAGGAATTTGCTAGCGCCAGCCGTGTCCCGGTCATCAATGGTGGTGATGGCTCTAACGAGCACCCAAGCCAGGCTCTACTTGATCTCTATACCATCCGTAAAGAAGTAGCTGATCGCGGTAAAAGTGTCGATAATCTGCGCATAGCTCTCATCGGCGATCTTCGCTATGGGCGTGCAGTGCACTCATTGTGCAGACTCCTAACGATGTATAACAACGTTCACTTTACTTTAATCTCACCACCTGAGCTTAGCCTAGGTAATGGATACATTGAAGAAATGCGTACTCGCGGTCACGAGGTAGTTGAATCAAATGATCTGCACAGCGGCATCAGTCACGCAGATATCCTTTACGTTACGCGTACTCAGGAAGAACGCTTTCCAACACAGGAAGAAGCTGAGCGATACAAAGGCCTATTCCGGCTTAACCAATCTATCTACACTGAATACTGCGAACCCAATACGGTAATCATGCATCCGTTGCCTCGCGATTCCCGTGGCAACGCGAATGAGCTGGATAATGATTTAAATGAGAACCCGAATCTCGCAATCTTCCGGCAAACTGACAATGGCGTTTTGATACGCATGGCGTTGTTCTCGCTGATACTAGATGTTGCCGACAAGATCGAGGATACCGCACGCGATGTAAGCTGGTATACCGCCAAGCGCTTCTAACTCCAATGCCACACTATATTTTGGACTGCGACCCAGGACATGATGATGCTATTGCGTTGCTTTTCGCAGCAAAACACCTATCGCTGTCGGGAATCACCACCGTTTTCGGTAATACGAACGTCAACAACACCACCAACAACGCGCTCGCGCTGGTCAGCGCAGCAGAGCTCGACATACCTATCGCAAAAGGTTCAGCTGCTCCGTTATCCGGAAAGATAGAAAGTGCTGAATCAGTTCACGGCAAAAGCGGTCTAGATGGCGCTAATTTTCCAAACGGGTACCAACATGAAGTAACGCAGTCGGCGGCGGAGTTACTTATTGACGCAGCTCGTACTAAAAATGACCTGGTCATTATCGCGATCGCGCCATTAACCAATCTGGCGATCGCGATCAAACAGGCACCAGACATTGCACAAAGGATTCAGGAAATCTCAGTGATGGGAGGGTCTACTGGAATCGGTAATGTTACTCCGGTGGCAGAGTTCAACATATTCGCGGACCCGGAAGCGGCAGCGATTGTTTTCTCGAGTGGTGTTCCAATACGCATGGCAGGTCTCAACGTCACTTCCACATTCGGTGTTACGGCTTTCCAGGTGGGTGCACTTAAAGCTTCTCCATCAATGCTCCCTCGCGAGATTGGCGGTGCATTGGATTACTACCTTAATCGACAAAGCACGATCTACAATCGTACACATGCACCCATTCACGACGTTTGTGCGGTAATACCCTATACCCACCCGGATCTGATTCAATATAAGGCAATGCACGTTGACGTCGAATGTCAGGGTGACATTACTCGGGGTCAAACTGTCTGCGACCTTCGAGGAATGGTGTCCGACGAAGGCTTACACCCACCGAAACCAAAAAATGTTAGAGTCGCCACTAGCGCGAACGGCGACGCCATTAGCAATCTTGCTATAGAAAGCCTGCTTAGCTACACATAGCAATCAGGAACGTACCATGGAGGATTTACCAATGCTGTACGACAATGTGCTGCAGACAATAGGCAACACGCCTATCGTGAGAATCAATAATATCGGACCGGACATTCAGAATATTTATGCCAAACTAGAAGCGTTCAACCCGCTCGCTTCCGTCAAGGACCGACTGGCCATCGGTATTATTGAAGACGCTGAGAAGAAAGGTACAATCAAGCCAGGACAAACTGTCGTTGAAGCAACATCTGGTAACACCGGAATAGCCCTTGCGATGGTTTGCGCTGTAAAAGGCTACCCTTTTGTCGCCACTATGGCAGAATCTTTTTCTGTGGAACGCAGGAAGATCATGAAGGCACTCGGCGCAAAAGTCATTCTCACCCCTGCCGCTGAGCGCGGTTCCGGTATGGTGAAGCGTGCAGAAGAATTAGCCGCGCAATATGGTTGGTTCCTTGCTCGACAATTTGAAAACGAGGCTAACCCGGCTTATCACCGCAACACCACTGGCCCGGAAGTCCTCCTGGATTTTACGGGGATGGATCTTGATTATTTTGTAAGCGGATGGGGAACAGGCGGCACAGTTACAGGTGCTGGCCAGATGATCAAGCTTGCACGCCCAAACGTAAAGGTCATTGGAGCAGAGCCTGAAAACGCGATGTTACTCTCCGGGGGCGAGTGGTCTCCCCATAAAATTCAGGGATGGACACCGGATTTTATCCCCGGGGTACTAAATAAGGATGTAATGGATCAACTGGTAAACATCAGCGACGACGAAGCTATCGCGACGGCACAGAGTCTGGCACAACAGGAAGGTATATTTTGCGGTATATCATCAGGAGCAACAATGTGCGCCGCACTAACTATAGCGAAGGACGCACCTCCTGGTAGCACATTTTGCGTCATGTTGCCTGATACCGGGGAACGGTATCTTTCAACTCCACTGTTCGAGAATATTTCAACCGACTCCGATGATAACTGGCTAGAAACTCTCTAGTCAGCCACCCAGCAGTGCGTCAAATTCCGGTACCGCGTTGAAGAGGTCAGCAACCAAACCGTAGTCCGCCACCTGGAATATTGGAGCGTCCTCGTCTTTGTTGATCGCAACGATGAACTTACTATCTTTCATTCCCGCAAGATGCTGGATAGCACCACTGATTCCTACAGCAATATAGAGATCGGGCGCGACGATTTTTCCTGTCTGTCCGACCTGCATATCATTGGGTGCAAACCCAGCGTCCACTGCCGCACGAGATGCACCCATCGCCGCACCTAACTTATCGGCGACTGATTCCAGCAGCGAAAAATTCTCGCCGTTCTGCATACCGCGGCCACCAGAGATGATAATGCTTGCAGAAGTTAACTCGGGACGCTCCAATTTGGCTATTTCGTCCTTGTCCCAAGAGGAAAGGCCAGAATCCTTTACAACGTCAATGGACTCCACAGACGCGCTTCCTCCCTCGCTAGCAACACCATCAAAAGCAGTGCCACGAACGGTCAACACCTTAATCGCGTCAGAGGACTGGACCGTCGCAATTGCATTACCTGCATAGATCGGTCTTTCAAACGTGTCCTCACTCACGACCTCGCTGATATCAGATATTTGGGCTACATCCAGCAGTGCCGCCACCCGGGGCATAAAATTCTTTCCTGAAGTAGTCGTTGGGGTCAATATGTGGCTATACCCTTTCCCTATTTCAGCAACCAGGTCGCCAATATTCTCTGCTAACTGATGCCCATAGGCTTCATTGTCCGCAACCAGAACCTTAGCCACGCCAGCAATACTGGCGGCCGCTTCTCCTGCGCCTGAACAGGCAAAACCCGCCACAAGCAGTTCGATGTCTCCACCAATTTTTTCTGCGGCGGCTACTGCGACCAGCGTTGGCGCCTTTATGGAGTCATTGTCATGCTCTGCTACAACAAGAATACTCATGAGATCACCTTCGCTTCATTTCTTAATTTGTCCACCAGCTCTTCTACCGTCTCAACGATTATACCCGCCTGACGCTCTGGAGGCGGTTCAACCTTCAAAGTAGTAACTCGTGGCGCGACATCAATGCCTAGTTCGTCAGGGGTATACGTATCGATAGGTTTTTTCTTTGCCTTCATAATGTTAGGTAAGGACGCGTAACGGGGCTCATTGAGACGAAGGTCTGTCGTGACAACGGCCGGTAATTTCACCGTGATCGTCTCCAGACCGCCATCAATCTCCCGGGTTACTGTCGCAGAGTCCTCGCCCAGATCAATCATCGATGCAAACGTTGCTTGAGCCATGCCGCCAATCGCGGCAAGCATTTGACCAGTCTGACTATTATCACCATCAATAGCTTGCTTACCGAGAATAATAAGCCCAGGCTTCTCTTTCTCGATGATGGCATTAAGCACTTTCGCGATAGCCAACGGCTGCATTTCCTCTTCCGTTTCCACCAGAATGCCGCGATCAGCACCAAGCGCGAGCGCCGTTCGGATTTGCTCCTGACAGGCAGTTGCGCCAATGGAAGCCACAATTACCTCTTCTACTTTGCCTGCTTCCTTAAGTTTTACGGCTTCCTCAATTGCTATTTCGTCAAACGGATTCACCGACATTTTGACGTTGTTGAGATCAACGCCTGTGTTGTCGCTCAACACGCGAATATTCACGTTATAGTCAACAACACGCTTAGCTGTTACCAGAACTTTCATGTATTCCTCTGCTCGTTGCGGAAGTATAGTAAGGAGACGGCGATGGGCTGGATCATAGCTCGAGGCGTCGGAACGCCGACCGCCGGAAAGTCGCGTATTCTGCCGTTTTATGGGTAGAGAATCAATTCCTTTAGTAATCCAGGTTTCATACAATAGCCAAAAATTCAGAACCAACGGAGTTGTGTGTAAATGGAACGTGAGTCAATGGAATTCGATCTTGTTGTCGTCGGCGGTGGACCTTCAGGGCTCTCCACAGCAATCAAATTTGCACAGTTGGCAGCTGAATCCGGTGACGAGTTCTCCGTTTGCCTGGTAGAAAAAGGTTCCGAAATCGGCGCACATATTCTTTCAGGAGCAGTCGTAGAACCCAGAGCCCTTAATGAGCTTATTCCGGACTGGCAGGTCAGTGGCGCGCCACTCACGAATCCGGTAACGGAAGACGATTTCTATTATCTGGTCGATGATCATCAGGGGATGCGACTACCCTCTTTTTTGGTGCCTACTGAACTCCATAACTGCGATAACTACGCAACAAGCCTTGGAAATCTCTGCCGCTGGCTTGGCGAATACGCTGAAGGACTTGGTGTCAATATTTTTCCCGGTTTTGCTGCAAGCGAGGTTCTTTACAACGAGGATGGATCAATCAAAGGGGTTGCTACTGGTGACATGGGAATTGGCGCGGATGGACAACAGAAACCTACATTTGAACCCGGATATGAATTACACGCAAAGTACACAGTATTCGCAGAGGGTTGTCGTGGTCATCTCGGCAAGCAGCTGATGGCGAAGTTTGATCTGCAGTTGGACTCGGATACTCAGCACTATGGTATTGGGTTCAAAGAGGTCTGGGATATCGACTCTGAAAAGCATGTGCCAGGCAAGGTGATGCATACCGTGGGTTGGCCTCTCGGCCACTTCCCTGGTGGAACAGGCGGTGGATCCTATCTGTACCATCTCGATAACAATCAAATAGCCGTTGGACTTATCATCGACCTAAGCTACAAAAATCCCCACCTGAGTCCGTTTGACGAATTCCAGCGCTTTAAACAACACAAGCTCATCAAACAAACACTCGAAGGGGGAAAACGAGTTTCCTACGGCGCACGAGCTGTCATCAAAGGTGGGCTGCAAGCTGTCCCCAAACTGACCGTCCCTGGTGGTCTTCTGGTAGGTGATGATGCTGGATTTCTCAATAATTTGAAGCAGAAAGGTACCCACACCGCAATGAAGACCGGCATGTTGGCGGCAGAAGCGGTATTCGAGGCTGTTAAGAGTGGGTCGACCGGTGGAGTAGAGTTAACTGGTTACACCCAGCGCTACAAGGATTCCTGGGTATACGAAGAGTTACACCGTGCTAGAAATACGATGCCGCTTATGCATAAGTTGGGTTTATTTCTGGGTAGTGCCTGTGTGTGGATCGACCAGTATATTTTCCGCGGAAACCTACCTTTCACGATGACAGACTCCAAACCGGACCATGCTCAGCTAAAGCCAGCCAGAAAAATGGAGAAACCTGATTACCCCAGACCGGACGGGGTTATCAGTTTTGACAAGTTATCTTCTGTTTTCATTACGAATACTTCACACGAAGAAGACCAACCATGTCATCTTCAACTCGCCGATGCGGATGTACCGATCAACAGCAACCTCCCCCTTTACGACGAACCCGCCCAACGCTATTGTCCCGCCGGAGTGTATGAAGTTCTCGAAGAAGAAGATGGTAGTAGGCGTTTTCAAATAAACGCTCAGAACTGTATCCACTGTAAAACCTGTGATATT
>MDTE01131881.1_pt1 | contig 55821 bp, 59 predicted proteins | sample 811231 | NCBI WGS metagenome assembly MDTE01 (sample SAMN05326651, study PRJNA326480) | marine metagenome | isolation source: seawater | place: Indian Ocean: Red Sea | collected 2010 | reverse complement strand
CGGTTTTATTTAATTCTGGATAATGCCTATTGATTGAGTAATCAGCCAATGTTTTCAAAGTTTCATTATTCTTTGTTCTCGCAAATTCAAATGTCCCAATTCTTATATGACTTTTAGCAACTCTAGTTAAAACTCCGCCCGGAAGTTCTGTCTCTCTCATTACATTTTCATTTGTTTTAAGAGCAAATAGAGATCGTGTTGTTGGAATTTTTACAGTATGCATGAATTCACTGATCACGTATTCTCTTAATACTGGACTTAAAGCCGATTTACCATCTCCTCTTCTTGAATAGGGAGTTTTTCCAATGCCTTTCAATTGAACGTCCATGCCATTAATTTCACCTAATAAAATTGCTCTACCATCACCTAATTGAGGATTGAAATGACCAAATTGATGACCAGAATATCCTTGAGCTATAGGTTGAGAGTTTTTAAACAAACTATTACCTGAAAATATGTTTAGACATTCTTTAGAATTTAAGAAATCTTTTTTAAATCCAAGTTTTTCAGCAAGATTATAATTTTTAAGAATAAATTCAGCTTGTTTAAAACCAGTTGGGATACATTTTTCTGAAATTTCGTGAAGTTCTTTTGCGTAAGAATTATTTAAATTAAACGTTTTCGTATCTGACACCTTTAATCTAGTCAATAAATTTTACAAAAGATTCAAGCTCTTCTCTTCTAGTTCTGTATTGATTTATGGGATGACTCTTATCTTCATAACCTATTGCCACTCCACACCAAACTATTTCATTATCAGGATGTTTAATATATTTTTTTACAGTTTTAGGATAGATAGACCAAGACTCCTGTAGACAGATTCCAAGACCATGATGTATTGCGCTTAACCATAAATTCTCCAAGAACATCCCCACATGTCCCCAGCCATTATTTCCAAATGACCTATCTATTGTGATAATCATTCCTATTGGAGCACCAAAGAAATTATAATTTTCTCTGATTTGCTTAAAACGAGAGTCAAGATCATCTTTTTCAATAGATAAAGCACTATACATATCGAGCCCGCACTCATATCTTCTTTTTTTATATTCTTCAGCTAGAGGTTTTGGGTAGATATCATATTCAATTTCTTCTTGAACCCCATTATCAAAGTTATATAAAGTCTCTTTTGCAAGACAATTTTTTGATTCCTCCTTTAGTACATATACTTTCCATGGTTGAATATTGCCGCCGGAGGGAGCAGCATTGGCTGTTTTGAGAATTTCTTTAATTGTTTCTATCTTGGGAACTACATCAGTAAACGCTCTTACGGAAAACCTTTTTTCAATAGCTTCTTTTATATTCATAATTTTGTTATCAAATATTGTTGCTTCTTATATAATTTATAACAAACAACTTGAAGGAGCAATTTAAATGATTGGAGATATGCAAAAATGGACACCCAATGTCGCTGGTATTATTGAGCATGCTAGAGAGATACATCCAAAAACAGAAATTATTAGCAGACTTGTGTCTGGTGAAATACATAGGTCTAATTACGAAAAAGTTTGTATTAGATCGAGAAAGTTAGCATCTGCGCTTGAAAAAGATGGCTTTAAAAAAGGCGATGTAATAGCAACTCTTGCATTAAATACATATAGACATTTAGAAATGTATTATGGTATTTCAGGCATGGGAGCAATAACTCATACTCTTAATTTTAGATTACATCCTGAGCAAGCTGTATATATCATAAATCATGCTGAGGATAAGGTTATTTTTGTTGAGTTGCCTTTTGTTCCAATTTTAGAAGCGTTACAGGAAAACCTTAAGACTGTAGAAAAATATGTTGTTTTATGTGAAGTCGATGAAATGCCAGAAACATCTTTAAAAAATGCTATTTCTTATGAGGAATATATACAAGATGGCGATGAAAATTATTCTTGGCCCACTTTAGAAGATGATGCAGCTTGTGCTCTTTGTTATACGTCAGGAACAACTGGAAATCCTAAGGGAGTTCTATACAGCCACAAATCAAATGTAATTCATGCTCAAGCAGCATTGACTGCAATGACTATAAAGCCTGATGACACTATTCTGATGGTCGTTCCATTATTCCATGTTCTAGCATGGGGGATTCCTTATTTTGGCCCTATGAACGGACTTAAATTGGTAATGCCAGGAATGCAAATGGAGGGTGAACCTTTATTTGAGTTGATAGATCAAGAAGATGTAACATTGGCATTTGGTGTTCCAACTATTTGGATGGGGCTATTAGCTTATTGTAGAGATAATAAAAAAATTCTTAGTTCAGTAAAAAATACTATTATTGGTGGCTCGGCATTATCCCTCGCAACGCTTCAAGAATTTGATGAAGTGCATGATGTTAATGTAATACATGCTTGGGGTATGACAGAAATGAGTCCTTTGGGGACAACAAATGTCCCAACTCCTGAAATGGATAATATGACTAAAGAAGAAAAATATGCTGTGCAACTAAAGCAGGGCAGACCTATATATGGAGTTGAATTAAAAGTTGTCGATGATGATGGTAATGAGCTTCCAAAAGACGGTGAATCACAAGGTCATTTGATGGTTCGAGGGCCATGGATACTTCAAAAATATTTTAAATCCGATAAAGATGCTGTTGATGCAGATGGTTGGTTTGATACAGGAGACATATCAGTCCTTGATGAAGATGGTTACATGACTATCAAAGATAGAGCCAAGGATGTTATTAAATCCGGAGGAGAGTGGATTAGTTCAATAGATCTAGAAAATGCAGCTTTTGGTCATCCAGAAGTGGCTGAGGCATGTGTAGTCGGCATACCACATCCAAAGTGGGACGAAAGACCAATGCTTTTTATAGTAACTAATTCAGGCGAACCTATTGAAAAAGAAAGTATCATTGAGTTTTTGAGTGATAAAGTTGCAAAGTGGTGGTTGCCAGATGAAATTATTTTTTTAAAAGAATTGCCTCACGGAGCAACAGGAAAACTACAGAAATTCGAGCTAAGAGAAGAATACAGCAACCATTATATGGAGAAATAATATGTTAAAGGTAATTAAACCATCTGAAATAGATACAGTGCTTGGAGCTGAAGTTGGATTATCGGACTGGGTGACCATCGATCAAGATCGTATTGATAAATTTGCTGATGCAACAATGGACCATCAGTTTATTCATGTTGATCCTGAACAGGCAACACCAGTATTTGGTTCAACTATTGCACATGGATTTCTTTCCTTATCTCTTGTAGCAGGAATTCCTTTTGAACAGGAAATAGGTATGGTTCTAGAGGGCACAAAAATGGGATTAAATTATGGTTTAGACAAGGTAAGGTTTTTAAGTCCTGTCCCAGTTAATTCAGAAGTTAGAATTCGCATGAAATGCATTAATATAACTGAAAAGAATCCTGGTCAATATCTCGCTAAAACAGAAGTAACTATGGAAATAAAGGGAGTAGATAAACCTGCATTTGTTGCTGAGACTTTAAGTATGTTTATTGTTTAATTTTTTTAATAAAAATTTATGTTTAGATTTCTGCTGCTCTTAATTTTTAGCATAAGCATAATTTCTGAAACAAAATTTTATGTTTTAGGAACTGGGACACCAAACCCTAATCCTGAAAGAGACGGTTCATCATATTTAGTTTTAGTTGATCAAACACCATATCTTTTTGATTTTGGATCTGGAGTTGTGAGGCAGGCAGCATCTTTGACTAACACTTGGGGTGGAGAAAATCGATTTAAGGTAGAAGATATCGAATATGCTTTTCTCACTCATATGCATTCAGATCATACTTTAGGACTATCTGATTTAATAATCACTCCATGGATCATGGGCAGAAAAAATAAATTGCATTTATTTGGACCAAAAGAATTAGAAGTAATGTCAAAAAAAATTATCGAAGCATATAATTTTGATATTAATTATAGAATTACTGGCTCTCAACCTCAGAACTCTTCGGGCTATATAGTAGCATTCACTGAAATATATGATGGATATGTTTTTTCTAATCATCATATTAAAGTTGAGGCTTTTAGGAACAATCACGGAGATTTACATGAATCATATGGTTTTGTTATAAATACAGAAGATAAAAAAATTGTTATTTCTGGCGATACAGCGCCTTCAAAAAACCTACTAAAAAAATCAATTGGGGCTGATATTCTAGTTCATGAAGTCTATTCATCTTCAGGTTTTAAGAAAAAAACGGATGATTGGAAGATTTATCATAAAGCTCATCACACTAGTCCTGAAGAATTATCTCAAATTGCAAATAAGATAAAACCAAAGGTTCTTGTTCTATCTCATGTTTTATTTTGGGGCTCAGAGTCAGATGAAATCATCAATGAAATAAAAGGTAAATATAGTGGTAAAGTTGTTTTACCAAATGATGGAGATCTTATTGATTAAAAATTTAATAAGTCCTTAAGAATTTTATTAATTGTTTTGGGATTAGCTTTTCCTTGTGTCTCTTTCATAACCTGTCCAACAAAGTATCCAAATAATTTATCCTTACCGCTTTTAAAATCCTTAACTTGATCTTGATTTTCATCAATTACTTTTTTTGCTATTTCTTTTAATATTGACTCATCTTGTATTTGGACCAATCCCTTAGTTTTAATAATTTCATCTACATCATTACCAGTTTCCCAAACTTCTTCAAGAACTGATTTTGCAATTTTTCCTGAAATTGTATTATCAGATATTCTTGCAATAAGTTTTCCAAAATTTTCTGAAGATAAATTAGAGTCCTCAATTTCTAAATTATCTTTATTTAATAGAGCGCTAACATCGCCGACCAACCAGTTAGCAATTAATTTTACATCATCTGTTTTAGTAGATACCTCTTCAAACATGTTAGCCATAGATTTTGAAGATGATATGATTTTAGCTTCGGATTCTTCAAGACCAATTTCTTTTATGTATCTGATCTCTTTCTCTTTTGGAAGCTCTGGAAGATTTTCTTTTATTTGTGTGAGTTCTTTATCTGAAATCACAACTGGAAGAAGATCGGGGCAAGGAAAATACCTATAATCATTTGCTTCTTCTTTTGAACGCATTGATCTTGTTTCATTTTTTTCGCTGTCATAAAGTCTTGTCTCTTGAACAACAGTATCTCCATTTTCAATTAGTCTAATTTGCCTATCAACCTCATAATTAATAGCTTTTTCAATAAACTTAAATGAATTAATATTTTTTAGTTCTGCTCTAGTTCCAAGTTCTTTATCACTAACTTTTTTAACAGAGACATTTACATCGCATCTCATAGACCCTTGAGCCATATTCCCGTCACAAATATCTAAAAAAGTTACAAGTTGTCTTATGGATTTAAAATAAGCAACAGCTTCCTTAGCATTTGATATTTCTGGCTCAGAAACAATCTCAAGAAGAGGTGTGCCAGCTCTATTTAAATCAACGCCAGTCTCACCATCAAATAGACCATGTATAGATTTACCAGCATCCTCCTCTAAATGAGCCCTTGTAATATTAATTATTTTTTCAGAATCTTCAGTTATTATTGTTATAGAACCATTTTCAACAATAGGTTTCGTCATTTGAGTGATTTGATATCCTTTTGGTAAATCAGGATAAAAATAGTTTTTTCTATCAAATGATGACACCTGATTGATATTTGCATTAGTAGCTAAACCAAATCTAATAGCTTTATAGAATGCTTCTCGATTAGCTACAGGGAGTACACCTGGCAAACCCATATCTACTAAATCTACATGTGTATTAGATTCAGCGCCAAACTCTGTTGATCCACCAGAGAATAACTTAGATTTTGTTGAGAGTTGAACATGTATTTCTAGCCCAATAACTGTCTCCCAGCTCATTCTATTACTCCGTCAGGTGTATACATATGCCAGTTTGTTTCCTGTTGATACATATGTGCAAAATTTAAAATTGAACTCTCATCAAGAAAATTGCCTATAATTTGAAGCCCAATTGGTTTATTGTCAATATTCCCATTTGGAATTGACATTGCAGGTAGCCCAGCAAGGTTAGCAGAAATTGTAAATAAATCTTCTAAATACATTTGTATAGGATCATTTCCTTTTGACCCCATTTCAAATGCTGGACCCCTTGTTGTAGGAGTCATAATAACGTCAATATCACGGAAGGCATTATCGAAATCATTTTTTATTAATCTGCGAACTTGTTGAGCTTTTTTATAGTAAGCATCATAATAGCCTGCAGAAAGGACATATGATCCAATTAAAATTCTTCTTTTTACTTCATCTCCAAATCCTTCAGAACGTGATTGAATATATAACTCATCTAAATCCTTTGGACTTTCACACCTTCTACCAAATTTAACACCATCAAATCGTGATAAATTTGAAGAGCATTCAGCAGGAGCTACTACATAATAGGTTGGCACAGAGAGTGAAAGATTTGGTAAGGTAATTTCCACTAATTCTGCACCCATTGAAATGAATTCTTTAAGAGAGCTTTCGTAAACTTTAATGACCTCATTATCTAGGCTTGATAAATCGAGGTCTTTAACAACTCCTATTTTTTTACCAGAAAGTGACTTGTTAATATTTTCTCCAAAATCAGGAATATGATCATTTAAAGAAGTTGTGTCCTTTTCATCATAAGAACACATCTGGTTTAATAATAAAGCACAATCTTCTGCAGTTCGAGCCATTGGACCTGCCTGATCAAGACTTGATGCAAAAGCAATCATGCCCCACCTTGAGATCCTTCCATATGTAGGCTTTATGCCAGATATTCCGCAAAGAGAGGCAGGTTGCCTTATTGAGCCTCCCGTATCTGTTCCAGATGCTGCTGGAACAATTCCTGCTGATACAGCTGATGCTGAACCGCCAGAGCTGCCACCAGGTACAAGATTTTTGCCCCATGGATTTTGAACATTCCCAAAGAAACTAGTTTCATTAGAAGATCCCATAGCAAACTCATCCATATTAGTTTTGCCAACTGATATACACCCGGATTCTTCTAGATTTTTTACTACAGTGGCACTATATGGAGGTATAAAATTATTTAAAATATTTGATGCACAAGTAGTTTTTATTCCTTTTGTGCAAAAAAGGTCTTTTTGAGCAACTGGAATACCTGCAAGCGGAAGATCTGAAGGATTTTTATCTAAATCTTCTGCTTTTTTTAAGGAATTTTCTTCATTCAATGTTATAAAAGCATTTAGATGCTTGTTTTCATCAATCTGTTTATAAACCTCTTGAATAATTTCTTTATTTGAAATTTCTTTTTTAGAAATCAAGGTTTTTATTTCTTTAATTGTTTTGTATTTTATGCTCACTCAACCACCCTTGGAACTAGGAAGTAGTCATCATTTGAAGATGGAGCAATATCCAATAATTCTTTTTTGAGGTTTTTTGCTGTTACCTTATCGCTTCTTGTCTGTGCAATTTTTTCGAGTGGATTTGTAAGAGGCTCAATATTAGATGTATCCACATCGTTAAGTTGATTAACAAATTCAAGAATATTATCCAGGTCTTTTGTAATTTTATCTTCCTTTTCGACATCAATCTTTAATCTAGAGAGATAAGATATAGTTGTTACTGTTTTCTTGTCCATATATAGGATATTATTATAGTTTAGAGGTGGGATATTAACCTATCTATCTAATTAATTAAATTGTTTTATTTTAGGAAGTATTGTGAAATTAAATTTGTTTAAAATGATTGGAGGATATTTTTCAAATGATCTTTCAATTGATTTAGGTACAGCTAATACATTAATTTATACAAAAGATGTTGGTATTGTACTAAATGAGCCTTCTGTTGTTGCAATTCGGGAGTCTAGAGGTCAAAAGACAGTTGTTGCAGTGGGCACAGAAGCTAAAAAAATGTTAGGAAGAACACCAGGAAACATAAAGGCTATAAGACCTTTGTCAGAAGGAGTAATTGCTGACTTTCAGGTTACAGAAAAAATGTTGCAACATTTTATTTCTAAAGTTCATGAAAAACTATTCATTAAGCCAAGTCCAAGAGTTTTGGTATGTGTTCCATGTAGATCAACACAGGTAGAAAGAAGGGCTATTCGAGAATCTGTATTGGGAGCAGGGGCTCGTGATGTAAAACTAATTGAAGAACCTATGGCTGCTGCAATTGGAGCTGGTTTGCCGGTAGAAGAGGCAAGTGGGAATATGGTAGTTGATATAGGTGGAGGAACATCAGAAATTGCAATTTTGTCTTTGAATGGAGTTGTTTATTCAGAGTCAGTGAAAATTGGCGGTGATAAAATGGATGAATCAATAACATCTTGGATTAGACGAAATTATGGTTGTGTTATTGGTGAGTCAACATCAGAAAAAATTAAATACACTATTGGCTGTGCAACCCAAGATTCTGATAAAGTTGAAATGTCTATTACTGGGAGGAATTTAGCTGAAGGAATACCTGAGACATTTACAATTAATAGCGAACAAATTTTTCAAGCAATGAAAGATCCTTTATTTGGTATTGTAAGAGCTATTAGAAACGCTCTTGAACTATCACCTCCAGAACTTGCAGCCGACATTGCTGAAAGAGGTATTGTTTTAACAGGTGGAGGGGCGCTGCTACGAGATTTAGATAAATTAATTTCTTCTTCAACAGGCATCCCAGTAATTGTTGCAGAAGATCCATTAACATGTGTTGCCAGAGGTGGCGGTCAAGCTCTTGAAATAATGGACAAATACAACATTGATCTATTATCGTCTGAGTAATTTCTATGGCTAGGATTGCACCAAACCCTGGTCAAAAAATTATATATTTTGTATTAATTTTACTAAGCTCAGTAATTTTATTTATCGATATTAAAACCGAGTATTTTAATTCAATAAAAAACGCTTACAAAACTGCTCAAATCTACTCAATTTATCTATCAAAAGAATTAACAATAGAACCTATTTTATCGATTGCAAAAATAACCAAAACTAAAAAAAATTTAATTGAAGAAAATAATCAGCTTAGGGAAGCTCTCGATTTAAGCTATCTAAATAATTTTTTACTATCAAATGAAAGTGCTATATACAAAGATAAGGATTTAATTGAAAAGAGTTTACAGAATTTGAATTATAAAGATAAATATTTTCTTGCTGAACTTAAAAGCATAAACCCCAATATCTATCTATGTTGTGATAAACATAGATTATTTATTGAAATATTATCCAATCAAAATATTGATCACTCAGAATTTGTTGTTTTTAATCATACTGGCCTATTAGGCTATGTTATTTCTTCAGGTAAGTACAATGAAGTTATTCTCATTACAGATATTAACCACTCATTTCCTATCAAATCTGAGTCAGGTAACTTTTTCTGCAATGGAAAAGGAAGTGGAAGGGGTAAAATTATTATTTGTTCATTTAATCCCCTAATCAATGAGAAGGAATTTCAGTTAGGTGAAAATTTTTACTCATCTGGATTAGGCGGCATTTATCCAAAAGATATAAAAGTGGGGAAAATAGTCAAAATTAACTATGTAGACCAATCTAGAACAGATATTGAGATTGAAACATTTGCAAATCCACTTTCGAGTGATTTATTTGGAGCTTTTAAATATTAATGATAAGTTTAATAAAAAAATTATTATTAGTTCTTTTCATATATTTTGTTGAATACAACATCGCGTCTTTACTTTTCAAATTCTACATAGTGTTCCCATTAACTTTTATTGCATATTCTTTATTTGTTTACAGAAAAGAGACAACTATGCAACCAATAGTTCCATTTTCAATCGGTTTGTTAATAGATTTATTATCTGGATCATATTTTGGAATCAATGCTATTCTTTTCATGCTAATTACATATCTCATTAATCTTTATGCAAATGCATTTAAATTATTCTCATATCTTCAAATTTGTATATTTTTTAGTTTTTCTGCAACTGCTTATGTTGGATTTGTTCAACTTGCATTAAATACAAATAACTTTTCATATCTAACATTGTTATTAAGCTTCATATTTAATTTTGTTATATGTATAAGCGCTGCACTTATACATGCTTATGGACCAAGTTCTAAACAAATTAAGCCAAAAATATAATGTTTATTAGAACTTTAAAATATATTATATTTTTTTTGATATTTTTAATTCTAATTTCTTTAGCTGCTTATATTTTAGTTTTAAATAAGCCAGATAGAGTGATATCGCTTAGCAATAAAATATCCAATGATTTTTATATTGAATTTTCTAATTCATCTTCTGTGGCAAGTTTTTTTAATCCTACTTTTAATTTTGATGATGTGATTATTAAAGACTCTCAAAAAAATAATTTAGTTTCTATAGGTCAAGTCTCTGTCACGATAGATTTATTGGAGACAATTCTTAGTCAAGACATCCAGTTAGAAAAATTAAGTATATTAAACATTATTTTTTTAAGCGAGATTAGCAACTCTAATACTTCTAATAAATTAGCTTTTAGTGTGAATAATCTTGAAATAATAAGTAATGAATTAAATATAAGTTCAAAAGATGTTTTTATATATAAAGATAATAAAAGTACATCGATAAGAAGTAGAAAAGGATCTTTTAATAATGTGCCTTATATCGATTTAGATATTTTTAATTTAAATGGTTCAAAAAAATTTCATTATTCTGGAAACTTTAATATAGATAAAGCAATTAACAAGGAACAAAATCTTATAGATTTAAATGGATTTAAGGATTACAAATTATCTGTTTTGATCAAAAGCAAAGGTTTTTATGATAGTGATAAAAATACACTAAGGAATATTAATTATTACTATTTTGATAATTCAGAATTGATTACCAATACTGATGATATTTTTAAAGATATTAATTTAATTTTATATACAAACTTGGATCAGAGCATTACTGGATTCATCAAAGGGAAGATACCAGATCAAAATTTATTAATTCCAACTCAAGATATTGAAGGAAAAATTTTGATAGAAAATAATAAAATAAGAATCAATTCTAATTTGCTATTGAATTTAAATGAAGTTGTAAATTTTGAAAACAATTTTCAACTTAAAGGAGAGGAAACTTTTATTTTTGAAATGAGCATTGCGCAGGGGAAAGTCTCACTAATGCTTGAATCAGACTTATCTAAAACAGAAATCATTTCAAACATAACAGATTTAGAAAAGAAAAAGGGCACTGCTTTAAAAACCTCAATTTTTATTGAAGATTTATCAAACCAAACTTACTTTGTTGAAAATAAAAATTTTAATGCCTATATCGATAGCAATAATAATGGATATTTTTCTTTAGGCAATGACTTTGCAAGTGAGATAGATAGCTTAAATTTTAATGACGGATTTCATATTTTTTTAACTCTTGAAAAATTAGAAGTTAGCAACATTCTAATTACAGATCAAGAAAATATTAATTCAAATTTAAGATCAATAAATTTAAAGATAAATGAGCTTGACTTTTTTAATAATATTTATATTGATCAATTTTTTAAAATAAATTTTATGAATCAAGAGACGCTTGCATATTTTTCCGGATCTAATTTAAATGGTGAAATTAGAATAGACTCCTCGGGATTCATAAGAGTAGATGTTTTTGATTCAAAGTTTGAGTTCAAAGGTATAGATATTGTTGAATCTAATGATTTGTTAGATCTAGCTAATCTAAATTTAAGATTTGTTGGACGCAATATTCAAACATATGATGATATTTTTCAAGATTTAGATTTCTATATTTTAAGAAATAGCAAAATTACTACCGTTGATAATATTAATATATCAAGTAAAAACTTTAATATTGGCCCATATAATAAAAGCGAAAAAGCATATATAAGTTACGACAATGAAAAAGATTTATATAAAGTAAGGGGTTATTATGAAATTAATAATAAAAATAACCCTTTAAGAGACTTAATAAATTATGATTTTGAATATTTGTCAACTAATATAAATATTCAATGGATTGGTATTGATGAACTGAGGAATATTGAGGGAGGTATTCAATTTAGAATTAAAGATTTAGAATCAACTGCTTCATTGCCTGATTCTGCATTTATTCGAGCTTTGAAGGTATTCAATCTTAATGCAGTGCTTGAAAATATTAGTAATGATACAAATATAATATCAAACAAACTTTTTATAAATAGGGCAGAGGGAGATTTTTATATTTCGCAAAGTAGAGCTCTAATCAATAACCCTATTAAGATTGAAACGCCAGAAGCTAAAATGAGATGGATTGGTCAAATTATTAAGGATGATAAAGGATTACTTCAAGATCTAGATCTCACTTTAGAGATGCGTTTAAAAGTCTCTGAAAATATTCCATGGTATGCAGCAATATTTGGTGGTGTCCCAGCTTTGGCAGGCGGGATAGTGTTTGAAAATATTTTTGAAAATAGTCTCGACAATGTATCTTCTTTTCAATTTAAAATAGATGGCACTATTAATGAACCATCTATAGAAAGATTAGATTAAATATATTGTAGCTAATCCAAGAAAAGACAAAAAGCCGATAACGTCTGTAACTGTTGTAACTATTACACTTCCTCCAATTGCAGGATCTTGTTTAATTTTTCTAAGAACTAGCGGAACTAAAACTCCAGCAAGTACAGAACTTATTAAATTTATAATTAAAGCACATGATATAAGTATTGCAATTGATAAACTGTTGAACCATAAGAAGGTCGTAACACCAACAAAAATAGATAAAACAAGACCATTTAAAATTGCAACTGCAAGTTCTCTTCTAAAAAGCCATTTAATATTTGATGTATTAATTTGATCAAGAGTTAAGCCTCTCAATACAATTGTTAATGTTTGTGTTGCGGCAACTCCTCCCATGCTTGCTACGATTGGCATCAATACTGCGAGAAATACAAATTTTTGAATAACATCCTGAAATATATTGATTGTACTTGCAGCAATGAAAGCTGTTATTAAATTTAGCCCTAGCCAAATTACTCTACTTTTTGCTGCTCTAGCTGGAGGCGCAAAAGTATCTTCTGCAACTCCAGCCATTCCAAGAAGATTTTGATCCGCATCTTCTTTAATGACATCAAGAACATCATCAATAGTAATTCTTCCAATTAGTTTTCGGTTTTCATCGATAACAGCTGAAGATATTAAATCATTTCTTTCAAAAACTTTAGAAACTTCTTTATCACTCAAAAATACCAGAAGCGGGGAAGTTTCAGTATCCATTACTTCATAGACAATCATGGAAGGTTTTGCAGTTATAATACTGCTAATTAGGATTTCACCTAAATATTCATTATCATCATTTACAACAAAAATTTTGTCTGTATTTTCAGGTAAGTTAATTTGATTTCTTAAGTATCTTATGACTTCATTGATTGTATTTTTTGGACGCACACTAATTACATCTGTATTAAGTAGTCCACCTGCAGTATCGTCTGGAAAATTTAATCCCTTTTCTATTCTTAGTCTATCTAGTTTAGACATACTTGATAATATTTTTTCCATTCGTTCTTCTGGTAAGTTTTGTAAAATGTCAACAATCTCATCAAGCTCTAGAGCTTTGACAGCTTCAGAAAGCTCTTCATTAGAAATACTTGATATAATGTCTTGTTGTATTTCTTCACCTAGTTCAGATAAGACATCCCCTTCTTCTTTAGTTTCTAAAAGAGAAAATATTAAGTTTCTTTGCTTAGGGGGAGATGACTCTAGTGCATGCGCAATTTCAGGAGGTGAAAGTTTATCTAGCAGTCTTCTTATTTGATTAATAGAGAGTGTGTAAGATTTTTCTAGGATGAGTTCTAAATTATCTTTACCATTAATGTCATTCACCATTAAATTTTAACCTAAAAAAAATTATCTATACCTAGAAGAAGGAATATTAATTTTTTCTCTATACTTCGTAACAGTCCTTCTGGCAAGATTAATTCCTCTTTTATTAAGTTCAATTGTAATTTTCTTATCACTCTTTGGCCTATTTTCAAATTTAATAATCTCTGCAATTAAATGAGATAATTGAACTTCAGAAATTTTTCTTCCTTTTGAAACAGAAGGAACTAGAAGCGCCTTCAATGGCATAATGCCTTTCGGAGTATCAATATATTTATATCTCATAATTCTTGAAATTGTTGAAGGATGCAATCCCAAATCTTCAGCTATATCTTTATTATTTAGTGTATTAATTTTTATTGGATTATCATAAAAAAAAGATAATTGTTTTTGGCAGATATACTCTCCAACTTTTGTAATTGTATTATTCCTTTTCTTTACTGAGGTTAATAACCATTTCGCGTCATTTATTTTTTTTAGAATCTTTGGATTTTTATTATTTTTTAATTCCTTTTTTACCTCTTCAATTAAATCGTTGTCAATCTTTATTAGAGGAAATGCCTCATCAATAAAGTCCACTTTTAAATCTGATTTATTAAGCGAAACTTTTAAATCAGCCTCTATATATTGAGTATTTTCATAGTTTAATCCTGGACTTAAATCACATGCTTTTATTTCTGAAATTGCTTCTTCAAAAAATTTTTCATTGAGATTGTTTCTAAGATACTTTTCTTTTATCTTTTTTATGTCATCCAAATCTTCATTAAACAAAATATCAAGAATTAAGTTTTTTTTCTTTTGTGGAAGTTCTTTATGCTCTATCTGTATTTTTATACATTCTTTATGATTCCTAAAACCAATTCCAATAGGAGTCATCTTTTGGATCACATTATATATATTTTTTAATATGCTATGAGTTTTATAGGAATGATTTGAAATTTTATTTATTTCGTTAAGATCAGCAGTAAGTTTTCCTGATTCATCAATACATTCTATTAACATTTTTGATATCTCATAATCCTCTTTGCTAATTTTTAAATCTGATAATTGATTTAGAAGATGATCTCTAAGAGAGATCTTTGACTCAAAATCAAAATTAAAACCATCGTCAAAATTTCTACTATTTTCAGAAACTTTATATTCTTTTTCTAAAAATGGGTTATCAGAAATTTCATTTTCAATTTTTTTGACAAGTTCAAATCTTGATAGCTGAAGTAAATCAATAGATTTTCTTAATGAGGATGTAATATTTAGGTTAAGTTTTTGTTTTAAATTTTTAGAAAGGAGGAGATTCATGTTTTTAAGTATACATATTTCCTAGGTATGTTTTCTTAACTAGTTCATTTTGTATTAGGTTATCTTTATCGCCTGTGGCAATAACTCTTCCATTGCTAATTATTGATGCCTGATTGCATATTTCTAAAGTGTCTCTTACATTATGATCAGTCAATAGTATGGATATACCTTTTTTAGATAATTTTTTTAAAACCGCTTTTATATCTTCAATTGCAAGTGGATCGATACCTGCGAACGGTTCGTCCAAGAGTATAATTTTTGGATCTGAGGCTAATGTTCGAGCAATTTCAACTTTTCTTCTTTGTCCGCCAGATAATTGCCGTCCTTTAAGGTCTGAAAAATCATGTAGCCCAAATTCATCTATAGATTGTTCTATGAATTTTTGTATTTTTTTTGAGTCTTTAAATGACATTTCAGCAAGTCCAAATAAGTTTTCATAAACTGTTAGGTTTTGAAAGATAGAGGGCTCTTGTGGTAAATATTTAATTCCGATTTTAGACCTTTTATGCATTGCTTTATATGAAATATCTTGGCCCAATAATTCTATTTTTCCATTGTCAGGTTTTATTAATCCAGCGATGATGTAAAAACTTGTAGTTTTGCCCGCTCCATTTGGTCCAAGTAACCCATATATCTCTCCAGCATCAACTTTAAAGCTTATGTCATGAAGAATTTTTTTGTCTTTATATGATTTAGAAATTTTTTTAACATTTAGCATATTTTTTATTCTGATGATATTTTCCCAGTAATAGGATTAAAGACTATCGAATTTGATGTAATAGATAAATTTTCGTATTTAATATAAGCATTTCCAAAAAGTTCAATTTTATTATCATCATAAAATATGATCTTGTTAGCATATCCTTTAAATATATTGCTCTCTTTTAAAGATTGTATTTCACTTGGATTTCCAATCATTGTGATAGTATTTTCAATATCATCATAAATAGCTTCAATAGCTAAAATATTGACCATTTCTGAGTTAATTTCTACACCATCTATAAATTTAATCATTGAGTCTTTATCTATAAATTCAATGCTACCTGATTTAATTTCTATTGTTTTTTTAAATGATTCTAAGCTGTAGCTTTGAAAAGAGAAAAAAATTAAAAATAAAATAAATATCTTATTCAACTACAATATCCTAGCTTCTATTAAATCATGCATTGATATAACCCCTACAAACTTTTTCTTATTCATAACAATAAGAGTAAATATTTTATTTTTTTCCATTTTTTTTGCGGCATCTACTGCCAAACAAGTATCTGCTATGGTTACAAAATCTTTAGTCATGACATTTTTAATTTTTGTACTATGAATATCTATTTTCTTGTTAATACATCTTCTCAGATCTCCATCTGTAAAAATGCCTACTACTTTTGATTTATCGATGACTAGAGTTATTCCTAGATTTTTCTTTGTTGTTTCAATTAAAGCTTTATCTAAGATTGTACTCGGGCTAACTTTTGGAATTGAAGACCCTACATGCATTAAATCTTTAACTTGCATGATAAGTTTTCTTCCTAATTTACCTGCAGGGTGAGAGTATGCAAAATCATCCTTTGTAAAACCTTTTGCTTCTAATAAAGCTATTGCAAGAGCATCGCCAAATGCAAGAGCATTAGTAGTTGACGATGTTGGAGCAAGATCTAATGGACATGCTTCTTTTTTTGATTTTATCTGTATTTTTATATCAGAAGAATTAGCAATTGTAGATTTATTATTACTTGTTAGAGAGGCAATTTCTTTTGCATGTCTTTTAAGTGATGGCAAAATATTAATGATTTCATCAGTTTCACCAGAATTAGATATTAATAAAACTATATCTTTTCTATTTATGAGACCCATGTCTCCATGAGCTGCTTCTGTTGGATGTATAAATATAGATGGCGTGCCTGTACTAGATAATGTTGCTGAAATTTTTTGACCAATATGTCCTGATTTACCAACCCCCATGATGATGAATTTTCCTTTACAATTTAAAATATTGTCACATAGTTTAATAAATGAGTTATTCAGTTGGTTGACAATAGAAAGAATTGAGTCAGCTTCAATGCTTAATGTTTTCTTTGCCGAGGCAATATAATTATATTTTTTCATCTTATTTAAAAAAATTTATTGTATTTCAAATGTTATAATAGACTAATGTTACATCCACATAAAAATAATTTATTTATTTTTTTATTATTGTTATTAAGTATAAGCTCTGAGGCTACAGAAAATCCATATGATTTTATTGATGAGAATGCTCAAAAAATGGCTGATTTATTAACTTATGACTCTGATTTATTTAAAAGTGATAGACAACTTTATGAAGAAAAAATAAAGGAGATTTTTGACCCAATGATAGACTTTAGAAGAGTTTCTGCAATGGTAATGGGTAAAGAGCATTATATGATGGCCACAAGAGAACAAAGAACAAAATTTGTTGAAGTCTTTAGAGAATCCTTGTTAGATACATATGCTGAAACCTTAGCGCAGTGGGGTAACTCCAAAATAACAACTCAATTTCCAGAATACTATGAACCGAAAAATTCAAATATTGTTGAAGTTAAGCAAATTTTAGATACCGGCAATAGTAAATATCCAATTTCATACAAACTAAGAAAAAATAACGAAGGATGGAAAATAGTTAATATTATTATTAATGGAGTAAATCTTGGCTTAACATTTAGAAATCAGTTTGAGTCTTTAGCGTCAGCAAACAATAACGATATTGATTTGACTATTGAAAATTGGGTCTCAGATGCTGGCGATGCTGGTATTGAATAAAATGCAAGAAGAAATAAAAAAAATTATTATAGAAAATATTCCAGATGCAAAGTGCTCATTTGAAGGGGATTCCTGCAACCTTAAATTAAAAGTGTCTTCAAAAACTTTTGCTGAATTAACTTTAATCGAACAGCATAAAAAAATAATGAAACTTTTTGAGGGTCAATTTGAGTCTGGAGAGCTTCATGCTCTTAGTTTGGAGACTAAAGAAGGAGATTAGTGGAAAAATTACTCGTTAAAGGTGGAAACTGCTTATCAGGAACTATTAATTGTTCAGGTGCAAAGAATGCAGCCTTACCCATTATTGCATCAACCATTCTATGTGATGAAAAGATAACTCTTAAGAATTTACCGTACCTTCAAGATATAACTACAATGTTTGAGTTATTAGGGTCTATGGGGTCGGATATATTATTAGATGAGAATATGAACTTTACGATTTCTTCATTCAATTTAAAAAGCACTGAAGCGAGATATGAATTAGTAAAAACAATGCGTGCATCAATTTTAGTTCTAGGGCCTTTAGTTGCAAAATATGGAAAAGCAAAAATAGCTCTTCCAGGAGGATGTGCAATTGGATCAAGGCCAGTTAATTTTCATTTAGATGCCCTTAGGTTGTTAGGAGCAGATATAAAATTAAAAAATGGTTATATAGAAGCCTCAGCTAAAAGATTGAAAGGAAACAATATAAGATTCGAGGGAGTGACTGTAACAGGAACTGAAAATTTAATGATGGCTGCTTCATTAGCATTAGGAAAAACTATACTTACAAATGTTGCAAGGGAGCCAGAAATTATTGACTTAGCTGACATGCTTAACTCTATGGGTGCAAATATTTCTGGTGCTGGTACAGATGAAATAATAATTAATGGAGTAGAAAGGCTTCATGGAACAGAATATATGATACCTGCTGATCGAATAGAGGCTGGAACATACCTTGCTGCAGCAGCAGTAACTAAAGGAGATATTACAATAAAAGGAATTGATCCAAATAGATTAATGAGAGTTATTGATAAACTAAGAAGTGCAGGTGCAAATGTTGAATTTAATGAAGACACAATTTCTTTATCTATGACAAAAGATTATCCTGAACCAGTAGATATAACTACTGCACCTTTCCCTGAATTTCCAACAGATATGCAGGCACAATTTTCTGTTATTAATGCAATCTCTAGAGGAACTTCAAACATTTATGAAACTGTTTTTGAAAATAGATTTATGCACATTTTAGAGTTAAACAGAATGGGTTGTGATATTAAGGTTCATGGTAATCATGCCATTATCAATGGGGTAGAAAATTTGTATGGTGCAGAGGTTATGGCGACTGATTTGAGAGCCTCAGCAAGTTTAATCCTTGCTGGTTTATGCGCTAAAGGAGAAACGGTTGTTGACAGAATTTATCACATAGATCGCGGTTACGAAAGAATTGAGGAAAAATTAAACTATTTGGGTGCAGACATTATTAGATTGCCAAGCTAGTTTGAGATTGTATCTTCAAATTCAATAGTTTCAATTTTACCGGTATCAGACTTTAAGACATCTAGTTTTAAATTGGAGCCTAATGTAGCAAATCTCATTGAGCTTATTAAATTGTTCCAATTGCTAGTATCGCCATTTATGGAAATAATAATATCATTTGTTCTTATTTCTTTTTCATACATAGGTCCAAAATTTTCCATTTCGATAATTTTTAAAGCATTAATATATTTGTTTTCAATTTTAATTCTCACTCCTGCTACCCTAAATTTTCCAATCCATAATGTTCTTACTTCACCATATCTGATTAATTGAGTAGAAATTTGAACCACTAAATTTGATGGAATTGCAAAACCAATTCCTTGATATGCACCAGTTTTTGAAAAAATCTTTGAATTAATTCCAATTAAGTTCCCATTTTCATTTATGAGAGCACCACCAGAATTACCTGGATTGATTGCTGCATCTGTTTGAATAAGTTGCAAGTATGGGTTCCCATAGTCTCTTCCAGTTGCGCTAATAATTCCATTTGATACTGATATCCCAATTCCATATGGATTGCCAATTGCAAGTACTTTGTCGCCTATTTCAAGATTATCTGAGTTTGCAAATTTTATTGGAGTAAGAATTTCTTTTGTTGAAATTTTAATTACAGCAATGTCAGCATTTTCATCAATACCTATTATATTTGCTGAATGTATATTTCCATTATTTAACTTTACGTTAATATTGTTTCCTGTAAGTATATGTAGATTTGTTACGATATAACCATCCTCGGAAAAAATAACGCCTGAGCCAATCCCATTATTTTTATTTAAAAAATTATTATTTATTGATGATATTGTTACTACTGAAGGAATTGACTTCTTTGAAGCTGATACTAGTTTATTTTTATTGTCTGATATAAAGTACCAAGTACCTAATACAGAAATAAATATGACTAAAAGGTAGCTTAAACCGTATTTTCTTAAAATATTCATCGTGCTAGTAAATAAAAATATCATTGATACCCTTAAAAACCAAGATAGAAATCCTGATTTTTTTCAAAAAGAATTAATTAATAAGTTATGTAATCTTGGGTTTCATAAAAAAAAGAATTTTATTATCAACAAAACTCAAAAAGATAATTTAGGAATTTATGTTTGGGGAGATGTAGGGCGCGGAAAGACACTTATTGTGAAAACCTTTTTAAAAAAGCTCAACTCTAATGAAATCATACAATTTCATTACATTGACTTCATGAGTCACATTCATAGTGAAATGAATACTGTATCAGGACAGAAGAATCCCATAAGAAGAATTGCTAAAAAACTGTGCAAGAAATATAAGATTGTATTTATTGATGAATTTCAAGTTGAAGATATTGCTGATGCAATGATAGTTTGCAATATGCTTGAAAACATTTTAATCCATGGATCTAAGCTAATAATGACATCTAATGTTCATCCAGATGATCTTTATAAAAATGGTTTACAGAGAGAAAAATTTTTGAATTCATTAAGCATTGTTAAAGAAAAAATTGATATCTATGAGCTGGGAGGGGATATCGATTATAGATCAAAGTATATTATTGAAAAAGATCTAGTGAGTATAAACAAAATCTATTCTGAGCATGAAATAAAAGATTTAATCAAAAGTAGTTTCGGCATTAATTTTTCTAATAACAATAAGGTTGATATAAATAAAAGAATATTTAAATGTGTTGAAGTAAATAATAAATTTTTATGGATAAAATTTTTAGATTTTTTCAATGAACCAACAGCTTCAAGTGATTATAAGTATCTTGCAAAAAATTTTGACTGGATTTTTATAAGTGATTTTATTATTTGTGATGATGAATCTTATGATGTCATAAGAAGATTTATTAGTTTTATTGATATTGCTTATGATAAAAGGATAAAAATCAAGTTCTTTTTCAATAAAATTCATATTGATGATATTTATAAAGGAACTAAATTGGATATTTTATGGCGTCGATGCAAAAGTAGGTTGATTGAAATGCAAACTTACAAACACTTAAACTTAGAATAAATTTACATTAAAATATTGATATATTTATCTCTAGACATTAATATTCGCTTCTCAAATTAAATGATTATGAAAACTTATTCGCTTAAAAAAGAAGAGGTTCAAAGAAACTGGTTTGTTGTGGATGCAACAGATCTCGTTTTGGGTAGAGTGGCTACTAAAATTGCTGATAAAATTAGAGGCAAAGATAAGCCAACTTTTTCTCCACATGTTGATGGCGGAGACTATGTAATTGTAATAAATGCTGAAAAAATTAAAGTAACTGGATCAAAATTTAATGACAAAAAATATTACCGTCACTCCCTATATCCAGGAGGTTTGAAAACTCAGTCATTTAGAGAATTAAATACTAAGAACCCAGAAAGAATTATTGAGGAGGCTGTAAAAGGAATGTTGCCAAAGAATAAGCTTGGAAAATCAATTATAAAAAAATTAAAGGTATATAAAGGGCCTGAACATAGTCATGAATCACAAAAACCAGCACAATGGAACCCAATAGCATGAGTAAACAGATTCACTATGCAACTGGACGCAGAAAAACTTCTTCAGCTAGAGTTTATTTAAAAAAAGGCACAGGAAATATACTGGTTAATAATCAAAAACTAGATGAATACTTTGGAAGGAAAGTTGCACAAATGCTTGTTATGCAACCTCTTGAACTTCTGGATATGACAAAAAAAATTGATATTGATGTTAAAGTTAAAGGTGGTGGCAGCTTTGGTCAGGCTGGAGCAATAAGACATGGTATTTCAAGAGCTCTTATAAATTTTGATGAAGAATTAAGAGCTCAGTTAAAAAAAGCAGGTTTGCTAACAAGAGATCCCAGAAAAGTTGAAAGAAAAAAACCTGGTCTTGTCAAAGCTCGTAAAAGCAAGCAATTTTCTAAGAGATAACTATAGTTATTCATATTTATTTCTAATTATAAGTGAATTTTATATTTCATATTTATGTTATAATTTTCCACGAAGTTCGACTAGCACATATCAACTAAATGCAAGAAAAAGATAAAACAAGAAGAAAGGTTCTAATTGGCTTAACAAGCGCTGTTGGGCTATCTGGGTTACCTTTTGTTGCAACACCATTTATAGCTGCATGGAATCCAAGTGCAAAAGCTAAAGCATCAGGAGCACCTGTTAAAATTGACGTATCTAAAATTCAGATAGGACAACAAATTCAGGTTTCATGGAGAAAGCAGCCTGTTTTTATACTAAGGCATACTAAAGAAAGTTTAGCAAGTTTAGATATATCAAAATCGAAATTAGCAGACCCTAACTCTGAAATGATACCCGAGCCTTATCGGGGGCTTAATCCAACAAGATCTAGAAGTGCAGAATTTTCAGTAATGTCGGGTGTATGTACTCATTTAGGTTGTGCTCCAAAGTATTTCCCAGAAGTTGAACCAAAGCCATGGGATGCTTCATGGAATGGTGGTTTCTTTTGTCCTTGTCATGGTTCTATGTTTGATATGGTTGGAAGAGTTTTTAGAGGAGTTCCAGCTCCTTCTAATTTAACTGTGCCACCTCATATGTTTGAAGGTAATATATTAACTATTGGAGAGGACAAGGAGCTATAAATGTTTGCAATCGCTACTAAACTTTTCTCTTGGTTAAATACTAGACTACCCATAGTAAATACTTTTGAGCGACATCTCTCAAAACATCCTGTTCCATCTAAAGTTAATTTTTGGTATCTATTTGGTGCTTTAGCATCTGTGGTTTTAATCATACAAATAGTTTCAGGAATATGGTTAATCATGCCATATTCGAATACAGAAGATGAGGCATTTTCATCTATTGAATACATTATGAGAGATGTCGATTACGGTTGGCTGATTAGATATATCCATACAACTGGTGCGTCAATGTTTTTTGCAGTTGTATACTTGCATATGTTTAGGGGACTTTTATACGGCTCTTACCAAAAACCTAGAGAACTTGTATGGATTTTTGGTTGCACAATATATTTAGTCATGATGGCAGAAGGATTTCTTGGTTATGTATTACCTTATGGCCAAATGTCATATTGGGGAGCGCAAGTAATAATTTCCCTTTTTGGTGCAATTCCATATATTGGTGAATCTCTTGAACTTTGGGTTAAAGGAGATTACTACATTTCAGGAATCACAGTATCAAGATTTTTTGCACTTCATGTTGTGGCACTTCCTTTAGTATTAATTGCATTGGTATTTTTACATTTAGTAGCTTTACATGAAGTTGGTGCTGGAAATCCTGAAGGCGTAGATATTGAAGAACATTTAGATGATGATGGTGTCCCTCTAGATAGCGTCCCATTTTTTCCATACAAGATTTTAAATGCTCTAGTTGGCATAGGCGTATTTATGACAGTATTTGCTGTAATTATGTTTTTCTTTCCAGAGGGTGGAGGATATTTTATTGAAATGGCAAATTTTCAAGAAGCTAACCCTCTCGTAACTCCAGATCATATTGCGCCTGTTTGGTATTATGCTCCATATTTTACAATGCTCAGAGCAGTACCTGATCCTTTTGGAGGTTTAATTGTGATGGCAGCTGCAGTTGCAATATTTTTTGTTGTTCCATGGCTCGATAGGAGCGGAGTTGCATCAATAAGATATAAAGGAATCTTTAGCAAAGTTGCGCTTATTCTATTTGCGGTAAGTTTTATAACTCTTGGTTATTTAGGAACTGTTGGCGTAACTGAAGTCAGAAAAATAGTAAGTGTAATCTGCACTGTCATTTATTTTGCATACTTCTTATTGATGCCTTTTTATACAAAATTCGAAAAAACCAAGAAAGTTCCAGAAAGATTATGAAAAAAAAGTGTTCAAAAGCTCTAGTGCATTTTTCTATTTTATTTTTTACTATAGTTTTTATAAATAACATTGAATCAGCAGAAGGTGGGCCATGCAAAGACTACGGGGAATGCGATAAGTTTAAATATTCTCTAAATGATTTTGAATCTCTTCAAAGGGGAGCATCAACATATATAAATTATTGCTATGGTTGCCATTCTCTCAAATACTCAAGATGGCAAAGAGTTTCTAAAGATTTGAAGATACCAGAAGATATCTTCTTTGAAAGTCTTGTGTTTGATAAAACAATAAAGCCTGGAGATTTGATGGTCGGTTCCATGCCACAAAATTCAACAGATTGGTTTGGAGTTACGCCGCCTGATTTAACTCTTGTCTCAAGATATAAAGGAGATGATTGGATATATTCATATTTAAGAGCTTATTATGAGGATGCTTCAAAACAGTTTGGTGTAAATAACTTAGTTTATCCAGGGACCGCAATGCCAAATGTCTTAATGCATCTACAAGGAAACCAGAGACTAGTTTGCAAAGAAGTACCGATAATAACTAAAAATGGTGGTCAAAAAAGAGATAATGATGGTAATAACATAACATCTAACAAATGCGGCTTTCTTGAGGTTGTGGAAGGTAGCGGAACTTTATCCAAGGAAGAGTTTGATTTAATGATTTATGATTTAACAAATTTCTTAGTGTATGTAGGCGAGCCAATTAAGGCAACAAGAGAAAGAATAGGTTGGTATGTTGTATTTTTCTTTTTAATCTTTACAGCAATATCCGTTCTTCTATTCAGAGAATATCAAAAAGATTATAAAAGTTAAGAGGAGAAAAAAATGATTTTATATTCAGATAGAGATGACCATTATAGTCAGAGGGTAAGAATTGTGCTTGCAGAAAAAGATATTTCTGCTGAAATTATTGAGTCTAAACCAGAAGATGTTTCCGATGAAATATTATCTATAAGTCCATATCATAAATTGCCAATTTTAGTTGATAGAGATTTAGCAATCCATGATCCTTCAGTTATGATGGAATATCTTGATGAAAGATTTCCTCATCCACCTTTACTTCCAGTTTACCCAGTTTCAAGAGCTAATAGTAGGACTTTAATGCTCAGAATTGATAGAGAATGGTGTCCATTAGTTGATACTTTAATTGAAAGCAAAAAACCTGAAAAAGATCTCATGAAAATTAGGGAAGAATTACTTCATGAAATTTCTTCTATTGCTCCAACATTCAAAGAATTTAATTTTTTTATGAGTGATGAATTTAGTTTAGTCGACTGTTGTTTTGCTCCTATCCTTTGGAGGCTCCCTTCATTGGGAATTAGATTGCCCCTCAATAGGCACTTGAAACCACTTTTAGAATACCAAGAGAAGATATTTGACAGACCAGGATTTCTTGATAGCTTATCTTCTCTTGAAAGAGATCTTAAATCTGATTAGCGATAACATCATTAGATATTTTCCAGAGCGGTAAATCTCTATCAATGCATTGATTTTTTTTAACTTTTTTAAATCCTGTATTTAGATTTACTTCTTCAGAGAATAAATTTCTTTGGTAGATTTCTTCAATTGTAAGAAAGTCAAGAATCATTAATCTTTCAATAGATTGCTTAATGTTCCCACTTTCAATAGAGCTCATTTTTAAGACCAAATCTTTTGGCAGTGGTATAAATGTATTTTCAAAATCTATTAGTTTTCTTACCTCATCAGCATCATGAAAAACTTCACTAGTTGAGTAAAATTTAATAGATGAGGTATAACTATTAAAAATAGGGATAATTGCTTTGGCTGATTCATAATTTACTAAAAAAAATATACTATCAATATCATCTCTTACTCTTGGTGAGTGGTTAATATTTACATTTTTGTCTAGATTATTTACAAAGGAGTATCTTTTATAGCTATTAGAGACTTCTAAAATGTCTTCAATTTCTGATTTGTAGTCGTTCTTACTTAAATTGACATATAAATTATTTGGATATTTTATTTTTAAAGTATTTACTTTATTTTTAAAATCATCTGAATATATAGTTAATACTTTTTTTTCTTTAAGATTAAAAATTGAGGTTTCAATAACCTCATATTGCGATTCAATAAAACTTTTACAGAAATATTGTAAATTAGAATTTATGAGAGAATCATCTAATATGGGCGATTCTTTTAAATTAAAATTAACTGAAAATTTTATATTTTCTTTTAATAAAGTTTCTATAATCAGCTCTCTATTTTTATTTGAAGTTTGAAGATTAATATTTAATTCATAATCATTTTTATCTATAGACTGATTTATCGAACATGAAGAAAGAAAAAATATCAAAAAATATAAAATAAATGATAAGCTGATTTTCATATATATTTTAAAAATGTTAAATTTTGTATCAACCCCAATTGGTAATCTTAATGATATATCACTTAGAGCCATAGATGTTATAAGATCTTCAGATTATTTATATGCAGAAGACACTAGAAATACGCAAAAATTATTAAACTTTATAAAGATTAAAAAAAAATGTAAAAGTTTTCATGAGCATAATGAAGAAAAAATTTCTAAACAAATAATTCAGCACATAAAAAATAAAAAAATAATCTCTGTATTATCTGATGCTGGCACTCCTGCAATTTCAGATCCGGGATATAAACTTATACAGAAATGTATTCACCATAATATCAAATATACATTGATACCTGGCCCATCTTCAGTAATAAGCGGCCTTTTAATGTCTGGATTGCCTACAAACAGGTTTACATTTTATGGTTTTATGCCTCGTAAAAAAAATGAAAAAGAAAATATTATCTTAGAAATAAAAAATATATCTAATACAGCTATTTTATTTGAGTCATCAAGACGATTGTTAGGAACATTAGATCTTTTATCAGAATTTTTAGGATCATCACGTAAAATATCAATATGTAAAGAAATGACTAAAATTCATGAAAATACAATTAGGGGAAGTATTTCTGATGTCATATCGATCATAAATAATGAAAACATAAGCATTAAAGGTGAAATAGTTATTGTAATAGACGGCTCGAAAAAAACTTATAGTTACAATAATCTAGATTTATCAAAAAGTATAAAAAAAGAATTTTTAAAAAAAATGTCTGCTTCGGATGCATCTAAATTAATTTCAATGCTTACAAAAAAAAATAGAAGAGATGTATACAAATTGATTATAGAAGATTAAAAAGAGATTATAATGCTTATTGAGTTGGTTGGATGATCGCTAAAAAATTCATTTTTTAGAGGAAAGTCCGGACTTCAAAGAGCAGGGCGCCAGGTAACACCTGGGGAGCGTGAGCTTACGGAAAGTGCAACAGAAAATATACCGCCATTTATTGGTAAGGGTGAAATGGTAAGGTAAGAGCTTACCGCTTAGATGGTAACATTTAAGGCATTGTAAACCCCAGCCTGAAGCAAAACCAAATAGAAATCCTATAAAGTTGCTCGCTTTGGATTAGGGTAGGTTGCTAGAATATTATGGCAACATAGTATCAAGATAGATGATCATCATATACAGAATCCGGCTTATAGACCAACTCATTTTAGATTAATTGAAAAAATGTACACATTATTGTGTGAAAAAATGTGTAAAAATGTTGCAAAGTGTGAAAAAAGACTTTATATTTTGTAGATGTTTGGGTTTAATTCAATATCTTTTGATGGTAAAGGCAGGTTTTTACTACCTGCAAGATATAAAAATGACTTAAAAAAAAGTAGCTATAATAAAATAGTAGTTACTAAAGATCCACAATATCCATCTCTTAAGATATATCCAGAAGAAGAGTGGAAGAATATTTCTTCAAAATTACAATCGCTTCAGGGTTTAGATCCTGTTGTAAGAAATATTCAATGGACAATACTCGGCAATGCATATGAAGCAGATTTTAATGTAAACGGGAGAATGTTAGTAAGAATTCCTATTGATCTTCAGATATATGCAGATATACAAGATGAAAAGCAGATCGCACTTGTTGGTATGGGATCAAGATTCGAAATTTGGAATATTAATAATTGGGAAATGAGACAAACAGGTGGATCATTATCAACTGAGATTCTTGATGTGGTTTTGCCTGAAAGTATTAAGTCACTGTCATTTTGATGAGAGGTAAATTATGAGTTTTGAAGTAGTAGGACAACAAATTGAGAATGCAAAGATTAAAGTTGTTGGTGTTGGTGGCGGCGGTGGAAATGCAGTATTACATATGATTAATCATAACATTGAAGGAGTAGATTTCATTTGTGCCAATACTGATACCCAAGCTTTATCTTCTGCCAATAAAGCAATTACTTTAAAGCTTGGTAATGGTTTAACAAAAGGTTTGGGTGCAGGCGCTGATCCTGACATTGGAAGACGAGCAGCCGAGAGTGATAGAACCGCTATTGAAGAATTACTTTCTGGTGCTGATATGATCTTTATTACTGCAGGTATGGGTGGAGGCACAGGTACTGGAGCAGCTCCTGTAATTGCGGCAATAGCAAAAGAGCTTGGTGCATTGACGGTTGCAGTTGTGACAAAACCATTTAAGTTTGAGGGTAAAAAGAGAATGGGCGCAGCCGAGAAGGGCCTTGCAGCTTTAGTTGAAGAGGTCGATAGTCTTGTTACGATACCTAATCAGAAGTTATATCAAATTTTAGGAGAGGATACTCCCATGCAAGAAGCCTTTGCAAAAGCTGATGATGTTTTAAGAGGAGCTGTTCAAGGTATCTCAGATATTATTATGAAAAAAGGCCATATTAATGTTGACTTTGCTGATGTTAAGACAGTTATGTCAGAAAAAGGTATTGCAATGATGGGAACTGGAAGAGCTAGTGGTAAAAATAGAGCAGAAGTTGCTGCAACAATGGCTGTTAAAAGTGAGCTACTGGAGGATATAAATTTAAAAAATGCAAGAGGCGTTCTAGTAAACATTACTGGGAAGAAGCCAACCTTAGGAGATCAAGCCGAAGTATCAGATATAGTTGAAGAGATTGTTGCTGAAGATGCAAATATTATATATGGATTAGTTTATGACGATAATTTTGGAGATGATCTTCAGGTAACGATCGTAGCCACTGGAGTTGATCAAAGAGCTCCAGCTCTTGTTATTGATAATGAACCAAAGATGACATTAAATCCAGTTGGATTAAATAAAGAAAAACCAAATCAAGAAGTTGGTACATCGTCTGCAGAGGAAATTGATTTCCTTGATGTACCAACTTTTATGAGAAAGCAAGTAGATTAAAATGTTGCATGTTCCAGTTTTACTGGAAGAGTCAATTAATTTCTTAATTAAAGACCGAAACGGTTTTTATATAGACGGAACATTTGGCAGAGGCGGCCACAGCAAATCAATTCTTAAAAAAATTTCATCCAATGGACGATTGTATGCTTTTGATAAAGATCCCGAATCTATTGATTTTGGTAAAAAAATTAAAAATGATAATTTTAAGATAATTCATGACTCATTTAAGAATTTTGATAATTATTTTGAACATAACTCAATTGACGGAATTCTTTTTGATTTAGGAACATGCTCAACTCATTTAGATAATCCCGATAGAGGGTTTAGCTTCATGAAAGATGGCCCATTGGATATGCGATTTAATAAAAATATTGGGATTCCAGTAAAAGATTGGTTAATAAATGCTTCAAGAGAAGAAATTCAAGAAATATTATACAAATATGGAGATGAGAAACATGCAAAGTTAATTTCATCAGCCATTTATGATGAAAATAAGAAAAAATTAATTTCAACAACCTTAAGGCTTGCAGAAATAGTAGAAAATAACTACCCATTAAAAAAAAATAATATTCATCCTGCAACAAAAACCTTTCAAGCTTTTAGGATTTATATCAATGACGAATTAAATGATTTAAAAAAATCACTATATGCATCAAAAAAAATTTTAAAAACTGGTGGAGTTGTAGTTACTATTTCATTTCATTCGTTAGAAGATAATATTATTAAAAATTTCTTTAAACCTACTAACATCTCATATCCCAAAGATATACCTATTAACAATGAAACTATTGAGACATTCAAATGCATTGGAAAAAAAATAAGACCAAATGAAGATGAAGTAGAGAAAAACATAAGATCAAGAAGTGCAATTATGAGAGTGTTTAAAAAAATATGAATAAAAATAAGGCTATTTTGAATATTGTTTTTTTCTTTACAATAATTTTATTGCTTTCATTTGAAAAAATTAGACTCTCTTGGGAAATAAACACCTTATACAATAATTCTGAAATAATGAGAATTCAGCAAGAAGATTTAAATAATATAAACATAATGTTAATAACCCAGTACCACATTGAAATTTCTCCAGCTAAGATAGAGAAAGCTGCTAAAGAAGATCTTGGGATGATTAAGAAGAGGCCAACTAAAATTATACTTAATGATGAATAAGAATTTATTAAATTTAAGATTTCTTACAATAGCTTTAATTATTATCTCTTTAGTAATTTTGATTTTAATTAAAATATTTTCAATATATTTTTCAGATTCTATATTTTTACAAGAGGAAGGCAAAAAAAGATATCTAAAATATAAAGATATTTCCTCAGTACGAGGAACTATTTATGATCGAAATAATTTCCCTTTAGCAGTCTCAATAGTCAACTATGATCTTTATGCTTTAAGAGGTTTTGATAAATCCAATTTATTAAAGCTATCAGAAGTAATAAATATAAGTTATCAGGATGTTGATGATTCATTTCAAAAGAAGACTTTATTGAAAAAAAGTTTAAGCGCCGAAGAATTAATGATAATAAAACAAATGAATCTCAAAAACTATGAAATTGAGTCTAGGCAAAGCAGGCATTATCCTTTAGGAGATCAAATATCTCCTCTAATTGGATTCTATGGGACAGACGGAGCCCAAGAAGGTATTGAGAAAAGTTATGACAGAATTTTATCTGGCACTAATGGGAAACAAAAATATTATATGAATCCTCATAAAGAAGTAATTTCAAAGCCTATTGTTGTAAAAAAAGTGACCCAGGGACAAGATATACATTTAACGATAGATTCTACAATTCAATTTTTTGCATACAAATATTTAACTGAAGCTATTAAATTAAATAAAGCACAAGCAGGGACTGCAATAGTTTTAGATAATGCAAGTGGACATGTTTTAGCAATGGCAAGTTATCCATCCTATAATCCAAATGATCCTAAAAGAAAAATTCAAAAAAATAGAGCTTTAGTGGGCTCTTATGAGCTAGGATCAGTTTTAAAGCCAATAGTTTTATCTAAAGCACTTGATGATAAAATACTTTTAATTGATGAGGAAATTCAAACACCAAGAAGATTTGCAGTAGATGATAAGATAATCGTTGATAAAGAGAATTTTAATAAATTAACTGCAAAAGAAGTCATAGTTTATTCAAGTCAAGTAGGCGCTACAAAAATTGCGTTAGCCTTAGGTTACGAAGATTTAAAAAATAACTATTATAATTTTGGATTTACAAAACCAATCTCTATAAATTTTCCCTCTGCATCATTTGGATACATGGATGTTAAAGAAAATATTTCAGATAAAGAGTTAGCAAGTCTTGGATACGGATATGGAATTTCTATAAGCCCATTTCAAATAGCAACAGCATATTCAGTTTTTGCAAATAAAGGCATCAAGAAAGATTTTAAAATTTTAAAAAATGATATTGAATATTCAAAACAAATAATTTCAAGTGAATCTGCTTCACAAATTATGGATACATTAAATCTAGTTGTTCAGGATGGTACTGGTAAATTAGCGAATATTAAAGGTTTTTCAGAGGGTGGAAAAACAGGAACAGCACATCAGATAAAGAAAGGCAAAGGATACTTAGATGATTCATACATTGCATCTTTTGCAGGCATAGCTCCTTTGACTGATCAATCACTAACCATATATGTTCTTATTGATGGGCCAGGGCTGAATTCATATTCAGGAGGTTCAGTGGCAGCACCGGTATTTGCAAAGATAGCTGAAAATTCTTTAAATTACTTAGGTTATTTTGAGGATGAATGATTTAAAGCACCACTTAGAAGAAATTTTAGGTATCAATTTCCCTGAAGAGATAAAAATATCTAATGTAACTAACTCAACGGATAAAGTTAAGGAAGATTCGATTTTTTTTGGCTTGCCTGGAACCAATTCTCATGGAAGCAAATATATTAATAAGGCTTTAGATTTAGGCGCATCTATGGCTATTCACAATGATAAATATTATAAATCTACAAAAGATAATGTTTTTTTTATAGAGGATTTAGAAAATTCATTTGTAAGCAAATCAAGCTTAAACAAATCCAAAAGAAATAAGGTCTTAGAATTTTTAAATTATCTTTACAATGAAGGCAATGAAGCTTCACATGTGCCAGAAATCTATGCTTTTACAGGTACAAATGGTAAAACTTCAACAGCGTATTTATGTCATCAATTGTGGAATTATTTAGGATATGAATCTTTATATATAGGAACTGTAGGCGTTCAGCTGAACAATGAAGAGATAGATAAATCTTTTACCTCAAAAACAACACCAGATGTGTTTGAGTATTTTGAAATTCTTAATTTTTATAAAAATAAGTTTTCTAAAATTTGTATTGAAGTATCATCACATGCCCTTGATCAGAATAGGTTAAAGTACCTAGAAGAATTTGTAGCAACGTCTATTTTAAATATTGAAAAAGACCATCTTGATTATCATAAAACTTATCAGGCTTACCAAGATGCAAAGTTTAAGATATTCGATCTTTGTTCAAATTCTGTAAAAATAATTGATGAGGATTTGAAAGGGAGTATTGAGAACTATAAATCAATTTTGGATATCAATGATATTATTTTCATTAGCAATAAAAATAGATTTTCAGATATTTATTACGAAATAATTGAAAGCAGTATCAAGAAAACTTCATTTTTACTAACTATTAAAGCTAATGATAAAAAAACAACAAAGGAAATTATAAAAAGATTTAAATTTACTTGTACTTTGTTCTTAGATTTTAATATTCATAATTTAGTTTTTGCTCTTTCTTCAATAGGTTGCTTAGAAGAATATTTTGATGAGAATATAGTTAATGATTTATCTTTTTTAAATTTACCAAAAGGAAGGTCAGAGTTAATGCCGAATATTTCTAGTAATGTGATTATTGATTATGCACATAATCCTGGAGCATTTGATTTCTTTTTATCTTCTTTAGAAAAATACTTTATAAATTTAGTGATTGTATTTGGATGTGGAGGCAACAGAGATAAATCAAAAAGATCAGAAATGTTAAAAATTGCAATAAAGCATGCATCAAAAGTAATATTTACGTCTGATAATTCAAGAGATGAAAATTTTGATGATATCTATGAAGATGCTATAAAAAACAATACTTTAGAAAAAGTTATCCCAATAAGAGATAGAGAAAAAGCTATCATATATGGAAGCAAGTTAATTGAAGATAATGATTGCTTAGCTATTCTAGGAAAAGGACATGAAGAAACACAGGAAGAAAATGGAAAGATTTCATTTTTTAGTGACTATGAGGTAGTTAATGAAATTTATAAATAATTCAAATGATTTATCAAAGCATTTAGATATATCAATTATTAAAGATATTTTAATAAAAAGCATCTCTATTGATACCAGGACAATTAAAAAAAATGAATTATTTGTAGCTATAAATGGTATTAATTTTAACGGTAATGATTATGTAGAAGAAGCTTTTAAAAAGGGTGCATCAATTGCAATAGTTGATGATAAGAGATTTATTAAAACTAGAGATAAAAGAATTGTTTATGTGAGTAACTCTATTCAAGCTTTAAAGAAAATTTCTAAAAGTATAATTAAATCATATGAAGGTAAAGTTATTGCTATAACTGGAAGTAACGGCAAAACCAGTACAACAAAAATCATTGCTTCAGCATTAAAAAGCTCTTCTAAGACAATTAGTAATTATAATAATGAAATTGGTGTGCCATTAAGCTTAATGAATGCTTCTTCTAAATCAAAAAATATAGTTTTAGAAATTGGCGCATCTAAATTTAATGATATTAATTATTTAAGTAAGCTTATTAAGCCACATATTGGAGTGATTACTAATATTGGTAACTCTCACTTGGAAGGATTAAAAAATATTGACGGAGTTCTTAAAGTAAAATCTGAGCTTGTAAAAAATATCAGAAAGGGAGGGTATTTAATTGTCCCAAATGAAAATATAAAACATCTAGAATATTGGAAGAAAATCAGGAATGATATTGAAATTAAAACTTTTGGAATGTCTAAAGATGCTGATTTTTATCCAACTAAAATAAATAGAGTAATTAGTGGAATAAATTTTGTAATTTCATCAAAATTTATGGATACAGGAGTAAAGATTAAAACCTCTCTTGAAGGAGAGCATAATATTAAGAATATTTTAGCTGGTTTTACAACCCATTATTGTTTAAGAGAAGAACCAAAAAGCTTTGAAGATTCAATTAATTCAAAACATTTCAAAAATGTTAGGCAAATAAAATCAAAATGGATTAAAGGTTCTGCCTTGATTAATGATACTTATAATGCAAACCCAGACTCAACAAAAAAATCGATTGATCTATTAAGTAATTATAAGAAAACAACTGTCTTAGTATTAGGAGATATGCTTGAGCTTGGAAGGTATCGGGTCAAAATGCATAAAGATATTGGAAGTTATGCTAAATCTAAAGGTATAAAGTATTTACTTGGATATGGCGATCTTACCAGGAAAACAGTTGATCAATTTGGTGAGAATGGCATTTTTTTTAATAAAGAGGAAGACTTAAAGGCTTTTTTAAAAGAAAATATTACTTCAAAGCATGTAGTTTTAATTAAAGGTTCAAGAGGAATGAAAATGGAGAGATTTATAGATGTTTGAGTATTTAGGAACTATTTTAATTTCTATTGATCCTGGTTTTGATGTTTTTAGATACTTAACTGTAAGAACTATTGGCGGTACTTTAACAGCTTTGTTATTGTCAATCTTGTTAGGCCCGCCAATTATTAATTTTTTAAAATCATTACAATTTGAACAATATGTTAGAGAGGATGGCCCTAAGTCTCATTATAAAAAAACAGGTACACCTACAATGGGTGGATTAATAATCTTGTCTTCGATTATTATTTCGACTATTCTTTGGGCCGATCTAGGAAATAGGTACATTTGGGTTGTGCTCAGCGTAACAATAGGTTTTTCATTAATTGGCTTTTTTGATGATTTCTTGAAAATTAGGAATAAAAGCTCAAAGGGACTTTCATCTATACAAAAAATAACCTTCCAATCATTTTTAGCATTCTTAACGATGATTTACTTATTTTTTTCAGCAGAAAATTTTGCAGAAACAGCATTTATAGTCCCTTTTTTCAAAGATCTAATATTGCCAATGTCTTTATTTGTTTTTGTTTTTACTGGTATGTTTGTTTTAATAGGTGCCTCTAATGCAGTTAATTTAACAGACGGACTCGATGGCTTGGCAATTTTGCCTTCAGTTTTAATTGGAGGCGCACTTGGTTTAATTGCATATGCTATGGGTAATCAGTTAATCGCAGATTACCTATATTTGCCCCATTTGCCTTTATCAGGCGAACTAATAGTTTTTTGTGGAGCTCTAATAGGCTCAGGAATAGGATTTCTTTGGTATAACACATATCCAGCTCAAGTTTTTATGGGAGACATTGGATCATTAGCTCTTGGCGCTATTTTAGGAATAATTGCAATAATTCTTCGTCATGAATTAGTTTTTGCAATAATGGCAGGAGTTTTTGTTATTGAAACTTTAAGTGTTGCTATACAGGTAATATCTTATAAAACGAGAGGTAAAAGAGTTTTTCTTATGGCGCCAATACATCATCATTTTGAATTAAAAGGCTGGCCAGAACCAAAAATAATTGTTCGTTTTTGGATAATTACACTTGTTCTAATACTTATAGCGCTTGCTACCTTAAAATTAAGATAAATTCATGAAGTCTCTAATTTATGGTTACGGAGAGACAGGCAAATCTTTTGAAAGATATTTAAGAAATAAAAATAAAAGTTATGAAATATTTGATAAGTATTTAAGCAAATATAACAAAAAATATAATTTTGAAGATTTTGATGAGATTTTATGTAGTCCCGGAATTCCAAAAAAATATTTTAAAATACTAAAACACTCTAATACGAATGTTTATACAGATATAGATATTTTTTTCAAAGAGGACAAATCAATTAAGATTGGCATTACTGGCACAAATCGTAAAAGCACTACAGCATTTCATCTTGCTCAGATTTTTGAAAATTATGAACCGACAAACTTAATAGGAAATATTGGAAATCCTATGCTTGATTTTATAAATAATGATAAAAAATATTCAATAATTGAACTATCAAGCTTTCAATTAGACAAGATGAATAAAAATTTTTTAGACTTTGGAGTTTTATTAAACATTGACATCGATCACTTGGACTATCATGGTAATTCAACATCTTATAAAAAGACAAAAGAAAAAATACTTTATGCAAAAAAAAATATATCTTATGAAACAGATCCATACAAAATTTTTAATTGGATTACAGGTATTCAGCCCAAAAAAATAATCTTCAAAGATCTGCCATTTAGATGTGAGAAAATTGCAAGAAATATAATCAATGATTCTAAATCAACAAACTATCATTCTTTGAAATTTGCTTTACAACAGACTAAAAATTTATTTCATGGATTAGATTACGTTCTTATAACTTGTGGAGATCCTGCAAAGGAAATGTTCAGAAAAATTGAAGTCAACGGACCAGAAACGATATATATTTTTGGAAATCACGCTGAATCAATTGATAAATGCATCCGTCATGAGAAAAAAATAATTTGTAAATCTTTGGAGGATATACTGTATTTATTGAAAGATAATATTTCAAATACAAATATTCTTTTTTCACCCGGCTATCCAAGTGGTAATGATTTCACTGATTTTAACCAAAGAGGTAAGTATTTCAATCAATTGGTAGGAAAAGTATCAAAATGATGAATATTACAAAAAAAGATATATTAGTAATTTTGCCTTTAGCGATATTATTGCTTTTGGGTATTGTAATGGTTGCTTCATCAAGTATTTATGTTGGCGATAACATGAGTAGCAATCCTTTTCATTTTGCTCAGAAGCAAATTCTATTTGTTGCAATTGGTCTAATAGTTTTGGCAATTTTTTTAATGATACCATCAGATTTCTTTTATAGAACTGATTGGATTTTCATGCTGCTAAGCATTTGTTTATTATTTATTTTATTTATTCCTGAATTTGGCACTAGTGTTAAAGGAAGCATTAGATGGATAAGGTTTGGCTCCATAGGCATTCAACCTTCAGAAATATGTAAATTTAGTTTGATTTTGTACATTTCAGGATATTGTGTAAGGCGAATGTCTGAAATTGATTCTTTAAGAAGTTTCTTGAAGCCATTAACACTTTTATTTTTAATTTCTGTCTTAATCCTTGCGCAACCTGATTTAGGATCTACAGCAATAATATGTGTTTTAAGTGTTGGCATACTGTTTTATGCAGGCATCTCATTCAAACAATTTTGCATATTAGTTTTATTGATAGCAGTATTAGGATATTTAGCTATAACAACATCACCAATGAGAATGGCAAGAGTTTTAGCTTACACAGATCCATTTGATATTGAAGTTGTTCAAAATGCCGGTTGGCAATTATCAAACTCACTAATAAGTATTGGTCAAGGCGGTTGGTTTGGTCTTGGCCTTGGAAATAGCATTCAAAAGAGCTTTTTTTTGCCAGAAGCTCATACAGACTTTATTTTTGCAATCTTAGTTGAAGAGCTCGGATTACTAGGCGGCCTTTTAATGATACTTTTATTTGTATTACTATTTATTGGTTTAGTATTAATTTCTTTTGATTCCTTTAAAAAAGAAAAATTTTTTCAAGGTTATGTTGTATTTGGAGTATTTCTGTTATTTGCAATTCAAACTATATTTCACATTGCAGTAAATATAGGGCTTGTTCCAACAAAAGGGTTAACGCTTCCTTTTGTGAGCTATGGGGGAACTAGCATAATTATAGTGTTAGCTTTAATGGGAATTGTTTTAAGAATAAATTATGAGAATAAATTTCTTTAGAATATGAAGATATTACTTGTTGCCGCAAAGACTGGTGGTCATGTTTATCCTGCTTCTGCAGTTGCTAATTTATTAATTGAAAAAAATCATGAGGTTGTTTTACTTGGAATTCACTCGGACATAGAAAAAAATGCATACAAGAACATAAAAGCAGAACATTTAAAACTATCAATGGAGGGCTTTCGTGGAGTTAATTTTATTAAAAAATTAAAAGTATTTTTTCAAATAATTTTTAATACTTTTAAAGTATTAAAAATTATAAATAAGAAGAAAATTGATGCGATGATAGGTTTTGGTGGGTTTATCACAATTCCTGCTGGAATTGCCTCATTAATTTCTTTGAAACCAATTTTTTTGCATGAACAAAATGCTGTTTTAGGTTCAGCAAATAAGATTTTGTCGAAGTTCTCAAAAATTAATTTCCTAGGATTTCCAATAAATAATATTAAGAATTCTATTTATTCTGGGAACCCTATTAGAAAATCTTTTATAAATATTAAAAATAGCTCCAAGATAGATAATTCAATTATCAAGATTTATATAACTGGTGGCAGTCAAGGGTCAAAGTATATTAATCAAAATCTTCCTCAGGTTTTTAAAAATTTCCACAAAAATGTCTCTGTAAGACATCAATGTGGCAAAAATAATTTAGACACAGTTAGAAGTGCCTATTCACCATTGAAAATTGATGTAGATATTAAAGAATTTTATGATAGTCCTGAAATCCAAATCCTATGGTCAGATTTTGTTATAACTCGGGCTGGAGCATTGACCTTATCAGAAATATGCACATTAAAAAGAGGTTCAATTATTATACCTCTTCCTACTTCAATAGATAATCATCAATTGGAAAATGCAAAAAGCATTCAAACCAATGGCTTAGGCGTTATTCATGAAGAAAAAGATTCACTTGAAGAACTTAAAAGAAAGATAATAAGCATCATTGATAAAAAGATATATCAAAAATGGAAAAAAGATACGTATGAAATCCACTTGAACTCAACTAAAATTATTGTTGAAAAAATAATTGAATTTGTTGAAAGGCAATGAAATTTTTTAAAAAAGTAAAAAAAATACATTTTGTTGGCATTGGCGGTGCAGGCATGATAGGCATTGCTAGGATTTTGTTAAAAAAGGGTTACAAGATTTCAGGATCAGATATTTCAAATTCTAATGAACTTAAAAAATTAAAAAAAGATGGCGCGAAAGTATATATAGGCCATAGTAAAGAAAATGTTCAAGGAGCTAATTTAGTAGTTGTTTCATCGGCAATAAATCAGAAAAATCCAGAAATAAAAGAGGCAAAAAAACAACTTATTACAATAATTCCAAGAGCTGAAATGCTTGGAAGTATTATGATTGGATATGAAAGCATAGCAATAGCAGGAAGTCATGGTAAAACGACCACAACAAGCATGATAGCCAAGATATTTAGTGAGTCTAATCTAAGCCCAACATACGTAGTTGGAGGAAAGGTTTTGAGTACTGATGAGAACTCAGATCTTGGAGAAGGTAATTATTTAGTTGCGGAAGCAGACGAGAGTGATGGTTCATTTACACACCTTCAGCCTGACGTTGCGGTCTTAACAAATATTGATGATGATCATTTGGTTCATTACAACAACATTTTTGAAAATTTATTAGATTCATTTGTTACCTTTTCAGAGAATGTTCCATTTTATGGATATATGGTGATAAATGGCGATGATAAAAATATAAAAAAGATCTCTAAAAGAATCTCTAGGAAACAAATAATATATGGAAAGAATGATAACAGTGATTATCAGATTGTTGATATAAAATCTAATTTTGGATTACAAATATTTACGATATTAAATAAAAAAAACTTTAAGAAACATAAATTTATGTTAAACATTCCTGGAGAACATAACGTTTATAATGCATCTGCAGCCATAGCTGTTGCATTGGAAGAGGGATTACCTATTCGATTAATTCAAAAAGGAGTTGAAAAATTTACTGGTGTTAGTAGAAGATATGAAAAGCACAATCTAATTATTAATAACCAGGATATTACTTTAATCGATGATTATGGACATCATCCTCTTGAAATTCATTCAAACATAAATGCTTATCAAGAAGAATATCCAGATAAAAAAGCTTGTATGATATTTCAACCTCATAGATATTCTAGAACAGCTCAGCTTTTTGATGATTTTATAAAAGTTTTACTAAAAACTGATTCGCTGATAATACTGGATATATATTCTGCAAGCGAAAGACCAATTAAAGGAATTCACTCAAGAACTATAGTAGAGACAATGAAACAAAAGGGACATAAAAACGTTAGCTACTTAAAAAATCAAAATGAAATATTAAAATTTATAAAAAATAATGTTAGTTCTTATGATCTTTTAGTTACACAGGGCGCTGGAAGTGTTTCTAAGGTTTGTGAAACTATAGTAAAGAAATGGAAAGTATAAAAAAAATTGCAGTAATTTATGGTGGCTCATCATCGGAGAGAGAAATATCAATTCAAAGCGGAGAAGGTATACACGCCGCCCTTAATGAATTAGGTTATGATTCGTCTCTAGTTGATTTCAGAAACCTTCAAAACATATCTTCTTTATGTGAATACGATTTTATATTTATTGCACTGCATGGTTTTGAAGGCGAAGGAGGAGCGCTTCAAAAGAATTTAGATGATTTAAATATTCCATATTCAGGATCTGCATGGAAAGCATGCTCAAATACATGGAGTAAAAAATTAACAAAAGAAATTTTAAATAAGAATGGTATAAATACCCCCAAATCAATTAATCTAAAAAAGTTTTCAAAAGAGATAGCAGAAGGCGGTTTAAATAATTCATTTTTTGATCCACTGAAACCATTTGATCATTTATTTCTAAAACCTGATGCAGATGGCTCGAGTGTAGATATTTTTAAAATTAGTAACGATGAAAACCTTAAAAATGCATATAAAGTTTGCACTAATCATAATAGAAACTATATTTTTGAAGAGTATATAGGGGGAAGAGAGCTTACCGTAACAATCATTAATAAAGAATGTTTTCCTCCAATTGAGATTATTACAAAAAATGAATTTTATGATTATCATGCAAAATATATATCAGATGAAACTCTTCATATCGAGGCCAATTTAAGTTCAAGTGAATTAATTGAGATTAAAAAAATTTCTGCTAAGGCTTTTGATCTTTTAGGGTGTAAGGCTTGGGCTAGAGTTGATCTACTTCAAGACAAAGATAATAATTTTTATATTATTGAAATTAACACAGTTCCAGGCATGACAGAACATAGCTGTGTACCAAAATCCGGAGGTTTTTTAGGTATATCATATAATGAAATAGTTAAAATGATTATTGATGCGTCTATTTAGTAATAAGCTATTATTTTTTTTATTTTTATTTTTATTTTCATTCAGCTTATATGCTGAATATAAAATTAATATCAATTATGAATCTGATTTTTTGTATGACTCACAGAAATTATTAGTTGAAGAACTTAAGAAAACTAATACAAAAAAAGAAATTGAGATTTTAATTAAACAGCAGGAGTGGATAGAAACTTATATTCTTTTTTTTAAACCATTTAAAAAAGAAGTTTATATAAGCATTCTAAATAAAGAACCAATCTTTTCTCTAAACAATGATTATTTTTTTGATAAAAATTTAAATAAATTTGAATTTGATAACACTTCAAAGAAATTCATTTTAGTTAATGGCCAAATAGATAATTTATCTGATGTGCTAAAGTTAATAGAAATAATCGAGCAAAAAACATCTATTAACTATGAGATTAATACAATTAATTATAGCCATGTTAATGGTTGGGACGTTAATACTGGCGATACCTTAATTAGATTTGGCAAGGATTTAACAGTTAAAAAGATTGATAATTTTGTCAATACATCTAATTATTTATTCGAGATTTCAAGAATTCCTAGTATCATAGACATTAGATATAAAGATGGAGTTGCTTTAAGTTATGGCAAGTAATAGTAAGAATTCAAATATGGTGGTCGGTCTCGATATTGGGACCTCTAAGGTTGTATGTATTGTCGGTAAATACAATGAAGATAAGAGGTTGGAGATCATTGCCCTAGGTTCATATCCTTCCAGCGGCCTTAAAAAAGGTGTAGTAGTCAATATTGATGCAACAACTGATGCAATTAGTAAGGCTGTTGAACAAGCACAATCTATGATTGAAGACAAAATAAAATCTGTTTTTGTCGGAATTGCAGGAAATCATATTAAAAGTCTTAATTCTCAAGGCGCAGTAGGAATAAAAGATAATGAAGTTTCATCTTTTGATATAGATAAGGTTATTGAATCAGCTCAAGCAGTTGCTATTCCCTCTGACCAGAGAGTGCTTCATGTTTTGCCACAATCTTACAGCATTGATGATCAAGAAGTTAGTCTTGATCCCTTAGGTATGTCTGGAGTAAGACTTGAAGCAAGGGTTCATCTTGTAACATGTTCTAACAGCGCAATAAAAAATATTGAGAAATGTATTAAAAATTGTGGATTATCTGTAAATGGATTTGTTCTAGAGCAATTGGCTAGTTCGTACTCAGTTTTATCAGAAGATGAGAAAGATCTTGGTGTATGTTTAGTAGATATTGGCGGTGGAACTACTGATATAGCAATTTTTAACACAGGCTCAATAAAATTTACAGGTGTTATTCCAATTGCGGGTGACCAGGTAACTAGTGATATTGCCCAAGCACTTAGGACTCCAACACCGCAAGCAGAAGAAATTAAGCAAAAGCATGGATGCGCAGTTACTGAATTTACAAAAGATGACGAGACAGTTGAAGTTCTTGGTGTTGGTGGAAGGCCACCTAGAGAGTTATCTAGAAGTGCTTTGGCAGATATTATACAGCCTAGATATTCGGAGTTATTTGAGCTTATAAAAGCTGAAATAATCAGAAATGGATTTGATGAAAGAATATCTGCTGGAATCGTCTTTACTGGAGGAACATCAAAAATGGAAGGTGTTGTCGAGTTAGCTGAGTCAATTTTTCAGACATCTGTTAGATTGGGTGTTCCATCAAAATTTCATGGAATGGAAACAATCTTACAAAACCCAATCTATGCAACATCAATTGGTTTAATTCAGCACGGATATAAGCAAATGTATGATGAAATTCTCTACGAGCAAAAACAAGGCTTTTTCTCAAAATTATTAAGAGTTGTTAAGAACGAGTATTGATAATACTAATTAATTCAATTAGAATGCGTTTTCCTTGGTTTTTACTTAAAGTTAAAAATCTATAACCATAAGGAAAAATATGAAAAAATACGAAGCAGTTGTAATTCTCAATCCAAACCTATCAACAAAGGTTGATGAATTCATTAAAAAATTTTCTGACCTTCTTTCAGCCAATAATTTTAGTATTTTAAGAACAGAGGATATTGGAAGAAGACAGCTATCATATAGCATCAATAATCATAATAAAGGTCATTATCTAATATTTGATATAGAGGGTGATCCTTTAAAACTTATCGAAATTGAAAATAAAATTAAATATGATGAAACTATAATAAGGCATCTATTTGTATCTGTTAGGGATCATTTAGGCGAAAATTCACAATTGTTCATTGAATCAAAAAATAAAAAAGATGATGTTGATGATAGTAAAATTGACGATAACGATACTATCTCTAAATCAAAAGTTACTAAAAAAGAAGCAATCGAAGGAGTTGAAGATCAAGAGCCTGATCATGATAGTATGAACGAGGCATCTAAAGCTGCATACGACCAAATTGATGAAAGTAAGGAACAAGATGAGTAAATATAAGCTTCCCAAAAAATTTGATTATAAGGATGTAAACATCTTGAAGCAGTTCATAAGCGAGACCGGTAAGATTTTGCCTGCTCGAGTTACAGGTGTATCCGCATCTCAACAAAGACAGCTAACAAGATTTATTAAAATAGCAAGGTTTCTAGCATTAATTCCTTATACAGATATGCATAAGTAAAAATGAAGATAATATTATTAGATAAAATTCAAAGGTTAGGCAATATTGGAGATATTGTTGAAGTTAATTCTGGTTATGCAAGAAATTTTTTAATTCCGCAGAAAAAAGCAGCATTTGCGAGTAAAAAAAATATTGCTGAAGTTGAATCTAGAAAAGAAGAATTAGCTGCTATTTCTTCTGACATTCTTACTAAAGCCCAAGCAAGAGCAAAAGATATTGAAGGATCTGAGTGTGAAATAAGGGTTCCTGTGACTGAAGAAGGTGCATTATATGGTTCAGTTGGTACTAGAGAAATTGCTGAAGCATTTACATTAAATAATATAGCAATTGATAAAAGTGAGGTTCAACTTTCAGATGGTGTTCTTAAAGAAACAGGTGAATTTAAAATCTCAATCAGCGTTCACCCTGAGGTATCCGTTGACGTTTTATTAAAAGTATTGCCAGAGTAGTTGTATATTTTGAAATATGATGTAAAAATCATATTCCGATGTCAGAAATAAATATAAATCAAAACGAACAAGTTAGAGAAGCTGAAAGAGCTGTCCTTGGTGGTCTTATGCTTGAAACACAAAGGTTTGATGCAGTAATTCAAGTAATCAAAGAAAATGATTTTGATGGTAGAGACCATCAAATTATTTTTCAATCAATGTCTGAGCTTATCGAAGAAAATAAGCCACTTGACCCAATAACTGTCTCTGAAAAATTAGACAATAAAAATTCTCTTAATAAAGTTGGCGGAAAAGAATATCTTGTTGAATTAGCAACTTCCACACCTTCTGCAGCAAATCTTGAAGCATATGCGGAAATAATAAGACAAAGATCAATTACAAGACAATTAATGGTAGCTAATTCTGAAATTGCTGAACTTATTTCTAACCCACAAGGCCAAAATGGAGCTGCTCTTTTAGATCAAGCGGAAAGTATAATTTTTGCACTCAATGATGAGGCAAGCAAAGATAATCAAAATTTACAATCAATGAAAGATCTTGTTCCAGAAACTTTGGATAGACTCTATGAAATCTCGAATAAATCAGGAGGCTTAATAGGTTCATCAACTGGTTTTGTTGATTTAGATAATAAATTACAGGGAATCCAAAATGGCGACCTAATAATTGTTGCAGGCAGGCCCAGTATGGGTAAAACATCTTTTGCCATGAATATTGCTGAAAATGTACTATTGGATGACGACAATGATGGAGCTGTCCTAATATTTAGTCTTGAGATGCCTGCTTCGCAGTTAATGACTAGACTCTTGGCGGGCATGTCAAAACTTAATCAGCAGCATGTCAGATCTGGTATGTTGAAGGAAGATGAATTAAAACTTTTTTTAAAAGAAAGTGAAAATTTAAAAAATAGACCTTTGTGGATAGATGATAGCTCAATGTTATCACCTATGGAATTACGAGCAAAAGCAAGAAGATTGGCTAGAACTGAAAAAAATGGTCTCTCACTAATTGTTGTTGATTATTTGCAGTTAATGCAACTTCCTCTTTCTTCTGAGAATAGAGTGAATCAAATTTCAGAAATATCTAGATCTTTAAAATCTCTTGCAAAAGAGCTTAATGTTCCAGTTGTAGCACTTTCTCAGTTAAATAGGGCCGTTGAACAAAGAACTAATCGAAGACCAATAATGGCTGATTTAAGAGACTCTGGTGCAATTGAGCAAGATGCAGATGTTATTTTATTTATATATAGAGATGCTGTCTACAATGAAGATACCGAACAAGGAAATAAAGCAGAAATTATAATTGGCAAGCAACGTAATGGACCAATAGGTGTTATTAATTTAACTTTTCTTGAAGAATTTACAAGATTTGAAAATTTTTCAAATGATGGTTACTACAATTCTATTGACATTGAATGACAGCTATTAACTCTGAGCTAATAATCCATCCTAATATAATAAGAAAAAATATTAATTTTTTAAAAAGCAAAATAAATAAAACTTCAAAGTTTATGGCAGTAATTAAATCTGACGCATATGGCCATGATCTGCAAAATATAATTAAAGATATTGATGATATAGTTGATGGTTATGGTGTTGTAAGGATTGATGAAGCAATTAAAATTAGAAAATATTCAGATAAAAAAGTTTTACTTATGCAGGGCGTATATAACCAAGACGAATTTCTCGTTTCTAAAGACTATAAGCTAGATCTAGTAGTTCATAATTTATTTCAATTTAAAATTATTAAAAACAATGATCATTATCATGGAATATGGATTAAGGTTAATACCGGCATGAATAGACTAGGATTTGATATTAAAGAATTCTTAAACATTTACAAAAAATATCTTTTTAACAAAAATTTTATCCTTATGAGCCATCTTGCAGCCGCAGAAGATGCACATAATAAAAAAAATATTGAGCAATTTAATGCTTTTGAAGAAATAATAAAATGCCTAAGACCAAGCATTCAAAAAAGTATTGCAAATACTGGCTGTATTCTTAATTTTCCTGAAAAATCATATGATTGGGTTCGTTGCGGAATTGGCATGTATGGAGGCAATAGTAAAGATGAAAAAGAATTGGAAACGGCAATGCAGTTAAGATCACCAATTGTAAACCTTAGAAATATTAAGAAAGGTGAAACTGTTGGCTATGATGCTAGAGCAGTTGCTAAAAAAAATATGAAAATTGCCACAGTTTATATTGGGTATGCTGATGGCTTGCCAAGCAATTTGAGGGATGGATCAAAAGTTCTCGTTAAAAATAAAATTGCTAAAATTTTTGGCAAGGTTAGTATGGACTCTATAACAATTGATGTATCAAATTTTAATGATATTTCAGTTGGAGATTGGTGTACTTTTTTTTCAGCTGAACTCCCTATAAATGATATTTCAAAATTTAATGATTTAATATCACATTTTTTTATGACAAATATTCAATCAAGAGTAAAAAAAGTATATAAAAGCTTAAGCTAATCTGTTATTCTAATATCCCATCATGATCAAATTAAATGATGGCAAATACTAAATACATCTTTATCACAGGTGGAGTTGTTTCCTCGCTAGGAAAGGGTATTGCAGCTGCTTCAATAGGCGCATTGTTAGAATCAAGAGGCTTATCAGTTTCTTTAATTAAGGTAGATCCGTATATCAATGTTGACCCAGGAACAATGAGTCCTTTTCAGCATGGTGAAGTTTTTGTTACAAATGACGGAACTGAAACAGACTTAGATCTAGGTCATTATGAAAGATTCGTTAGGTTTGAAGCATCAAAGAAAAATAATTTTACAGCAGGTAAAGTTTATGAGACTGTAATAAAGAACGAAAGAAAAGGAAAGTACTTAGGAGGCACTGTTCAAGTTATTCCGCATATTACAAATGAAATAAAAAAGAGAATTAAAGAGGGGGGACAAAATAAAGATATTGCAATTGTAGAAGTTGGAGGCACTGTAGGAGATATCGAGAGTCAGCCTTTTGTAGAAGCTCTCAGACAAATGGCGCTCGAGATGACTGATACATCATCGGCTTTCGTCCATTTAACTCTTGTACCTTATATAAATGCATCTGGAGAATTAAAAACAAAACCAACTCAGCATTCTGTAAAAGAATTAAGATCTTTGGGAATTAGTCCAGATGTACTAATTTGCAGGTCTGAACAAGAACTTCCTAAAGATGAAAAAAATAAAATAGCATTATTTTGTTCTGTACCAAATAAAAGTGTTATATCAATGCATGATGTTGAAACCGTTTATTCAATACCCGCCTTATTAAATAAACAAAAAGTTGATAAAACAATCTTAGATAAACTTAATATTAAATCAAAAAATCCAAAATTAAATGATTGGAAAAGGGTAGTTAAAGCAAAACTTCTTCCAGAAAAAGAAGTAAATATTAGCTTTGTTGGTAAATATACGGAACTAAAGGATGCATATAAATCAATTAATGAAGCTTTGGAGCATGCTGGCATAGTAAACAAAGCCAAAGTAAATATAAATTTTGTTCAAGCCGCAGACTTAACTACAAAGAATATAAGAAAAAAATTAAGAAAAGCTGACGCAATACTTGTACCAGGCGGATTTGGTCATAGAGGTGTGGAAGGAATGATTTTGGCTTGCAAGTTCGCAAGAGAAAATAATATTCCTTATTTAGGTATCTGTTTAGGAATGCAAGTGGCTATAATAGAATATGCTCGAAATCTCTTAAAATTAAAAAATGCAAATAGCACCGAGTTTGATCAGCATACTGAATTTCCAGTAATCGGACTTATAACTGAATGGAATGATATATCAGGTAAAAAAGAAATAAGAGATAAGAATTCTGATTTAGGAGGCACCATGAGATTGGGAGGTCAGATATGCAAACTCAAGAAAAATTCAAATTCATATAAAATGTATAAGAATTTAGAAATTGTTGAAAGACATAGACATAGATATGAAGTAAATCCAAAATACGTAAAACAAATGATAAAAAATGGTCTTGATGTTGTTGGAACTTCAATTGATGGTAAGCTAGTAGAAATGATCGAAATACCAAACCATAAATGGTTCTTAGGATGTCAGTTCCATCCAGAATTCACATCTAATCCTAGAGACGGACATCCGATTTTTAATAGTTATATAAAAAGCGCAATAAATAGATGAGTAAGATTAAGTTAAGAAATTTTGAGTTAGATAATAATGGCCCTATGGTTTTAATGGGAGGCATGAATGTTCTTGAATCTAGAGAACTAGTTATGAGGGTTGCTGAAAAGTTTAAAGAAGTTACTAATAGATATAATATCAATTATATCTTTAAGGGTTCTTTTGATAAGGCTAATAGAAGTTCTATTAATTCATATAGAGGCCCGGGGCTAGAGAATGGTATAAAAATTTTAGAAGAAGTTTCAAGTACTTTTGATGTTCCTGTAATAACTGATATTCATGAGCCTACACAAGCTAAACCTGTTAGTGAAATCTGTGAAGTCATTCAAATACCTGCATTTTTAGCAAGACAAACTGACCTAGTAGCTGCAGCTGCAAAAACTAATTCAATAGTTCAATTTAAAAAACCACAGTTTCTGTCTGCTCCAGAAATGCAAAATGCTATTGAGAAATGCACAGCTGCTGGTAATGATAAAATAACTTTATGCGAGCGAGGCAATACATTTGGATACAATAATTTAGTAGTAGATACCTTAAATTTTCAAATTTTAAAAAAAATGCTAAAACCAGTGTTTTTTGATGTAACACATGCGCTGCAACTTCCTGGCGGTTTAGGTGCTTCTACGGGCGGAAGAAGAGAATATGTTCTAAGTCTTGCGAAAGCAGGAATATCTCAATCAATTGCTGGATTATTTTTAGAAGCGCATCCTGATCCTGATAAAGCTAAGTGCGATGGACCATGTGCATTACCATTGTCAGTATTGGATGATTTTCTTAAGCAAGTAAAAGACTTAGATGACTTTATTAAAGATCAAAAAGAATTAGATATAAAATAGATGTCAAAAATATCAGAAGTAAAAGCAATCCAAGTTTTTGATTCAAGAGGAGTCCCAACTGTTTCCTGTAAAATAAATCTTAATAATGGTATTTCAGCATCTTCAATAGTTCCAAGTGGCGCATCAACAGGAACCAAGGAAGCTCTAGAGCTCAGAGATAAAAATGAAAACAAATACCATGGTAAGAGTGTTTTAAATGCTGTAAACAATATAAATAATATATTTGCAGATGTGATTATTGGAATGGATCCAAATGATCAAGAGAGTATTGACAATAAATTAATTGAAATTGATGGTACTGATAATAAGTCAAATATGGGAGCTAATGCTATATTAGGCGTATCTTTATCAGTTGCGCATTCTGCGGCTAAATGCAATCAAATTCCTTTATATGAACATTTTTCAAATCTTTATAAAAATATTACGAAAGATTCTGTAAATTTTTCCCTTCCAATGCCAATGTTTAATATTTTGAATGGCGGGGAGCATGCTGATAACAATTTAGATCTTCAAGAGTTTATGATTATTCCAAATGGCGCCAATGATTTTGTTCAAATTATGGAATGGTCAACAAATACATATCATAATTTAAAGAAAATTCTTAAATTAAAAGGATATTCCACTGCAATTGGTGACGAGGGCGGATTTGCTCCTAATCTTGATTCAAATGAAGAAGCGATTCAATTAATTATTGATGCAATAAAACTTTCCAATTTAGAGCCTGGAAAGGATGTTAGTATTGCACTAGATTGTGCTGCAAGTGAATTTTATGATGGCATTTTTTATTGTCTTAATGACGAAAAAAAACAACTTTCATCAGACGATTTTGTTGAATATCTTGAAGAAATTGTGAGCAAGTATCCTATAACTTCTATAGAAGATGGAATGGATGAAAGTGATATTGAGGGCTGGAAAATTCTTTCAGAGAAATTAAATAATAAATGCCAGCTCGTTGGAGATGATTTATTTGTTACAAATGAAGAAATTCTTATGCAAGGAATCAAAAATAATATAGCTAATTCAATCTTAATCAAATTTAATCAAGTGGGATCTTTAACTGAGACTATAAAAACTATTCATGCAGCCAACAAAAATAATTATAAAGCTGTGATTTCTCATAGATCTGGTGAGTCTGAGGATACTACTATTGCTGATCTAGCAGTTGGTTTGGGTATTGGACAGATAAAGGCAGGTGCGCCTTGTAGATCTGATAGAGTTGCAAAATATAATAGATTGCTTTGGATTGAAAGTGAAAATAATAAAATATCTGTTAAATGAAAATTTTATATTATTCTTTACTAGCTTGTTCTTTTCTAATTATTCTTCTTCTTTTAAATAGTCTTTTTTATGGTGAAAATAGTTTCTCAAAAAAAGCTTCTCTACTGGAAGAGAATAAAATTCATAAAAATAAAATAAATGAATTAAATAGAGAAAACGAAATACTTGAATTTGAAATAATAAATGCACAAAACTCAAATGATCATGTTGAAAACTTTGCTAGAGAAGAGCTTAATTTAACTTATCCAAACGAAGAATTTATCTCTTTTAAAAAAGATAAAAAAAATAATGAAAATGAAGAATGAATTAATAGTTATAGTTGCTGCTGCTGGAATTGGAGAAAGATTTAAATCAGATATTCCTAAACAATATATATCTGTTAATGGCAAATCGATAATTGAAAGATCTATATCACCTTTTTTAAAATCTAAGTATGTTAAAAAGATAATTATTGCAATTAATAAAAATGATGATTATGTTAAAGATCAAGATTTTTATAATTCGAATAAGGTAGAGATAGTTGTTGGCGGAAATACTAGACAAGAATCAATATTCAATGCTCTTATAAACATCAATGAAGGTGAATGCAAATACGTAATAACTCATGATGCAGCAAGACCAAATTTTTGTAAAAATGATATCAATAGACTAATTGCTGATATTGTAAACACAGATGCAAGTTGCTCATATTTATATTCACCAGTTTATGACTCTATAAAGTCGATTGGTTCAGAAGAAACATTAAATAAAAATGATTATCTTTTAGTGCAAACCCCTCAAATTTCAAAATTTAATGATTTAAAAAAAGCACTATCAGCATGCATCAAAAAAAATGTAGAGGCACCAGATGAATCTTTTGCTATTAATTTTATTGATCTTCCAGTCTCAAAGATTCGAGGAAATAGATCTAATATAAAAATAACAGAAGCAAATGATATTGAGATTCTCGATAAGTTTTTAGTTAGAACCGGCACAGGGTTTGATTTGCATACTTATACCAAAGGAAAAGGGATAATATTAGGCGGCTTTAATATTGAATGTCGATTTGGAATAAAAGCCCATTCGGATGGCGATGTGTTACTTCATTCTATTGCTGACTCTATTTTAGGCGCTGCAGCATTAGGAGACATTGGTAAATTTTTTCCAGATCATGACCCAAAAAATAAAGATTTAGATAGCAAAAAAATTATTAAATTTTGCCTTAATGAAATTCAAAAACTTAACTTACAAATTTACAATGTAGATGCAACCATAATTTGTGAGTCTCCTAAGATAAATCCTTACAGAGAACAAATCGTAAAAAAATTATCATCTATTTTGCAAATTCCAACTTGTTCAATTGGACTAAAAGCCACCACAGCTGAAAAAATAAGTATTATCGGAGAGAATAAAGCTATAGCTGTTCAAAGTATTGTTAATTTAAGAGAGAAAATATGAAAATTCTATTAACAAATGATGATGGCTACGAAGCTAAAAATATTAAAAACTTATATAAACATTTATCAAAAGATCATGAAGTTTGGATAGTTGCACCTAAAAATAATTGTAGCGGGATGAGTGCAGCAATATCTTATCTAAGTGAAATAAATGTCCACAAAATAGATGAAAATATTTTTGCCGTTGAAGGAACTCCAGCTGATTGCACATATCTTGGTCTTTTAAGTATCTTTAACTTTGAATTTGATATAGTAATTTCTGGAATCAATCATGGTGCAAATATTGGCAATGATGTTTTGTACTCAGGAACTGTTGGAGCTGCAATCGGAGGAAGAAATCTTAAATACCCTCCCATAGCAATTTCAGTAGCTTCATATGATGCAAAAGATATTGATTTTATTTCAATGAAATCCATTGAATTAATTAACAAGATTATAAAATCACATCAAGATTATTCGGGCAAAGTAATTAATATTAATTTTCCTGATATATCTAAAGATGAATATAAAGGTATTATGGCAACGGGCATTTGTAGAAGAGATGTTCCTGCAAGACCATTTGAGATAAAGACTCATAGTCAAAATGACTCCATAACAACATATAAATATAATCTTTCTGGCACTCCGATAAATGAGAGCTTTGCATCGGATGCTCAAGCACTAAAAGATGGTTATATTTCAATCTCAATTCTTGATTATAGTTTAGGATCTGTTGGTTTTATTCAAGACTTGGAAATATTACTTTATGAATAATACTGGTTTCACCTTTAGAAGAGTTAGGGAGGAGATGATTGAGACTTTACTTGAGCTTGGAATTAAAGATTTCAGAGTTTTAGATGCTATTTCGCAAGTGCCTAGGCATTTATTTTTAGATGAAGCTTTATGGTCTAGAGCATATGAGAATCGATCTCTTACTATAGGCTATAAACAAACTATTTCTCAGCCATATATTGTTGCAAGAATGACAGAACTTTTGATTTCACATACAAATACAAGAGGTAAGGTTTTTGAAGAAATTCTAGAACTTGGTTCAGGTTGTGGATATCAATCTGCTGTACTTTCTTTTTTTAGTGAAAAAGTAGAATCTATTGAAAGAATTAAACCGCTTGTAAAAAAATCAAGAGAGACTCTAGATAATTTAAAGATTAGAAATGTGCAATTTAAATATGGTGATGGATATAAAGACTGGGATATATCAAAAAAATATGATGGCATTCTTTGTGCTGCAGCCCCAAGAGAATATCCAAAGGACTTGCTAACCTTATTAAATGAAAATGCTAAATTAGTTATACCTGTCGGAAAAGATCAACAGCAACTTAATGTAATTACACTCTTAGAAAATAGTGAAATAAAAGAAGAGCAGTTTGAAGATGTTGCATTTGTTCCAATGTTAGCAGGTAAATCAGAGGATGGCGTAGATACGTGAATGAGAAAATTAAATATTTCTTTGCAGGTATTTTTATAGGAATATCTGAACTTTTGCCTGGTATTTCTGGCGCAACTGTTGCTTTAATGTTTGGCGTTTATGAAAATATTTTAAATTTTTTAAAAAAATTCCAAGGCTTTTCATTAATATTACCTTTACTTTTGGGAATGATAATAAGTATTTTTGGTTTTTCAAATTTTATTACTTATCTTTATGCCAATTATTCTATACAGTTTAATTTTTTCATTTCGGTTTTAATGCTAGCTTACGGCAGTTATTTGATTATCACTATTTATATAAAATCTATAAGACTAAATGAAAATAATACTTCTAATTTAATTTTTTCTTTTTTTATTGCGATAATTACTGGATTATTAATTTCATCATTTAATTTTCAAGAAACATCTAGCCTAACTTTTTTTGCAATCATAATATTTGGATTTATTGCATGTTCTTTTTTGCTTTTCCCTGGTATATCTGGAAGTGCTTTTTTAATTTCAGTTGGAGCCTATGAATTAATTACTAGCAGTATTAGTATTTCAAGTTTTAACTTTTCAATAATATTATCTTTTGGACTTGGAATGCTTTTAGCTTTAATTTTAATGCCTAGATTAATATCTATGGCTTATAAAAGATTTGGAAATTTGGTTTTGATTTTTTTTGCTGGAGTAATTTTAATGACCGGTTTAAAAAATATTTTAAACTTAGTCTAAGAATTCACGTTTATTTTTAATATCTTTATATTTTTCTGCATCTGGAAGAGGTTCTTTTGACTCAGTAATATTTTCATATACTTCTGATAATTTAAGATTAATTTCGATAAATTCGATCTGATCTTCAGGCAATTCATCATCTGCAAAAATTGCTTCAATAGGGCATTCTGGTTCGCAAAGACCACAATCAATACACTCATCAGGATCAATAACCAGAAATTCTGGACCCTCATAGAAACAGTCTACAGGACAAACTTCAACACAATCTGTATATTTACATTTAATGCAAGTTTCTGTTACTACGTATGTCATAATTAATAATGAAATCGAGATTTTATCTTACTAATATTTAAATTTATATAAAACTATTTAAAAAAGTTAAAATATAATTTATACTGTATAGATATACAGTAAAAAAAGGAGTAAAAAATGCCTAAATCAAAAGATACTAGCGGGAAATCTTTAAAACAGACTCTTGCTGACATAAATACACATTTTGAAAAAGAGTCAGGAGGGGGATCAACTGTTATGAGGATGGGAGATCAAGAAAAACTCGATATTCCCTCTATTTCAACAGGATCATTAGGTTTAGATATTGCCCTAGGTATTGGAGGTATTCCCAAAGGCAGGGTTACTGAAATTTATGGACCGGAGTCTTCTGGGAAAACTACTTTAACACTTCAGATAATTGCTCAGTGCCAAAAACAAGGCGGAGTATGCGCATTTATTGATGCTGAGCACGCATTAGATCCTCAATATGCCGAAAAATTAGGAGTTAATATTGATGAACTAATTTTGTCTCAACCTAACACTGGAGAGCAAGCTCTTGAAGTGGCTGATATGCTTGTTAAATCAAAGAATGTTGATTTAGTAATTATTGACTCAGTTGCGGCATTAGTTCCTAGAGCAGAAATAGAAGGTGAAATGGGTGATCATCACGTAGGATTACAAGCAAGACTTATGTCACAAGCGCTAAGAAAAATAACTGGTAACATTCAAAGATCAGGAGCAACAGTTGTTTTCATTAATCAAATCAGAATGAAAATTGGTGTTATGTTTGGAAGTCCAGAAACAACAACTGGTGGAAATGCTCTCAAATTTTATTCATCAGTCAGATTAGATATCAGAAGGATAGGTTCTGTGAAAGAGGGCGATGAAGTAATGGGTAATGAAACCAGAGTTAAAGTTGTTAAAAACAAAGTATCACCACCTTTCAAACAAGCTGAATTCCAAATTATGTATGGCCAGGGCATTAATCAAGAGGGTGAAATTTTAGATTATGGTAACAAGTTAGGCTTGGTTGATAAATCTGGTGCATTTTACAAACTTGATGGTGAAAGCATTGGCCAAGGAAAAGTCAAGGCAAGTACTTTCTTAAAAGAGAATACCAAAATTAGAGATAAACTTGTTAAAGAAATAAGATCATCTTACATTTCAAGTAAATCAAAATAATTTTTTGATACAATAATCCCTATTAATCAAT
>MDTE01015655.1_pt1 | contig 55945 bp, 53 predicted proteins | sample 811231 | NCBI WGS metagenome assembly MDTE01 (sample SAMN05326651, study PRJNA326480) | marine metagenome | isolation source: seawater | place: Indian Ocean: Red Sea | collected 2010 | reverse complement strand
GCTGCTCGCCATCGGTCTGGAACGAACCCGGTTGGGAGCGATCGTGCGGGCCGGCGTCGATGACCGGGAAATGGTGGCCGCGCTCGGCATCAACATCGAGGCAACCTTCTTTATCGTGTTCTGTCTGGGTTGTTATATGGCCGGACTCGCCGGTGTCGTGTCCGCGCCGGTATTCTCGGTTTTCCCGGGAATGGACATGTCGGTGCTGATTCTGGCCCTCATTGTCGTGGTGCTGGGCGGGCCCGGCAGCCTCAGGGGAGCGGCGATAGGGTCGCTGGTCATTGGCATGGCCGACACCTACGGGCAGGTTGTGATACCCGAGTATGCGCGAGTCACCATCTACGCCCTCATGGGGGTGATTCTTTTGTTCAAGCCGTCTGGCCTGTTCCCGATCTCGAGGGCACATGGATGAGACGTGATCCGGTTCAGCTGCTGATCGCATTGGTGCTCTGTGGGCTCGCGCTCTGGCATTGGTTCACCGCGGATTTCTTCGGCCACGAGGTGCTGGCTGAAGTGGCGCTGTTCGCATTGTTCGCCATGAGTCTGGACTTGCTGGTCGGCTACACCGGTCTGGTCTCGCTCGGGCATGCCGCGTTTCTCGCAGTCGGCGCCTATTCGACAGCCGCTTTCACAGTGTTTCTCGGCTGGCCGGTATCGGTCTCGATGCTCGCGGCAGTGCTGGCTTCCGCAGTGATCGCGCTGGTGATAGGTGCGTTCGCAGTTCGGCTCGCGGGTGTGTTCTTCATCATGATTACGCTGGCGACCGGACAAATCGTGTACGCGTATTTCTTCAAGGCGCGCGCCTTCGGTGGCGACAATGGGATGTCCGGTACGCCACGCTTGGACCTCGGCTGGTTGGGTCTGGATGCCAACGACCCGGCGGTCTTCTCCGCCCTGCTGCTTATAGTGACGGTGGCCGTGTTCCTACTGCTGTTCGTCATTGTGCGCTCGCCGTTCGGAAGCCTGTTGAGCGCCATTCACCATAATGAGAACCGAGTGCGCTCTCTCGGCTGCCCTGTGCACCGATACAAACTGGCGGCATTTGTCATCGCCGGCGCCATCGCCGGTCTCGCCGGCTCGCTGACGGCACAGCACACAGGTTTCGTCTCTCCGGATCTGGCCTTTTGGACGGTGTCCGGCGAGGTTCTGATCATGGTCATCGCCGGCGGCATGGGCTCGTTGGTGGGAGCCGCGTGTGGCGCCGCGCTGTTCATTCTCGCCCGACACACCTTGAGTGATGGCGACTTCTGGTCGGCGATCGGCATCGACGCCTCGATGGCGGACTACTGGCAGCTGGTACTGGGCATCATTTTCATTCTCATCGTGCTGTATGCCAGCGATGGGGTGCATGGCCGCGTCCGCTGGCTAGTTCGTAAGCTGGGTCTTCCGGTATGCTGAACATGTTCGAGATCGACGCTTTGAACAAATCCTTTGGCTCACTCGCGGTGACCCAGGATGTTTCTTTGCAGCTGCCCGCTGGCCGGCGACACGGACTCATCGGACCAAACGGCGCAGGAAAAACGACGCTGTTCAATCTTCTTTGTGGTGAGCTCGACGCAGACAGCGGCCGCGTGATGCTGGATGGTGCGGACATCACTCGAGCCAGCCCTGATACGCGCGCCCGCGCGGGACTCGCGCGGAGCTTTCAGCGCAACAATTTGTTCACCGAACTCACCGTGCGGGAAAATCTCGTCATCGCCTGCACGCTGCAACAAGGCATCGGGCACATCGGCTGGAACCTGCTGCGGCGTTATGACTCGGTCGCTACAGAGGTGCAAGCGAGCATTGAACAACTCGGACTCGGCGATGACGCCGACCGACCGGTCAAACAACTGTCCTACGGCACCCAGAGGCAGCTGGAGATTGGTCTCGCGCTGCAGCTTCAACCGAAGGTGCTGCTGCTCGATGAACCGACATCGGGCATGAGTCCAGAAGAAACCACCGCCATGCAGAGCTTGATTGGCGAGCTGCCAGATACGCTGACCGTGCTGATCATCGAGCATGACATGGATGTGATTTTCGACATCGCCGAGCGCATTACCGTACTCGACTATGGGCGCGTCCTGCTCGAAGGCACACCTGAAGAAGTGCGCAAATCCGACCAGGTTCGGCAACGCTATCTCGGCGACGAAGTATCATGAACACGGCGCTACTCTCTGTTGAATCGTTAGATGCGCACTATGGCCCAAGTCATGTGTTGCAGGGCGTGTCGCTGCAAGTCAGCGCCGGCGAGGTGGTCGCCTTGCTGGGGCGAAATGGTGCCGGCAAGTCAACAACGCTGAAGACCATCATGGGCATCGTAAAGCCGAGCGCCGGACGCATCTGCTTCGAAGGCGAAGACCTGGCTCGACTCCACACCCATGCTGTCGCCCGTCTCGGCATAGCTTACGTACCCGAGCACCGCGGCATTTTTCCGTCACTGAGTGTCGAAGAACATTTCAAGGTGTTACCACGAGTTGACAAAAATTCTCTGGACTGGTCCTTGGAGCAAGTCTTCGAGTTGTTTCCACGACTACAGGAACGCCGTACTCTGAGCGGAGGCCAACTCAGTGGTGGTGAGCAACAAATGCTTTCCATTGGTCGAGCGCTGTTGCAACAACCGCGACTGTTGATCCTGGACGAACCTTCAGAGGGTCTGGCGCCGGTAGTCATCCAGGAAATCAGCACGGCACTCCAAGCCCTCAAACAGCGCGGGCTGACAACCCTGCTGGTCGAGCAAAACTTCAAGCTCGCGACCAGATTGAGCGACCGGGTCTCGGTGCTCGGCAAAGGTCGAATCCGATGGCAAGGCTCGAGCAGCGAGCTCGTGGAGAACAGCGAAGTGAAACATACCTGGCTTGGGATCTGACATGCGTGAACTAGGAGTAGTTGCGATTGACGTCTACCGCACGCAGATTTTACGGCACCGCCTCGCCGGCGGACTTGGTGAGTGACTCATGAACACCGAGTTTTCTGTCGTGTTGTGGGATTTTGGTGGTGTGCTGACAACCAGTCCGTTCGACAACTTCAACAGCTACGAGCGCGATCAAGGGTTGCCAAAGGATTTCATTCGCAGCGTCAACGCCACCAATCCGAACCACAACGCTTGGGCGAAATTCGAGTCCAGCCAGATCTCGGTCGACGAGTTCGATCAGACGTTTGCCGATGAAAGTGCGGCACTCGGTCACCGAATTGACGGCAAGGCGGTGCTCGCCCTACTGAGCGGGGCGGTGCGGCCTCGCATGGTTAACGCTTTGCACTGCTGCAAACGCTTTTACCGAGTCGCCTGTTTGACCAACAACGTAAAGTGGGGACGTGGTAGCTCCATGGCGGTGGACGACCAACGTGCGGCAGACGTGAAGGCCGTGATGGGCTGCTTCGATCTGGTTATCGAGTCAAGCGTGGAAGGACTGCGTAAACCCCAGCCGGCGCTTTACGAGCTGGCATGCGAGCGGCTCGCCACACCTCCGGGGCAAATCGTTTATCTGGATGATCTCGGCATCAACCTGAAGCCCGCCCGTGCCATGGGTATGACCACCATAAAGGTCGTGACCGAGCGGCAAGCGCTCGACGACCTGGGCACAACACTCGGCACACGGTTCACTTGAGGAACAATCGAATTCCGGTGTCAGTTAAGCGAATCCGACCGGCTATTCGGCAACCCTTGCCGCCACCCACTTGTTGAAATGGTGGGTGGGCTTGTCCATGACCTGTGAAAACACACCACCCTCGAAAGCTGGCGACTTGCGACCACGTTGCATGCCCTGCACGACACCGACGTCTTCATTGAAGACCTTTGTCCAGCCTTTGAGATTCGCCTCACGCGACTGCTCGAAAGCAGGGTCGTCGGCACCCTCTCCCAGGTAGTAGAGCTGCAGCCGCTCGTGAGTGCGATTGTGGGCTACGGGCTCGATGACAATGGTCCAGAAATGGTCGCAATGAATGCCGATGAATGCGTTCGGGAACAAAGTGGGATACTCCGCCACTTTGTCCGGCCAACCTGGAAACAGCGGGAAGCTGGTGTTCGACCCACGTGAGAAGTCGTAAACGTTCGACCCCTGGCCGGCATACAGCTCGTCACCATAGAAGTGGTAGTGGTCTTCCAGCTTGGAGTAAGAGTTCAAGTCCGGATGCACCCAGGGCAGATGATAGCTTTCCAGGTTGTTCTCCAGACACAGTTTCCAGTTCGCATCGAGCTGGAGCTGGAGCACGCCGTGGCTCCCCGCTGGCCGTAGACGGTCGTAGTCTTTCGGTTTGCCGAAGGCGTAGAGCTTCTGTTGCAGTGGCGCAATGTGTGTATCGAAGTCCGGGGCAGTGCCCGAGATATTGACGAACACCAGATCCATCCAGACCGCGCTTCGCACCGGTCGCAATCCGTGTTGCGCACGGTCGAAGCCTTCGACCTCGTGCTCACCAGGGCCACCAATATGCGGCGTACCTTTGAGCTTTCCGTCGAAGCCGTATGTCCACGCGTGATACGGACAACGGATGCCGCCCCGCAGCGTACATGCCTCCCAGACCAGCTCGTTGCCACGATGCGAACACACATTGTGAAACACCCGCACCGCCCCGCTTGGGCTTCGGACCATCAGCAATGGCACACCCAGGAAACCGATCGGACGCACATCGCCGGCATTGGGCACCGTGCAGGCCTGGCCGATGCAGGTCCAGGTGTTGGCGAACAGGGTCTCCCTCTCCAGCTCGAAGAAGGCCGCATCCGTGTAGGCATGGTTCGGCAAACCACTTGCGGACTCCGTCGGCTGATTGACCCTGCTCAGGGTCGTCTCATCGAGACCGACGCGGGCTGAAAGCTCGGGATTTGCAGACATGACACCAATACTCCTTGCAGCCTCGACGGGCCTCGCCGGGTACGTATTGAAGCATGCCCCAGACAGGTTGAAAATCCCCTTTCGCGCTATGCATACTGGAATACCACTCTCGGCCAACCAAGGCCGGGCATTGCCAAGGAAACGCCCGTGATGACTGTCACCGCCCGCGACTTTGTCGACCTCGACCGATACCCCGTTGACGCTCCAGAAACGGACGCTGGCCGTGCACTACTCGACGATTGTCGGCAACAGCTGGCCACTCGCGGTGCTTGTCTGCTCGAGGCTTTCGTCCCCGAAACTCGTATGCAGGGCTTGGTCGACGCTGCAGACGCGCTGACAGGACAGGCACATCGCAATGCCAACTGCACGACTACACCTTACCAGCAGACTGTTTCAGTCAGTGATGATCCCCACCCACGCAAGCGGGCGCGGTCTACATCGACACATGTCATCGCCTATGACCTGATCCCGAGCCAGAACGGTATACGGCTGCTCTACGAGTGGGACGTACTGCTCCAATTCATTGCCCGCGTTCTGGGTGAGGCCGAGCTCTATCGATACGACGACACATTGGCGGCTTTGAACATCGCAGCCAACTTCGAGGGAGATCATAATGGCTGGCATTTCGATCAATGCGATTTTGTGACCTCATTGTTGATTCGGGAAGCCGAGTCGGGGGGAAAGTTTCAGTTCGTGCCCAATCTACGCTCCGCTGAAGATGAGAACTACCCTGGCGTCGCGCAGGTCCTCGACGGGGACCAGAGCAGTGTCATTACCCTGCCATTCACAGCTGGAAGTCTTGCCATCTTCAAGGGCCGCCATGCCATGCATCGGGTCACCACCGCGCACGGCCAACACCCGCGACTTGTGGCGCTGCTTGGATACGACACCAAGCCGGGGGTGGTCATGGATGAACGCAGTCGACTGAGACGATTCGGTCGTACTCACTGAGCGACGCCGCTGCGCAACCGTGTCACTCGGTCCCGGGGGAGTTCAGGCACTTTCAGGAATTGCCCGTATCGGGCGCCTCCTCTTCGCTGACGCCTCGCCGCTCATTCAGTCCAGCAGCAAAGCTGGCGGCGGCACGCGAGACAAAACCGCGCACAGCTGGCCAGGAGCCATTGTGTGCCCTACCGACGTCAGTGTTCGAATGACGTGAGGATGTGCACATTCAGAACCGTTGCACCCTGACTCAAGCTGCCGTCAATATCGCCAGTCAGCTCGGCGACCCGATCGTCCAGCCCGTCGACCTCTTGGCAATGCAGTATCGCAGTGCAGCGGAGACCCGCGATTGCCCGAGCATCGGGCCGCACCGCTGGATAAACTACTTTTGATTGTCACGGAATGCCATCGGCGATCTGTGACCGCTCGAGCGTCGGTCGAGCAGTCATTACGCGTTGAACACTGGCAGCACCTCGCGCGCGAAGTTCTCTTCAGCCTCGATGGCTCGCGGGTCGGCGTAGTCGCGTGCTCCGACGATCACCACCTTGCTGATGCCAAGCGCTTCGATGGCCTGCAATCTACGTATGCATACTTCGGCTCCACCGACGATCGCGAAGCGGTCTATCAGCTCATGGCTGAGTAGATGCTCGTTGCGGTGCGCACGCATGTCAAAAGAACGATTCAGATTGACGAGCTGGTCGTCGCTTTGGGCCGAAAACGAGTTGTCCTTGGTACCATGCATCATCGAGAAACGTACGTAGGTCGCAAGATTTTTGGCCACCAGCTTTCTAGCCACGCTTACATCTCGATGGCAACTGAGATTGATGAACGCACCAAACTTCAGCTCGTCCTCAGACAATCCCGATTCGCGACGCGCCCGGCGAGCCCGATCCATACCCCAGGCAATTCGGTCTGGCTCAGCACCCACGGCAAGCATGACACGGTCTGCGTGGCGCGCCGCCGCGGCGATGACCTTGGGTCCACTGCAGGCGACGTCCAGCGGCACTTTGAGGTCATCGTCGCGCAGCCAGGCCAAACGACTGTCGCTGGGCACATCGCCAAGTTCCATGTTGTCCAACGTCGCCGCTTGACGGTCATCGAAGTCGAGCTCGTCGAACTGAACGGCGCGACCCGACAGGTAATCCTGTAGCGCCTTGATGTAGCGCTCGAAAGCAGCGACTCGAACGGGCGCTCTGCCGATATTGGCCAGCGCGGAATCACCTCGGCCCATGCCGACGACGGCACGTCCACCGGAAATGCGTTGCAGAGTTGCAATCGCTCCAGCGGTCACCGAAGGATGCCGAATTGCTGGGCTGTTTACGCCAGTGGCCAGACCCAGCCGGCCGGTGGCAGTAGCTGCCAATGTCAGAACTGCAAAGCAGTCCGCAGCAAGATTCTGCGAGTCGAACACCGAGATCCCAGTCCACCCGGCCTGTTCCGCCGCGCGGGCACGCTCTACAACTTCGTGCAATGGATAAGCAACCGAATTCCACAGGTCCAGGGCCATCATCTGCTCCCGTGTTGTCCACGAAGGATGTGACCTTACACCATTGGCGCAGAGACAAAACGCCACACCGGCGGTGTCACGGCTCGTCGAGTATCAGCATCGAAGAAGCCGCCAGCCCGCCACGCTGGTTTTCGTCGATGCGCCTGCAGTCAATGCCACAAGCCAAGCACCAAACCGACAATAGCAAGTCGGCAGACGTGAAAGCCCGTGTCTATCAGCCACAATGTGAGACGGCATGTTGCAAACAGGTAGTTGGCGCCCATGGGAGCGCCAACCAGGAGCAATCCGGCCATCACAGCTCCGAGGACGGCCGTGCCGAACGACAGCAGCGGTCTTGTGTTCGGACTACTTGTGGGGAACGTTCTCCACCAAACGAAGGCCTGTGGTTCCAGCTAGCGTCCTGAATCCAACACCCGCCACACTTTCTCCGCGGTAATTGGCATGCTCAAAGCAGTGACATCCAAATCAGCCAGCGCGTCCCGAACCGCGTTCATGACGGCCGGCAGCGAGCCGGTGGCGCCACATTCACCGCAGCCCTTGACGCCGAGCGGATTGGTGGTGCAAACCGTCTCCAGACGCTCGCACTCAAAAGCCGGCAGCTGGGCTGCGCGCGGCAGGCAATAGTCCATGAAACTGCCAGTGAGCAGCTGACCGGTGTCACGCTCGTAAACTGCCCCTTCGAGTAACACCTGACCGATGCCCTGCGCCACACCACCGTGGATCTGACCCTCGAGCAGCATAGGGTTGATGACTGTGCCGAAATCACTCAACTGGACATAGCGGACGATGTCTGTCGCGCCGGTTTCCACATCGACCTCGACCTCACACACATGACAGCCACTGGGGTAACAGTAAGCATCAGCCTCGAAATGCTTCGCAGCCGACAAACCAGGCTCGACCCCATCGGGTAACTGACTCGAGTCATGCGCGCTGGCAGCGACCGCCACCAGGCTGATGCGGCGATCACCACCACCCAGTGTGAACGTTCCCTCACTGAACTCGAGGTCAGCCGTATCGGCTTGCAGCAAATGGGCGGCAATGCGCGTTGCCTTGGCGAGGATTTGCTCGGCGCAGCTGACCATGGCCGTGCCGGTAACAGTGGTGACCCGCGAGCCACCGGTTCCCTTGCCCTTGCCGACCGCATCGCTATCCCCTTGCACGACATCCACATCTTCCATGGGCAGTCCTAGCAATGACTCCGCGATCTGGGCGAAAACCGTCTCGTAGCCTTGGCCACCCGTCTGTGCGGTCGTGGTGACTTGCAGGCGACCTGACGCCTGCAATGTCATGGTGACTCGGTTGTCCATGAAGCCATCTGGCTCGATGTACACTGCAAAGCCAAGACCGAGCCGCTTGCCGCGCATCATAGCGTCCGCGCGACGCTCCTCTACATGTCGCCAGTCCGCGTGCTTCAGCGCCAGGTCCATAGCCAGCTCGAAGTCGCCGCTGTCATAAACCAGCCCCTGCGGAGTCGAATACGGCAACTCCTCCGGAGTGATCATGTTGAGTCTGCGCAATGCCGCCGCTGGCATCCCGATCTCACGCGCGGCAGCGTCCACGAGCAACTCGACGAGATGGGCGAACTCTGGCTTGCCGGCACCGCGATAGGCGCCGATGGGGATGGTGTTTGTAAACACACAACGTGTCTGTGCATAGAACGTCGGTAGACGATAAACATTGCACAGTAGACGGGTGCCGCCGTTGGTGGAGATGATCGGCGCCGGCCCGAGCAGGTAAGCACCCATGTTGGACACCACATCAGCGCGCACGGCGAGAAATCGTCCGTGCTCGTCGAGCGCCAGCTCGCCATGCATGCGATGGTCTCGGGCGTGATAGTCGCTGATAAAACTATCACCACGCTCTCCAAACCACTTGATCGGGCGCCCGAGATTCTTCGCCGCGAGTGCGCACAGGGTTTGCTCGGGATACAGACTGGCCTTGATACCAAACGCGCCGCCGACATCAGGCGTTGTCACCCTGACCTGGTCGACGCCGACCCCGAGGCTGCGTGCCAGAGGCTCACGCACCATGTCCACACCTTGTGTCGGCGTGCATACGTCAAACCGTTCTGTGTTCGCATCGTAACTCGCCAGCACGCCCCGAGTTTCCATGGCGGCAACAACGATTCGATTCTGTAGCAAATCGACTTCAACCACGTGAGCGGCCGATTCAAAGCACTGGTCGGTGGCTTCACGATCGCCGCGCTCCCAATCCAGAGCTACGTTGTCGGCACATCGGTCCCAGATAAGAGGGGCATGACCGCCGTGGGCCTCGGCCAGTTCAACGACCGCCGGGAGCTCCCGGTAGTTCACGTCGATAAGCTCGCTGGCCTCGCGCGCAGCTTCGCGGGTCTCGGCGACAACCATGGCCACGGTGTCACCCACATATCGAACGGTGTCCTGCGCCATGGCCGGCCACGGCGGGATATGCATAGGTTCACCGTCTCGGCCCGTCAGTGCACTGCTGCCTTGCAGCATCCCGGCAGGCTCCTCTATCAGATCGGCGCCGACGAACACCGCAACCACACCGGGCACATCGAGCGCGGTCGAGACATCGATGCCGTCGAGATGGGCATGCGCCAGCGCTGAGCGTAGAAACCACGCATGCAGTTGATGATTGCAATTGACATCGTCGATGAATGTGCCCTGCCCCCGAAGCAAGACGCCGTCTTCACGCCGTACTACCGATACTCCAATGCCCGCCAACCCAATCTCCTAAAGATCAACCGCCGCGTAGTGTATAAGATGACAGCTTCGCTCGTCCGTCCTGTAAAGCCTGATGCCCCACACCGCTTTCGTCACCTGTCCCCGTGGGCTGGAATCCCTGTTATTGAACGAAGTCAACTCGCTTGGGGTAGACAGCGCTCGCGAGACCGCAGCCGGAGTGAGTGTCGAGGCTGGCTTATCCACACTGTACAGGATCTGCCTCTGGTCGAGACTCGCCAACCGGGTCCTTCTAGAGCTGGAACGCTTCGAGTTCGACTCGGAGTCAGCCTTGTATGAGGGCGCTCAGCGTGTCGACTGGTCAGACCACCTGGACCCCGACAAGAGTCTTTCCGTTACCTGTACCGGGGCCACTGGAGGTATCAACAACAGTCGCTTCGGCGCCTTGCGCATCAAGGATGCAATTGTCGACCAGCTACGGGAACGCCACGGACGACGACCCGATGTGGATCCAAAGTCAGCGGACTTCAGCGTGCATGCACGTCTGCATCGTGGCCGCGCGATCTTGAGTATCGATCTGAGCGGCGAAAGTCTGCATCGGCGTGGCTACAGAATCGATGTCGGCACCGCTCCCATCAAGGAGAATCTGGCTTGTGCGTTGTTGCTGCGCGCCGGCTGGCCGGACATTGCACGGCAAAACGGAGCGCTCATCGATCCACTGTGTGGTGCCGGCACATTGTTGCTCGAAGCCTGTCAGTTGGGTCTGGACACGGCACCAGGGCTGGCGAGGGCCAGATGGGGCTTCGACGGCTGGCTCGGCCATGTCCCCAAGAGCTGGCAGGACCTCCAGGCCGAGGCGTTGGAGCGTCAACGTCAGGCGATGGCCGACAGTGCACTGGTGCTGATCGGTTACGATGGTGCGAACAGCGCGGTGCAGAACGCTCGCCGCAATATTGAACGCGCCGGCCTGACTCAATGGGTAAAAGTCTATCAGCGGCCACTCGCGGAGCTGAAGCGCCCCACCCATTTGCCGCTCGAGCCCGGCCTTGTGATCACCAATCCGCCGTACGGCGTACGATTGAGGCAGAACGAGGACATCAACGCCACCTACGTTCAGTTGGGACGGCTGCTACGCGAGGAGTTCGGCGGTTGGCGGGCCGCGCTGATAACGGCGGCGCCGGAGTTGGGCAAACTGCTCGAGCTGCGCGCCAACAAGCAATATCGATTCTTCAACGGCGCCCTCGCCAGCCGGCTGCTGGTGTTCGACGTCGACACATCACAGCATCGTCCGATAACCGGCAGTCGCCAGAAACGGCAACCCGCGCGTCCGGTCGAGCTGAGCGAGGGGGCCCGCGCATTCGCGAATCGTCTCAGGAAAAACTCCAAGCACCTCCGACGCTGGGCGAAAAGGAATGACGTCGACTGCTACAGACTCTATGACGCCGACATGCCGGAGTATGCGGTGACGGTAGACATGTACGCAGACTTCGTTCATGTCGCCGAGTATCGCGCGCCACCAGGGGTGGACGAATCAGCTGCGGCGAGACGCCTGGAAGAAGTCATGAACGCGCTGCCGGTGGCGCTGGAACGCCCGGCCGAACACATCGTGCTCAAGCAACGTCAACGTCAGCGGGGCCGCACACAGTATCAGCAACATGCTTCATCGGGGCGTGCTCTGACCATTCACGAGGGCGCCGCTAGACTCGAGGTCAACTTGCATGACTACCTCGACACTGGATTGTTTCTCGACCATCGAAAGTTGCGGTTGGCGATGGTCGACCTGGCGCCTCGGAAACATATATTGAACTTGTTCTGCTACACGGCCAGCTTGTCGGTGCACGCCGCGCTCGCTGGCGCGGCTTCCACCACCAGTGTCGATTTGTCGAAAACTTATCTTGACTGGGCTCGCCGGAACTTCGAGCTCAACAACATCAGTTCGGAGCACAACCTACTTATTCGCGCCGATTGTATTGCCTGGCTGGAGCGATGCCAGAGAGCTTTCGACTTGATCATTCTCGACGCGCCAACCTTTTCCAACTCGAAGAACATGACGGGCACCCTCGACATCGCCCGGGATCATGTCGAACTCATCGACGCCGCCATGCGTCTGCTGAACATAAACGGCCTGCTGCTGTTCTCCAACAACAAACGCCGCTTCAAGCTGGACCCGTCAATTCAGCGACGCTACCGCGTAGAAGACAAAACCCGGTGGTCGTTGGACGAAGACTTCTCGCGTGCACGACCCGCTCACCAGCTCTGGTTCATCGACCATCGCGACGACTAAATACCTGAGCGCAAATATCGGGCACAAGCGGTATACAATGATTCGCTCTCCCGTAGTGGGGAGGTACAGGGGGCAGACGACGGGGTGCTCAACGAAGGATGAGGCCATCGTAGCTCGCGAAGGGAGTGTGAACGGGGTTTAAATGGGTGTGCAGAAATCGGCTTGCCGGGCATCCTTGCTAGCATCATTTGGCGCGGATTTCTGCGCTCCTATTTGGTGAACAACTTCACCGTCGATGTGCCCGCAGCGATCAGCTGGTCGTGTTGATAGAGCTCGCCCGCAACGAAACCCGTCGAGTTGCCCAGATGCACCGGCCGCGCTTTTGCCAGCATGTCGCCGACTGCCCCCGGTGCAATGAAGCTCACTTTGATCTCCAAAGAAGGCACCGCGGTCTCGGGCCCCCTGGCGGCGATCACGGATAACGCCATGGCGGCATCGATCATGCCGGTCAAAAAACCACCCTGAACAATACCTTGCGAGTGAGTGAACTCAGGACCGGCATGAAAGTGAATCTGAATCTCCGAACTCGCTTCATCGAACGCCAGTATCTCGGCGCCCAGCGTTCGAACAGCTGGCGACAGCTGGCTATTCAGTCTCTGGATCAGACTTTCGCTCATTCCGGGTCCGGATGAGATACGCAATCGTGTAGCCGACCGTCAGGAAGGTGGTCATGGAGAGCCAGAATGCGATGCCGCCACCGACCATGAAGCACAGCACCGCGGTCAGCAGACCAAAGCCAACGAAGCCACCGACCAGACATTGCAACAATGTCAGGCGCGAGCCTTGTTCATCGGCGTTCACATTCGGGTTCATGATCACTTGACGATGACTTCACGCGGAATGTGATTGACGCGCTCGGCTTCGCCATCGTGGACAATGGCGGTTTCTCCGATACACATGCTGAGCCCGGTATCGGCGTCGAACAGGATCATGTGCATGAAGAACACCATGCCAGCTTCGATGACCCATGGGTTTCCAGTCCACAACATCGGCCAGTCCATCCACGACGGAGGGTAGGCGATACCAAGCGTGTACCCGCAGGCCGCCAGAGCAGCATCGCCAAAGCCCGCCTTGGTGACGACGCCCAGATGAGTGTCGTAGATCTCACCGACCGTAGCCCCCGGGCGAAGCTTATCCAAACAGGCATCGATGGCCTCACCTGCGGCCGCGTTCATGGACTTCTGCTTGTCCGACGCCTCGCCGGTGACAATGTTGTACATCATCGCGGCATGATAGTGCCGGTAGGCTGCCGCAGGCTCGAACACGACCTGATCCTGCTGTGCAACAATTTCGTCGCCAGTGTGATAACGGCCGAACAACGCCGCCTCACCCGCCCCCATCGGCCAGCGGCTCGCAGTCGGATCGCCGCCACTGGAGATGAGACTGTCCATCATCGCTCCATAGACGCTCTTCACAGAAACGCCCGGGGCAGTGCGTTGAATACTCACCTCCAGGATCTGATCACAGAGCTGACCTGCTCTGCGCACGTACTCAAGTTCTGCAGCACTCTTTACCATGCGGACTTCTCGCACCAGGTCGGTGGCTTCAATCAGCTCGCAAAACCCTTCCAGCGCAGCATCGACCATTTTCGCCCGCAAGCCGGTGAAGCCATAAGCGTGATATTCGATGCCCAGACGTTTGCCGCGACAACCGTGGTCATCCAGCATGTTACGCAGTTCATCGGCCGGGCTCGCATCTTCACGGTCGTACCAGATACGGACTTCGTCGAAAATCGAAGTCATCTTGGACTGCAGGCGATCCGCCGTCCTGGTGATCAACGCAGTCCTGCCGTCGGCGCCCAGATAGCCGGCTTGGAACATGGAGTAGCCACTGGTGTCGTAGCCGGTCAGGTAATACATGGACTCCTGTCTGAACAAGATCAGCCCATCCAGGCCCTGCGCCTGCATCTGGGCGACCGTGCGCTGACGCCTGGCATCGAACTCATCACGACCGAACTGAAGAATGGGCAACTCCATGAATCCCTCCGATCTGATTTCTCAAGAAAGTGACCAAGCCGACTCTAATGGGTTCAACGAGACTTGTCATGACGATGTACGGTCAGCAAGATGCCAGCATGAGCGCGCTACGTGACCGTTTCCCCGATGTTGAATCCATTGTCACAAGCGGGCTTTGTATGGGCTGTGGGCTTTGCGTGAGCTTGATCGGAGACGACAAGCTCGAGATGAAGCTCACCAGTGGGAGACGGCTTTGCCCAGCAAGCCGCACGATGCTGGATGCAAGTGAGATGGAACAGGTCCGTAGTGTCTGTCCCGGCATCAATGTGACCGGGCCAGATGCGTCTACGGCGGGCCCCGATGGTGTGATGCATCCGATCTGGGGGCCAGTACGCAGCCTGCAGCTGGGTTGGTCCGGCAACCCCGAAACCCGCTTCTGGGCAGCGGCCGGCGGCAGCATGACGGCGCTTGGCTGCCAGCTGCTGCAAAGTGGGGAAGTCGACGCGGTGTTGCATGTTCGAGCGTCGGAGAGTGATCCCACGTTGACCGACTCCTTGGTCAGCACCAGCGTCGACGAGGTGACCTCTGGTGCTCAGTCGCGATACGGCCCCGGCGCGCCCCTGGTACACGTGCATCGATTGCTGGATTCCGGCAAACGCTTCGCGGTGCTGGCGAAGCCATGTGATGTCGCCGCAATCCGCAACCTCGCCAAGATCGACCATCGTGTCGACACTCAGATCCCTTATCTCATCACCATCTTCTGCGGTGGCCTGCCAAGTCAGAACACGGCCCTCGACATCGCCGGACACCACGGCGTCGAACACAAAGAGATAGAGACCTTTCGTTTTCGCGGCAACGGCTGGCCGGGCCCCACTCATGTGCGAACGAATGCTGGCGACGTTCATGAGATCAGCTATGACTACGCCTGGTACACCACAGATGTACCGTGGACATATGACATGTCATTTCGATGCAAGCTGTGCCCGGATGCCATCGGCGAGCTAAGTGATGTGTCCTGTCCGGACGGCTGGGTGATGCGCGACGGCAAACCCATACATGAAGAAGCGCCAGGCATGAACGTGGTCATAGCGCGGACCGCACGTGGCGAACGTTTGGTCAAAGACGCTGTCGCTTCCGGTCGGCTCAGCGTGGCGCCATTTTCGATGCCTGAGCTCGATCCCATGCATGGCGACCATCATCCGCGAAAGCTCGAGAATCCGGCCCGGGTGTTGGGTATGGGCCTGGCTGGTGAACCTCGTCCTCAGTTTCGCAACTTCCGGCTGGGCTGGACGCTGCTGCACGCCGGCCTGTTGCGGCAGATACGCGCGTTGCTCGGCACCTGGCGACGCGTACGCCAGGGCCGCAACCGCGAATCTGTTGGCTGATCACAGGCGCGCGTGTCGTCAGCACGCCGGTCGTCCCGAGTTTTGTAACCGCCGCTCACACCTGAGCGGGAACACGGTCCAGTATGTCGGTGAGGGAGCTCACTGTGTGGTCAGCACTCGCTCCAGCGCATCCACGGCGTACCAGCAACGCCTTGAGTCCAGCGGCACGCGCGCCTTCAAAGTCCGCGCGCGGATTATCGCCGACATGCAACATGGCATTGCAGCTGATGCCAAGCGCGGTGGCTGCCCGTGCAAAAATCTCACGATCAGGTTTCGCTGATCCCGCAGACGAGGAGTACACGATGGCGTCGAAGCAGCCGGTAAGCTGCATGTCCTCGAGAATTCCAAGTAAGCGCGAATCAAAGTTCGATATCACAACCAGCTGCAAGCCACGTGCGCGGAGCTCTTGCAATACCGCGTGCACCTCGGGGAAAACTTGCCATGCCCGGTCCCCGGCAAAGTGCGCGTAGACAGCGCCGAAGTAGCGCTCGAAGTCATCGACACCACCTGCCTGCTGCACGACCTGGCTGACCAGGCTGCGCCACCAATCACGCTCCGCATTGTCCAGCTCGGGGCCGCTCAACCCAGGAAATCCGAGAGGCGGCATGCGAGGAAACAGCTCACGAAACCCCTGCTCCAGTGCCGCTGCCGACAGTGTGGCGCCATAATCACCGGCGAAGCGCGCATAAGTTTCACCAACTGGCTCGGTGAGGGTGAACAGAGTCTCCGCGGCGTCGAATCCGACCGCCCGTATGGTGCTCACTTTATGACCGGCGGCGAAAACACCTTGATGGGTGGCAGCCGACCCTCGAATCTCTCGACTTCCACCAGAGTGGTGTGTGCACTCGGCCCTTGCGCAAGCTTCGAGGTACCAATGTCCGGCGTCAGCACATTTGGATTTCCATGCACACACAAACTACCGGAAACGCTCGGGTCAAGCGGGTCATACCAAGCGCCTGTGGACAGCTCTACGACACCCGGGCGCATGTCGGGCGTCAGACTCACTCCTGCAAGACAGGCGCCACGTTCATTGAACAACTTGATGATGTCGCCGTCACGGACACCACGCGCAGCAGCATCGTCAGGGTTCATGCGCGCCGGCTCGCGACCTTCGATCTTGCTGTTCGCTGATGTTGCTCCCGGGTCCAGCTGACTGTGCAGACGCGTGCGCGGCTGATTGGAGATCATGTGCAGTGGAAATCGCTCCGCCAGTGTCGAGCCAAGCCACTCACAAGGCTCGAGCCAGACTGGATGACCCGGGCAGTCCGTGTAACCGTAGCTGTCGATGGTTTCAGAGAAGATCTCGATCTTGCCGGTTGGCGTGGTAAGTGGACTCGCATCCGGGTCGGCCCGGAAAGCCTCGAACAACACATGGGTCTCATCCGGGTCGGGAAATCTGAGACCACCAGCTTCCCAGAAATCGTCAAAGCAAGGCACCTCCACGTCGTGTGCTGCAAGCTGCTGACGCGAGACCTCATACATGTGCCGAAGCCAGCCCATTTCGTCACGACCTTCGGTGAAGCGATCTTCCAGCCCCAGGCGACTCGAAAGTCCACGAAAAATCTCGAAGTCGTGCCGTGCCTCATCCACCGGAGGAATGGCTTGTCGCATCACCGTCATATATGGATCGAGACGGGCGACACCAATGTCATTGCGTTCCAAAGTAGTGGTCGCCGGTAGAACAATGTCCGCGAACCGTGCAGCCGGCGTCCACCAGGGGTCTTGAATCACGATTGTCTCGGGCCGACGCCAGGCGTCGACGAAACGGTTCAAATCCTGATGATGGTGGAACGGATTTCCACCACACCAGTAGACCAGTTTGATGTCTGGATAGGTCAGGGTTTTGCCGTTGTAGTCCACGGTGTCACCCGGCGAGCAGAGCATGTCGGTGACGCGCGCCACCGGGATATACGTGGAGACCGCGTTGCTGCCTTGTGGAAAGGTCGGCAGCGGCAGGTCGAGAGTCGGATTGCCGATACCACCAACGGATCCGTAGCCAAAACCAATACCTCCACCGGGCAACCCGATTTGACCGAGCATCGCGGCGAGTGCAATGGCTGCCCAGTAGGGTTGCTCTCCATGGTGGCCACGCTGCACCGACCAGCTGAGCATAATGAAGGTGCGACCGGTGGCGAGCGTCGCGGCGAGTTCCCGAATGTCGGTGACACTAAGACCGGTGATCTCCGCCGCCCACTCTGCAGTCTTCGGCTGTCCGTCGACCTCGCCGCGCAAATAAGTGGCGAAAGTCTCGAACCCGACACAGTAGGTGTCGAGGAACTCCCGATCGTGGTCGCCGGATTCGATGACACAATGGCACAGCGCCAGCAGCAGGGCGGCATCGGTATTGGGCCGCAGTGCGTGCCAGCGGGCATCGAGACTGCGCGCTGCATCATCACGCATCGGGCTCACGTTGATGAACTGGACACCGCGTGCACGGGCTCTGTCCAGTGCCTCGGCGACAATGTGACGTCCCGTTCCTCCCGGGTTGACCTGCCCGTTCTTAGGTGGCACGCCGCCGAGCATCATTACCGTATTGGCATGATCGGCAACATTGTTCCATTCCGTGCATCGATGCCAGATGTACTCTTTCTTGCCGAGCACATAGGGCAATAACACGGTAAGCGCAGCGGTGCTGTAAGTGTCGACGGAATAGGTATAGCCGCCGAGCAGATTCAAGAACCGATGCACCTGGCTCTGGGCATGGTGGAATCGACCAGCGCTGGCCCAGCCATAGGAGCCAGCGTAAATGGCCTCGTTGCCATGCTCATCGCACACTCGGCGCAACTCCTTTGCGAGCAGGTCGAGCGCGGTTTCCCAGCTGACGCGGACGAAGGCCTCTGATCCCCGGTTACCACCGCCGCCCGGCCCCTGCTGCAGATAGCCCTCACGAATCATGGGTGCATCAATGCGGGTCTTGTGCCTCAAGGTATTCGGAATCGAGTCCAGGATGGGTGACGGGTCCGGGTCGTCGGGACTCGGATGAATGCGCACGACTTCACCGGACTCGACTTCCACGTGGAAGTGCCCCCAGTGCGCTGCCGTAGGAATGAGTTCGCGACGATCAGTTGGGGTGGAGCTGTTGTCCATAATGTGGTCGCTCTGGATTCAGGAGACTGACATCAACTATGCCCGCCTATCAGGTGGCTTGTCACCGTGACGTCGGTGATCGCAGCAATGAGCTTAGCCGCAGGGACGGGCGAGGCTACGGGCTTCAGCAACCGCCTTCATGTGCCCAACCAACTCGGGAATCGGCTCACCGGTCGGAGTCAACCCTTCGGCAGCCTGGAACTCGGCAATGACGCCGCGTGTGTTCGGGCCAATGCGACCAGGGTCTTGCCGACACTACCGACATTCTGTCGATGGGTACCGCTCCACTGCGCGTCGTCAACGGGCCTTTCTCGGGCGATATATGGTGCCTTCACCCGCTCGCAGCTGAATACCATCGACACCGTAGTAGCGGCGCACACCCTCCACCAACGGTCGCACACCGGGGCACTTCAGCCACAAGCGCATCAGATGCCGACCAGGGCTCGGTGGCGGATCATCTTCGAAAGCGGTGCGCGAATGCAGCACCGTGAAGTTGTTGATGATGAACACATCGCCTGCTTCGAGTCGGATCTCGAAGACATTGGACGCGTCACTTGCATATTGCTCGAACTTGTCGAGTGCATTGATTTGACCATCGCTCAAGGGTTCACCGAGCTCATCCGCCGCCATCTCGATGAAAAAACGCAAGAACACACAGCTCAGCACATCTTCGCGAGACGACAACACCGGTACTGTGTAATCGGTTATCGGAGGTTCACCATCAGGCGCTTCCCCCCGCCAGTGATAGCGGTAGCCTTCGAACAGCGGACTCAGGGATTCGGGCGCGTGCCGGACGAGGTCGTTGTAGACCGTGAGTGAACTCGTGAAACGATTCACACCGCCGCGGGTCGCCGGACGCACACACAGCATCATGACGATATCGTCAGAGTCAGTGTGAAAACTCAGCTCCCGCGAGCTCCGATAGCCACGTTCATTGGGATCACTCGACGCGTCGACGACATGACCGAGTCGATCACCCATCCGGCTCTGTGACACCGCGTCTCCAAAATAAGTGCCGAGACCGAAGAACAAACGCGCCAGGTCGGATTCATCATAACGCTCCACAGGGAAGCCTCTGATGATTGCGACGCCAAGACCTTGAAGCACTTGCTCGCGCAGGACGAGTAAATCGTCTTCGATACGGGACAAGTCGAAGCACTCGCGGGTCAAGCTCTCAGCGTGCTCGCCTGCGACCGGCGAAAGGGCCTCCTCCAACGCTTGCAGATGTTGAGGTCCGAGTTCGAAAACGAGTGCAGGATGCTCGGCGAGATCTTTGGACTTCCAGGCTCCGGGGTGAACGACAGGTTTGAATTTCGTGGCGGCCTCGGTTTTCATCATCCCGAGTGTACTTCGAGCAAGGGGAGCGTGCACATGCTGCTAGTTACTGGCGGTGGTGGATTTGTGATGGGTCATGTCGTGTGCCGCTGGTTGGTCCAGCACTCGGAAACGCAAGTGCTGGTAGTCGATACGTTGCCTATGGACGTCGCGCTGCAACATAAGCTCGGTGCGTCCGCGTCTCGAGTCGAGTGGATTCAGGGCGACGTGCGTAACCTCGATAGTTTGATTCCGGCTACACACTTCGAGCAAATCGAATTCGTGGTGCACGGCGCTGCGGTGACCTCCATAAGTCACCGTGTGCACGCCGACGGACCGGGGAAGCCGGGTCTCGGCGTCGCCCGAACCTCTGTGCTCACAAACATTGACGGTGCACTGGCGGTACTGGGATTGATACCGCAACTGCCCAACCTGATGCGCGTGGTCAATGTGAGCTCCGGGTCAGTTTATGCGAGTGCCAGCGAACATCAGCCCTTACCGGAGGATCAAAGCGTCGCGCCGGAAGACTTGTATGCGATCAGCAAGCGCTGCGGAGAGGACTTTGTAGAGTTTGCCCGGCGTGAACTGGACGCGCCGGTGGTTTCGGTACGTCTGTCGGGAGTATTCGGACCACTCGACCGAGAAACACCCAGCAGAGCGGTCAGCTGTGTACCGAAACGATTTGCGAATGCGCTTGCGGAGCAACGCGAGCTGAGTGTTCGATCATTGGACGCGGCCGGTGACTTCATACACGCAGACGATGTTGCCGACGCCATTTTGGCGCTGCTTGATGCCGCCCACCTGAGCCATCCGGTCTACAACGTTGCCGCCGGTGAGCTCTCGAGCCTGCGGCATCTGGCTGCGTACGCAGCCGAGCTGGACGCAGGCTTCGCAGTCAGAGAGACGGGCGATTCCTCAGCAGAGATCGACTACGAAGCGCATCGGACCACCGGTCGATGGGGTGCGTACGATGTCAGCCGAATCCGCGCCGACACCGGCTGGTCGCCAGGAGCGCTGCGCGAGCGCTTTCAAAGCTATGTTCTCGAGTACAAAAAGGCGCGAATGGACGTCTGACAGGTGGAGTCATCAGTCTCTTAGGTGACACCGAAGCCACCGCTATGGCTTCTCCGGACACAGCGCCTAGTGACAAAACAGGATGGGCAGATTGCGCACCACGAAGCGTGCAAAAGGCTGGGCTTCGAGCGTCTCCAGACTGGCACCCACCGGCACCGGTAAGGACACCCGAATGGTGCGTGGATAAATGCTGTCGCTGAGGTATTCCATATCCGGGTCGGTGTCGAAGAACTCGAAGTAAGTGCTGGGCTCGACATCCTCACGCAATACCACCAAGTACTCGCTGCGGCGCTTACCATCAGGGGAATCCGGAACACTCGACTCATATTGAACTCGGTAGGCGCCGCCCACGATGGCCAACGTATCCAGGGCAGCGGTGCGCAACTCGGCACTCGCAAGCAGGGCACCGGTCACGCCACCGAGGACGGCGGTAGCGATGAGGGTGACCGAACGCCTCATCGGCGTGGTCCACAATCACTGGACAAACCCGCCAAGTGTCGGCACCTTATGCGAGATTGCACGGCAAGCGTTGTGTCAACACCCAGTGAGGAGAAAACGATGTCAGCAGCTCCCGACAAAGTGGTCACCTATATTCGCATGGACGAAGGCACGGTCGAAGACTACGCCTACCTGCACGAGGTCAACAAACCGTTCCATGCGCAGACACCCCAGCGTGTTCTGGCGCAGCTCAAGCTGTTGCAGGGTTCGTTCGGCGGTCAGCACGTGACCCGCTATGAGCATTCACTCCAAACCGCAAGCCGGGCACAACGTGCCGGCGAGTGCGAGGAGTTTGTCGTCGCCGCGCTGCTGCATGACGTCGGCGACCTGCTGGCGCCGGACAACCATGCCGATATCGCGGCCGATATTCTTCGTCCCTATGTGAGCCGCTACACCTTCTGGATGGTCAAGCACCACGGCATTTTTCAGGGCTACTATTTTTGGGACAAGATCGGAAAAAACAAAAACGAGCGGGAGCGTTTCAGGGACCATCCGGCATTTGAGATGACCGAACGCTTCTGTGGCGAATACGACCAGCAGGCGTTCGATCCGAGCTACGACACCATCCCCTTGGAGGACTTTGAGCCCATGGTGAATCGCATATTTGCACGGACACCTTGGGGTGAGCACACACGCTCGGATTGGGCTGTTAACTGATCGATGGAAGTGCTTCGAAAGCAAAATTTTTAGTTGTTGACAGTAGCCAGTCGAACCCTCAAAGTGCCGATACTATTTTGGTTGCAATTAGGCAGGTCATACCATCAGGTCGTCTCGGTTTCCCCCCCCTCGCCCCGCTTTGGTCGGCTTTCACGTATTGTAATTGAAATTTTCGTCCCCCAATAAAACTAAAGAGTAGAGGCAGTAGAAATGTCAAACGGTACCGTCAAATGGTTCAACGACTCCAAAGGATACGGCTTTATTTCACCCGCAGACGGAGGTGAAGACGTGTTTGTGCACTTTTCCGCGATAGTCGGAGAGGGTTTTCGGAGCCTGACGGAAGGCCAAGCCGTCACCTATGAGGTACAAAGCGGACCCAAGGGTCTGCAGGCAACCAACGTCAAAGCCGACGGCTAGACAGCAGCGTCTTTGAAACGGTCACGCCGTCCGAAGACGGCGCGGCCTTCCCGGCATGCGATGCCGGCGCATCCATGGCGATTAACCGCAAGTCAGTCCCGGTTAGTAGCTTGGCGTTTCTTTGCGTCTAGTGATCGCCCGCCTCGCGCCTTCTCCAGATTGCACGATGTGGCCGTCAGGGCTTCGTTCGTGCCCGTCGTACTAGATCCCGTATCTTCCGGATGCGCGACACCAATCTCACGTCGCTATAATTGTGTGACGATTCTCGGCTCGCGCTCGAGACACCATATCCGTCGTCCGGGCAATACGACACAATGGCGCATCCCCGACTGACCGGAAGCTAGCTTGCCAGACTTTAACCTCGACCTAAGTCAATCAGGCCTGCTGACGCTGGCATTGTTGACATCATTTGTTGCGGGACTGGTACGCGGGACCGTAGGTTTTGGCGGCCCAGCGATTATGATGTTGGTGTTGACCCAGTTCTACGCGCCGGCGTCGGTCGTCGTGGTTGTGATCATGGCGGATTACACCGCCAGCTTACAGTTCGCCTACGGGGCCCTGCGCAATGCCGCGTGGTCTTTCCTGACTCCCGTATTGGTTGCAACTTTCGTGGGATTGCCTTTCGGCATCTATGTCCTGGAAGCCGCCGATCCGGACATGCTGAAACGAGGTATTGCAGCGGTAGCTGGGTTTTGCACATTGCTGATGTTGACGGGTTGGCGATTCAAGACCACACCGTCGCTGCCGTTGATTGCCGCCGCCGGCATCGGCGGTGGCGCCATCGTCGGCGCAACATTCATTGCCTTACCGATCATGATTTTCATTTTCGCCGCGCCTGGTAGTGCGGTTACGACCCGAGCGACAGCTCTTGCCTGGGGCGTGGTCACTTCGTCGGCTTTGCTGGTGATCTACTATCTGCGCGACATCTTCACGCTGAGCGATTTGGGACCGGCAGTCATGATGACTGTCAGCTACGTGCTCGGAGCTGCCGCCGGAGCACTGGTATTCAAGTCATTGAGCGAAATCTTGTTCCGACGCAGCGCTATCGCCGTACTGCTGGTGCTGTCGGCGATCGGGCTGTTGACTTGAGCTCGAGTCGGACCGGGGACAAAGCCAGTTAATGAAGCGCCGCGCGCATCAACTGGTGAAAGTGAGTGAGCAAATGCTCGCTCCAGCAGTTCTGAGCACTGCTCACCGTGCAGGGGCCCTGGTAATAGCCCATTGACGTTGTCCATGTTGATGAACACACAGCTCAACCACTCCTCGACCTTCACTTCGCGCAAGTCATCACGTGTCGGGGCAAAGCCTTCCACGTGATTGGCAAGGGGTGCATTGTGCAGCTTTCCACACAGGCGAAATGCCAGCCAGGATAGAAGACCTGCCGCATCTCACGACGGAAAATGTCTTCGTCGCAGTAATAGTGGGCCGGCAGCTACAAGGTATCGTCAACCGGCGTTGTTGCAGACCTAAAGTCCCGACTGGCCACCCTCTTTGAGGCCTCTGTGGGCTTGAAGACAAGTCATCAGCTCGCAAACTGGGACATAACGCCCTCGGACAACCACTGCATTTGCTTGAAGTCCTCCTCGATGGAGAACAACACCGTGGAGACGCCTGCGACGCCGACCGGCTCGAGCTGCTTTATCTGCGCCACGATGTCTTCCGGCGTCCCGGTTGCGAGGAAAAAATCGATCACCTCTTGGGTCACATACTTGGTTTGTGGTCCACCGATGCGCTCCGTCCAGTAGGGATCGTAGTTATCGAAAATGAGCTTGAATTGCTCGAGCAATCCAGGATGGTTGCGCTTGATTCGTTCCCGCAAATCGTCGGTCGGCTCATTGTCACGACGCAGAATCTGGTAGAGCTCATAAGTGCAGGTCGCGGCATAGGGCTCGAGCTCTCGTTTTGCAGCCGCCTTGGAATCCGCCACATAGCACTGGGTACGGATATAGAAATCGATGTCATTCACATCTCGGCCCGCCGCCTCGGCGCCCGCCTCGACCTGATCTTTGCGCCATTGCTGAAGCACGGGGTCCATGCCAATGCTCAACACCGCGTCACCCACCTCACCGGTGATAAAACAGGTTCTTGGCCCCGCGACCGCGACCCAAACGGGAACCCTCTTGCCATTCCAGCCGGAATTCCTGATCCATTCCGAATGCCAACTGCCGTCGCCGAGTTCCGCCTCGAATCCGGCTGAGTAGTCACTGATGAACCGAATCGCCTGGCGCAGCTCTTTCATGAGCACGCCTTTCTTGAGCAGTTGGCCATACGGGCCACCAGCACCGATACCGACAAAAGCACGGTCGTTGCTCAAATCCCGAATCGAGGCCATGGCGTTGGCGAGTGCACCCGGATGATAAGTGGCGGGATTGGTGACGCCGTGTCCGACGTGGATGGTATCGGTCGCGGCGGCAATCAAAGTCATGATCACATGGCATTCATTCGCCAGGTTGTTGATATCCGCGACGGTGATATGCCTGAATCCGAGCCGTTCGGCGGTTTGCGCATACTCAGCAACATTGTGCACATTCTGGTCCTGACCGAAGCCGAGTCCAAAGTTGAGTTTCATTCTTGTACGCCGTCCCCGAGTGACCATTTCCGTATGCGGAGCATTATGCACCCATCTGTAGAGTCACGCCTCACCGAAACGGACAGCGCTGGGATCCTGCGAAAAAAGTTTACGGTGGGACGCCACACTGTCCCTCAAGCTTGATATGGTGCGCTCTCATCAGCGCCGCAAGTCATTGCCGGTATGGAGACGGGTCATGTCGAGTCGAGATTTGAAGAGTTTTTATCAACGCCGCGACATTCTCGGTGAATCTTACGAACCCATGCAGGGGTTGCGATTCACGGAGGTGCCGACATTCATGCGCACACCGCTGGTCGAGGATTTGACCGATGTCGACATCGGCATCATCGGTGTCCCCTATGACGGTGGCCTGACGTGCCGCACCGGGGCCCGATATGGTCCCCGTGAAGTCCGGAATCAATCGTCACTGATGCGTGCCATCAACGTAACCACGGGCGCGCGACCATATGAGAAGGCCCGGGTGGGTGATCTGGGTGACGTGCGCTTCAGTGATTTCTTCAACCTGGATCGCGCTATTCTGGACATTGAGAAGTACTACGCCGCTATCGCAACGTCGAACGCTCTACCACTTTCGGTCGGCGGTGATCACTCCATCACATATCCCATACTCAAAGGCATGTCCAAGCGCTTTGACGGACCTGTAGGTCTACTGCACATCGACGCGCACACTGATACCTGGCCGCCGTTCGCCGGTTCGAAGTTTCATCATGGCGCACCCTTTCGACTGGCCGCAGACGAAAATCTGATCGACCCCACACGCACGGTGCAAATCGGCATCCGCGGCGGACAGAACTTTGCCGACGGACTCGATTATTCACGTGACAAAGGCATGCGGGTGATCACCATCGAAGAGTTCGAAGACCTCGGCTGGCAAGCGGTTGCCGAGGAGGCACGGCGAATCGTTGGCGATCAACCTACGTACTTGAGCTTTGATGTCGACGGACTGGATCCCGCTTACACGCCCGGCACCGGAACACCTGAATCCGGCGGTATCACAATGCGTGAAGCACAGCGATTGGTACGCGCCTTCAGTGGCCTCGATATCATCGGCGGTGATGTAGTGGAGATTTCACCGCCACTCGATCCGAGCGGCATGACCGCATTGAATGGCGCAACCATTCTGTTCGAGATGCTTTGTCTGCTCGCCGAGCACTTTGACTGAGACGAGCCGGTCGAGCGCAGCAGTCCCTGGCGCACGGCTTGGCAAGAGCAAGAGGGTCAATAGCGGAGACCGAGTGCCCGGGTCGCCGGCTGATATAGTGCCCTGTTCCCGGGCTATGGATGTATTCACATGACTCCATCACTTGGTCTACCGTTTGCATGTCAGCTCAGTGGCAGCACTGACAGCTTCGTCACGGTCGGTGGTGTCGGCGATTTCGATGCGCAAGGTCAATGCCGCCATCCTGATGATCTGCTGGCTCAAGTCGACGGCGCACTCGACAACCTGATCCGCGTGCTGGCAAACGAGGCGGCTACTCTCTCCGACGTGGTCAGAGTCAAAGCATTTTGCAGTTGCGCTGACGTCTCTGAGTACTGGCAGGTAACGGCAGCGCTCATCGAAGCACTCCCCAAGAGCCCGGCGCCGGTCGTCATTATTCACCCGGTCCCGCTGCAGCCCTTTCAGGGCCAGAAGATTCAGTTGCAAGCACTGGCTGTACCGGGCTGGCGACAGTTCGATGATGTCAGGGTCGTGGCGCAGCCGTTGCGTGCACCGAACAGTGCTGGCATAGGCGCGCCGGAGCTAACCGTTGGTCTTCGCGCCGGAGAATTCATTGCCATTGCAGGCCAGGACGCGCTCGGTGATGCCGGACAGGTGCCTGACACCGATGGCATTGCGCAAACCCAGCTGGCGTTCGAACGTCTTGGCGGCATCCTGAACGCCCTGGGTGCCAGCTTTCAGGACAGCGTCAAAAAAGAGGGCTACTACTTCGGCACCAGTCTGGATCAGTGGGCGCCAATGGCAGCGGCGAGGGCAACCTACTTCCGTGAGCCCGGCCCCGTCGCCACGGTGGTGCCTTGCCAAGAGCTCTGGCCGCAAGGCTTGTTGACCCGGGTCGAGCTACTCGCGATGCGTACCACGCGGGGTGGCTTCGACAAATACATCGCGCGCGACGACAGCTGGCCAGACCGAGTCTGGGACTGGCCCATCCCGGTACCCTACCGACAGGGGATCCGGCTTCGAAACACCATCTGGACCGGCGGTCAGGTTGCATTCGAGCCCGGGACCAACAGTGGCCTGGCCATGTACCCGGGCGATCTGAACGCGCAAACCCGGCTTTGCATGCGCTACATCGATGACGTGCTGCGTGAGTTCGGTGCAGTCAGCTCGGATCTTCAGCTGCTGGTGTGCTACTTCGAGTCCGACGGCAGCGAAGCCGCTACCCAACGCTTTGCGCAAGCTCTGGCGGCATGTGTGGCGAGTCCTTTGCCACCGGTCACACTGGTGCCACAGCCAAAAATGCACTCGGATGACATGTGCGTCGAGATTTGGGGTGTCGCAAGAGCGTGACGGCAGCGACATCTGATGATCGACCGGGACTCGCGGTCGGCCTGATCTGTACGGCGACATTGTGCTTCGCCATCATGGCTGGCTGTATCAAGCTGTTGGCGACGGATCTGCCGCATGCTCAAACAGTTTGGGGCCGCTGCTTTTTTCACGCCCTGCTGTTCGCCATCCTGTTCCCTCGAAATCTGCCCCATCTGCTTAAAAGTCAGCGCATCGATCTGCAGATTGTGCGCTCGACACTGGTGTTCGGCGCCACCGTCACAGCTTTTCTGGCGATTCGTTATCTGCCGCTGGCCGACATCGCCGCCATCAGCTTCGTCGGACCTCTGATTGTCGTCGGGCTGGCCCGGGTGTTTCTGGACGAGCAGGTCAGTGCACGATGCTGGGTCGCGGTCTGCATAGGGTTTGGAGGTGTGCTCATTATCTTACGCCCCGGCTTTGGCACCTTACATTGGGCGGTGTTTCTGCCCCTGGTGATGGCGACCTGCTATGCGGCGTATCAAATCATCACCCGTCGAGTCAGAGGTCTGGCCTCACCGCTCACGACCTTGTTCTACACGGCCCTGGTCGGCACGGTGGCCTCGTCAATGTGGGTGCCGTTCGTGTGGCAGACACCGAGCGCAACACAGTGGTTATTGATGATCGCTTCTGGTCTGTTCGGTGGTGCGGGTCATCTGGCCATCATCAAAGCCTACGAATCAGCGCCCGTATCGGTTGCCGGGCCGTTCGTCTATTCCGAGCTACTATGGGCCATTGGTATCGGCTACTGGCTGTTCGGTGATCTACCCGACCTCATGACCCTGGTTGGCGCCGCAGTGCTGATCGCGACGGGCATCTATTTGCTACGCAGTCGATGAATGCTGTGGCACCGGACACCTGGCCACCTGTGATCGAGTTCACCCGGCCGGGACGATGAGCGCATCGACCGCATAGGCACCATTTTCATTGACGATGATTGGATTGATGTCGAGTTCCCGGATGACGTCACCAAGCTCAGTGGCCAGCACCGATAATCGTGACGCTGCACGTGCAAACCCGGCCGCATCGACGGGTGTCGAGCCACGATAACCCTCGAGCAAACGGCTTGATCGGAGATCCCGGCTCAACCGGTGTGCATAACCTTCACCGAACGGTGGCAGTGCCAGACGGCGGTCCCCCAGAAGCTCGATGAGCACTCCACCCGCACCTAGCATGATCAAAGAACCAAACTGCGGGTCGCGTACGACTCCCAGAGACATTTCCACACCGGACTCCACTTGACCGGCCACGGTCACCCGTGGTCCAAGTCGGGCATTCAAATCTCTGTAAGCCTGGGTAACCTGCTCTAGATCAGCCAACCCCACACGTACCCCATCGACGTCAGATTTGTGGTGAATGTCGGGCATCGCGGTCTTCAACACCACTGGCCAGCCCACGCTCTGTGCGATGGACACCGCATCAGCTTCGGTGCAGGCAACCTGACACTCGGCTGTGTGCAGACCAAAGTCGCGCAGCAAAGCCAGAGCCTCGGCCTCGTCCAGCGAGCCAACCAGGGTCAGGCGATCACGCCAGTAGGTGACCCGTGAGGGATCCGGAATCGACGCCACCTGTTCCACGGGCCGCGCCTTGAACGCCCGTTGCTCGAATGCGATCGCCGCAGCGCGCAAACCATTGTCCATGCCCTCGATGAGTGCGACGCCCGCTTCGGTCAGGTCAGCGATGACCTCACCGTGCCGCGTCCACGGAAAACTGGTCACCATGGCAACCGGCTTGTTGTGACGTTTTCGGGCGGCCAGCGCGGTCGCCACCCAGGCCTCACCAATCCAGTTGTTGTCCCTGATGTTGTGGGACACGAAGCCCAGCGCGACGTTGGGATCTGACATCAGAATGTCGAAGCACTCGATGAAGATGCGTCGATAGTCATGGCCGGTACCCCAGGCATCCACCGGATTCACGGGCTCCAGACCAGGGTCGAGCGTCGCCTCGAGCTTGTCGCGGCTCTCGGGTTCAATGTCAGCGAGCGGCACTGAAGCGGCCTCGGCTCGATCGACCATGAGCTCGCGTTCGAAACCGGAATCATGAATCGCGGCCAGCGCCCCCTTGCCGACGCTGACGTCCTGCGACAACAGCAGCAGCGCCGCACCGAGCTGCTCAAGAGTGTGTACACGGCTGACGCCAAAGCGATCGAACACGGCTTCATACGCCGCGTCATCACCGGCAATGGCGCCTGAGTGACTGATTGCGAGCTCAGCACTTTTTTCACTCGCTCCTACCTTGAGAGCAACCACCGGCACAGCGGCGCGATTGGCTTTCTCCAGAGCAGCCAGGAAACCTTCGGGGTCACGAATGGTCTCCAGGATCAGGCCGACAACTCTGGTGGTTGGCATCGAAACCGCGTAGTCGAGATAATCAGCCGTGGTCAGCGTCAGCTCTTGACCGGACGAGACACTAAGGTTCAAACCCAGTCGGCCGTCATTGAGCGTCAACGCCGACCATGACGAGCCGGAATGACTGATCAAGCTGATGCCACCTCGCCGGGTCAAGTACGGCGGATTGGAGAATGTCGCGTAGAGCTGGTGATCGAGATTGTAGAAGCCCATACAGTTGCCACCACAAATGGGCAAGGCCGCTTCCCGGCCGATGGCAGCGAGCCGCTTTGGCAACGGATTGTCGGTGTGCTCGAGTAAGTTAGCGCCGCCAAAAATCACTGCCGAGCGCGCGCCGGCGCTCAGCGCATCTTCGAGGGCAGCTTCCAAACGCTGATCGGCCACTGCAAGGACCACCATGTCCGGTGGCTCAGGCAGGTCATGCAACGACGCATAGCAAGTCAAACCCTCGACTTGCTCGTAATTCGGATTCACTGGATACATGCGGCCCGCATAGCCCGTGGACAGCGGAACACTGACCATACGATTGCCGGTCGAGTCAGGGCGCTGCGATGCGCCCACATAGGCGATGGAATCCGGCCGGAGCAACGGGCGCAGACGATGTTCGGTCTGGGTGTCGGTCATGGAGGTATGTGCCGCAAAGTTATTCGTTATCGAAACGGGCGTCCCGCCAGGCGAGTGCGGCCTTCAACCCCTCACGCTTGGAGATATCTCGAAACGCCTGCCGGTCGGGTGTGTCCAGTGAAGTGATCACCACGTCGAGGTCCAATGCGGCTTGCATCGCCTCGCGCATACCCATGATCTCATAAGCACGATTGATGGCTTTCTTGCTCAGCACCATGGCGTGCTCGTCCATGACGGCAATTTGTTGAGCCATCTCGATGGTTGCCGTCAGCGCCTCGCCTTCGGGCACAACACGATTGATGAGCCCCATCGATAACGCGCGCTCGGCTGAAATCTTGTCGTTGCCGGTGAATATCAACTCCTTGGCCTGCTTAGGACCTGTCACCCAAGGCAGGATCATGCATACAATGCCGGCACCAAAGCGAAGCTCCGGCTCACCAAAACGGGCGTCTGTAGATGCGATAGTCATGTCGCAAGCGAGCGCGAGCTCACACCCGCCCGCCAGACAATGTCCGTGCACCGCAGACAAGGTCGGCTTGGAGCAGTTCCAAAAACCCATGGTCATGTCCATGTCACGCTCGAGCAGCGCCCGGGTCTCGAGCACGCCACCTTTCCGTTCACCTTGGTCGGCTTCCTTCAAATCGTATCCAGCACAAAAGGAGCGGCCACTGCCTGCCAACACCAATGCGTTGATGCCATCATCATCCTCGACGCGCTGCTGCACGGCCATCAACTCGTCGACCATGCGCTGGTTGATCGCATTCAACTGCTTGGGCCGGTTCAAGGTTACCAGCGCAACGCCACGCTCGATTTTGAACTCGATGGTTTCGTAACTCATCAACAACTCCTCCAAAGTACCCTGAGTCAGCTGTCACAGGGGTAAAGTTTTCGAAACGGCTCTACCAGATACACACCCGCCCTCTGGTTTGGCGTTGCCGACCCATTGTGATCCGAGTGACGCTCAACCACGAGCTTTAATTGTGTCGGCGGCGACAGCTCGGAGATGCAGATGCTATCGGTACCGTCAGCGTTTTCAAGCAGCGCACCAAGCTCCGGATGTCGCACTCGCTGCATCATGTCGAACATACCGCGCAGGCAAGAAAGACAGGCCTCTTTGTCGAGCGCTTGCCCTGATGCACACCGCTGAGACAGCAGGTTCGCCGAAACGGCAGCAGATGCAGTCGACAACAGTGTCAGCACCACCGTGCACTTCATCATGCCCCCTCCTGATGCTCAACTTCTCACTGGCTGTTTGTCCCTGATTCAGAATCGACCCAGCGGCTGGTCACCTGTCGCATGCGCGCCACGTGGTCCGTGTCCGACCAGCCATCGGGCACCAACCACCACGATGCGAGACGTCGATTGGCATCTGCGTGGTCGAGTGACCTTTCGCGCAAGCCCTTTATCAAAGCACCGGCCGCAGTGCCCCAGAACCAGTCACCGAGCTGCCCGGATGACGGTGGCTCGCGCTCTCCAATGACTGCCTCCAGATAAAAGGCTTTCAAATCATCAGTCGCGAACTTGAGGAGCTGCACATCGGCCATGTGCTTTATGGTCAGGTGCAATGGTGAGTCGCCGTCGAGCCGGGTGAGATAGGTGACCACGGTATCCATATCTAGACCACTCAAGCCCACCGTGGTTCGTTTGGCCCGGGTGCGCGCCGCCTCGTAGGGCTCTCGAAGTGCGGCCACTTCCTGCTCTACGCTGAGCCCTTCGAGCCCCGACGGAGGAGTCCAGCCGCTGGTCACAGCATATTCAGGCTCGTCGTTGGCGAAGTCTTCCATCACCGGCGGGCTGGCAGGCCGATCCAACAAAGCCAGAGCCTGACGCAGCACCTGATGCTGAAACTCCGGATCACCCGGTGCACCCAGAGGACGGCCGAGTTGGAAAGGCACCCACAACGCACGCGGTGGCTTTGCTTTCTCAGCGTGCAAGCGAATCAATGCGATCAACGCAGTAGCAATGCCTTCCGACTCCAGCACATGTGCAATTGCGCTCACGGCGCAAGTGCAGGCGGGTCAGATGGGTACCAGCAAAGCTGTATCAACACCGTTGCGGTGGAGTTCGGCGGCGAGCTTCGCTGCGGCGGGCTCAAGCAGCACGGCCTCGGTCGCGCCCATGAAAGAGTAGTGAGAGTCGGCGACCGCACCGATAACGCCCTCGGCAGCCAGCTCACTCAGTCGGCGTCGTGGCAACACCACATCCGGGTCTCGAATCCAGCCCGAGCGATCGAAGTTGACCGATACATGCGTCATCAGCAGGTCGGCATCCGGAACTTCGTGAGGCAAGGCACGATAGCGCGTATCGCGCGGTGTAAAAGCTCGTTGCCCACGGACCACCAGCCCGGCGGTAGACACCAAGGTTACGGTGCGCTGGTTGAGTGGCGCCCCGGCGACCGAAGGTGCGTGGCCGTAGCTAGGGCAGGCATAATCCTGCATTGATTCGCGTTTTGTCGGCGGTAAGTCTGCAAGCCGAACCATAGCGCTCTCCTGGTGTGGTGTTAGTGCTCGTCTTCACTCTAGCGCAGGCATCGCACGAATCCTTGGCGGCGGCGCCAGTTCACGGTCAGTCGTCGGAGCCCAGATGACGAGGCAGCTGCTCGTCAGCGTGCAGCCACTCAATTTTGCGCGAGTAGTAGACGTGATATCGAGGCGGAAAATCTTCGGGATTATCGAGTGATGCAACATACAAGTGCAGTTGATCGGGATGACGCTCGGTCTGGTAGCTCACCGGCGTGCCGCAGCGGGTGCAGAATCCCCGTCTGACCCCGGGTGATGAACCATAAAAGCTTCGACGGTCGTCTGAAAAACGCACCTGCACGGGGGAGAAACCAATCCAAGTCGTCATCGGCGATGCCGTGTTTCGCCGACAGCTGTTGCAGTGACAATGACAAATCCAGAGTGGCTCACCCGAAGCCTCGAACCTGATATCACCGCACAAGCACCCACCGCTGGCCGTGCTGGTCATAACGCTCTCCCATGCGTGTTCAAAGAGGCTGAGGCTGCTGGTGCAACAGACTTTCGAACAACCAGGACAGCTCTCGCCGGGGATAGTTTCGCAGCACTCACCGTCCCTTGTCACCGAAAAGCAGGCCCGCAAAGCTTAAGTTTTCAGGACAAAGTCTGTGATAACTACCGCAACTTATGTATTGATAACGGTTTTCCAACCACCAAAAGGTGTTGCATTCAGCCTCTGGACCCCTATAATGCGCGGCGTTTTTTGCCCAAGAGTTACTCCCGTGATTAACCAGGACAAACCGGTTCGGGTTTTCAAGAACCTGACCCACGGTTGCTATGGCATTTTGCAGGACGGCAAGCTCAAGGCTTCCGCCCGCCAGGTGCAGCTGACAGACGTCGAGTTTCACGTACGCGAGTCCGGCCGTCAGCGAGCGCTCAAAGAGCAGCGCCGAAATGTCCATGCGTTCGCGGTGGGCACCCTGGTCGACTGGGTACACCCAACCGAGACCCGTCAGCTGACCGGCGTCGAGGGTCGTGTGGTCAGCTACAACCCTGGCGGGTCCGGCTTGTTCTTCGACAAGCTCACCAACGACCCGGTCACGACCGCAGACATCGTCCACCTCGACGAGGACGGCGCGGTCTACGCTTGATTCACGCCGAGCAACGACTCCCACTCAGTCAAGGTTGCATCCAGCCGGTCCAGCAGGTCGTCGAGCTCGGACTCGGTGATCGTCAAAGGTGGCGAAATCCACATTGGCAATCCGCGAGCCACCGCGCCGCGCCGTGAGCCGTACAAGCTGCTGTAGAACACCAACCCGTGGGTCAACGCAACCGACTGAAACAAGTGCTCGGCGTCCCGCTCGCCGTCGAAATAGGCGCCGGTCTCCTTGCTCTCGACCAGCTCCATCACCATCAACAAACCGCGGCCGGTCAGATTCGCAACCGTCGGGTGCGCGACCAGGCGGTCTCTATTGTTGGACACCTGTGCGCCTCTGATACGGGCATTGTCGATGAGCTTGTCACGTTCGAGCACATCCAAGACCGCGAGCCCTGCCGCACAGGCAAGTGGATGTCCCTGATTGGTGAAACCATGCAGAAACCGCGCGCCATCCTTGAAAGGTGTGTTGATTCGCTCGCTGACCGTAACCCCTCCCAAGGGCATGTTGGAGCTGGCAATACCCTTACCCATGACCATCAGGTCCGGCACCACGCCGAAGTGCTCCATGGCAAACCACTTGCCAGTTCGCCCAAACCCGGTCACGACCTCATCGGCGATCAAAAGCACATTGTTGTCGTCACAGATCTGGCGGATGGTCTGCCAATAGCTATCGGGCGCGAACAAACCGTAGTCAGACCCGACGCCAACGGGCGTGGCAATGAACGCGGCGACCGTGCCCGCACCTTCGTAGTGAAGAATGTGTGCAAGCTCCTCGGCGCAACGTCTCCCCCACTCATCACGGTCGACATCCGCTGGTCGTCCGACATCTGTGTACTGCGGGATATGTGGCCAGCGCGGCATCATCGGGTCGAAGTACTTGTTGTAAGCAGGACTTCCGGACAGCGCCATGGTGCCGAGCGTCATGCCATGATAGGAGCCATACAAACCGACAATCTTGTGCTTGCCTTCGTTGCCGGTCAGGCAATGGAACTGGCGTGCGATCTTGATTGCCGTCTCAACTGCTTCGGAGCCACCTGAAACCAGATAGGTGGGGCCGAGATCCCCCGGGGTATGTTCGGCAATGGCATTACAGAAGTCCGCCCGAATCCGACTCGCCATGTAGGGATGGCAGTAGGCATAGTTCTGCATTTGCGCATTTATGGCATCGGCAATGCGTTTATCACCATGCCCGACGTTGACCGCCATGGGGCCACCGGTCGCATCCATGTACTTGTTACCGTCCGGGTCAAACAAGTACACGCCCTCGGCACGTACGATCTCGACATCCAGCGGATGATAGTCGAACACATTTCGCCACACTCCCTCGGGCTCGAGAACCCCGGGAAGATTTCTTGCATGCTCGGTCATTTGAGATCCCTCCATGAGCGCAATACTCTTCCGGCATTCCTACCGGGAAACAGGTTCGATGTCTACGCCAACAGCAGACACAATGCGTTACTCACTGAATCTCGAGCCCCCGATGGTCGGGCCTTCTACCGAATTGACAACGGAGTCTCATCCCAGTGAGGGCTGACAACGGCGATACAGTAATCACGTCCGGGGAACGCGTGGTCACGGCCAGCGATTGGCGAGGCGTCGCTCATCGGGCTGCGGCCGGGTTCTTGGCGTTGGGCTTGAAACCCGGATTTACTGTCGCGGTTATGCTGCGCAATGACCTGGCCTTCTTCGAAGCCATGGAGGCGGCACGTGTAGCCGGAGCGTGCTTTGTGCCGGTCAACTGGCATCTCACGGCCCGCGAGGTGGACTACATTCTCGAAGACGCGCAGGCCGACGTGCTGGTGATTCATGCCGACCTGCTGGCAGGGACGAAGGCTGGATTGAAACACGACCCCAAGGTTCTAGTTGTACCGGTCCCAGACGAGATCCGTTGGGCTTACGGTCTCGATGACGACCAATGTCGGATTGTTGACACCTACGACGAATGGTATGGGTGGTTGTCTGAATTCGAGCCACTCTCCGCGGCGGACCACGAGAATGGCAGCTTCATGCTGTACACATCGGGCACCACGGGTCATCCAAAAGGCGTACGTCGGGAAGCGCAAGCAGCCGAAGAGACAGCGGTGTATCTCGACAGCATCATGGCAGCATTTGGATTGAGGCTGCAGGCCCGCACAGTTGTGACCGGCCCGCTCTACCACGCCGGCCCTCTGGGCTACGCCCGCGCAGTGCTGCGGGCACAGGGCTCGATGCTGATGATGCCAAGGTTCGACCCGGAGCAACTATTGCAGATCATCGAGGCCGAGCGCATCACCCACATGCATGTCGTGCCCATCATGTTCGTGCGTCTGCTCAGATTGCCGGCTGCGGTGCGCAACCGCTATGACCTCCGCTCGCTGGAGTGTGTCATTCATGGTGCGGCGGCCTGTCCGGTCGACATCAAACGGCAGATAATTGACTGGTGGGGTCCGGTGATTCGCGAGTACTACGGCAGCACCGAAGCCTCCATCGGTTGCGCCGTCGGCAGTCATGATTGGCTGTCACATCCGGGCACCGTTGGTCAGCCCCTACCGGGCATCAAGCTCGCCATATTCGACCACGACGGACATCGACTACCGGCTGGTGAGATTGGTGAAATCCACTATCGTCAGTCCCTCGCACCCAACTTCGATTATCACAATCGCAGTGCCGAGCGGGTCGCGATCGAAAGGCAAGGATTGCTCTCCAACGGTGACCTGGGCTATCAAGATGAAGAGGGGTTTGTCTACCTATGTGGGCGCAGCAAAGAGATGATTATTTCTGGCGGGGTAAACATCTATCCAGCGGAGATCGAAGCGGCGTTGCTCACTCATTCCGGAGTGGCGGACTGCGCCGTATACGGCGTGCCTGACGACGAGTTTGGAGAGTCAGTGCACGCTGCGGTGCAACCGGTCCCCGGCCAGTCGCTCGAACGTGAGGAATTGCTAGCGCATCTAAATGGGCGGATCGCCAAGTTCAAGTGGCCTCGGGAGCTGCACTTTCATGCCGCCCTGCCACGCGCTGACAACGGCAAAGTCTATAAACAGCTTCTGCATGAGCTCGCACAACGCAAATCAGCCGACGAAACCTCCTGACGACTGGACCAGCCAACGGCTGGTTTCTGTCAGAAAAACCATCGAGACAACGACGGTGACGGGCAGGTACTGCGCACTCAATAAATCCGGATGTCGACAAAAGGTGATTCCCCTATGGCGAGGTCGAGCCATTCAGTCAACCCGATGCTTGAGCGGCGAGCATTCTCGAAGACTTGGGGGTTGAGGTTCTCGAGACCGAGTTCCAGCGTGTGCGATCGTTTCGCGGGCGAAGTGGCTGACACCTGGGATTCGACCATCGTGCTTCGGTGAGCGTGCAGGACATCGGATCGGCAACCTGGTTCGACGCGGCAGAGCTGCCAGACATGATGCACCGATGGGAACGCAGCGTCGTCGCTGACTTGCCGTGCCCCTTGTTGGCGGCAAGCGCCCGGCCGTCAGAGCTCAGAGATCTTTGCACACTCGCATGGCGTCGAGCACCGATGCATGAATATTGCGGCTGGCCCATGCATCACCGATGCGGTAGAGAAAAAACTCGCCTTGTGGGTGGGTATCGATGCGCTGGGGCTCGAACCGGGTCATGGCGTCCAAATCGAGCTCACCCAAGTTGCGTGAACGCGGCTTGAGCTCGAAATAGAGCTCGTCATTGGGCAACGTGCCGACTTCACCGACAATCTGATCGACAGTCAGCTCTCTCTCATGACTGCTGTAGATATTACTGACAGTCGCCGTCAGCCGGTTGCCAGTGCGCCGAACTGCGGTGACGGCCTCGTCGGTCTTCAAGACCACGTCATGACGATACACCTCGTTCATGTACGCACCCAGATTGGTGCCACCAAGCTCCCGCCCGAAGCTCGGGTCGCTGGTGATGAGCTCGACCGAGGACCCGGCACTCGCCATGAAGTCCGCACACGACAATCCGACATGACCTCCGCTGTTGTCGTACATCAGCACCTGTTCGGTGGGAGTCGCAACACCAGCCAGCACATCCCAGCTGGTGGTTACGTGCTCAGCGCCGGGAAACTCTCCGGTATTCGGGACGCCGCCAGAAGCAATCACAACAACATCCGGGTTTTGCTCCAGCACCGCCGACGCATCGGCAAGGCGGTTGAGATGTATTTCGACGCCGAGCCGCTCCAGCTCTTCTCCCAGCCACACGGTAAATCCGATGATCTCTCGCCGCCAAGTGGCGCGCGACGCGAGCACCACCTGCCCGCCCAGCCGTGACGCCGCCTCGAACAGCACCACATGATGACCACGCCGCGCACAGACTCGAGCGGCCTCCAGACCGGCCGGCCCGCCGCCGACAACCACCACCTGTTTACCGGCCTGCTCGCCAGGCGTGATGTGCTGAGGGATGTGTGCCTCACGCCCGGTGGCGACATTGTGAATACAACATGCATCGTGCCCGGTGATAACCCGATCAACACAGTAGCCGGCACCGACACAGGGTCTGATTTCGTGCTCTTTGTCTTGCGTCAGCTTGTTGACGTGGTGTGGATCGGCGATGAATGCGCGGGTCATGCCCGCCATATCCAGGTAGCCTTCCGATACCGCATGTGCGGCAGTCGCGGCATCGGCCATCCGGGTCGCATGAAAAATCGGTATTTGCACCGCGTGCTTGATGGCTCGTGCCAAGGCCAGGTAGCCGGCCGATGGCACCCACATCGATGGCCAGATCTGGGCTTCACCTTTTACGGTGCTGGCCTGCCCGCCCACCACACTCACGAAATCGATCAGTCCGCTGGACGCATAAGCCTGGGCAATCTCGACACAGTCATCTTGACTCAAGCCACCCGCTACTTTCTGATCTCCCGGCATTCGAATGCCAACGACAAAATCATCACCAACCGCCGAGCGCACGGATTCGAGTATCTCGAGTCCCAGACGCAATCGATTGGCGCGCGAGCCTCCGTATCCATCAGTGCGGTGATTCATCCACGGTGACCAGAACTGCTCAACCAGGGTGCCGCCCTGGCAGGAGATCTCCACACCATCGACATCGCCTTCTCGTACCCGGCGGGCCGAGTCAGCAAAACACCGCCTCACCCGGGCGATATCGTGATCTTCCATGACTGCCGGGAAGGCACCATGTACGATCTCGCGGAACGGTGAGGCGGAGAACTGTGGCAACCAGCCGGCAATGTCATACCGCTCCCGCCGCCCACCGTGGGTCAGCTGCACGGTGCAGGCGGCGCCATGCCCATGAATGGCAGCCGCCATACGGCGGTAGCCCTCGACCACGCCGTCAGTCGAGCCGTTGATTTGACCGTAGTAGCTCGAGCACTCTGGCGCGACCGCCGTGGCGCCCCCGAACTGAGTCAATCCGACACCACCTTTGGCTTTTTCAGCCTGGTAGCGGACATAGCGCTCGGTAATGACACCGTTGTCGCAGAAAGCAGGCGTGTGGCTGGTGCTGAGGAACCGGTTGCGGATGGTCAGATGCTTGATCTGCAAAGGTTCGAACAACGGATCATAGATCCCCATGCTGAACTCCCGAGTCTGGTCGAGGCACCCCGAGCATAATCGAAGACTCAACCGTAATTCATGTCCATTCCATGGCCGCGACGGGTACACTCCAAGGCTTTCCAACGTAGGAGCATGACCCATGCAGCAACCGGTGTTCGGCAGCGCATCATTCGACAGCCTTCAGTACCACTTTTTCTGCGGCGACTTGTTCTTCGCCGTGAGACTTCAACGCTGCCCATCACTCGACCACAGTTCAGCATGGCTGGTCGATGGGTCAGTCCGTGAACTGGTGAATTCGAATGAACGCATCTTGCAAGGCGAGCGCAGTTTCCTTGATGTGCAGACCTCGGCCATGAGCTGGACGGTCCCCGAGGGCACGGGACGGATTGAGGTGCGCTCCCCCACCGGCACACCCGCCCTGCAAATCGAGTTCACGCCAGTAACTGAAATCGTGTGGGATTTCCCCACTGGGTCGCATCTGCCAGACCAGCCCGTTATCCATCAGCCGGACCTCGAATGTAGGGTGACCTATGAGGGTGCCACACACGCAGGCATCGGCTATTGCAAGCGTGCCTATATGGAGCCACCCCGATACATGGGTTATGTGTTCATTCATGGCATCAGTGACGATGGCCGCACCAAGCTCTGGACCGCCGATGCGGGTTGGGGAAAATCGAAGTACGACTACTTCAAGCTGTTAGGTCCCGACGGCACCGTCCAGGCCTCCGAACGCAGCGACTCCTACCAACAATGGGATGCGGCCTACGCCTTCATTGACGGCAGAAAAGTTGCCGTTCACATCGAGGAGATCGGGCGCTGGGAGACTCAGCTGGTGTCCGGCCGGATGGACAGCTTGTTTGGCAACCGATACTGCCATATGCGGGTCACCGATGGTGAACGCTCTTTCACCGGCAAAGCCTACAAGGAGTACTGGCTCGGCACTGTGGGCTGAGGTCCTTGTTGCCGAGTTCAGGTGGCAGAGGCGCTGATTGAGAACAGCTGAGGGGGAAAGGACGCCCCCGCTTCGCTGGTGTGCTGTTTGGTGAGTTCGAATCGCTTCATCTACTCAAAAAGCGGTACGAACTCACCCGGCGGGACACTAATCCGGCTGGTAACGAAACTGCTCCGCGATGCTTGGCGGACCACCAACAGGGCGCACACTCTCCAGCCCATCGACATCACGAGCCGACACACAGCAGCTCGCGAGCGTGCGCTCTTCATCGTACGGCCAAGGACGACCACGGTGCATGGTTGCGCGCTCATCCCAGACGAGCACATCGCCCCGGCGCCAGACATGCTGGTATACGTACTCGGGCCGCGTGCAGAAGTCGATCAGCTCCGCAACGAACTCACGAGCTTCCACGTCGCCCCAACCTCGGATGCCATAGACATGCCCGGCGATATACAGCGCCAGGTCACCCGTCACCGGATTGGGCCACACCGAATTCCAGGCCTGGCTCGAGTAGCGGCTCACCTCTTCGAGCTCGAGCAATGCAGGGTCGACCCGAATGCGTGATGGCAGCACCGAGTGCAAAAAAACTGTGTCTCGAAGGCGGTCCTGCGTGGACCGTGGCAGGTCCTTCCAAGCTGCCCGGGTAGACACCAGCTCGGTTTCCCCGCCTAACGACGGAACTACATAAGCCGTAATGACATTGATGAGTGCGGGGGTATGCAAGAACGTGCTGTCAGTATGCCAAGCCTGATTGCCGATCAGGTTCAACACCCGTAACGAATCAGCCTCGAACAACGCGTCACGGTCGGCAACCTTGTTGCTAAGCACCGGCACGGGCGGTCTGGCCGCCGGGACGCTGCGGGCGGTATCAGCGTCGCGGTCTTCCAAGGGCCCAAACAACAGCGCGAAATCATTGTGCACATCCTCGTTCATGCACTGGTCACGGAACAGCAACAGCGAGTGATGCTCGAACAAGGACCGCAACTCATCGAACTGCGGTCCCGCGCTCAACTGTCGCAGGTCCACATCGAACACTTCGACACCGAAGCGATCATGCAGCTTTCGAGTCTTCATGGTCCGAATCTCTTTAGCTTCAGTAGCCGGCGTCGCGATTGAGCTCATTGAGCAATGGCTCGCCCGCGTGGAACCGGCGCACGTTTTCCGTGACATGCCGTGCAGCGGACGGGGCATTGGTTCCGGTCGAGGAATGTGGCGTCATGACTACCTTCGGGTGGTCCCAGAAGGGACTGTTTTCGGGCAATGGCTCGTCGCGAAAACAATCCAGTGCCACGCCGGCGAGATGATCGTCATCGAGCGCTTTCAGCAAATCCGCCTCGACCACATGATGGCCGCGACCGGCGTTGATGAAGTATCCCCCACGTGGCATTTGATCAAGCGTGTGACGATTGACGATGTCGCGAGTTTCATCGGTGAGCGCGAGTAGACAAACCGCAATGTCGGTGGTTGCCAGCAACTGCGATAAACCGTCGCTGCCGTGGTAGGTAGTGACACCAGCAACCGTCTTTGGATTCTTGCTCCAGCCGCTGACCTGAAAGCCCAATGCCACCAATCGCTCGGCGGCGGCGCCACCTAAAGTGCCGAGCCCGAGAATGCCGACACGTGTATCCCCCGCGAGTCTAGGTGGATGCTGAACCCAGCTGTGATTGCGCTGCTGCTCGCGAAACAGCGGGTCATCACGAAGAAAACGCATCACCTGCAACACCACGTATTCGCTCATGGCGGCATTGCAGAAATCATCGACCAGCCGGGCAATGGGCACATCCGGCAGGTCGGGGTCGTTGAGCAAATGGTCGACACCCACTCCTAACGACAGCAACAGCTTCACATGAGTGAGGCTCTTCAGCATCCCCGGCGGTGCGCGCCACACCAAAGCGACATCGATGTCCTCGACGTTGCCGACATCCGGCCAAACCCGATAGTCGAGTGCTGGATTGAGAGTCTTGAGCTCACGCTCCCACTCGGCCGGATCATCATCGAGACTGTGAAACACGAGTGCCATGATTGCGTCCCATTCAGTTAGTCGTAGTCAACAGGGGTAGCATGCCAACCTTCGTCATGCTTGCGCCAGTAGAGTTCGGTCAGCCGCTGGGTCATCGGACCTGGCACGCCGTTGCACAACACCCGGTCATTGATACGGGTGATCGGCATGATGCCTCCGGCGGTGCTGGTGATGAAAATCTCGTCCGCCTCCAACAACTGCTCACCGCTGATGGTGGCAAGCCCGCTCTCGATGCTCGACAGCTCGCAGATTTCCAATACGGCGAGCCGGGTAATGCCTTCGAGCACGCCTTCCTCAGGGGTCAACACCTTATCGTCGATGACGGCAAAGATGTTGAATCCGGGCCCTTCGTTCACGTTGCCATCCGGGTCCAGCATGATCACCGTTTCGCCGCCCCGCTCGAACGCTTCCATCAAGCCCCGGGCCATATCACGCCAGTTGTAGTTTTTGATCGTGGGGTCAACCGACACCGACGCAGTACGCGGCACACTCGCAACCATCATGTGCATGCCCTGCTCACGCTGCTGCTCATTCGCAATCCAGATGAAGGGCACTGCATAGGCATAGAAACGGTTCTCACACAATCGTGGATCACGTGATTTCTTCGAAGGCAAACCGCGGGTGCACAACATGGCCACATAGACATCACGCAACCCCGTCAGACGGACACACTGCATGAGGATTTCACGCATTTGATCTCGACCGTGGGGAATACTCATATGCGCCTTGGCGAGGGAACGCGAGAAGCGATCCAGATGATCTTCGAGTCGAAAAAAGCTGCCGTTCCAGACATGCACGACATCGTAAGTCGTGTCGGACCGTGTAAAGCCAAAGTCGAGCATGGAGATCTTGGCTTCCGAGATGGGTCGATAGTCACCATCCATGAACACGACACCCGCCGATAGGTCGATCATTTCCGACACCTGATGTTGCTCTGCACTCATGACACTGACTCCGTAGTATTAGCCTGCGGGTACGACTTTTCCCGGGTTCATTATGTTAGTCGGGTCGAAGCTGGTCTTGATGGCCTGCATCACGCTCACTGATTCACCATGCTCCATTTTCAGGAACTCGATCTTTGCCGACCCAATACCATGCTCACCAGTGCACGTGCCTTCGAGTGACAGCGCGCGACGGATGAGACGGTCATTGAGCGCGCTGGCCTCATCGATCTCTTCGCGCTGCTCGGGGTCGATCAACATCGCGAGATGGAAATTGCCATCGCCCGCGTGTCCCACCAATGCGATCGGAAAGGATGCTTGCTCCATGTCCGACTTGGTCTCGCTGATACATTCGGCGAGCTTCGAGATAGGCACACAAACGTCGGTGGCCCACACTTTTGCACCAGGACGTAGCGCAAAATTCGCATACAGGGCATCGTGACGTGCCTGCCAGAGCTTCGAGCGGTCCTCGGTTCGTGTCGCCCACTGCAGAAGGCCAGCGCCGTGATCTTCGCTGATCGCCTCGAATTGACTCACTTGCTCACGCACCCCATCTTCACTGCCGTGAAACTCGAGAAACAGCGTCGGCTTGACAGCGTAATCGAGATTCGAGTACCGGTTGACTGCGTCCATTTCGACATCGTCGAGGAGTTCGATTCGAGCTACCGGGATACCACTTTGAATGGTCAAAATGACGGTATTCACCGCGTCTTCGATACTCGGAAAGTCGCACACGGCCGCGGCGATGGATTCCGGTACGCCGTGAAGCTTCACCGTCACCTGGGTGATGACCCCCAAGGTCCCTTCGGAACCCACGAACAATCGGGTGAGATCGTAGCCGGCAGAAGACTTTCGGGCCCTCCGGGCGGTGCGAATGATCCGACCATCGGCGAGCACCACGGTCAATCCAATGGTGTTCTCGCGCATGGTGCCGTACCGCACCGCGTTGGTGCCCGAGGCCCGGGTGGCCGCCATACCACCCAATGTGGCATCGGCACCGGGGTCTACGGGAAAAAACAACCCCGTGTCACGCAGATACTGATTCAACTGCTTGCGAGTCACGCCAGCCTGAACCGTGACATCCATGTCTTCGGCGTTGACTTCGACGATCTGGTCCATGCTGCTCAGGTCAATACAAACACCGCCGTGCAGCGCGATGACGTGACCCTCGAGTGAGGTGCCGGCGCCGAAGGGAATCACAGGCACGCCATGACGCGCACAGCAACGCACCACATCGCTCACCTCTTCGGTCGAGCGTGGGAACACCACAACGTCCGGTGCCGCGGGGTGGTGATAAGTCTCGTCGCGACCGTGTTGTTCGCGTACCGCGCTCGATGTGGAGATCTGCGCGGGCTCGGGCAGCAATGCTCGCAGTTGCTCGACCAGTGCAACCGTTGATATCGAGCTTTCGCGAGCCATGATCAGCTAGCACCCGGAGGCGTCAGCTTCAGCAGCGACGTAGTTAAGCTCAACCACGATGCCGTTCGGGTCCTCGATAAACACCAGATGTAAATCGAGCGCCGGAATGGTGCGTTCTCTGCAGCCGAGCTGATGTTCGGCGAGTCTCTGCCGCAACGCTGGCAGGTCTTCAGCGCGAAAGGCGACATGGTCGAGTGCGCCACTGCCATCGGCAGCGATTTCGCGGTCTCCCAGAAAGTCATCCAGGTCTTGCTTGCTGCTGGCAGTGACACCGATGAGATGCACGACGGCACGCTCGCCGCAGTAGAGCCAGTGACCGGGAAAATCGAACGCAGGTCTGAAACCTTCTTCGAGCCCGAGCACATTGACGTAGAAGTTCCGGGTTTGCTCGAGCGCAGCAGTGCGAATGGAGTAGTGGTCGAGTCTTTGCAGGGACATGATTCGGCCGGTCGCAACAAGGGTCAGGGTCTATTAATGTCTGATCTACAAAAACTCTACAAGTCCACTCGCCAAGCGCGTTCGAAAACAGCAAACTATCGCAACGCCCCAGTCACATAACAAAAGGCCCCAACCATGTGGAAAACCGTCGAGTTTCTTTACCTGAATCATCAAGAAGTTCACGACATGCGACCGCCCTATGCCGAGATCGTAGAACTGTGCGAGGTCTGCTTTCGCGACCATGCAGCAGGTACCGCCGACATGCCTCCCAAAATCAGGGTTACGCCACGTGACGAAATGTACGTTCACGCCAAGCCCGGCTATCTGCCCAGCTTTGATGTGGCGGGTATCAAATGGCAGAGCAACGTCGAAGAGAATCCCGCTAACGGCCTGCCCAACAACATCGGGCTGGTGGTGCTCACCAACCCTGATGACGGATCACCACGGGCGGTCATGGATTGCTCCTGGGTGACGGCACTGAGAACACCGGCAGCCGCGATGACCGCGCTCAAGTATCTGAAACCGGCCGACTCCCGGGTAGCCTGCATTATTGGCCTCGGACTACAGGGGCGCTGCCACTTCGACGCCTTGCTCGAAACCGGTTTCGCGCCGGATCTCGAAACCGTGCAGATCTTTGATTTGAGACCAGAGGCCATAGACAGCTTTGCGGACTTCGTCAGGGAAAAGTCTAACATTCAGGTCGTCAAAGCCGATCGGCCAGAAACCGCGGTGCGTGGCTCGGACATCATCATCTCGTGCACCCAGTTCAAGAAGAACTCCGATCCGCAGATTATTCCGGAGTGGGTCAAGGCCGGCAGTCTTGCGTTGCCGGCCGATGTAGGCTCGTACTGGACGCCCGAAGGCCGAGACCTGATGGACAAGATTTACACCGATGATATTCCGCAGACCGAGTCGTTCGCCGATTACGGCTTTTTTCAGGGTCAGTCGGTGCGACTGGATGCGGAGATCGGGCGGGTGGTGATCGGTGAAATCGAGGGCCGCCAGTCAGATGACGAGCGTTTGATGTGCATCAACGCAGGTCTCAGTCTCTACGATGTGGCCCTCGCTCAGCGAATTTATGAGCGAGCCCTGGAGCGCGGTGTCGGGACCCGGTTACCTTGGTGATCGTGTAGCGGACGGATGTGCGAAGGCTGTCGCGCCGCGTTCGTTTCCTCAGCTCTTAAACCAGAAGTTTCGTGCCACTCTGAAGGTGTCGAGATCGCAGTTTGCGGCGACTTTACCGTGACTGATCTTGTCGGAAAGCGCGAGCACATGGCTCGAGAACACCGTTACCACAGCTCCCCTTTCTCGTGAAGAATCTGTTGTAGCTCGAAATACTGCTCGCGACGCTTACCCTCATCGCCAACCCGGGACTTGGGCCGAATGGGCCACCCCATTGAACTCCAGAGTAGGTGCGGTACTGGCTCCACCGGGAGCTGTCAATTACGGAACATCGTGCCGCCGATTGCAGCCCGCCGGTGGCGGTGAGGGCTCGTCAACCGAACGAATGCACCAAAGTACCGATCCGGCTTTCGTCGGGATTCACACCCAACCCAGGCCCACTCGGTACATTGAAATGACCGCCATCCACATTGATGCCATTGACCGGGTCGTAGTTCTCTTCGATGTAGTTGCCCGAGGTCCACACCGCTTCCAGCAGACGGGGCTCGACGGTCGCCGCGACATGCAAAACGGCAGCCGCGACAATATCCCCTCCCCAGGTATCCTCGCAGGTATGTGGCATGGACCTTTCGGAGCAGATGTCCCTCACCGTGGTCATCACACCCAAACCGCCAAGGCGAGTCATCTTCAGGCCAAAACCGTCGCAGACCCCCATGCCGATCGCCCGCAGCACGTCGTTCAGGCACTCGGTGTTCTCGTCGAGAATAATGGGATGACAAATCTGCGACCTGATCGCGGCCACCTCTTCCATGGTGTTGCAGGGCTGCTCGAAGGTCAGCGGTATGTCGGCGCAAGCGAGACTCAAACGCAGTGCCTGACTGGCCGTCATGCCACGATTGGTGTCGACCACGATCTGCACCTGGTTGCCCACGCGCTCCCAGACCTTTCTCACGACCTCGATATCAATGGCGACGTCGCGCCCACCCGCTTTGATCTGAACTCGTGGGTAACCTTGCTCGACCTTGTCGACCACCAACGCGGTGATCTCATCGGGGTCACCAATGCCGGTCGCGTAATAGCCTGGAAGTCGCTCGGCCTCGGCGCCGCCGAGAAGGTCACAGACCCGCACACCATGGTGCTTGCCAACCAGGTCATGCGCCGCCACATCGATCGCCGCCTTGGCGTAGTTGTGACCCGTCAGCAAACCGTCCATCTGCCGCCTCAGCAGCAGTGGCGTCAGCACCGACTGTCCAATCAGATTGGGAGCCATTTCCGCAATCGCGGCACGCGCGCCCAACGCATGCTGAGGCTGATAGACAGGCCCGATTGGAGCCACTTCTCCCCAACCCACGAGACCGGTATCGGTGACGACTTTGACGATGGTGGTATCGACTTCGTGGAGCGTGCAAAGCGACATCGTGTACGGACCACCGACGATGGGCAGATTCTTGGAGTAGAGGTGAATTTCAGTGATTCGCATGGGTGTCTTCACAGGTTTAGCGTTGTTAGCGACGGTTCGCCAGCCAGTTAACGAGTGCCCTCGAACACTATCGATAAACTACTCGGGACGGGTTGCCACCATGGAGGCGCGCTCGAGGAAGGGCTCGCCCCAGTCACGCAGTCCCGGATGACCGTCACGCCAATCCGGCCAGCCCCCCATCCCGGCACGAAAATCCAGATAGCCGAGCACACAACCGACACTGATGTGGGTCATGTCGAAGGCCCCATTCAAATGAATCAACCAGTTTGCCTCGATGGCGTCCAGCGCGCGTGAAATCTTACCACGCTGGGCATCGGTCCAGTTGCTGGAACGAGCGCTGTCGTCGCGACACCGAGTCTCGTACACGGTCAGCACGGCCGCGTCGAGAATGCCATCCGCGTGGGCCTCCAGCGTCAAGGTGTCCCAAAGCGGGCCACCGGCCGGATACAAACCGGTTTGAAAGTGATCATCCAGATAACGGGTGATGACCCGGCTGTCGTACATCGATTGACCGGAGTCCAGGACCAGACAGGGAATCTTTCCAAGTGGGTTTGCGGCGACGGCATCCTCACTGGGCGCCACCGGCGAACCAAATCCGTCGATGAGCTCCACACTCGAGGCTGCGCCGGCTTCTTCTAATAGAACCATGACTTTGCGAACGAATGGTGACGGTCGTGCGTAAACCAGTTTCATGAGAATGACCTCCTGGAGTCATCGAGTTCAATTGTGTCGCTTCAAGCTTCGCACTCGAGCGTGTCGGCGACCAGAGATCAACAGCCGCTCTCGACGCGTCGTTCCGGATGCTGTCACACGAACTTTGCCGGCACGAGACTGTCCACCGCACCGGTATGGGCGTCGACCAGCACCCTCTTACCTTCCGGCAGCACCAAAATCGGAATGTTGCCGGCGTTTGCCTGTGCCAGTCCGCCCATGGAGTTTTCCGCACCCACCTGCGACTACATCGCGACCACGCGAAAGCGCTGGCGACCGCTGATTCGTGAAAAGTCATCGGCTGCCATGATCGCACGACGCTCGTGACGAAACGCAAAGTGTCTGATGCAGAGCTTGGCCACTTCCTCGATGAGCGGATTGGAAGGAAAGCAGGACCGACACTCCACCCCTTCTTGCTTGAGAATGCGCGCGACAGATTCAAAGCCGCTCATAGCCCATCTCGCAACACTCACATCTCATTCAGTACCCGGCCATTCTCGACTTTGACCGGATCGGTGCTGAGATCCACGACAGCCGACGCCATCATGCCTGTTCGTCACCAAATTGCAATTTGAAATTTGAACGTCATGACGCAACCATGGCGCACTCTCACACTCAAGCCAAGGACACCGTCATGCAGGTCAAAATCACCGAAGATCGCACGCTGGCATTGGAGGACGCGGACAACTTCAAAGCATTCTCTATTGTCGAAGCCGTAGCCGGCACCGCGGCCGGCGCACTCGGTGACAGGGCGACAGCCGCTGAAGACAATCATTACTGGCTGGATGCGCAAGCAGTCATAGAACTCTCGGGGCGCGGCGATGATGACGCCTGGTGCAATGGCTTCTGGGCCATGCTCAAGGCAGTCGAGAAATATGGCTACTCGGATTTATCAGCGAAGCGGGTGAAAGCACACGTCGAAGCACCCGCCTGACGGAACTCGGCTGCGCAACGTTACTGAGTGGCAGCGCTTGCCAACGGCATCGTGATCTGCGCATGGGCTGGCAGATCAGCAGCCCGCATCGAACGACAGAACAGACCATCGTTGATTCGATGTCACCAGCTCGACACCGGCTTCGAAGTAGGCGACACCGTCTGGAATCTGATCGATGACCGACGCCAGCAACTCCTCACCAGGTAACCGCTGCCACCTTGCACCAGCAGGCTCGGAGGTGAGACCAGGGGGTTCGCGATGGTTGTCGCTACCAGGCTCCGGTCAGTAGGTCCGGGATGCGTCAGGACCACCGCTGAACATGTGCTTACGAGCTTCCTCATCGGGCGCCTCGTCCCCCCGGCGGGAGCGCTTCTCCTTGCCCAAGTCATAGCCGCGGCGAAGACCTGGCCGACTCTTGAGCGAGTCATACCAGTGACGCACGTTGGCAAACTGGTCCAGGTCGATGTTCTGGCTCTTGTAGGTCAGCACCCACGGCCAGCACGCCATGTCGACGATGCTGTACTCACCACAAATGTGCTCGCGCCCCTCGAGTCTTCGATCCAGCACACCAAACAACCGCAAGACCTCCGTCCGGTAGCGGTCAATGGCGTAGGGAATTTTCTGCTCGGCGTAGAGGAAGAAATGACCGTGTTGACCGAGCATCGGGCCGAGGTGCGCCATCTGCCAGTACAACCATTGCTCGGCGTCATAGCGTTCGCGCCAACCGGTCGGGAAGAACTGACCGGACTTTTCTGCCAGATAGCGCAATATCAGAGCCGACTCCGCAAGCGCCAACGATGGGCCGCCGCCGCTGGGCTCATGGTCGACGATGGCCGGCATTTTCGCGTTCGGGCTGATGCGCATGAACTCGGGCTTGTACTGATCGCCACGGCCAATCTCGGTCGGGATAACGTTGTATTCGAGTCCCATTTCTTCGAGAGCAATCGAAACCTTCCACCCATTGGGGGTGGGACCATAGTAGAAATCAATCATGGTGTTTCCCTCGTCAGACAGCAGCAGACCGGTTTGTTTGACGCGTAACCGTCAGCGCGCACTTCGATGCTTTGTTCATCCAGGTCGCGGCAGTGCGTCGCGATACTATCACGCCGCAATTCGATGCTTTACTCTGGCGCGCGAACCCACGGTCGCCATGGTCAGGGAAACCACTATGAGTAGAGACGCACGCTTTGATGTCTTGTTCGAGCCGGTGAAAATCGGCCCGGTCACTGCCAGAAACCGCTTCTACCAGGTACCCCACTGCAATGGCATGGGGCGCACCTACCCGACCGAGATGGCCGTCATGCGCGGCCACAAGGCGGAAGGCGGCTGGGCGGTGGTGTGCACCGAGCAGTGCGATATCCATCCCACCAGCGATACTCGCCGTGAGATCCGGCTGTGGGACGACAAAGACATACCCTATCTCGCGCGCATGACCGATGCGGTGCACAAACATGACTCGCTGGCAGCTGTCGAGCTCGTGCACATGGGTTACTACGGCGTGAACCTGTTCAGCCGCGAACCCACGATGTCACCGTCGGGTCGGCCACCGGTCAGCGACTTCCCGGGTTTCGCTCGCGCCATGGATCGGGCGGACATTCGCAACTACCGTCGCTGGCATCGCAATGCCGCGTTGCGTGCCCGAAAGGCAGGTTTCGACATCGTGCTGGTTTATGCCGGTCATGACATCTCGTTGCTGCAGCATTTCCTCTGCAAGCGACACAACCAGCGCTCCGATGAATACGGGGGCTCGCTCGAGAACCGCGTGCGGTTGCTGCGCGAAGTGCTGGAGGACACCAAAGAAGCCGTCGGAGACACCTGTGGCGTAGGGCTTCGAATCGCTGTCGATGAACTCATGGGAGACTACGGTCTGCAGGCCGACGGTGAGAGTCGGGACATCGTCGAGATGCTGGCCGAGGTGCCCGACCTCTGGGATGTTAACTGCGCGGACTGGAAAAATGACTCCATCAGCGCCCGATTTGCGGACGAGGGATTTCAGGAGCCTTTCATCGACTTCGTCAAAGGGTTGACCAGCAAGCCAGTGGTCGGCGTCGGCCGCTACACCACGCCTGACCGTATGGTTTCACTGGTGAATAAAGGCGTGCTGGACATGATTGGCGCGGCCAGACCGTCCATCGCCGATCCGTTTCTGCCGTTGAAAATCGAGCAAGGCCGGTTCGAGGACATCCGCGAGTGCATCGGCTGCAACATTTGTGTGGGCTACTCCAACAACACCGTGCCCATCCGCTGCACCCAGAATCCTACTGTTGGCGAAGAATGGAGGCGTGGCTGGCACCCAGAACGGATTGAACCCAAGAACAGCGACGATCGGGTGTTGATCGTCGGCGGTGGCCCCGCGGGCATGGAAGCAGCACGAGCCCTCGGTCAGCGTGGCCATGAGGTCGTGCTTGCGGAGGCGGGTGCTGAATTCGGCGGTCGAGTGTCACGTGAGGCCACACTCACGGGTTTGAGCACCTGGGGCCGCGTGCGGGATTATCGACTCCAACAGTTTCATCAACTGCCGAGTGTCGAAACCTACCTCGAGAGCGAAATGTCCGTAGACCTGGTGCTGCAGTCGGAATGCTCACTGGTGGCGATTGCGACTGGGGCCAACTGGCGTGCGGATGGCGTGGGCCGCGCCTGGGACTCACCCATTCCGGACCTGAATCGCATCAACGTGTTCACACCAGATGACGTCATGGCCGGGACTGACATCAGCGGGCCTGTCATCGTATATGACGACGATCACTTCTACATGGGCGGTGTCGTCGCTGAGCACCTGAGGAATCGTGGCCTGGAGGTGACCCTGGTCACACCCGCAGCCCTGGTTTCGAGCTGGACCGACTTCACCCTCGAGCAAAGCCGCATCCAGAAAGGACTGCTCAAGTCTGGCGTGGAGATCAAGACGCTGCACGACATCGCCTCAGTTTGCGCCGATGGCATCGAGGTCGTCGATGTCTATTCCAGCCAGACCAGCTTCATCGAAGCGTCGTCGCTGGTGTTGGTCACCAGTCTGTGGCCGGAAGACAGCTTGTATCAGGAACTGGTCAGCGATGAGCGGCGCGCGAACGACCACGGTATCTCGCGCATCACCCGCATCGGGGATTGCTATGGCCCAGGCACAATTGCCGCCGCCGTGTGGAGCGGACACAAGTATGCGCGAACCCTCGGCATTGTCGACGATGAACACATTGAGTTCGATCGCGAGATTATCGCACTGGCGGAGCTAGGAGGGGACACATGAGTAACCCCTCGAGCGCAAAACCGGGCCAGCAACCTATTGTGTTGCGTGAGGACAAGGACGGTATCGCGCGTCTGACTCTCAATCGTCCGGCTGCACGAAACGCATTGTCGACCACCATGATGGCGGAGTTATACGAACAGCTGCAAAACATCGACGCCGATGCCAGCGTGCGGGTGATCGTCATCGCCGCCAACGGGCCGGCGTTCTGCGCCGGACATGACTTGAAGGAAATTCGCGCCAACCCTGGGCAACAGCATTATGAGACCCTGATGGCGCAATGCAGCGATCTGATGTTGTCGATGGTGCGTTTGTCGAAGCCGGTCATCGCGGAGGTTCATGCGACGGCAACCGCCGCTGGTGCACAGCTGGTCGCGACTTGCGATCTCGCCTATGCGAGCGCCGATGCACAGTTTGCCACACCCGGGGTGAACATTGGCTTGTTCTGCTCGACCCCCATGGTGGCCGTGAGTCGAAACGTGCCCCGCAAACACACCATGGAGATGTTGCTCACCGGCGAAGCCATCGATGCGCAAACGGCGCAAAGCTACGGTCTGGTGAATCGCGTGGTTGCACCAGCGGAGCTCAGGACAACGGTTGCTGAGCTCGCGGCCTCCATTGTCTCCAAGTCGCCACTCACGCTCGCGATTGGCAAAGAGGCCTACTACCGTCAGCTCGAGATGGGCATCAGCGACGCTTACGCCTTTGCGTCCAAAGTCATGGTCACCAACATGCTCGCCCGCGATGCCGAGGAGGGCATCGATGCCTTCATCGAGAAGCGCGAGCCGCACTGGGAAGGCCGCTGACCGACAATCACCCAATCCCCTGAAGGAGCCGCAATGGATGCTGTTGTCGTCATGCTGGTCGTAGTCTCGGCGGCCCTGCACCCGATCTGGAACTTGTTGCTCAAAGACAACCCGCGTCCAGAGACGGTGTTCCTGACCGTGCTCAGCATGACGGTGACGCTGGGCGCCATACATGTGCTGGTGGTGGGACATGATTTTGGCGCCGTGCTCAATGCCTGGCCACTGATACTGATATCGGGTGTCAGTGTCGCGCTGCATGGGTTCATGCTGGTGCTGGCGCTCGAGCGCGGAGACCTGTCGGTGTACTACCCGGTGGTACGTTCAGCCCCGATCGGGGTCGTGGCCATCGGGTTTGTGTTTCTCGGTCAAAGTTTTGCGCCCATGCTGTTGATCGGTATCGCGTTGGTGGTCGGCGGCGCGTTCGCTTTGCAACATCGTGCCGGCGCGCGGCTGCTCTCCGATCCACTCACCCTGACGTATGCAGTGCTCGCCATGTTGGCAAGCGCGGTCTACTCTGTCGTGGATGCCCGCGCAGTCGTGCACATGCCGCCCGTCATTGTCTTCTTCTGGCAGTCTTTGGTCGCCCTGCCCCTCTATTTGACCCTGCTCGCGGTTCGCCGCCGCCGGTCCGGAAAGCGACTCACGCACGGTCTGGTCGCGGACTGGAAAAACCGCGCTAGACAGCAGCTTGCGGCAGGCTCGTTGGCGTATATCTCCTACCTGCTGATTCTTTGGGCATACGAGCATGGTGGCGATGTGGCCGCCGTGACCAGCGTGCGACAAGCTTCGATTCCGCTGTCCGTCATCGGCGGCGCGTTGTTGCTCAGAGAGCGTGACCTGGGACGCCGGCTGCTGTTTGCAGGCGTGCTGACGGTGGGGATCCTGATGGTGGTAAACGTCGGCTAGGAGCCTGGGCCGCATTTGCGCGCCTGCTAGGAAAGTGGGGTGTTAGGACGGATTTTCTGGGATGGATGGAGCATAGCCGTTGCTATGTGACCAGCTATCCCAGGACATATGGACCCCTGCTGCCGCCTTCGCAGCAGGGGCTCCAATGCGGTCTGGTCCCTAGGCCGCCATCCAGCCTCCATCGACCATCAAGTTGACACCCGTCATATAGGTGCATTCATCACTGGCGAGAAACACCGCAGCACTGGCGACATCGGCGGGCCGGCCGAGACGTGGCATGGGCGTGCGGGCATTTGAGTACGCCAGAGCCTCTTCAGAAACGGCGTCACCACCACGCCCAGTCAGGATCTTTCCCGGCGCAATCGCATTGCACACCACCAGGTCCTCGGCATACTCAGCCGCGATCTGACGCGTCATGTAGACAATGGCCGACTTGCTGACCCCATAAGCCAGATCACCCGGGCAGCTGATCATGCCGTGTTGTGACGAGATATTGATGACCCGGCCACGCGCCTCGCCGGTCGGCGCTTGATCGAGCATTTGCGCAACGGCGCGTTTGCAGCCAAAGAACACACCTTTGACATTGACTGCCATGGTCCGCTCCCAATCTGCTTCACTGGTCTCGAGCAAGGGCGTGCCCGCAAAGACTGCTGCATTGTTGACCATCACATCGAGCTTGCCAAAGCGTGCGACCACTTCCGTGATCAGAGCGTCGACCTGTTGCCAAGAAGAGACATCGGTTTCGATGAACTGCGCCTGCCTACCAGCAGCTTCTATGGTCTGCACGGTGGTTTCGCCGCCCTCCAACGGCTCGGTTTGCACGTCCGCCACAACAACGTTGGCCCCTTCCTGGGCAAACCGCACCGCAATGCCCCGGCCAATACCTGATGACCCTCCCGTCACAACCGCAACCTTGTGCTCAAGACGCATGATGATTACCTCCAGTGAACTCGCACGGTAAATTCCAGGCTCACCCAAAGTCCCCTCTGTTTGGCGGAATCTCGCCAGAGGAGCGGTGGCTGAGCAACCGCCAGACCTTCTCTGATGTAACGGGCATGTCGACATGGGTTACACCGACATCCGCCAACGCATCGACGACTGCATTGACGACTGCCGGCAATGCGCCAATCGTGCCGGCCTCACCGCCGCCCTTGATACCCAGCGGATTGGTTTTGCACGGCACATCGC